>JAESFN010000324.1_pt1 | contig 53564 bp, 47 predicted proteins | sample 9269411 | NCBI WGS metagenome assembly JAESFN01 (sample SAMN14505399, study PRJNA617100) | algae metagenome | isolation source: Iphinoe sp. HA4291-MV1 and co-occurring heterotrophs from trail next to... | place: USA: Maunawili Falls, Hawaii | collected 2009-07-25
GGGTGGTCACCGTGTGGTAGCCCTCGTTGAAGGCGTCCTGCACGGCCTTCCAGTTGGCCGGGATCACCTTGGCCACGTGCAGGACGGTGTGCCGGTCCTCCAGCCGCCAGTCCGCGAAGTGCTCCACCAGCTCACCCAGGAACGCCTCCAGCGGCTCGGCGTCCGGGTCGAGGTTGACGAACACGAACCCGCCCCACAGTCCGACCCGGATCTCCGGCAGCCGGAACTCGGTGTCGGTGACGTGGGGGAAGTCCCAGCGGCAGGGCACGGTCTTGAGGCTGCCGTCCAGGCGCCAGGTGAACCCGTGGAAGGGGCATTGCAGGTCCTTGACCCGGCCGTCGAAGTCGCGCAGCGGGCGACCGCGGTGCAGGCAGGAGTTGGGGTAGGCCTTGATCACGTCCGGGGCCACGCGGACCACGATGATCGAGATGTCGCAGATGTCGTAGACCACGGTGTCCCCGACCTGGGGCAGCTCCTCCACCCGGCAGGCCATCTGCCACACCCGCCTCCAGAGCCGCTCCTTCTCCAGCTCGTGGAACTCCCGCTCGGTGTACCAGGCGGTGGGGATCTCCAGCGGTCCGGTGTCCTCCTCGCCCACCAGCCGCAGCACCTCGGGCACCGGCCGGGTGTCGGCGTCCAGCAGCTCGGCGTAGCTGACACCGGTCGACCGGTCGGCCCGCTGCATGGTGGTCATGACGTCTCCTCCGGTGCGCTCATCAGGAACCCGTCGGCCACCCAGCCGCACATCTCCGGATCGGCGGTGCGGCGCTCCCCGGACAGCCAGCGGCCGAACCGGTCGAACACCCCGGAGGTCCCCGACTCGTCCTGCACCAGCACCCGACCCGGCTCCAGGTGGACGTAGGTGGTGCCGCTGAGGCAGTGACGAAGCTTCACGGCCGCTCCTCGTAGAAATGAAGCGATTGACCCGGTTATTTGTGTGGACAGGAAAAGTCCACCTCAAAGGGGATCAGTCCGCCAGATTGTGTGCCACTCAATGGCACACAGATTGTGTTCCGGCGGACCGCGTCAGCGGTCGGGCGGGGATACGGTGGCCGCCCGGGTCATCGCGAGGGCGACCACGCGGGCGGAGGCCAGCACCGCGTCCACCCGCAACTCGTCGACCGGGCCCCGCAACTCCAGCGCCGACCTGATGGTGCGCGAGCCCGGGGTCAGCACCGGCACCGCCACCGACGCCATCCCGGGCTCCACCTCGCCGACCTCCCCGGCGTAGCCGTCGCGGCGCACCCGGCGCAGCTGCTCGCGCAGGCGGTCGGCCGAGGTGATGCTCTCGGTGGTCAGCGCGGGCAACTCCGGCCCGAGCATGGCGTCGAGTCGCCGGGCCGGCGCGGCGGCGAGCAGCACCTTGCCGGCGGCCGCGCAGTTTCCGGGGATCCGGAGCTGCTTGGTCGCCCGGATCGTTCCCCGTCCCCGAGGGACGTACCGCTCGAGGTAGACCACGTCCGTCCCGTCCAGCACCCCGGCCTGGACGATCAGCCCGGTGGCCCGGCACAGGTCGGCGAGGTAGGGCTGCAGGGCCTGGCGCAGGTCGGCGGGGTAATGCCGGTTGCCCAGCTCGAACAGCCGCAACCCGATCCGGTAGCCGTCCCGCCCGCCGCGCAGCGCACCCAGCGCCGTCAGCTCGCGGGCCAGCCGGAACGCGGTCGACTTGGGCAGCCCGGTGGCCCGGGACAACTCCGCCGGGCCGACCGGTCCGGACGCCGCCGCCACGGCGCCGAGCACGGCGAACGCCTTGGCGAGCACGCTGTCCGGCCCGTCGTCGGTCGGTGTCGCGGGCACGGCGTCAGGCCGGGTCGAGCCGGGTGGCGGCGCGCCGGGCGGGGTCGGCCTGCTCGGGCAGCAGGCCGCCGACGGTGAGCCGAAGCGCCTCGATGGCCTCCCGGTAGTCCCGCTCGTCCAGGGTCTCCGACAGCACCGTCACCCCCCACACCAGCGCCACGCACATCGCCACCAGCGCGCGCGACGGCGGCCGGGCGTCCCCCGCACGGTCGGCCACGATCCGCTCGAAGAACGCGTCGTCGTCCAGGTGCGCGGACTGGGCCGGGCTGGCCCCGAACACCGCGCCACCCAGCCGGCGCAGCTGTACCCGCGCCTCGACCAGCTCCGGGTGCCGCTGGATCTCGTACGGCGCGGCCAGCGCGACCGGGCCGTGCGCCCGGTTGTGGCCCAGCTCGCCGAGCGCCTCCAGGACCGCGTCCAACCGGTCCAGGAACGTGCCGCAGCCCGCCACGGCGGCGTCCATGCCGGCGATGATCCGGTCGGCGCTGTCCCGCAGGACCGCCGCGTACAGGCCCGCCTTGCTGCCGAAGTGGTGGTAGAGCGCGGAGGAGGACATGCCGGCCCGCTTCACGATCTCGGCGGTGCTCGCGCCGGCGTACCCACGTTCGGAGAACGTCTCCCGGGCCACTTCGAGCAGCTCCTCCCGGGTCCGTACCGAGCTGCGGTCGGTGGGGCGGCCCGGGCCCCGCGCGGCCGGCATGGCGGACATGCAACCCACGCTACCCGGCGTCCGGGCGTGCCACTGAGTGGCACGCCGCGTTGTCCGGGCGCACCGCCGTTCCTAGCGTCGGCGGACATGGGCAACAGCGATGACCAGCTGGACGCGGTGGTGATCGGGGCCGGGTTCGCCGGGCTGTACATGCTGCACCGGCTGCGCGACCACCTGGGCCTGCGGGTGCGCGCCTTCGAGGCCGCCGGCGGGGTGGGTGGGGTGTGGTACTACAACCGCTACCCCGGAGCCCGCTGCGACTCCGACGGTTTCGTCTACTGCTACTCCTTCGACCCCGAACTGCTGCGGGACTGGCAGTGGGCCGGCAAGTACCCCTTGCAGCCGGAGATCCTGCGCTACCTGGAGCACGTCGCGGACCGCTACGACCTGCGCCGCGACATCACCTTCGACACCAAGGTCACAGCCGCCGTCTACGACGAGACGCATCGGCGGTGGACGGTCACCACGGACGGCGGCGAGCGGGTGTCGGCCCGGTACCTGATCACCGGCATCGGGCACCTGTCCATCGCCCCGTACCGGCCGGACATCCCCGGCCTCGCGGACTTCGAGGGCGAATGGCACCACACCGGGTCCTGGCCGCACGAGGGCGTCGAGCTGGACGGCAAGCGGGTCGGGGTGATCGGCACCGGCTCGTCCGGGGTGCAGTCGATCCCGGTCGTGGCCGAACGGGCCGAGCACCTGACCGTCTTCCAGCGCACCCCGCAGTACAGCGTGCCCGCCCGGCACGAGACCGTGGACGACGAGTTCTGGCGGGACGTGCGGGCGAACTACGCCGACATCTGGCGGCGCGCGAGGAGCTCCGCCGGTGGGTTCCCCTGGCAGCACAACGGCAAGCGCGCACTCGAGGTGTCCGAGCGGGAGCGGCGGGAGAACTACGAGCGGCTCTGGCGCGAGGGCGGGGTGAAGTTCGCCCTCGGCTCCTACCGCGACCTGATCACCGACGAGGCCGCCAACGACACCGTGTCGGACTTCATCCGGGAGAAGATCCGGGAGACGGTCAAGGACTCGGAGACCGCCGAGCAACTGATCCCCCGACACCCGTTCATGTCCCGGCGCCCGATCGTGGACACCGACTACTTCGAGACCTACAACCGCGACGACGTCACCCTGGTCGACGTCCGAACGGCGCCGATCGTGGAGCTGACCCGCACCGGCGTGCGGACCACCGACGCCGAGTACCCGGTCGACGTGCTGATCTTCGCCACCGGGTTCGACGCGGTCACCGGTCCGTACTTCGGCATGGACATCCGCGGCCGGGACGGCCTTCGCCTCGCCGACGCGTGGACGGCAGGGCCGTCGGCCTACCTGGGCCTGCAGACCGCCGGCTTCCCCAACCTGTTCACCATCACCGGCCCGGGCAGCACGCTGGGCAACCTGCCCACCACGATCGAGGGGCACGTCGAGTGGATCGCCGACTGCATCGCCCACCTCGAAGCCCACGATCTGCGCGAGATCGAGGCCGACCCGGACGCCGAGCGCGACTGGATGGAGCAGGTCAACGCCCAGGCGAAGAACTCGATGATCTCCCGGGCCGACTCCTGGATGAACGGCGGCAACATCCCCGGCAAGCAGCGGTCCTACGTCTTCTTCTTCGGCCACTTCGGCTACTACCGCAAGCTGTGCACCCGCATCGCCGAACAGGGCTACCAGGGCTTCGTGCTCAGCTGACCGCCGCTGATCTCAACCTCATGGAGGCGTCATGACCACTCCCTGGCAGCGCTGGTGCGCGATGACCGGCGCCCGGTACCCGATCCTGCAGGACGGCATGGGCCCCGGACCGACCTCGCACCTGGCGGTCGCGGTCAGCCGGGCCGGGGGGCTGGGCACCGTGAGCGTGCCGGCGCTGTCCGGCGACGCGGCCGACATCCGCCGGGACTGGACGGCCCGCATCCGCCAGGTGGCCGAGCGGACGGGCAGGTTCGCGGTGAACGTGCCGGTCGGCCGGGTACCGGGTGGGCAGCTGCTGCCGGTCACCGAGACCTGCATCAGCTCGGCGATCGAGCTCAAGCGGACCGTCCCCGAGGTCGACCGGACGATGGTCGCGATCACCACTTCGGCCGGATTCCCCGGGGAGTACACCGAGCGGATCCACGACGCCGGGCTGCTGCACCAGCACAAGGTCGGCTCGCGTACCCACGCGCTCAAGGCCCGGGACGGGGGCGTCGACGTGGTGATCGCCTCTGGCTACGAGGCCGGCGGGCACACCCACGACAAGCCGGTGCACACCATGGTGCTCGCCCCGCAGGTGATCGCCGAGCTGGATTGCCCGGTGCTGGTCGCGGGCGGGATCTTCGACGGTCGGGGCCTGGCCGCGGCGCTGGCCATGGGCGCGGCCGGGGTCAGCATGGGCACCCGCTTCGTGGCGACCGTCGAGCACGAGTGGCACGTCAACTACAAGAACAAGATCGTCGACTGCCCGGAGTGGGGCGACATCGTGTTCCCCGGCGGCTTCTACGCCCCGGTGCGCGGGCTACGCAGTCCGGTGCTGGCGAGGTTGAAGGAGGCCGAGACGGTGATGACGGCCGAGGAGATCGCGGCCTGGAAGGAACGGCTGCTCAACGATGCGCAGATCCGCGGCCAGGTGTCCGATGGTCTGATGCCCGCCGGGCAGTGCGCCGCGGCGGTGCACGACGTCCCCCCGGTGTCCGAGCTCATCGAGAGGATCGTGACCCAGGCCCGGGAGCTGTTGGCCGCCGCGGCCGAATAGTCTCGGTCCCGGCCTGGTCACCGGCCTTCGGCGAGTTCCCGCGCCCGGCGGAGCTCGTCCACCAGCTCCTCCCGTTCCGGTGCGGACAGCTCGGTCGCCCGCACCCTGGCCAGCAGCTCGTCGGCGAGGTCGGGCTGCCCCAGCCGGACCGCCACGTCCGCCCGGAGGACCAGCAACTTCACCAGCTGAACGGCCGTCGGTCGGCTGCCCGTCCGGTGCAGCGCGCGATCGAGCACCTTCACCGCGAGCTCGAGGTCCTGCTTGGAGTCCGCGAACAGGGCGCCCATGTGGATCGCCCGCGCGAAGGTCTCCTTCGGTGCCGGCCGGTGGTGCTGGTCCTCGCTGACCTCCTGGGCGATCTGGATGGTGTTGCCTCCGGGGTCGGTCAGCAGGAACTGCCGCACCCCGTAGCTCATGTTCTTCAGCGCCCCGACCCGGGGAACGCCCCGCACCGGCACCTTCCCGAAGGACGCCTTCAGGCCCTCGGTGAACGCCGAGTACAGGTACTCGACGTCGTCGGTCTCGACCAGGCAGCCGTGCGCCGACGTCGCCGGATCGAAGTTCTTGTCGGCGTAGAAGTTCAGCTCGATCCCACCCCGCCTGACCCCCAGGTACTGGTAGGGGGTCGTCTGCTCGAAGGTGATCTCGAAACCCAGCGCGGTGTAGAACTCGGCCACCGGGCCGATCGACCGGGCCATCAATCCAGGAATCGTCCGCTCCGCCACCCCGACCACGGTAGAGATCGACTTCCGCCGGCGCCTGTGGAAATGAGAACTCTCGCTTTCCCTGGTCAGCGGCCTCCGGGTGCTATCTGGCCGGTCGGTCGCCGGTCAGGGCGTCGAGCCGGTGGCGCAGCGCCGCGAGTTCGGCGCCGAGCGTCGGCTCGTCGGGAGGCTGGGTGTGGATGGCGCGGCGCAGGGCCACCGTCATCACGACGAACCACGCGCCGAGCACGGTGAGGCCGAGCCAGAACACCAGGATTCCGTTCCAGGCGAACGGGCCGGTCGTGAAGAAGTAGATCAACAGGCCGGGGACGACCAGGAGCGCGGCCCAGATGTTGAAGTAGCCGACCCATCGGTGGAACACGAGCTGATCGTGATCCTGCAGGACGCAGGCGGCGATCGCCGTCACCTGCACGATGAACAGGGACAGCGTGCCCACCAGGAACAGCCACGCGGCGTCGTTGACCAGCAGCAGGAGGTCCGGGTCCCGGTCGGGGCGGAAGGCCGCCACCTGCATGGTCATCGCGGGCAGCAGGATGACGAAGATGCCGGCGACGCCCAGGCCGTACTGGATCGCGGCGAGCGGGCTGTGCGCCGGCTGGATGCGCCGCATCTGGGTGGAGATCTCGGCGCAGAACGGCCCGATCAGCGCCGCGCCCAGCATCAGCAGCGCCATCCCGACCTGGATGCCGCCGCGGTGGGACCGGTAGAGCTCGGCGATCTGCCCGGCGTCCTGCGCGGGCGACGGCGGCGGGATCAGGCCCGCGACGAACCACAGCCCGACCAGGAACAACACGATCGCCGCCGGCCCGCACCACATCGCCGCGAGCTGTGTACGTCTGGCCATGCCAACCCCATCCCGATGATGTCTGGTCGCCCGACCCGGTCACGTGACCGTGTCGGGCGACCAGAGTGCCAGCGGATAGAGTCCGGCGTCAAGAACGAAGGGCGGGGACAGGGCATGCCGCACATGCCGGCGGAGCATCGGCGGAGGCAGCTGATCGAGGCGGCCGCACGGGTCATGGCCGAGGTCGGCCTCGAGGAGGCGACCACCCGGATGATCGCCGCCGAGGCCGGCGCCCCGCTGAGCAGCCTGCACTACACCTTCCGGGACAAGGGCGAGCTGCTCTCCGGCGTCTACGAGTACCTGCTGGAGCGGTCGGGACTCCTGCTGGAGCAGCACGTCCCCGAGGGCTGCGGCCTGGCCGCCGGAGCCCGGGGGGTCACCCTGGGCCTCTTCGAGGACGCGTTGAAGAACGAGTCGCTGATGGCGGCCAACTACGAGATCTTCTTCTGGTCGATCCGCAAGCAGGGTTCCCGGCACGCCGCCGAGGTGTACGCCGGCTACCGGGCGTTGTGCGTCGAGGCGCTGCAACGCGCCACCGGCTCGGCCCTGCCGGCGGATACCGCGACCGCGATGGCCCAGTTCCTGGTGAACGCCACCGACGGCGTGATCATCGAATACCTCTCCGAGCGGGACGAGGTCGCCGCGCTGGCCCACCTGGAGACGTTCACCGAGATCGCCGTCGAACGCTTCGCGCCCGACGGCTGACCCACGTACCGGTCGTTCAGTCCTCCGGGATGACCATGTCGAAGCGCTCCGGGCGGGCCACGTCGGGGTCGGGTCCGCAGCGCACCCCGGTGTCCAGGGCGTCGATCCGGCCCAGCTGCTCGGGCGTCAACTCGAAGTCGAAGACGGCGAAGTTCTCCGCGATCCGCGCGGGGTTGGTGGACTTCGGGATGGCCGACCGACCGTGCTGCAGCTGCCAGCGCAGCATCACCTGGGCCGGCGTCCGGCCGTGCTCGGCGGCGATGGCCGCGATGGTCGGGTCACCGAGCACGCTGCGCCGGCCCTCGCCCCAACCGGGGTAGAAGGTGATGCCGCCGATCGGCGACCAGGCCTGGGTGAGGATGCCGTGCTCGTCGTCGGCCTTCTGCACGTCCGGCTGGGCGAAGTAGGGGTGCAGCTCGATCTGGTTGACCGCCGGCACGATCTCGGTCGCCCGGAGCAGGTCGTCGAGGTGGTGGCGCATGAAGTTGCTGACCCCGATCGCGCGCACCCGACCGTCGGCCAGCAGCGTCTCCAGCGCCCGGTAGGCGTCCAGGGTCTGCTCGAACCGGTCCGGGGCCGGCTGGTGCAGGATCAGCAGGTCCAGCTGCTCGACGCCCAGCTTGCGCACCGCCTTGTCGAAGGCGTGCAGGGTCCGGTCGTAGCCGTAGTCGCTGACCCACACCTTGGTCTCGAGGAACACCTCGGCGCGGTCCAGCCCGGAGCGGCGCAGGCCTTCGCCGACCTGGCGCTCGTTGTGGTACGCGGCGGCGGTGTCGATGTGCCGGTAGCCGACCCGCAGCGCGGTGTCGACGGCGGCGGCGGTCTCCTCGGGCGGGCTCTGGAACACGCCGAGGCCGAGCGCCGGCATGGTGACGCCGTTGTTCAGGATGAGGTCTGTCATGTCCTCGACGCTAGGAGCCGGGGCGGCGCCGTGCGGGGTACTGGCTTTACCCCCTAACCGGCCGCGCGCCGGGCTACCGTGGGAGCCATGCCGACCGATCAGCACCGCGCCCAGGTCAGGGACTTCCTGACCTCCCGGCGCGCGCGGATCGCGCCTTCGCAGGCCGGCCTGCCGGTCTACGGGGGCCACCGGCGGGTCACCGGGCTGCGCCGCGAGGAGGTCGCACTGCTGGCCGGGGTCAGCGTCGACTACTACGTCCGGATGGAGCGCGGGAACCTGGCCGGCGCCTCGGACGCGGTGCTGGACGGGGTGGCGAACGCCCTGCAACTCGACGAGGCCGAGCGGGAGCACCTGTTCTCGCTGGCCCGCGCGGCCGGCCCGGCGAACACCCGGCGCCGCCGCCCGGTCGCCACCACGGTGCGGCCGGTCATCCAGCAGGTGCTGGACGCGATCACCGACGCCCCGGCCTGGGTGCGCAACGCCCGCCACGACATCCTGGCGATGAACCCGCTGGCCCGGGCGCTCTACGCACCGGTGCTGGAGTCGGTGGAGGGCGGCTCGACCGGCACCCGGCGGTCGAACACCGCCCGGTTCATCTACCTCGACCCGGCCGGTCCGGACTTCTTCGTCGACCACGCCCGCATCGCCGAGGACTGCGCCGCCGCGCTGCGGCTGGAGGCCGGGCGCAACCCGCACGACAAGGACCTGATCACCCTGGTCGGCGAGCTGTCCACGCGCAGCGAGCTGTTCCGCCGGCACTGGGCCTCGCAGAACGTCAAGTTCCACCGCAGCGGCCGCAAGCGCTTGCGGCACCCGGACGTCGGCGAGCTGGACCTCAACTTCGAGGCGATGGAGCTGCCGTCCGAGCCGGGCCTGCGGATCAACGTCTACACGGCCGACCCGAACACCCCCACCGCCGACGGCCTCACGCTGCTGGCCAGCCTGGCCGCCACCACCCGCGCGGCCGGTCAGCCGGCCTGAGCCGGCCCGGCCGGGGCGGGTTCGGGCTCCAGGCCGTCGAGCAGGATGGCCACGAAGGTACGGGCCACCTCGTCGCTGTTGTGCCGGCCCCCGGGGCGGTACCAGCGGTGGGTCCAGTTGAGCATCCCGAGGATCGCGTTCACGATCAGGTCGACGGGCATGTCGGGGCGGAGGTCGCCGTCGCGGATGCCGCGTTCGATCACCCCGGCGACGTCGGCCTGGATCTCCCGGACCATCCTGACCAGGTCGTCGGCCCACGCGGACTGCTCGCCCCAGGTCGTGTCCAGCAGCTCCCGGATGAAGATGAACGGCTGCGGGTAGTGGCTGTCGTAGGACTCGAGCACCTGGTGCGCGATCGTCTCCAGCTTCGCCCGGGTGGGTAGATCACCGAGCGCGACGAGGCGGACCCCCTCGGAGATCTCGACCACGCAGTCGGTGAGGACCTCACGCAGCAGCTCCTCCTTGCCGGAGATGTAGCGGTACAGCGTGGCCCGGTCGATGTCGAGGGTGCTGGCGACGTCCCGGAGGGTGGCGGCCTGGTAGCCCTTCTGCTCGAAGACCGACGCCGCGGCGTGCAGCACCTTGCGCCGGTTGGCGTCGTAGTCCTCGCCCTCGGCCAGCCGCGCGGCCTGCCGGCGCCGACGCAGGCCCCGACCGCCGTCCCGGCCCTCGTCGCTGTCGGTTCCGCCGCTCATGCCCGCCACTTCGTCGATGATCCACAAGTTCGGTGCGCAGTAACAACACCTTATTGACCGACCCGACGCGGCTACCGTGGACGCCATGGTCGAGGTGGCCGAGCGGCGGAGGCATCTCGGCCCTTGCGGGCTGGTCAGGCGCCGGTCAGGGCGCCGGCCCGGCCGAACCCGCGCACCGGCTCGCGGACGGCGGCCAGGCCGGCGAGGTAGCCGAAACAGATGGCCGGGCCGATCGTCGCCCCGCCGGCGAAGTAGGCCTTGCCGGACACCGAGGCCACGCAGTTGCCCGCCCCGTACAGCCCCGGGATCGGTTCCCCGTTCGCGTCCAGGACCTGCGCGTTCACGTTGGTCCGAGGGCCGCCCTTGGTGTCCAGGGTGCCCGGCGCCAGCAGCGTGGCGTGGTACGGGCCGTCCCCGAGCGGATGGATCACCGGGTTGCCCTCGTTGCCCGGGCGCGGCTCGCCCAGCGCGGACTGGAAGAACACCGAGATCGGCGAACCGCCGCGACCGAAGTCGGGGTCCTCGCCCCGCGCGGCGTGCTCGTTGAACCGGTCCAAGGTGGATTTCAGGGTGGCTTCGAAGCGGTCGTCCAGGGTGTAGCCGCCGGTCTGTCCGCGCAGCGCGTGCAGCCGCTCCCGGATCGCCGCCGCCAGCTCGTCCAGGGTGTCGCCGTGCAGCACGTGGCCGTCGTCCTGGCCGACCGGGGCGATCGGGTTGCCCCACTTGTCGCCGGCCCACCGCTTCTGGCAGGCCTGGTCCCAGATCATCACCGGGAACAGCTGCGGGTACTCGGCGCGCGAAGGGTCCCAGCGCCACATGGTCTGGGTGATCTCGTTGTACTGGATCTTCTCGTCGACGAAGCGGCGGCCGTAGCGGTCGACCATGAACATCGAGTCGCCGGCCGGCTCGAACATCAGCCAGTTGTCCGGGTCGTTGCGCAGCCCCCGCTCCAGGGTGGCCGGAGCCAACCAGGGGTAGCTCATGTTGTCCAGCGGGGCGCCGAGGCCGGTGGCCATGGCCAGGAAGTCGCCGGTGTTGGTGGCGGCGGTGCAGCTGGCGAAGATCGGGCCGGCCAGGTAGGCCCGCCGCAGCTCGGGGTTCTGCCCGAACCCGCCGCTGGCGAAGACCACCGCCCGGCGGGCCCGCACGGTCACCGGGCCGTCCGGGGTGTCGGCGGTGACCCCGACGACGTCACCTTCGTGGTCCACCAGCACCTGGCGGGCGCGGTGCTCGAGCCGGATGTCGACGCCCAGCTCGCGGGCGTTGCGCTCGAACCCGTCGATCATGGTCTCGCCCTCGCCCGGTTCGCCGTTCTCGGCCAGCGGCATCACCACCCGGCCCAGCGGGGTCTTGTTCTCCGGCAGCTGCGCGTAGTAGTCCGGGATGAAGTCGGCGTGGAACAGGGTGATCGCGCCCTGGGCCTCCAGCGCCTCGACGGCCTCGGCGGCGTGGTCGTAGAACGCGGCCAGGAGGGCCAGGTCCTCGGGCGGCAGCCCGAACCCGTCGGCCTCGGCGGCGTAGCGCTCCGGGCGGGCCAGCCGGGCCATGTAGCGCAGGGCGTCGTCCCGGTCGTCCGGGATGCCGGCCGCGCGCAGGAACCGGTTGTTCGGGACCCACGACCAGGCCCCGGACTTGCGGGTCGTCCCGCCGAGGAAGGTGCCCTTCTCCAGGATCAGCACCTCGGCGCCGAGCCGGGCGGCGGTCAGCGCGGCCGCGAAACCCGCGCAGCCCGACCCGATCACCACCACGTCCGCCTGGAGGTCCGGTTGCCGCCCGTCCCCGACGGTCGACACCGGAACCCGCCGGCTGCTGGATGACCTGGTTGACATGAGTCGACCCCACTCCCTCGTGATCAGCCCGAGGTGGTGAGCCTCCCGCACCGCCGCCGGGGAGTCCGGCGGCGTTCGGTCATGGCGAACCCGGCGGCGGCCGCCCGCTTCCGGCGCCCGCTATCCGGCACGGACCCGGGCCTATCCGACCCCGGACCGGTGCCGGCCGACGAACGCGCGGATCTCGGCGACCGCGGCGGCGGACTCCGGGTTGATCGACGCGGCGGCCTGGAAGACGTGGATCTGGTCGGCCCACACCTGCAGCTCGCACGGGACGCCGTGCTCGGCCAGCCGGCGGGCGATGAGCACGGCGTCCGGGTAGAGCAGCTCCGACGAGCTGACCTGGACCAGGGTCGGCGGGAGCCCGGTGAGGTCCAGGTCGGCCGGGGATCGCGGGGTCCGTCCGCCGTCGGCCGTCCGGGCGGTGGCCAGCATCGACCGCAACAACGCCGGGGTCAGCACCGCGCACGTGGCGGCGGTGGGCGCGGCCAGCATGGGTTCGAGGTCCCAGCTGATCAGCGGGGCCAGCGCGACGATCGCGGCCGGCGGCGGCAGCCCCTGGTCGCGGGCGCCGAGGGCGGTCATGAAGGTCAGGTAGCCGCCGGCGGAGTCGCCCATGATCGTGATTCGGGAGGCCCGCTCCAGCGCGGCGCGGTAGCCGTCGAGGCAGTCGGCGATCGACTCGTCGACGCTGTGCGCGGGCAGCTTCCGGTAGCCGACCGCCAGCACCGGGGTGTTCAGCTCGACGGCGATCCGGCTGGTCAGCTGCCGGTGCAGGTGCCGGCCGCCGATCAGGAAGGCGCCGCCGTGCAGGTAGAGGACCAGCTCGTCCGGCGTCGGCGCCGCGGGTGAGGTCAGCGTCGCCGCGCAGTGCGGCAGCCCGACCGGGGTCCGGGTGAGGCCGCCCGGGGTGCGCAACACCCGGCCGGCCCAGTCCACCGCCGGGTAGGGCCAGGGCAGGTCGGGGTGGCGGCCCCAGAGGTCTACCCACGGCCGGACCAGGCGCCGGCCGGCGGTGGCCAGGGCTCGGGAGCGGCGGCTGCCCCCGGGGAAGTCCCGGCGGTCCGGCTCGGCTGCCATCAGCGCCGCGCCTGGCCGGCGATGCGGTCTTCGTACGCCGCTCGGGCGGCCGGGTCGAGCTCGGTGAGGGCCCGGGTGTCGCCGATCAGCCACCGGCCCAGCCGCATCAGCGGCTCCGGGGTGACCGCGTCGAGCAGATCCCAGCCGGCCAGGTAGCCGGGCACGGGGATCTCGGCCCGCCGGGTGCGGCAGCTGCCCAGGACGGCGGCGGCGATCGCCTCGGGCTCCACGGTCGGCAGGCCGCCGCCGAGCCGGACCCCGGAGGACAGCTCGGTGCGCACGGCGGCCGGCAGCACGGCGCTGACGCTGACCCCGGTCCCGGCGTACTCCTGGCGGACGGCGGCGGTCAGCCCGACCGCGGCGAACTTGCTGGCGTTGTACACCGCCATCCCCGGGATCGGGATCTTGCCGGCCATCGACGCCACGGTGACCACGTGACCCCGCCCGCGCTCGACCATGCCGGGCAGCACCAGGCGCATGCCCAGGATCGGGCCCCACACGTTGACCTCGAGGGTGGTGCGGCTGATCGGGTCGGGCTCGGTGAGGAAGTCGCCCAGCGGCATCACCCCGGCGTTGTTGACCAGCACGTCGATCCGGCCGAACCGGTCGAGCACGGCGTCCACGCAGGCGCCGAACGAGGCCCGGTCGGTCACGTCGGCCCGGTGGCCGTGCCCACCGATCTCCGAGGCGGCGGCGGTCACCGCCTCGGCGTCCCGGTCGGCCAGGCACACCGTCGAGCCGGCGGCGGCGAACGCGGCGCCGGTGGCCCGGCCGATGCCGCGCCCGCCGCCGGTGATCAGCACGACGGCGTCGTCCAGGTCGATGGCCGGGTAGCTCATCGCATGACCTCGCTGCGCTCGGTCAGCGCTTCGCTGGGCGACTGTGACATTGATTCGCTCGCAAGCTCGCTCATGCCCGCACCCACCGGCTCGGCGATCTCGGTGTCCACGGAGAACTCGGCCGGGTCGAAACCGGCCAGGCTGCGCCGCAGCTTCTCCGTCGACCAGGGCCAGGCGAAGCTGTTGGAGCCGTTCTCGTCGAGGTAGTACGAGGCGCATCCGCCGGCGTTGTACACCGTGGACGGCAACGCCCGCTGCACCTCCTCGTTGTACGCCGCCTGCACGTCGGCGCGCACGTCGAGGCTCGTCCAGCCGTTGCGCTGGGCCTGCCAGATCGCCGCGACGGTGCGCTCCAGCTGCGCCTCGAGGATCATGAACGCCGAGGTGTGCCCGGTGCCGAGGTTGGGGCCCAGCAGCAGGAACAGGTTCGGGAACCCGGCGACCGCGGTGCCCAGGTGGGCGCGCGGGCTGCCCCGCCAGTGCTCGTCCAGGCTCCGGCCGCCGGCGTCGTGCACCCGCCGCGCGATCGGCATGTCCAGGATGTGGAAGCCGGTGCCGAAGATGATCGCGTCGACCTCGGTGCGGCGGCCGTCGGCGTCGATCACCTCAGCGCCGTCGACCCCGGTCAGCGCCGGGTGCACCCGCACGTTCGGCCTGGTCAGCGCGGGGTAGTAGCGGTTGGACATGAGCAGCCGCTTGCAGCCCAGCGTGTAGTCCGGGGTCAGCGCGGCGCGCAGTTCGGGGTCGCGGACGGCCAGCCGTAGGTGAGCCAGCCCGACCCGCTGCACCTGGCGCAGCAGCCACGGGTGCCGGAAGCCGTAGCCCAGGGCCTCCATGCCCAGGTACTCGGCGCCGCGCAGGGCCCGTTGCGCGCCCGGCACGGTGCGCATCAGCCAGCGCTCCGCGTGCGGCACGTAGTGGTCGGGCTTGGGCAGCACCCACTGCGCGGTGCGCTGGAACAGGTGCAGCTCGGCCACCTTCGGCTGGATCTCCGGGACGAACTGCACCGCCGACGCCCCGGTCCCGATCACCGCGACCCGCTTGCCGTCGAGGTCGTAGTCGTGGTTCCACCGCGCGGAGTGGAAGACCTCCCCGCTGAAAGCGGCCAGCCCGGGCAGGTCCGGGACGAGCGGCTCGTTCCACGGGCCGGCGCCGGCGATCACGAACCGGGCGGTGTACTCCCCGTCGCCGGTCTCGAGCCGCCAGCGCCGCCCACCCGCGTCCCACTGCATGCGGTGCACCTCGACGCCCAGCCGCAGGTGTTCGGTGACGCCGTGCCGGCGGGCGGTGTCGGCCAGGTAGGCCTTGATCTCCGGCTGGCCGGCGAAGGCCCGGGACCACTCCGGGTTCGGGGCGAAGGAGTACGAGTACAGCGCGGACGGCACGTCGCACGCGCACCCGGGGTAGGTGTTGGCCCGCCAGGTACCGCCGACCTCACCGGCCTTCTCCAACACCGCGAAGTCGGTGATCCCGGCCTGGCGCAGCCGGACCGCCGCCCCGATCCCGGACGGCCCGGCCCCGATGACCAGCACCGAGAAGTCCCGCTCCATGGGCGCGCTCCCTCGTCGTCGTTGATTGGGATACCGACGGTATCAGGATTTCATCGGTACACAAGTGGCAGACCGTCGGTATCCAGAAACCGGAGTAGGGTTCCGGCATGGCCAGGTTGACCCGCGCGGAGAGCCAGGCGCGCACCCGCGAGCAGCTGGTGGAGACGGCGACGGCACTGTTCCTGCGGGACGGCTACGCGGTGACCTCGCTGGAGAAGGTGGCCGACGAGGCGGGCTACTCGAAGGGCGCGGTCTACTCGAACTTCCGCTCCAAGCAGGAGCTCTGCCTGGCCGTGCTCGACGGCATCCACCAGGAGAAGGTGGCCGAGATCGTCGCGTCGCTCAGCGGCGGCGGGAACCTCGAGGAGCGGCTGGCCGCGTTCGAGCGGTGGGCCGAGCGGAGCATCGGCGACGTGGCGTGGACGTCCCTGGAGGTCGAGTTCGCCACCACGGCCCGGCACGACGACGCCGTCCGGGCCGCCCTGTGCGAACGGGACCGGCAGATCCGGGGCCGGCTGGCACTGCTCATCGCGGCGGTCGTCGGTCCGGACCTGCCGCTACCGGCGGAGCGGATCGCCACCGCGCTGCTGTCCCTGGGTATCGGCCTGGGGGTTCAGCGGGTGCTCGACCCGGCCATCGACGTCACCGTGCTCACCGACGTCATCCGGCTATTGGCCGGGCCTGCCCGTACAGCTCGCGGGCCTGAGTCGGGGTGACCGTCTCCGGCCGGACCGGCACCGGGCGGGTCACGTGCTGGTGCAGGATCCGGGCGGTGCTCGGGGCGTAGGCGCGCAGCACGGCCAACGAGGCCTTCGGCGGGGTCGCGGCCCGGACCGCCAGCCGAGTCGGCCCGACGATCGCCCGGTCCAGCGCGGCGGGCTGGTCGAACCCGCCGGCGCGGCGCATCCACTTCGGCAGCGTGGCGATGGTGGCGGCGGCGGTCAGCCGGCTACCCGCCCACACCTTGTACCGGCCCTTGCCGCCGGTGGTGCGCAGCAGGTAGTGCATGCCGCGGATGGCCCGCTCGGAGGTGCACAGCCGGGGCCGGACGGCGGCGAAGTACTCCCGGACCTGCTCCCGCGAGGCGGGCACGTCGGCCGGCTTGCAGGTCTGCAGCTCGGCGGCCAGTACGCAGTCCGCCCAGAACCGCCGCTCGTCGGCCGCGCTGAGCGGGCCGGGGCCGTAGCGCTCGTAGCACTTGAGCACGGAGTGCCAGCCGGTGACGTGGATCCACAGCTGCGACTCGGGGTTGTTGGCGCTGTACCGGCGGCCGGTGATCGGCTCGATGCCGGTGGCCTTGGCGTGCACCCGCATCAGGATCTCCGAGGCCTCGATCGCGGTGCGGCCGTCGGCCACCGCCACGGTGAGGAAGTAGGCCAGGGTGCGGTCCAGCCGGCCCATCGGGTCGCGGTAGATGCCGTCCATGTCGGCCACGGCGGCGGCCAGGAACGGGTCGAAGTGCTCCAGGGTCACCGCCCGCTGGAACCCGATCAGGCTGGTCGGCGCGGTCCACACCCGCCAGGTCGGCGAGTCCGGGCCGAAGAACCCGTAGTCCTCCCACGGTCGCGCCGCCACCGGTGTGGCCTGTCCCGCGCGGGACGTGCGGTCGTCCATGCCCAGCTCCTTCGCCGAGGGCTTCCTACTTACGGGTAGCAATATCCTACGGTACGGTAGCTTTGTCCAGTGGAACCCCTCGGAGGTGGCATGAGCGAGTCCAAGGCCCGGCCTGGCCGGTCACGACGGGTGTACGCGGTCCGGGTGCCGGCCGAGCAGCGGCAGGCGCAGCTGCTGGACGCGGCGCTGCACCTGGTGGCCACCCGCGGCCATCAGGCGGTGACCATGGACGCGGTCGCCGAGCGGGTCGGGGTGTCCAAGCCGGTGGTCTACGGCCACTTCTCCAGCCGGGGCGACCTGCTGGCCGCGCTGCTCTACCGGGAGCACAGCGGGGCGCTGCGGCAGCTGCGGGACACCGTGCCGGTCGGTCGGCTGTTCAGCGGCGAGGACCCCGCCGAGGCGGCCATCGAGATGTTCGGCGGGTACCTGCGGGCGGTGCGCGAGTCCCCGGACCGCTGGTACTGCATCGTGATGCCGATGCCGGATCTGCCCATCGAGTTCCACGCCAGCCGGGAACGCGCCCGGCTGATCGTTCTCGACCAGGCCCGGCAGGTCCTCGGCCGGGTGCTCGGCGGTCACGGCGTCGACGCCGAGCTCGCCGCGCACGCGGTGATCGCGCTGGGCGAGATGGCCGCCCGGCTGCTGCTCACCGACCCGGAGCGGTTCACCCCCGAGCGGTTCGAGGCCGCCCTGCGCATCGCGGTGTCACCCGGCCCGGGATGAGGCCTGGCGGGCCGGACCGGCGCCGGCCACCACGTTCCGGTTGTCCATAGCGGGCTCCCGTCGGTATGTCCGCGACTCCGCTCGTGCCAGGGCAGCGTACGGGTGATCAGGCGGAGGTGCCGGGCGGTCGGCGGCCGGGTGCGACGAGACGCTCGCCGAGGGACTCGCCGACCCGGGCCGCCTGGTCGATGATCGTCTCGGCGTCGGACGCGATCAGCCCGCCGTGCCAGGCGATGATCAGCTCCTGGAAGCCGCCGATGCCCATCAGCACCGTGATCCGCAGCGTGGTGTCGTCGACGCCGGGCAGCAGGTGCGGCCGGGCCAAGGTCTCGATCAGCTCGGTGAAGGTCAGCAGCGTCTCCCGGCGGCGCTGCTCGAGCACGACGCTGCCGGCATGGTCGCCGATGAAGATCTGCGCCCGGGCGGCGTCGTCGGCCAGGTACCGGACGAACGCCGAGATGCCGGCCCGCAGCTGCGCCAGCGGGGGCAGGTCGGTGGTCGCGACGAAGGTGGCCATGAGCAGCTGCAGGGTGCCGTCGCGGACCTCGTCCCAGACGCCGGCCAGCAGCGCGTCGACGTCGGCGAAGCTCTCGTAGAAGTACCGGTCGGTCAGCCCGGCGCGGGCGCACACCCCGCGCATGGTGACCGCCGCCCAGCCCTGCTCCAGCCAGATCTCCCGGGCCGCGTCGACCAGCCGGACCCGCCGTTCGGCCCGCCGTTGCTCGGCGGTCCGCCCGCCGTAGACGCCGGTCGTTGTTCTGGTCACCGCACCATCTTGACAAGGTCCGGCTCGCACTTCAATCTGATGGCATGTGGCATCAGAGACGGCAGGCGCCATCAGATGAGTCCGGCGGGGTGTCCCGGGCCGGACGGATGCTCGCCGACTCGGCCGGGCTGACCCTGCGCCCGCTCACGTCGGTCCTCCCCGCCTCGGGCCCCGGGGTGTGGATGTCCCGCCGGGTGCTGGCCACGGTGCTGAACACCCTGTCCCGCCCGCTGCGCGGCACCCGGCTGGAGCCGGTGTACGAGCCCACGCCGAACGGTCCGATCGTGCGCGGCGAGTGGGTCCGCGCGCCGGGGGTGCACCGGGTCGACGCGGTGCTGCTGTACCTGCACGGCAGCGCCTACGCGCTCTGCTCGGCCCGCACCCACCGGGGCCTGACCTCGCGGATGTCCCAGGTCACCGGGCTGCCGGTGTTCGCCTGCGACTACCGGCTGGCACCCCGACACCGCTTCCCGGCCGCCGCCCGGGACGTCCGCGCGGCCTACGACTGGCTGCGGCGGCAGGGCCACCCCGCCGACCGCATCGTGCTGGCCGGCGACTCCGCCGGCGGGCACCTGGCGGTGGACCTGGTGTGCGAGCTCAACCGGGCCGGGCTGCCGGTGCCGGCGGGGATGGCGCTGTTCTCCCCGCTGATCGACCTCACCTTCGGGCTGGCCCGGGAGCGGGAACGGAGCCGCCGCGACCCGCTGATCTCCGCCGACCGGGCGGCCCGGCTGGTCGCCCTCTACACCCGGGGCGCCCCGGCCGGCCACCCCCGGCTGGCTCCCCGCCCGGCCGAGGGCATGGCCTGGCCGCCGACCCTGGTGCACGCCGGCGGCGCGGAGATGCTGGCCGCCGACGCCGAGCACCTGGACCGGATGGTCCGGGCCGCCGGCGGGGACAGCACGCTGCGCGTCTGGCCCGGTCAGGTGCACGTCTTCCAGGCCTTCGCCGCGCTGGTCCCCGAGGGGCGGAAGGCCCTCGACGAGGCCGGCCGGTTCCTGCTCGACGCACTCGATCGGCACACCGAAGCCCGACTGGAGGAGGTCTCATGACCCGACGTACCCACGACGCCCGTGCGGTGGTCACCGGCGCCGGCAGCGGCATCGGCCGGGCGTTCGCCCGCGAGCTGGGCCGCCGCGGCAGCCGGGTGATCTGCGCGGACATCGACCTGGCCGGGGCGAAGGCCTGCGCCGCCGAGATCGTCGCCGCCGGCGGCTGGGCCCACCCTTTCGCCTGCGACGTCGCCGACCTGGACCAGGTGCGCGCGCTGCACGACGAGGCGACGCTACGGCTGGACGCCCCGGTCGACCTGGTGATCAACAACGCCGGGATCGGCGCCGGTGGGGACGTGGTCGGCGGCACCCCGATCGAGGACTGGCGGCGCACCCTGGGCATCAACCTCTGGGGCGTCATCCACGGCTGCCACGTGTTCACCCCGGGCCTGCGGGCGCTGGGCCGGGGTGGGGTGATCAACGTGGCCTCGGCCGCCGCGTTCGCCGCCGCCCCGCGGATGGGCGCCTACAACGTCAGCAAGGCCGGGGTGCTGTCGCTGTCCGAGACGCTGTCCGCCGAGCTGTCCGGCACCGGGGTGGCGGTCACCGTGCTCTGCCCGACCTTCGTCCGCACCAACATCGTCGCCGCCGGCCGGATCGACGAGGCGACCGCGACGCTGGCCAACGACCTGATGCGCTGGACCGGGTTCACCCCGGAGCGGGTGGCCGCGATGACCCTGGAGGCGCACGACCGCGGCCGGCTCTACGTGCTGCCGCAGTTCGACGCCCGGCTGGTCTGGGCGGCCAAGCGGATGCTGCCCACCGTCTACACCTACGGCGCCGGTCTGCTCGGCCGCCTGCTGCCCACCCTGGCCCCGACCCCCGAACCGGCGCCGAAGGTCCTGGAAGGAGCCACCCGATGAGTGTCGACCTGGTCCCCATGCTGCAGATGGTCAAGGACAAGCAGTGGTCGCTGGCCGACATCGACTGGGACGCCCCCGGTGCGGAGATGATCACCGACGAGCAGCGGCCCCGGCTCAAGGCGTTCATGGCCGACCTGGTGTGGATCGAGAACGTCGGGGCGCGGGGGTTCGCCGCGCTGGCCCGGAAGGCGCCGAACGAGACGATCGCCGAGCTCTACCGGTACTTCCACGCCGAGGAGCAGAAGCACGCCAACGCCGAGCTGGCCCTGATGAAGCGCTGGGGGATGCTGGAGGACGGCGAGGTGCCGGAGCCGAACATCCAGGTCCGGATGGCCATCACCATGCTCGACCGGTACGCCGACGGCATGCCGCTGACCGGGCTGGCCGCGCTGATCCCGATGCTGGAGTGCGCGCTGGACGGCGCCCTGGTGAAGTTCCTGCTCGAGGAGGTGCAGGACCCGCTGTGCCACGAGGTGTTCCGGCACATCAACTCCGACGAGTCCCGGCACATCGCCACCGACTTCGAGGTGCTCGACCAGATCGGCGCCGGCTCGCTGGTGAAGCTGGTGGTCGAGTCCGCGCAGTTGCTCAAGCCGACCGTGATCATCGGGATGGTGGTGGTGCTGGTCCCGCTGCTGAACAAGATGCGGGACAACATCGTGGCCATGGGCCTGGTGGAGAAGCGGCTGTACAACTCGATCAAGCGCTACTCGACCAACGGCGACCGCGGCGAGCACACCTGGCGGGTGCCGACCTACCACGTCTTCAAGGCCCAGGGCGCGGCCATGATCGACCGTCGGCACCCGTACCACGCGCTGCTGGCCGACCCGCTGGTCAGGCTGACCGACCTGGTGCCGTCCTGGGCGCTGCCCGCGTCACCGACCTGGGCGAAAGAGCTGACCCACGAACCGGTGTCCCGATGAACCAGGTGCTGATCATCGGGGCCGGGTTCGCCGGGCTGGGCACCGCGATCCGGCTGCGCCAGGCCGGGATCGAGGACATCGTGATCCTGGAGCGGGGCGCGGACGTCGGCGGCACCTGGCGGGACAACACCTACCCGGGCGCGGCGTGTGACGTGCCGTCCCTGCTCTACTCGTTCTCCTTCGCGCCCAACCCGGACTGGACCCGGGCCTACTCCGGCAGCGCGGAGATCCTGGCCTACACCCACCACCTGGTGGACCGGTTCGGGCTGCGGCCGCTGATCCGGTTCGGCACCGACGTCACCGCCGTGGACTGGGACGACGAGGCCGGGCTGTGGACGGTGACGGCCGCCGACGGCTCGGAGCACCGGGCCCGGTCGGTGGTGATGGCCGCCGGACCGCTGGCCAACGCCAGCTTCCCGGACATCCCCGGGATCGACGACTTCACCGGGCACAAGATCCTCAGCTCCCGGTGGGACCACGACTGCGACCTCACCGGCAAGCGGGTCGCGGTGATCGGCACCGGGGCCAGCGCGGTGCAGATCGTGCCCGAGCTGGTGAAACGGGCCGCCTCGGTGAAGGTCTTCCAGCGCACCCCGGGCTGGGTGATGCCCAAGCCGGACCCACCGCACCCGGCGTGGCTGCGCGGGCTGTTCCGCCAGGTCCCGGCCGTGCAGCGGGCCGGCCGCGAGGCGCTGTACTGGACCCACGAGCTGATGGCCCTGGGCCTGGTGTGGAACACCGCCGCCACCACCGCGCTGCAGGCCGTCGGCCAGGCGCACCTGCGGCTGGCGGTGCGCGACCCGTGGCTGCGCCGCCGGCTCACCCCGGAGCACCGGATCGGCTGCAAGCGGGTGCTGATGACCAACGACTACCTGCCCGCGCTGCAGCGGGACAACTGCACCCTGGTCACCTGGCCGATCTACGCCATCTCGGCGAACGGGGTGCGTACCGCCGAGGGCATCGAGCACGAGGTGGACGCCATCGTGTTCGCCACCGGGTTCGACGTCTCCCGGACCGGCACGCCGTTCCCGGTGACCGGCCGGGACGGTCGCACCCTGGACAAGGACTGGGTCGGCGGCGCCCGGGCGTACAAGAGCGTCACGGTGGCCGGCTACCCGAACCTGTTCCTCACCTTCGGCCCCAACTCCGGGCCCGGACACAACTCCGCGCTGGTCTACAACGAGGCCCAGATCGACCACATCGTCCGGGCGGTCCGGCTGATCCGGGACCGGGGGCTGCGGTCGCTGGAGGTGCGCGAGGACGTCCAGGAGCGGCACAACGCCGACCTCCAGCGGCGGCTCGGCGCCACCACCTGGAACTCCGGGTGCCGCAGCTGGTACCTCACCGAGGATGGCTACAACGCCACCATGTACCCCGGGTTCGCCACCCGGTTCGCCCGGGAGTTGGCGGTGCTGGCCGAGGACGACTACGACCTGGACACCGCGTTGGGCGCGGACATCACCCGGGTCGGCGGCCGTTCGCCGATGGCGCCGACCGGAACGACTCCGCCGCCCGGCTGAACTCCTCGGTGCCGATGCAGGACAGCTGGGCCAGCAGCTCGCCCTGCACGACCGAGGCGTGCGCCGGCGCCGCCGCCTCGTCGATCAGCACCTTGACCAGGCCGTTGGCGTGGCTCGAGCAGCTCAGGAGCTGGTCGACCAGCTCGCCGGTGGCCGCCGCCAGGTCGTCCGCCGGGACCGCCCGGTTGGCGATGCCCAGCCGTTCGGCCCGGGCCCCGTCGATCATCGCCGACGTCATGATCAGCTCCTTGGCCCGGCCGGCGCCGACCAGCGCGGTCAGCCGGGAGCAGGCGCCGACGTCGGGCACCACGCCCATCCGGGTCTCCGGCAGCCCGAGCACGGCGTCGGCGTCGACCACCCGCAGGTCGCAGGCCAGCGCCAGCTCGAACCCGGCACCGATCGCCCAGCCGTGCACCTGCGCCACCGTCGGCTTGGCCATCCGGGCGAACCGGTCGTAGGCCCGGACGAACGCCGGCTGGATGCGGCGCAGACCTTCGGGGGTGCCCAGGTCGGGCAGCAGGGTGGCGTCGATGCCCGAGCTGAACCCCGGCCCGGCGCCCCGGACCACCACGACCCGCACCTCCGGGTCGTATTCGACCTGGTCGGCGGCCCGGTACAGGTCCTCGACCAGCTCCAGGTTCAGCGCGTTGCGGCGTTCGGTGCGGTCCAGGACCACGTCGGCCCGGGCCCCGTCCCATTCGATCCGGACGGTGCTCATGTGGCCTCCTTGTACCGATCCCGCAGCCGGCGTTTGAACAGCTTGCCGGACTCCTCGCGGGGCAGCTCGCGGTCGATCACCACCACCCGGGGCGTCTTGTAGCCGGCCAGCCCTTCCCGGACCCGGGCGCGGATGTCGTCGTCGGTCAGCCCGGACGCCGGGTCGGTGTCGACGTGCGCGGCGAGCACCTCGCCCAGATCGGCGTCGGGGATGCCGAACACCGCCGCGTCCCGGATCCCGGGCACGGTGAGCAGGAACTTCTCGATCTCGGCCGGGTAGATGTTCACCCCGCCGGAGATCACCATGTCGGCCAGCCGGTCGGTCAGGTAGAGGTAGCCGTCCCCGTCCAGCCGGCCGCCGTCGCCGACGCTCAGGTAGCCGTCGCGTTCCATGGCCCGGCGCTTGGCGTCGTTGCCGATGTAGGTGAAGTCCGGCCACACGTCGCCCGGGCTGACGTACACCTCGCCGCTGGTGCCGGTGGGCGCCTCGGTGCCGTCCTCGAGCAGGATCTTCACGTCGCAGCCGGGTAGCGCTTTGCCGACCGTGCCCGGGTGGGCGAGCCACTCGGCGCTGTCGCAGCCGACCACGCAGCCGGTCTCGCTGCCGCCGTAGTACTCCAGCACGATCGGTCCCCACCAGTCGATCATCCGCCGCTTCACCTCCGGCGGGCACGGCGCGGCGGCGTGCACCACGGCGCGCAGCGAGGAGAGGTCGTGCTCGGCTCGCTCCTGCTCGGTGAGCTGCAGCAGCCGGACGAACATGGTCGGCACCATCTGGGTGTGCTCGACCCGGTGCCGGGCGATGGTGACCAGGAAGTCGCGCGGGGTGAACCGGGGCATGATCGTCAGATCGCCGCCGACGGCCGCCACGAACAGCGCGTGCGCGTTCGGCGCGGAGTGGTACATCGGCGCCGGGATCAGGCTCGACATCCCCGGGCGCCAGCCGAAGGCCAGGAAGATCCGCTCGGCGGCGGCCACCCGCTGTCGGTCGTCCATCGGGTCGCGCAGGATCCCCTTGGGCTGGCCGGTGGTGCCGGAGGTGTAGATGACGCTCAGCGGCGGGCCGGGAGGGGCGGCGTCCGACGCGGGCAGACCGGCCAGCCAGGGCTCCAGTTCCAGGTCGCCCGGGGTCGCCGGCTCGAGGCGGTAGGCGGCGCGCAGCGCGTCACCCGGGTCGACCGCGACGATCCGCAACCCCGGCCCGGCCGCCGCCCGTACCGTCGCGACCAGGTCGGCGTGCACGAACGCCGCCGTGGCCCCGCAGTCGTCGAGCAGGTAGCCCAGCTCGGCGCCCTTCCAGTGCCAGTTCACCGGCACCGGGATCGCGCCGATCCGGGCGATCCCCAGGCTGGCCTCGACGAACTCGATCTCGTTGCGCAGCACGATCGCCACCCGGTCGCCGGCGCGCACGCCGAGCCCGGTCAGCCCGGCGGCGATCCGCCCGCAGCGGTCGTGCAGCTCCGGGTAGCTCCGCTCGCGGTCACCGCACCTGATCATCGGGGCCATGACCGGCAGTATGCCGCCGGTCACACCCCTGCGACCAGCCTCGCTAGCCGACCTTGACCAGGTCCACCACGAAGACCAGCGTGGAACCGGCCGGGATGGGGCCGGCGGTGCGGCTGCCGTAGCCCAGGTCCGGCGGGATCACGATGACCCGGCGGCCGCCCGGCTGCATCCCGACGATGCCCTGGGCGAACCCGGGCACGACGTTGCTCAGCGGGAAGTTGATCGGCTCGTCGCCCTGCTGCCAGGAGGCGTCGAACAGCTCGCCGTTCGGGTAGAGGGTGCCGCTGTAGCGGACGTCCACGGAGTCGGACAGCTTCGCCGCCGTGCCCTTGCCGACCACCACGTCCTGGGTGACCAGCTTGGTCGGCGGCTGGCCGGTGCCGGCCTTGGCCTGGGACGGCTTGGTCAGGTCGGTCGGGTTGCCGGTGAGCGGCGGGACGCCGGGGACGGTCGCGCCGGGGGCGGCGGGCGCGGCGGCGTCGGCGGCCGGCGCGGCCGAGTCGGCGGCGGGGGCCGGGGCCGGCTGCTCGGACGAGCCGCAACCGGCGAGGACACCGAGCGCGACGACGGCGGCGGCGGTGACGGAGAGGGGGCGCTTCATCCGCCTATCCGACCACGACCGGCCAGAACGGTTCCCGGCGGGCTGTTGTGATCACAGATCACACGCGCTATGGTGACGGCAACCACAGGCAAGGGGGCAGGTGCGATGGACGTTCCGGTACTGATCATCGGTGGTGGCGGCTGCGGGCTTTCCGCGTCGATCTTCCTGTCCGATCTGGGGGTCGACCATCTGCTGGTCGAGCGGCACGCCACCACCTCGCACCTGCCCAAGGCGCACTACCTCAACCAGCGCACCATGGAGATCTTCCGCCGGCACGGCCTGGCCGACGAGGTCTACGCGGTGGGCACGCCGCCGGAGATGATGGGCAAGGTGCGCTGGCTGACCTCGCTCGGCGGGGACGGCCCGCTGGACCGGCGGACGATCTTCGAGATGGACTCCTTCGGCGGCGGCGACATGCTCGCCGCGTACGCCGAGGACAGCCCGAGCCCGTCGTCCAACTACCCGCAGATCCGGCTGGAGCCGCTGCTGCGCCGGCAGGCCGAGGCGCGCGGGCCGGGCCGGGTGCGCTTCCAGCACGAGCTGCTGAACCTGGAGCAGGACGCCGACGGGGTCACCGCGACCGTCCGGGACCTGGAGGCCGGCACCGAGTACCAGGTGCGCGCGCAGTACGTGATCGCGGCGGACGGCGGCAAGACGGTCGGCGGGCTGCTCGGGGTGGGCATGTCCGGGCCGACCGGGCTGCTGGACATGGTCAGCACCCACCTGTCCGCCGACTTCTCCGAGTGGGCCGACGACACCAGCCTGATCACCTGGTTCCTCAACCCGGACGGCGGCGGGGGCTGGGCCAGCGGCGTGATGGTGCCGATGGGGCCGACCTGGGGGCGGCGGTCGGAGGAGTGGGTCGTGCACTTCACCTTCGGCCCGGACGACCCCGAGCGGTTCGACGAGCAGGCCATCGTCCCGCGCATCCGCGAGCTGCTGAAGCTGCCCGACCTGGACATCACCGTGCACAAGGTCAGCCACTGGATCCTGGAGGGCGTGCTGGCGGAGCGCTACCAGGTCGGCCGGGTCTTCCTGGCCGGCGACTCCGCGCACCGGCACCCGCCGACCACCGGCCTGGGCCTGAACACCGCCATCCAGGACGCGCACAACCTGACCTGGAAGCTGGCCGCCGTGCTGGACGGCCGCGCCGGGCCGGCCCTGCTGGACAGCTACCAGGCCGAGCGGCAGCCGATCGGGATGCGCAACGTCGACTGGGCCATGTTCACCTTCCTCAACCATCTCGTCATCGACGCCGGCATCGGGCTGCTGCCCGGCGCCTCCCCGGCCGAGAACAAGGCCACCTACGAGGCGTACTTCGCCGACACCCCGATGGGCGCCACCCGCCGGGCCCGGGCCGCGCACGTGGTGCAGACCCAGGCGACCGAGTTCCAGGCGCACGACCTGGAGATCGGTTTCCGCTACGACACCGGCGCCCTGGTGCCGGACGGCACCGAGCCACCTCCGGCCGATCCGCTGGGCCGCCGGTACCACCCCACCACCCGGCCCGGGCACCGGCTGCCGCACGCCTGGCTCACCGGCCCGGACGGCGGCCGGGTGTCCACCCACGACCTGACCGCGCTCGGCGGGTTCGTGCTGCTCACCGGGCCGGACGGGGCGGCTGGGGCGGCGGGGACGGCCTGGGCGGTGGCCGCGGCCGCCGCCGGGGAGAAGCTCGGGGTACCGATCCGGGTGGTGCGTGTCGGTCCCGGGCCCGACGAGCATGCCGACGCCGACGGCACCTGGGCGGCGGTGCGCGGGGTCGCCGACGGCGGCGCGGTACTGGTCCGCCCGGACGACCACGTGGCCTTCCGCGCCGCCGACGCCCCCGCCGATCCCACCGAGGTCCTCACCCAGGCCCTCGCCACCGTCCTCGGCCGATAGCCGATAGCCGATAGCCGATAGCCGATAAGGAGCTGATCATGGCCACGCCAAAGTTCGCCCACGTCGTGCTGCAGACGCCGCAGCTGCCGGTGATGCGGGACTGGTACTGCGCGCTGCTCGACGGGCACGTGGTCTTCGAGAAGGGACCGCTGTCCTTCGTCACCTTCGACGACGAGCACCACCGGATCGCGTTCCTGCAGCCGCCGGTGCCGCTGGATCCGAAGACGCCGACCTCGACCGGCATGCACCACGTCGCCTACACCTTCGAGAGCCTCGACGACCTGCTGGACCGCTACACCGAGCTGAAGGCCCGGGGCATCGAGCCGAGGATCCCGGTGCAGCACGGGGTGACCACCTCGCTGTACTACCGCGACCCGGACGGCAACCACGTGGAGCTGCAGGTGGACAACTTCGCCACTCCGGACGAGGCCACCGGCTACATGGAGGGCCCGGAGTACGAGGCCAACCCGGTCGGGGTGGCGTTCGACCCGGAGAAGATGATCGAGGCGCGGCGCACCGGGTCGGCGGTCGGCGAGCTGACCACGATGACCTGGGCGCAGGCCGCCTGCCCCGGGCTGCCCGACCCGATCACCGTGCTGACCAGCTGAGGACGCATGCCCGAGTTGATGCGCCGGATCACCGCCACCACGGTGGTCGACCAGGTCACCCAGGAGATCCGCCGGTCGATCCTGGCCGGTGTGCTGTCACCCGGCCAGGAGGTGTCGCTGCGCGAGCTGGCCGCCCGGCTGGGGGTGAGCACCATCCCGGTGCGCGAGGCGTTGCGCCGGCTGGAGGGTCAGGGGCTGCTGATCGGCGGCTCCGGCCGGGCCAGCGCCCGGGTGGCCCCGCTGGACGCCGCCGACCTGCACGGCATCTACCGGCTGCGGCTGGTGCTGGAACCGGAGATCGCCGGCCGGGCCTGCCGGCTGCACACCGACGCCGAGCTGGACGCGCTGGCCGAGGTCGCCGCCGGGTTCGACCACCCGGACCTGGGCATGGACGACCTCTACCCGGCCCACCACGACCTGCACCTGCGGCTGCTCGCCCCGGCCGCGACCGAGTGGGACCTGCGCACCCTGGACCACCTGTGGCACGCCTCCGAGCGGTACGTCCGGCTGGCCTTCGGCGCCCGGGACGATCGCGCCGACGAGCCCGCCCGCCGCGAGCACGCGCACACCGAGCTGATCGACGGCTTCCGCACCCGCGACCCCGACCTGGTCACCGCCCTGGTCCGCCGGCACCTGGAGAACAACGAGACCGTCGCCCGCGAAGCCCTGACCCGTGAGTGATTAGTAGTGCTATAGCACTACTAATCACTCACGGGCCGTCAGCCGAACCTCAGCTAGTCGATCTCCTTTCGGCGGGTCGACCCTGACACCGATCGGGGCGGGCCGCTCGCCTGAGAACTCTCAAGCTGCTAGGAACGAGGGCACGAGCAGCACCGCCCGAGGGAGCGCGATGACCTACACCGAGACCACCCAGGCCGCGATCCGCCGGGCCCGGCAGCACGCGCTGGGTGACCTGCCCCGGCGCACCGCCCGCCGCTTCCCGGACAAGCCGGCGATCATCGACGGTGAGCGGCGGATGACCTTCGCCGAGTTCGACGCGTGCGTGAACCGAACGGCGAACGCGCTGGCCGAGCGGGGCCTGGCCAAGGGCGACCGCCTCGCACTGCTCAGCCACAACTGCTGGCAGTACGCGGTGCTCAACTTCGCCACCGCCAAGCTGGGCGTGATCCTGGTGCCGATCAACTTCATGCTCGGGGTGGAGGAGATCGCGTTCATCCTCACCCACTCGGAGGCGTCCGGGTTGGTCTGCGAGGACGGGCTGGCCGCCACCGGCAGCAAGGCCTGCGCGTCGGCCGGGCTCACCGGCGGGGTGCGCGGCTGGATCCCGCTGGCCGGGACCGCCCCGGAGGCCGGCTGGGAGGACGTCTCGCGCTGGGCCGACGACGGCGACGACACCGAGCCGGACGTGGCGATCGAGGACGACGACCCGCTGCGGCTGATGTACACCTCGGGCACCGAGTCCCGGCCGAAGGGCGTGCTGCTGTCCTCCCGGTCGCTGATCACCCAGTACGTGTCCTGCGTGATCGACGGGGGCATGGAGGCCGACGACGTCGAGCTGCACTCGCTGCCGCTGTACCACTGCGCCCAGCTGGACGTTTTCCTGTGCGTCGACGTCTACCTGGGCGCGACCAGCATCATCCTGCCCGGCCCGGACCCGGCCGCCATCCTGGCCACGATCGAGCGGGAGAAGGTCAGCAAGCTGTTCTGCCCGCCGACGGTGTGGATCTCCCTGATGCGCCACCCCGACTTCGAGACCCGCGACCTGTCCTCGCTGCGCAAGGGCTACTACGGCGCCTCGGCGATGCCGGTGGAGGTGCTGCGCGAGCTGTGCCAGCGGCTGCCCGAAGTGCGGTTGTGGAACCTCTACGGGCAGACCGAGATGGCCCCGCTGGCCACCCTGCTGCAGCCGGAGGAGCAGCTGCCCAAGGCGGGCTCGGCCGGGCGGGCGTCGGTGAACTGCGAGACCCGGGTGGTCGACGACGCCGGTCAGCCGGTGCCGGCGGGGGAGGTCGGCGAGATCGTGCACCGGAGCCCGCACGCCACGCTGGGCTACTACAACGACGAGGAGAAGACCGCGGCGGCGTTCGAGGGCGGCTGGTTCCACTCCGGCGACCTGGGCATCCTCGACGACGAGGGCTACCTCTACGTCGTCGACCGGAAGAAGGACATGATCAAGACCGGCGGGGAGAACGTGGCCAGCCGGGAGGTGGAGGAGGCGCTCTACCAGCTCGACGGGATCGCCGAGGTGGCCGTGTTCGGGATCTCCCACCCGCACTGGATCGAGGCGGTCACCGCCGTGGTGGTGCCCAAGGCGGGCGTCACGCTGTCCGCCGACGAGGTGCACGCGCACGCCAAGCAGCACCTGGCCGGCTACAAGCGGCCGAAGTACCTGGCGTTCGCCGAGGCCCTGCCGAAGAACCCCAGCGGCAAGATCCTCAAGCGCGAGCTGCGCGGGAAGTACGCCGACCTGGCCGCCGAGGGGTAGGGCCTACGTCCGGCGCAGCCGGTCCAGGATGCGCCGGAACGCGTTCTCGACCGACGGCACCGACTCGGGCCGCACGCACTGCCCGAGCAGGTGCCGGGACAGCCGGTGCACCTCGGTGTGCGCCTGCTCGACGGTGCGCAGCCCGGACGCGGTGAGGTCGAGCTCGATCGGGTGCCCGGGTTCGTGCCGGGTGCGGGTGAGCAGACCCCGGGTGGCCAGCGTGTCGACCAGCCCGCCCACGGCCTGCGGGGTCAGCTGCAGGTCCCGGGCCAGGTCGGCGCGGCTGATCCCCGGGCGGCGGGCGACGTCGGCCAGGGCCAGGTACTGGCCGGCGGTCAGGCCCAGCGGGTCGAGGGTCTCCTGCATCCGCCGGTCCAGCAGCCGGCCGAGCTTCACCACGACCGGGCCCCACGCCTCCTGATGCGTGGTGTCCCCGTCGGCGCGTGACGAGGGGGCGGACACCGGTTCATGATCCCCGCCGCCGCCCCGGACCACATCCCCCCGGGAGACAGGAAACGTCCCCCGTCCGGAGGGGTACGGTGCTCCTCAGCAGCGAGTACTCACCGAGGAGCCGGGTATGCGGTCAGCCGGGAGCGGCCGCGAGATCGCCGGCCGGGGCGCCGAGGACTGGACGGGGCAGGGCCTGCCCCTGTCGCCGGCCCAGCGCGACGACCTGCGGGACGTCCTGGCCGCCGCCGCGGCGCTGGTCGAGCTGCGCGAGCCGGAGGTGTGGGACCACGCGACGGCCCAGGCGGGGTTGCGCGAGGCGTGGACGGCCCTGGCCAAGGCCGCCGCCGCCGACCCGGTCGGCTGCCTGCCGCTGCTCACCCGCATCCGGGAGCTGGAGCAGGAGCTGTCCGCCGCCCTGCTGCACGAGCGGGACCGCGCGTTCGACCGGCTGCACGGCGCGCTGGACCTACTCACCGCGCCCACCTCGATGGAGCAGCTGCTGGAGCCGGCCGTGCTGGCGGTCACCGAGCTGGGGTTCGACCGGGCCATCCTGTCCAAGGTCGAGGACTCGCACTGGCTGGCCCAACGGGTGCACATCGGCCGCGACCCGGACTGGGCCCGGGAGATCCTGGACGCCGGCCACGACCCGCTGATGATCAACCACCGGCTGGTGGACGCCGAGATGGTCCGTCGCCGGGTGAGCATCGTGGTGCAGGACGTGCAGAACCGGCCCGGGGTGCACCGGGCCATCGCCGGCGCGTCCCGGTCGCGGTCCTACGCCGCCGCGCCGCTGGTGGTCGACGACGAGGTGATCGGCTTCCTGCACGGCGACCTCTACTACCAGGACCGGGACCCGAGCGAGCTGCACCGGCGGCTGCTCGGTCTCTACGCCGCCGGGCTGAGCCAGGCCATCGCCCGGCTGTGGGTGGTCGAGCAGTTGGGCGCGGTCGGGGCGCAGCTGCGGGCGCTCAGCGGGGCGACCGCGCCGAGCCGGCCGGCCCTGGGCGGGTTCCACGCGGCGGTGGTGGCCCCCGGCCCGGGGTCGCTGCGCCTACCCGCACCCGAGCCCGTCGACAGCTCGCTGACCCGGCGGGAGCTGGAGGTGCTGCGGCTGCTGGCCCAGGGCGACACCAACGCGGTGATCGCCCGCCGCCTGGTGGTGTCGGTGGGCACGGTGAAGTCGCACGTCAAGAGCATCCTGCGCAAGCTGGGCGCGGACAACCGGGTGGAGGCGGCGGCGTACTGGTTCGACCAGCACCGATCGTGAGGTTGAGTGCGCGGCCCGGAGCAGGCAAGGTCAGTGCTACCGCCGAATCCTCGAGGAGCGCTCCCGGATGACCGTCACCCACGACGACCTGCCGCACCCGGTTCCGCCGGTCGCCTACCTGCGATACAAGGAGAACTGGTTCTTCCTGATCATCGACCGGGAGCACGACGTGTTCGGGGCGATCCACATCGTCGGCGAGCCCGGCTTCGAGCGGATCCGGTACAGCGTCAACCTGCGGGTGGCCGGCGAGCTGTTCAAGTACGGCAACCAGGTGCCGTTCCCGGCCGACTTCGCGTTCTCCCCGGAGCTGGGCGACGGCCGGTTCACCGTCCGCTTCGAGCAGGCGCACCAGCGGATCGGGCTGACCCTGGACAGCGACGACGTCGACCTCGACGTGGTCTTCACCGCCCGCTCGCCGCTGTTCAACGTGGCCGACTACGACCACGCCAACCCGGAGAAGGTCTCGATGGCCGAGATCGTCCAGGTCGGCACCAACCAGCAGAGCGTGCACCAGCAGCAGGGCATGCACTCGAAGGGCCGGGTGCGGGTCAAGGCCACCGGCGCGAGCCACGACATCGACGGCCTGGGCTACCGCGACCACTCCCGGATGGTCCGCTGCGACAACCTGACCAAGAACCACTTCTGGACCGGGCTGCACTTCCCGAACCACGTGCTCGGGGTCATGCAGCTCACCGGGGTGTACCGGCCGGACAGCCCCGCCCGGCTGGGTTACGTCTGGGACGCGGAGAACGGGCTGCGCTCGCTGCGCAACGTGGAGCTCGTCGGGGTCGGTGAGGGCCCGGACGGCGTGCCGGCCAGCGTGGAGTTCCACCTGACCGACATCGCCGACCGGCCGTTCACCATCGTCGCCGACCTCACCCGCCGGTACGCGCACGTGCCGCTGCGGACCGAGGTGGCCGGCGCCGTCCCGTTCCTCTACGACATCGTGGAGAACTTCGCCCCGCTGGAGCTCAAGGAGACCGGGGAGACCGGGATCGGCCTGGTCGAGGTCGGGTGGTCTACGACCCCGTGAGTGATTAGTAGTGCTATAGCACTACTAATCACTCACGGGTGCGGCTACCAGATCCGGACGCGTTTCCCCGGATCCGTGTAGAGCGCATCCCCCTCGGTGACCTCGAACGCCTCGTGGAAGGCGTCCAGGTTGGTCACCACCGCGTTGCACCGCAGGTCCGGCGGGGAGTGCGGGTCGGTGGCCAGCCGGCGCACGGCCTCGGCGTCCCGGGTCGCGGCCCGCCACACCTGGGCCCAGCCGACCAGCACCCGCTGCACCCCGGTGAACCCGTCCAGCTCCGGAGCGTCCGCCCCGTCCAGCGCGATCTTGTACGCCTTGAGCGCGATGGTCAGCCCGCCCAGGTCGCCGATGTTCTCCCCGACGGTGAGCGCCCCGTTCACCGTGTGCTCGGGCAGCCCGATCGGGGACAGCCCGTCGTACTGCTCGATCAGCGCCTGCGCCCGGCGGTCGAACTCGGCCCGGTCGTCGGCCTCCCACCAGTCGGTCATGTTGCCGTCGCCGTCGTACTTCGAGCCCTGGTCGTCGAAGCCGTGGCCGATCTCGTGGCCGATCACCGCGCCGATCCCGCCGTAGTTCGCGGCGTCGTCGGCGGCCTCGTCGAAGAACGGCGGCTGCAGGATGGCCGCCGGGAAGACGATCTCGTTCATCCGGGGGTGGTAGTAGGCGTTGACCGTCTGCGGGGTCATCAGCCACTCGTCCCGGTCCACCGGCTTCCCGATCTTGGCCAGCTGCTCGTCGGTCCGCCAGGCGCCGGCCCGGGCCACGTTGCCGAGCAGGTCGTCCGGCTCCACGAGAAGCGTCGAGTAGTCCTTCCAGACGTCCGGGTAGCCGATCTTGGGGGTGAACTTGCCCAGCTTCTCCAGCGCTCGCTCCCGGGTGGCCGGGCCCATCCAGTCCAGCTCGCCGATGCTCTGCCGGTAGGCCTCCACCAGGTTGGCCACCAGGGTCTGCATCCGCTCCTTGGCCGACGCCGGGAAGTGCCGCTCCACGTACCGCCGGCCGACCGCCTCGCCCAGCGCGCCCTCCACCACCGACACCCCGCGCTTCCACCGCTCGCGCAGGGTCGGGGTGCCGGACAGGGTGCGGCCGTAGAAGTCGAAGTCCTCCTCGACCAGGGCCTCGGTCAGGTAGTCCGCGCAGGCCGACACGGTGCGCAGGGCCAGCCAGGCCTGCCACTGCTCCAGCGGTCGCTCGGCCCACAGCTTCGCCGCGGTGATCAGGAAGGTGGGCTGGCGGACGACGAGCTCGTCCAGCGCCCGGCCCGGTGCCCCGAGCGCCCCGGCCCAGGCGTCCCAGTCGAACTCGGGGGCGTTCTGCCGGAGGGCGGCGAACGTCATCAGGGTGTAGGTCTTCTCCGCGTCCCGGTTCGTGACCCGGTCCCAGTGCGCGGCGGCCAGCGCGGTCTCCAGGTCCAGCACGGTGCCGGCGAGCCCGGCCGGGTCGGGTAGCCCGGCCAGCCCGGCCAGCCGCTCCAGGTGGGTCAGGTAGGCGGCGCGGATCTCGGCGTGCGCGTCGTCGCGGTAGTACGACTCGTCGGGCAGCCCCAGCCCGGACTGCGACAGGTGCACCAGGTAGCGGGTGGAGTTCTTGGCGTCGGTGCTCACGTACGCCCCGAACAGCGACACCCGGCCCTCGCGCTGGCGCCGCCCCAGCACGGCGGCCAGCTGGGATCGGTCGGTGGCGTCGGCGACCTCGTCCAGCAGTGGCCGCAGCGGCTCGACCCCGGCGCTCTCGATCCGCTCGGTGTCCATGAACGAGGTGTAGAGGTCGCCGATCTGGTTCTTCTCGGCGGCGGCGGCCTCCTCGATGATCGTCCGGACGTTGGCCTCCGCGTCGTCCCGCAGCGCCCGGAACGCCCCGTCCTGGGCCCGGTCCTCGGGGATCTCGTGGGTGGCCAGCCAGCGGCCGTTGATGTGGCCGAACAGGTCGTCCTGCGGGCGGGTGGCCGGCTCGACCCAGCGCAGGTCGAGCCCGCTCCGGGTCGTCTGGGAGGTGTCGCTCATCCCTCAGTCATACCCCATGCTCAACCGGGCGGGCGGACGGTGAGCCGGTACAGCCGGGTGGTCTGCGCGCGCCGCTGGTTGTCGTCGGACACCAGCAGCAGGTGCAGGCCGCCGTCCGGGTCGCGGCCGGTGATCGTCATGCCCTCGATGTTGTCCAGCAGCGGGTTGGGCTGCGGCTGCTCGGCCTTGGCGCCGAGGGCGGGGCAGCGGCCGATGTCCGCCAGCAGGGTCTTGGTCATCGGCTCGTCGCCGAGCCGGGTCAGGTAGAGGTGGACGCCGTTGCCGACGTTCGGCAGGTAGGTGCGCTCCAGCACGAGCAGCCGGCCGTCGGCCAGCGCGGCGATGTCGGACACCCCGAACCCGGGGTCGGGCGGGTAGCGGAACTGGGCGGCCGGCCGGTCCGCGACCCAGGTCTGGAACCGGACGGTGCTCTCCCCGTCGAGCGGCCCCTCCATGGACGCGACCAGGGTGCCGTCCGGCAGCCGGGCCAGGCCCTCGAAGGACTGGTTGCGGACGGCCCGGGTGGTCAGTTCCTCGGGCACCGGCAGCCGGCCCAGCAGGGTTCCGTCGGGCCGGTAGCGGCGGACGGACGGCCCGATCTCCGAGGTGACCAGCCGGGCGCCGTCCGGCTCCACGACCAGCCCCTCGGAGTCCAGCGGCTCGCGCTGCTCGTCCAGCAGTTCGGTGACGGCGGTCGGCCGCAGCGTGCGCGGGTCCAGGGTGAACAGCGCCGACCGGTCGGACAGCGCCAGGATGCTCCCGTCCCGGTCCACGGCGAGCGCGGACAGGTTGCCCACGTAGGTGCCCTTGAACTCGGTCCCGTCCAGCCCGTCGTCGAACCCGTCGAGGCGGACGTACGGCGAGCAGGCGTGGTCGCCGGGTGGGACGGCGGTCGGGGTCGGTGTCGGGTCGGGCGCCGGGGCACCGCCGCAGCCGGCCAGCAGCAGCGCGAAAGTGACGCCGGCGATGACCGGTCTGGTGGTGATCACCCTGTCAGCCTGGCGGATCGAGGTGAACGCCGTCCGTCGAGCCCGGCTGCCCGGCTCCCCCGGCCGCCTGGCCGCCTGGCCGCCTGGCCGCCTGGCCGCCTGGCCGCCTGGCGAGCGTCTCGCAACCGGCTTTGCTTTGCATACACATACGCATCAGGCATCGGCCCAGGTGATGCCGTACGTCCTGTCCATCGCGGCAGACCAGGGAAGATGCGTATAGGTATGCAAAGCAAAGCGATGCACGGCGCGGAGCTCCCGCCGGCCGTCGCGCGCCGCCGGTCGCGCGCCACCCGTTGCGCGCCGGCCGTCGGCCGCCGCCGCGGCCCCCGTCACCCGCCGGACGTCGCGGCGGCTGCTCAGCCGGCCCACTCCAGGTACTCGCAGGCGGCGGCGACCTGCACCATGTTGTCGGCCAGCGGGCGGGGCAGCAGCTCGTCGGCGCGGGCCAGCCGGCGCAGCACGGTGTTGCGGTGGGTGTAGAGCCGCTCGGCGGTGCGGGAGGCGTTGCACTGCTCGCGGACGAAGGCCAGCACGGTGTCCCGCAGCTCCGGCTCCGCGCCGGCCAGCGCCCCCAACACGTCGGCGACGAACTCCTCGGCCCGGTGCCGGTCCCGGGACAGCAGCGCCACCAGCTGCACCTCGGCGAACGTGGCCACCTGGCGCGGTGAGGCCAGGTCGGCGAGCAGCTGCTGGGCCACGGCGGCGTCCAGGTGGCTGCGCCGGAAGCCGTCCACATCGGTACCCGTGCGGCCGACGGCCAGCCGCAGCGACGGGTACCCGGCCACCGCCGTCGCCAGCCGGGCCCGCCCCGGCGCGGCCACCGGCAGCCACAGCCAGGACGCCGCCGCGCTGGCCACCACGGTGAGCCGCCGGGTCGCGCCGGCCGCCTTCATCACCGCCTCGGCGCAGGCCTCCAGGTCGTCCGACGCCACCTCCGGCGGGCCCCAGAGGATGGCCGCCGTGTGCGGTCCGGTGAACCCGTAACCCAGCTGGGCCTCGGCCCGGGCCCGGTTGACCGGGGCGCCCTCCAGCAGCAGCGCCACCGTGGCCCGGCGCTCGGCGTGACTGCCCCGGGTCAGGTCGATCCGCTCGATCTCCATCCGGGCGGCGATCGCGGCGACCGTGTCGTCCAGGAACGTGGAGATCGACAGCGAGGACACGTCCAGCAGCTCGCGCAGCTCCATCGGGTCGTCGGTCAGGCCGAAGCAGATCTGCATCCAGCGCCGCCAGGCCACGTTCTGCCCGGTCCGGTAGGAGTCCAACGCCGCCGCGTCCAGACCGCGTCGGACCAGGTCCCGGGCGGTGGACAGGCCCTCCGGACCGAGCGCCGGGGGCACCCGCTCGCCCGGGTGCTGGAGGTTGGCCGACGCCCAGTGCAGCAGGTTGGCCAGGTTGGTCCGGCGCAGCCCCTCGGCCAGCGCGGGGTCGTCCGACACCTGCCGGGTCAGGGTGCTGCCCAGGGTGGCCGCGTGCAGCTCCTGCAGCCACTCCAGCTCCGGGTTGAGCACGATCCGGGCGCCCTCGCGCATCAGCTCCCGGCCGCGCTCCGACAGCGGGGGCCAAGGGGCAGTCTGCACCATCGCCGAATCATCCTGGTGCACATCGTGCTAGTGCAAGGAGGGCTCGGCCCGCCACGCTATGAGCAACCGATCGAGGAGGATCAGCCGAGATGACCACGCCGACCAGCACGAACACCGAGCACCTCGACGTGCTGATCGTCGGGGCCGGGATCTCCGGCATCGGCGCCGGCCGCTACCTGAAGGTGGAGCACCCGGGCAAGAGCTTCGCCATCCTGGAGGCCCGCGCGGCCTCGGGCGGCACCTGGGACCTGTTCCGCTACCCGGGCATCCGCTCGGACTCCGACCTGCACACCTTCGGCTACGAGTTCGAGCCGTGGCGGGACGAGGAGTCGATCGCCGACGCCGACCGGATCCTCGCCTACCTGCGCAAGGTGGCCACCGACAACGGCCTGGACGAGCACATCCGCTACCACCACAAGGTGCTCTCCGCCGACTGGTCGGCCGAGGAGGCCCGCTGGCTGGTCGAGGTGGAGCGGGCCGACACCGGGGAGCGGCTGCACCTGTCCGCCGGGTGGGTGTTCTGCGCCGGCGGCTACTACGACTACGACCAGGGCTACACGCCGCAGTTCGCCGGCCGCGACCGGTTCGCCGGGGAGATCGTGCACCCGCAGGCCTGGCCTTCCGAGCTGGACTACAGCGGCAAGAAGGTCGTGGTGATCGGCAGCGGCGCCACCGCGGTGACCCTGGTGCCGGCCATGGCGCAGACCGCCGCGCACGTCACCATGCTGCAGCGGACGCCGACCTACATCATGCCGGTGCCGAAGAAGGACCCGATCGCCAACCTGCTGCGCCGGGTGCTCGGCGACGAGCGCGGCTACGCGGTGACCCGGCAGAAGAACATCGCCCAGCAGCGCGCGATCTGGTCGTTCTGCCAGAAGTACCCGTCGCTGGCCCGCAAGATCATCCGGTCGGTGAACGCCCGGATGCTGCCCGAGGGCTTCCCGGTGGACGAGCACTTCAACCCGCCGTACAACCCCTGGGACCAGCGGCTGTGCGCGGTGCCCGACGGTGACCTGTTCAAGACCATCCGGGACGGCAAGGCGTCCGTGGTCACCGACCGGATCGCCACGTTCACCGAGACCGGCATCCTGCTGGAGAGCGGGAAGACCCTGGACGCGGACGTCATCGTCACCGCCACCGGGCTCAACCTGAAGCTGCTCGGCGGGATCAAGCTGTCCGTCGACGGCCGCGCGCTCGACCTCACGCAGAGCGTCGTGCACCGGGGCACCATGCTCAGCGGGGTCCCCAACTTCTCCATCGCCATCGGCTACACGAACTCCTCGTGGACGCTGAAGATCGGGCTGCTCTGCGAGTACTTCTGCGCGGTGCTGCGGCACATGGACGCCGGCGGGTTCGACACCGCCTGGGCGGTCGCCGACCCGGACATGCCCACCCGCCCGCTGCTCGACTTCGGTGCCGGGTACGTGCAGCGGTCGCTGGCCGACCTGCCCAAGCAGGGCCCGGAGGCGCCCTGGCTGATGTCGATGAGCTACCACGACGACCGCCGGCTGCTCCGCGACGGGCACGTGATGGACGAGAACCTGCACTTCACCGGCCCGGCCGACCGGGCTGACGCCGCCTCCACCGCCCTGACCGCCGCCGTCTGAGAGGGACACACCATGAGCTCCGTACACGGGAAGGTCGCCGTCGTCACCGGCGCCGCCTCCGGGATCGGCCGCGCGCTGGCCGTCGAGCTGAGCCGCCGGGGGGCGAAGGTCGCCGGCAGCGACATCGACCAGGTCGGCCTCAAGGAGACCGCCGCCCGGTGCGTCGGCGAGATCCACACCGCCGCCCTGGACACCTCCGACCGGGACGCCGTCGCCTCCTACGCCGCCGAGGTCGTCGAACACTTCGGCGCCGTCCACCAGGTCTACAACAACGCCGGCATCGCGTTCGCCCGCCCGGTGCTGGAGTCCGACTGGGCCGACTACGAGCGGGTGTTCAAGGTGAACCTGAACGGGGTCATCCACGGCACCCAGGCGTTCCTGCCGCACCTGATCGCCTCCGGCGACGGGCACGTGGTGAACGTGTCCAGTCTGAACGGCTACTTCGCCCAACCGAACCTGTCGCACTACTGCGCCGCCAAGTTCGCCGTCCGGGGTTTCACCGAGAGCCTGCGCACCGAGATGCTGCTGGGCAAGCACCCGGTGAAGGTCACCGTGGTGCACCCCGGCGGGGTGGCCACCAGCATCTCGGACAACGCCGCGGTGTTCGCCCGGGAGGCCGGCCACGAGATCGACGCGGCCGCCGAGGCGCGCAGCCGCACCTACCGGGAGAAGCTGCTCCGGATGCCGCCGGAGAAGGCGGCGACGATCATCCTGGACGGGGTGCAGAAGGGCCGGCCGCGGGTCCGGGTGGGTCGGGACGCGGAGACCATCGACCGGATCGTCCGGTTGCTGCCGCAGACCGCCGGCCGGCTGGCCGTGGCCTTCGAGCGCCGGCTGCTGCGCTCCGAGCAGGGCTGACCTCCCGGGGCGCGGACCGGTCACCGGCCCGCGCCCCGGCGAGCCGTACCCGACTCAGCCGGCGAGCCGCACCGGACTCAGCCGGCGAGCCGCACCCGACTCAGCCGGCGGGTTCCAGTGGCTCGAGGCGGGCCGGGGTGTGCTTGTGCCACGGGGTGCCGGCGTAGCGGTCCCGGTAGCGGGCGCTGGTCAGCTGGTTGGGCGCCACCCCGGTGCGCACCGGCGAACCGTCGGGCCCCGGGTGGTCGAGGCCGAACCCGTTGGGCAGGGTGATGTGCCCCGGCCGCAGCGTGTCGGTGATCTCCACGCCGGTCACCGCCGATCCGGCCTCGGTGACCACCCGCACCCGGTCGCCCGGGCCGAGGCCCAGCCGGGCGGCGTCGGCCGGGCTGATCCGCAGCGCCCCGCCCGCGTCGCGGCGCCGCCAGCCCGGGTCGCGGATGATCGTGTTCGCGGTGAACGCCCGCCGCTCCCCGGCGGCCAGCACGAACGGGAACTCCTCGCTGGTCCAGCTGTACGGGGCGTCGGCCAGGCCGAGCAGGTCGTCCAGCAGCTCCGGGATGGCCAGCGCGAACCGGCCGCCGCGGACGTAACCCCACACGTCGTCCCAGTCGTCGTGGGTGAAGGTGACCCCGGCGGGTGAGGACAGGATCGCGTCGAACAGCCGCTCACCGGGTTCCAGGCCGGGGCCGTCGAACCCGGCCCGGGCCACCGCGTCCGGGTAGCGCGCCGCGCACTGGTGGGCGGCTCCCCAGAGGAACGCGGCGGGCGCGGCGCCGCCGAGCAGCGTCGGGCCGAGCGTCTCGTACAGCACGAACGGCGCGGTCGGCAGGACGGTGGGCTCGGTCGCGGCGGCGGTGAAGAACGCCTGCGCGAACGCCTGCCGACCCTGGTCAGCGGCCTCCCGCAGCGTCTCGAGGGTGTCGACGGGCACGGGGGACAGGGCGCGCAGCACCCGGGCGTAGATCTCCGCCTCGGGCAGTGTGCCCGGCGTCGGGTCCAGCAGCGGCGGCCGCAGCTGGAACACGTTGTGCGGGAACTCGAAGTTGAAGAACGTCGCCTCCCACTTCTCGAACTGGGTGGCGGCGGGCAGCACGTAGTCGGCCAGCCGGGCGGTCTCGGTGAACGCCACGTCCACCACGACCACCAGCTCCAGCGCCGCCATGGCCTCGGCGAACCGGGCCGACTCGGCCAGCGAGTGCGCCGGGTTCGCGCCGTCCACCCAGAAGGCCCGGAACCGGTCCGGGTGGTCGGTGAGGATCTCCTCGGTGATCGAGTTGCACGGGATCAGTCCGCCGATGATCTGCGCCCCGGTGACCGGGGTGACCCGGGGCCGCCGCGGTCCGGCCTTGGCGCCGCCGCCGCTTCCGCCCAGCGACACCAGCGACGAATGCAGGTACATCGTCCCGGGCCGGCCGAAGTTGCCGGTCAGGATCCACAGCAGCTTGTTCAGGTAGGACACCAGGGTGCTGTTCGGCGCCTGCTGGATGCCCAGGTCCTCGTAGGTGGTGGCGGTGGCGGCGGCCGCGAACCGGTGGGTGGCGAGGCGGATCAGCGACTCGTCCACCCCGCAACGGGCCGCGTACTCGGGCACCGGGATCCCGCGCAGCGCGGCCAGCACCTCCTCGACGCCGTCCACCCGGGCGGCGAGGAAGTCGTGGTCCAGCAGGTCGTCGTCGACCAGCACGGCCAGCATCGCGGCCAGGCACCAGGCGTCGGTGCCCGGCGCGACCTGCAGGTGGAAGTCGGCCAGCTCGGCGGTCTCGGTGCGCCGCGGGTCGATCACGATCATCGCCCGGTCGGGGTCGGCGGCGATCGCCTTCAGCGTCGGCCGGGCCCGAGGGAAGCTGTGCGACTGCCACGGGTTCTTGCCCAGGAACAGCACCACCTCGGAGTGCTCGAAGTCGCCCTTGGTGTGCCCGCCGTAGAGCCGACCGTCGACGAACATCTCGCCGGTCTTCTCCTGGGCCAACGCGTTCGAGTAGTACACGCTGCCCAACGCCGCCCGCAGCGCCTGCCCGTAGGCGATCGGGAAGTGGTTGCCCTGCCCACCGCCGGCGTAGAAGAAGATCTTGTCGCCGCCGTGGGTGTCCTTGATCTGGGACAACCGCGAGGTGATCTCGGCGATCGCGGTGTCCCAGTCGATCTCGTCGTAGCCGCCGTCTTGATTGCGCCGCAGCGGGCTGGTCAGCCGGCCGGCGCTGTTCTGGTAGCGGTCCAGCCGCAGCGGCTTCTCGCAGGTGTAACCGGCCGACGCCGGGTGCTCCTTGTCGCCCCGAATGCGAGCCAGCCGGCGCCCGTCGAGCTGGATCTCCAGCCCGCAGTTGCACTCGCAGAGGATGCACGCCGTCTTGTGCCAGCTCGGCTGCTCGGTCCCAGTCGTGGTGGTCATCCGGGCGCTCCTTCGTGGGGTCCGCTGCCCTGCCTACCACCCGACTATGGACTATGTCATAGTCTTTAGCCAAGGGGGTGGCGAGGAATGGCCCGGGGCGACACCAAGGCGCGGATGGTGGACAGCGCGATCACCCTGCTGCGCGAGCGCGGCGCGGCGGCGGTGACGCTGGACGGGGTGCTGGCGCACAGCGGGGCGCCGCGCGGGTCGGTGTACCACCACTTCCCCGGGGGCCGGGACGAGCTGGTGCTCGAGGCCGGGCGGACCGCCGTCGGCTACCTCACCGCGCTGATCGACGCGGCGGCCGAGACCGGCGACGCTGTCGGCCTGCTGCGGCGGTTGGCGGAGTTCTGGCGGTGGTCGCTGCAGTCCAGCGACTACCAGGCCGGATGCCCGGTGGTGGCGCTGTCGGTGGACGCCCGGGACGATCTGGCCGAGGCCGGCGAGCTGGCCCGGGCGGCGTTCGCCGGCTGGCGGGAGCGGCTGGCCGCGATGCTGCCCGGGGCGGGCGGTCCGGCCGAGGCGGCGGCGCTGGCCACGCTGACCGTGGCGGCCGTCGAGGGGGCGATCCTGCTCTGCCGCGCCCAGCGGGACACCGAGCCGCTGGAGCAGGTCATCGCCCAGCTCACGCCCCTGCTGGCCGCGGCCCAGGGCGGCGGGGAGCTGAGAGGCGCCTGAGCCGGAGGTAGGCTCGGCCGCGTGCTGGGCAACGACTACCCCGACCAGGTGTGCTCGGTGGCCCGCGCCCTCGAGGTGGTCGGCGAGCGGTGGACGCTGCTCATCCTGCGCGACCTCTACCTCGGCGTTCACCGCTTCGACGCGCTGGTGGAGAGCGTCGGCGTCACCCGCACCGTACTGGCCCGGCGGCTGGGCCGGCTGGAGGCCGAGGGGGTGGTCGAGCGGCACCGCTACAGCGAGCGCCCGGAGCGGTTCGAGTACCGGCCGACGGCCAAGGGCCTGGAGCTGGTCGGGGTGCTGGCCCTGCTGATGCAGTGGGGCGACCGGCACTACCCGCACCCGGCCGGGCCGCCCCGGCTGCTCAGCCACTCCGGCTGCGGCGGCGGGTTGGACGGCCACCTGCACTGCGAGCGCTGCGGCGACCCGGTCTCCGCCGGTGACGTGCACGCCGAACCCGGCCCCGCCTTCCGCTGAGCCCGCCGCCCCGCTGGGGAGTGGTGACTCTCAGTACTCAATTGCACCCAAAAGAAGCAGCGCCGCACCGGATTGGCCGATGGGCATTGCGGGCGGCGTGCTTTACAACAAGTGCGTCGGCCGTGGGTACGGGTGTCGGGGGACGTCTGGTGATGCACGAGCAGGTGCTGGCGGGGTCATTGGCCCTGACCGCACGCACCGAGCGGATGGGGCTGTGGTTCCTGTTCGGCCTGGTCCTCATCGGTGGCTGCTTCGCGATCGCGTCCGCCCGATCGGTCCGCACCGGTGCCGGCCGGCCGGAGCACACGCACCACCACCTCGGCGCCTGGGTGTGTGTCCGGGACGCCCGGACCACCACGATCGTCGCCGGCGGGCTGTGGGGTACCTCGGTGGTGGTGGTCGACCGGGAGCCGGAAACGTCCTCGACGCCGGCCGAGGCGCCCCGACTAGGATCGCCCTCGACGCGCCGCCGTCCCCCGCCGGTTCCGGCTTGTACGGGGCCCCGGTGGCCCCGCACGCCGATCCCGGAGATCCCCGTTGACGAGCAAGAAGCGCGCCCTGACCGGCATCAAGCCGACGGGCGCCCCGCACATAGCCAACTACATCGGCGCGATCCGGCCCGCTCTTGCGCTCACCGGTGAGTACGACTCCTTCTACTTCATCGCCGACTACCACGCGCTGACCTCGGTCCGAGACGCCGCCGAGCTGCGCGACCTCACCTACGAGGTCGCCGCCGCGTGGCTGGCCATGGGGTTGGACCCGGAGCGCTCCACGCTCTACCGCCAGTCGGACCTGCCGGAGACCTTCGAGCTGACCTGGATCCTGAACTGCGTCACGCCCAAGGGCATGCTGAACCGGGCGCACGCCTACAAGGCCGCCGTGGACGAGGCGATCGCCGCCGGTGAGGAACCCGACGCGCGGGTCAACATGGGGCTGTACAGCTACCCGGTGCTGATGGCCGCCGACATCATCCTGTTCTCCGCCGACGTGGTGCCGGTCGGCCGCGACCAGTCCCAGCACGTGGAGTACGCCCGGGACATCGCGCAGCGGTTCAACCACATCTACGGCAACACGCTGAAGGTGCCGGAGCTGCTGCTGTCCCCGACGGCGGCGAACATCATCGGCAGCGACGGCCGGAAGATGAGCAAGTCCTACGGCAACCAGATCCCGCTGTTCGCCGAGAGCGGGCCGCTGAAGAAGATCATCCGCCGGTACAAGACCGACTCCAGCGGCGCCGACGAGCCCAAGGACGCCGAGGGCAGCGGGCTGTTCCAGATCTACCGGGAGATCGCTCCGGCCGAGGGCGCGGCCGACGTCCGGAAGGCGCTAGAGGCCGGGGAGATGAGCTGGGGCGCGCTCAAGGACCTGGTGTTCGAGACGGTGGACGGCTTCCTGGCCGAGCCCCGCGAGCGCTACCGCGAGCTGATGGCGGACAAGCGGCAGATCGACCGAATCCTGCTCGCCGGCGCGGAACGGGCCCGGCCGGAGGCGCGGGATCTGATCGCCCGGACCCGTTCGGCAATCGGCCGGGTCGAACTCGAAGCGTGATTTCCCGCGCACATTTCGTGCCGGGCGACACCTATGACAGGGAAAGGCCCCGTTCTCAGCCGAGAACGGGGCCGTTCGTTTTAGATCACACGCAGGATCAGTACCAGTGTCGTCGCCCGACCGGACGGCCGACCTGGCCCAGGACCAGCAGGATCAGGCCCACCACGATCAGAATCCAGCCGAGAGTCGAGACGAAGGCGGGGATTCCGGGCACGAGCCAACCCAGGAGTAACAGAATGACGCCGAGGACAATCATGTTCGACCTCCGATGTTCCGGGCCGGCGGCCCGTGGGGATAGCTGACCACTGATTCCCACGATCGGGGGTCACCCAAACATCACGTTTTGGACACCCCTGAGTTGCGCTCACACACGCAACTAATGCGCGTCCTAACGGGGCAGCAGCGACGGCGCTTCCTTGTCCCGGGTGCGCAGGATCAGGTAGCCGACGGTGCTGACCGCGCCCAGGAAGGCACCGGCGATGACCCAGCCCCAGGGGTTCTTGCCCCGCCGGGTGGCGTCCCAGTGGACGAAGATCAGCACCAGGATGAGCTCCACCAGGAAATCGGTGTAGATCAGGAACAGCCACGGGTCCAGCGTCCACGGCGCGACGAACAGCGGGAGGACGCCGGCCAGGTCGAGCACCACCGCGCGCACGGTGAGCCCCGCGACGAGCAGCCAGGCGAGCGCCATCAGCGGTAGGGCGATCTTGCTCTTGCCGGTCGTGGTGCTGGTCATGGCGCCTCCTCGGGGCAACGGATGCACGCTGTGTATCCGCTCGCTCACCGGCCTGTCAACGGTGTGCATCGAGGCTTCAGTCGAGGCCGAGCGCGGCGGTGAGCACGGCGCGGGTGTCGGCCGGGTCGATCACGTCGTCCACGTCGAAGGCGGTGGCCGTGCTGAGCGCCTTGCCGTGCTCGTACTGCCGGGCCACCAGCTGCTCGAACTCCGCCTGGCGCTCGGCCTCGTCGTCGATGGCGGCCAGCTCCTTGCGGTAGCGCAGCCGGGTGGCGCCCTCCAGGTTCATCCCGCCGAACTCGGCCGTCGGCCAGCAGGTGGTGATCACGGTGGCCCGCAGCGAGCCGCCGGCCATGGCCATCGCGCCCAACCCGTATCCCTTGCGCAGCACCACCATGGCCAGCGGCACCGTCCGGCGCGCCCCGGCGGCGAACATCTCGCCGACCTGCCGCACCAGCCCGGTCGCCTCCGCCTCGGGGCCGACCATGAACCCGGGGGTGTCGCACAGCGAGATCACCGGCAGGCGGTAGGTCTCGCAGACGCGCAGGAACCGGGCGGTCTTGGTTGCGGCGTCGCCGTCGATCGCGCCGCCCAGGTGTCCGGGGTCGTTGGCGAACACCCCGACCGGGTGGCCGTTCAGCCGGGCCAGCGCGGTGACCATGCCGTGGCCGAACCCGGCCCGCAGCTCCAGCACGTCGTCGAACAGCGTCTCCAGGATCGGCCGGATCCGGTAGGCGCGGACCCGGTTCTCCGGGATCAGGTGGCGGAGAACGCGCTGGTCCGCAGGCGGTCCCGGGGCTTGGGCGCCGCCCAGGTAGGAGACGTAGCGGCGGGCGGCGTCGACGGCGGCCGCGTCGTCGGCGACCAGCAGGTCGATCACTCCGGTACGCACGTGCACCGGCATCGGGCCGACGTCCATCGGGGCCACCACGCCCAGCCCGCCGCCCTCGATCATCGCCGGACCGCCCATGCCCAGGCTGGCGCCCTCGGTCCCGATCAGCACGTCGCACACCGCCGCCAGCGCGGCGTTCCCGGCGAAGCAGTAGCCGCTGACCACGCCGATCGTCGGCACCTGCCCGTAGAGCTGGGCGGCGGTGTGGAAGGTCGGCACGTCCAGCCCGGTGAACCCCGGCTGGTCGGTGTCCCCGGGCCGACCGCCGCCCCCCTCGGCGAAGATCACCACCGGGATACCCTCGCGGCGGGCCAGCTCCAGCAGCCGGTCGGTCTTGCGGTGGTTCTGCACGCCCTGGGTTCCGGCCAGCACGGTGTAGTCGTAGGACAGCACCGCTACTCGTTGGCCGCCGATCCGGGCGGTGCCGGTGACCATGCCGTCCCCGGGGGTGTTGGCGATCAGGTCGGGGAGTTCGCGGCGGCGGCGCTGGGCGGCCACGGTGAGCGCGCCGTACTCGACGAAGCTGCCCGGGTCGACCAGGTCAGCGATGTTCTCCCGGGCGGTGCGCCGGCCCTTGGCGTGCCGGGTTTGCACCGCTTGGGGGCGGCCCTCGTCCTTCGCGGTGCGCTGCCGGTCGAGGACCTCGGCCAGGTCCGTCCGGATGTGGTCGGGGTCGGGGGTGGCGTCCTCCTCGGCCGCGGCCGTCGCGCCCTGGGCGGGTTCGACGGTCAGCAGCGGGGTGCCGGCCGCGACCGCCCGCCCGACGGCGGTGAGTACCTCGCGCACCCTGACGGGGCCCGCCGCGGGCACCACGTACTCCATCTTCATCGCCTCGAGCACGGCCACCGTGCCGCCCTCGGCGACCTGGGTGCCGGGTTCGGGGAGCTCCACCACGACCCCGGCCCGGGGCGCGGTGATGGTGTCGCCGTGGGTCGAGGCCGGCTCGGGGACGGCCAGCCCGTCGACGAACCCGGTCGGGAGCGCGCCCAGGTCGGGGTGCCGGGCCAGCTCGCGCAGCAGGCCGACGTTCGTGTCGACCCCGTCGATCCGGAGGCTCCCGAGCGCCCGCTCGGTCAGCGCGGCGGCGGCGGGCAGATCCGGGGCGGTGACGATCACCTTGGCCAGCAGCGGGTCGTAGCGCGGGCTGACCGGGTAGCCGGGGGCGCAGTGCGTGTCCACCCGGATCCCGCGCCCGGTCGGCGGGGCGAAGGTGGTCAGCGGTCCGTGGCTCTCGGCGTTCACCCTCGCCTGGATGGCCGTGGCCTCCGCAGCCCGGGGTTCCTTGAGGCCCACGTCGTCGAGGGTGGCGCCGCCGGCCAGCCGCAGCTGCACGGCCACCAGGTCGAGCCCGCTGACCTGCTCGGTCACCGTGTGCTCCACCTGCAACCGGCCGTTGACCTCGAGAAACGTGAACTCCGGCGCGGCGAGCAGGAACTCGGCGGTGGCCACCCCGAGCCGGTCGACCGCTCCGCCGAGCGCCTCCGCCGCCGCCCACAGCCGGCCGCGCAGCTCGTCGGACAGCCCGGGGGCCGGGGCGATCTCCAGCACCTTCTGCCGGTGTAGCTGCAGGCTGCAGTCCCGGTCGCCGATCGCCCGCACCTCGCCGCCGCCGTCCCCGACCAGCTGCACCTCGATGTGTCGGGCGCCGGCGAGCAGGCGCTCGAGGTAGACCGCACCGTTGCCGAACGCGTGCTCGGCCTCGGACGCGCAGCGGCGCATCGCCTCGGCCAGCTCGGCCGGGTCGTGGACCGCCCGGATGCCCCGCCCGCCCCCGCCGGCCACCGCCTTGACCAGCACCGCGCCGTGTTCGGCCAGGAACGCTGTTGCGGTTGGGTCGCCCGGCTCCAGCACGCCGGTGCCGGGCGGGACCGGCACCCCCAGCTCGGCGGCCCGGGCCCGAGCGGCCGCTTTGTCGCCGAACAGCTCCAGCGCGGACGGCGACGGGCCGACGAAGGTCAGGCCGGCGTCCGCGCAGGCCCGGGCGAACCGGGCGCTCTCGGCCAGGAAACCCCAGCCGGGGTGCACCGCGTCGCACCCGGTCCGGTGCGCGGCGGCGACCAGAGCCTCGACGTCCAGGTAGGCGGCCGGCCCGTCGGCGGGGAGCCGCTCGACGTGGTCGGCCCACTCCGGTGGGGTGTCGTCGGCCGCGCACACCGCCACCGCCGGCAGCCCGAGCGCGCTCGTGGTGTGCAGTACCCGGGCCGCCACTTCACCCCGGTTGGCCACCAGCAGACGTGTCACCGGCATCGTCTGATCGAACCACGCCGCCCAAGCCTCCGCCGCCCTCGGCCACTTGTCGCGGCTTCGCCACCCACCGCCGCCCCTCCGCCACTTGTCGCGGCTTCCCCAACCTCTTGTCGCGACTATTGCCCGCGACAAGAGGCTGTTGTCGCGGTTATTGCCAACGACAAGTGCGAGCGGCGTGCGACCCGGCCCCGCCGCGCGTCTCGACTTTTCAACCGGGCGGTTGAAGGATGGGGGCGTGGACCTGACGGTGAGTGCGGGGCAGCGGGGTTTCCTGGACGAGCTGCGGGCCTACCTGGACGGCCTGCCGCTGGACCTCGACGAGGTGCGGCGCTGGTACGAGACCGACCCGATGGAGATCACCGGCCCGGCCCGGGCGTTCGTCCGGCGGCTCGGCGCGGACGGCTGGCTGGGGATGGGCTGGCCGGTGGAGTACGGCGGGGGCGGGCGGTCGGCGGTCGAGCAGTGGCTGTTCCTGGAGGAGCTGGCCTACCGGCGACTGCCCTCGGGCAACCTGACCACCAGCTCGCTGGGTCCGGTGCTGGCCCGGTTGGGGTCGGACGAGCTGCGGGCGGAGTTCCTGCCCGGGATCCTGGCCGGTGACGTCGACTTCGGCATCGGCTACTCCGAGCCCGAGGCCGGCACCGACCTGGCTTCGCTGACCACCCGGGCGGAGCTTTCTCCGGACGGCGACACCTACGTGGTCAACGGGCAGAAGATCTACACCACCGGCGCGCACGTGGCCACGCACCTGTGGCTGGCCGTGCGCACCGGCACCCGGGAGCAGCGGCATCGGGGGCTGACCGTGCTGATCGTGCCGCTGCCCGCCGACGGCGTGGAGATCACCCCGATCCTGACCCAGGGCGACGAGCGCACCAACCAGGTGTTCCTCACCGATGTGCGGGTTCCGGCGCGCTACCGGGTCGGTGCGCAGGACGCCGGGTGGACGGCGATCACCACGCAGCTCAACTTCGAGCGGCTGTTCTGCCACTCCGACCTGCGCCACCAGTTCGACCTGATGCTGGCCTGGGCTCGCTCCTCGGGACGTTGGTCGTCTCCGGTGGTCCGGGCGTCCCTGGCCGAGCTGGCCGCCGACCTGGAGGTCGTGCGACTGTTCTGCCACCGGGCGGCCTGGCTGCTCGACCACGACCGGGTGCCGGTGGCCGAGGCGTCGATGAACAAGGTCTGGTACTCCGAGCTGCGGCAACGGCTGGCCATCGCGGCGCTGGACGTGATCGGCCCGGACGGTCAGCTGCGCGGCGCCGGACCGCTGGACGGCCGCATGGAGCGCGCCTACCGGGCCTCCACGGTGATCAAGTTCGGGGCCGGGACGAACGAGGTGCAGCGGGACATCATCGCCCGCGTCCGGTTCGCGGAGTCGCCCGAGCTGGACCTCGACCCGGAGCTGCGGCAGCTCCGGGACGCCACCCGGGCCTTCCTGAACTCGGGCGGGGCCGTCGGGGACCCGAAGCTGTGGACCGGCGGGCTGCGGCTGGGCTGGCTGTCCGCCTGCGCCGCCGACCCGCTCGCGGCCGGGGTGGTGGCCGCCGAGATCGGCCGCGCCGGGATCGGGGTGCCGCTGCTCAGCACCGCGCTGGCCGTCGAGCTGGTGGCCGCGGCCGACCCGTCGGCGGCCGCCTGGAAGGACGCCGCCGCGACCGACCCGGCCGCGACCGACCCGGCCGCGACCGGCCGGTCCGCCGCGGCCACGACCGGCCACGTCGACACCACCGCCGACCTGCTGGCCACGATCGAGGAGTCCGGGGCCGTGGCCGCCGTGCTGACCACGGCCACGGCCACCCGGACCGACGACGGCTGGGTGCTGGCCGCGCCGGCCACCGTGGTCGAGTGGGCGGCCGAGGCCGAGTACCTCGTCTGCCTGGCCGAGGCGGCCGGGGCCGGCGGGACCACGCGGCTGGTGGCCAAGCTGCGGCCGTCCGCTCCGGGGCTCACGGTCACGCCGGTGGCCACGATGGACCACCAGCCGGCGGCCGTCGTCACCCTGGCCGACGTCCGGGTGGCCGCCACCCCGGGCACCGCCCCGGCCGCCCTGGCCGCGGCCGCCGCCCGGCCGGCCGCGACCGAGGTGGTCGCCCGGCCGGCCGACCCGGCCGCCGTCGACCGCGCGCTGGCCGTGCACCGGCTGCTGCGGGCCGCCGAACTGGCCGGCGGGGCGCTCGCCGTCCAGGAGATGACCGCCGAACACGTCCGCCGGCGCCACCAGTTCGGCGTGCCGCTCAGCTCGTTCCAGGCGGTGCAGCACCTGTTCGCGGACCTGGCCACGCACGTCGACGCCGCCCTGCTGGCCGCCTGGACCGGCCTCACCGAGGCGGCCCGGGACCCGGACGGCCCTGACTCGGACGGCCCTGACCCGGACGGCCCTGACCCGGACGGCCCTGACCCGGACGGACCTGACCCGGACGGCCCAGCCGACCTCGCCCGCGCCGCCGCGATCGCGCCGTTCGTGGCCGGCCGGGCCTACCTGCGCGCGGTCACCGACGGGGCGCAGTTGCACGGTGGGATCGGGGTCTCCCAGGACTACCCGCTGCACCGCTACTTCCAGCGCGCGCAGGCCGAGCGGTTGCGGCTGGGCGCCCTGGACGACCAGCTGGAACGGATCGCCGGGCAGCTCCCCGACGCTGGAGCCTGACACGGGGCCCGGAACCGGGCAGGATGCCCGCCATGCGTGATCGACCCGCACTGTCTGATCGAATCGAGGCCAACCGGGACGTCGCGCGGCGTTACCTGGCCGCGCTCGCCGCGATGGACGGGCCGGCGCTCGCCGCACTGCACCACGAGGACGTGGTGTTCGAGATCCTCGGGACCACGCCGGTGTCCGGACGGTTCTGCGGCCGCGACGCCTGCCTGGGCGAAGTGTTCCCGCCGGTGATCGCGGCGCTCGCCCCGGGCAGCTTCAGCTTCGCCCGGGACGCGGTGATCGCCGTGGTCGACGAGGGCGGTGCGGTGGCGATCACCCGGGCGGACGGTGACGCGGTGCGGGGCGGTCGCTACGAGCAGGTGTACTTCCTGGCCCTGACCATCGACGACGGTCTGATCACCAAGCTGGACGCCGCCTTCGACACCGCGCACGTCGCCGAGGTGGTGTTCGGGGACCGGCTGGCCACGCCGCGCGAGCGGCCGGAGTACCGGCTGCCCGCCGACCTCGGGCCGCAACCACCCGGCACCGAGGCGCGGAAGCTCGTGGAGCGCTACTACGCCGCGCTGGCCACCGCCGACATCGCCGCGTTCCTGGATCTGCACGCACCGGACGTGGTGTTCGACCTGCCGGGCTGCCTGCCGGTGTCCGGGCATTTCGTCGGCCACGAGGCCTGCGTCAACGGGGTGATCGAGCCGTTCCTGACCACCTTCGACCTGACCCGCACCACGTTCGGCCGGCGCTACCGGATCCTCTGCGCCGACGACACCCGGGTCGCCGCCCTCATGCGCGGCGGCGGCCGCACGACCTCCGGCCGCATCGCCGACGTGATCTTCGCGCAGCTGTTCACCGTGCGGGACGGGCAGATCGTGCACCTGCACGAGCAGATGGACACCGCGCACGTCGAGGACGCCTGCTACGCCAACCCGCTGCGCGACCACCGCGCGCTCACCTCCGGCGGGCTCGTGGTCTGACGACCCCGTGAGTGATTAGTAGTGCTATAGCACTACTAATCACTCACGGGGTCGGCGAGTACCGGGAACATCTGTCGTCGCGAACGGGTCGACTTCTGAGCGCGCTCTCAGCACCCTCCGTGACGGAGATCACTAGCGAGTCCGAGACCGCACGCGCGGGAGCAAACGGATGACAACGCCGCACCGACGGTTCCGCGCTCGAGTCGGGGACGCATCCGCGTCGAGCCGACGGGCCCTCGGCTCCGGCTCCGATCGGCCGAGATTCAACCTTGACCGGCGCGCGAGGCCGCCTGAGGCCCGCCGAACGCCGTCCAGATGCACGGTGAGTCACAAAAGGCTACATCCACGACGACGGATCGCGACGAACCTGTAGAACGACCGCTTCGTTGAGCGAGCACCACCACACCCGGCGCCTCCCGACCGAGAGCGGGGCGCGCCGGTCGAGAGGACAACGATGCCGTCTCACCGCATGCGCAGCCGTGCCCGTGATCTGCCCGAACGCGATCTGTCCGACCGCGAGGATCTGCCCGAGCCCCGCGGCCACCGGGCCGAGACGACCAACCCCAGTCGGCGCAGG
>JAESFN010000326.1_pt1 | contig 53247 bp, 49 predicted proteins | sample 9269411 | NCBI WGS metagenome assembly JAESFN01 (sample SAMN14505399, study PRJNA617100) | algae metagenome | isolation source: Iphinoe sp. HA4291-MV1 and co-occurring heterotrophs from trail next to... | place: USA: Maunawili Falls, Hawaii | collected 2009-07-25
CGGACCCGGCCGTCGCGGCGCCCAGGCCGAGCGCCGCGACGGCGGGAATCGTGGTCAGGCGCCGTCGCCGGCGCCGACCGCGTGGCCGTGCCCGCCGCCGCCGGGAGCCCTGCTGGAGGGCGCGGCGACGGGCACGGTGGTCACTCCGAAATTACTTCTCGACGTCATCGGGGGCGACGACGAAGAGCATGGAGTGGGGTTTGGCTGCGCCGGTCTTGCCGTGTGGCCATTCGGCGCGGTTGAAGTCGACGCAGGAGCTGCCGCGTTGTTCGTCGCGGAAGGTCTCGTCGAGGGTCATCTTGCCGTCCTTGATGTCGGCGACGCACAGTTTGTGGTTGCCGTCGATGCCGGAGCGGGCGACGAAGTAGTTGGAGTAGGACAGGCGCTTCTGGTCCTTGGTCTCCTTGTACTTGCCGTCGTCGGTCTTGACGAAGTTGTCCAGGGCGCCCCAGTGCGGGCCGCCGGTGGAGTCGTCCTTGACCGGCAGGACGTCGACCAGGGCGGGGCAGTCGCTCTCCTTGCCGCCGTCGGAGGCCTCCTCGATGGTGTCGATGTTGCACTTGGTGTCGTTGCCGGCGGCGAGCAGCTTCTGGATGTCGATCGAGAAGATCATCTTGGGGCTGCCCTGGTCGTAGGTGGTCTGCGCCCCGGGGCCACGGCCGATCACGGCGTGGTAGAGGTACTTGTCGTCCAGCGAGGTCTGCAGCCAGCCCGCGCCGGAGCAGCCACCGCCCTCGATGACGTCGGGGTCGATCTCCTTCGAGGCGGTGGTGTTGTCGAACACCTCACGCCAGACCGGGTTGGGGTTGGTCAGGTCCGGGGTGTAGTAGATGACACCACCGCACATCGACTCGGCGAACGCCCCCTTGTGCTGGGGCAGGTTGGTGACCGTGGTCTCCATGATCGCCTGGTTCTCTTCGTGCGCGGGGTTCTTCTCCTTGCGCGGCCCGTCGGGCAGCTTGGAGACCGACACCACCTTGGCGTTGTCCCGGTTGGTGATGTCCCAGATCCGCACGGTCGGCCGGCAGAGCTTGTAGTCCGGGGACTTGACCGGGTCGAGGATGATGTTGCGCGGCTCGCAGTAGTCGGAGGTGATCAGCCGGTTGAGGTCCTCACGGACCTGGATGCCGTGCGGGTTCGCGCAGGTCGGGATCGGCAGCGCCGGCAGGTTGTGGCAGTCGTTGGGGAACTCCGGCCCCTTCTGCGCGGCCGGGACCTCGGACAGCGTCTTGCCGTTCGGGGCGATCCGGACCAGCGAGCCGGGGGAGCCACCGAAGCCGTTGCCGACCCGGACCTCACCGTTGGTGTAGGTGCAGGGCCCGGGCACGTCCGGTCCGCCCATGTAGGTGCCGTACGCGGTGCCGTCCTTCAGCGTCCAGTACGCGTCCGGGACCGTGCCACACGGGGTGTCGACCGGGTTGTTCACCCCGGACAGCTCCAGCAGCGGCAGCTTCTTGGTGTCCAGCACGTAGGTGAAGTCGGTGAACAGCGCACCGGCGTAGATGTGGTCGCCCGCGTGGTGGATGTACTGCATGTGGTGCGGCTCGTTCTCCGGCACCGGGCCCAGCGTGACGGTGTTGACGACCTTGCCGTAGGTGTTGGAGTCCTTGTCGGCGTCGATCACCGCCAGGAAGTCCTGGGAGACCAGCTTGTCGCCCAACTCGGCCAGTTGCTCGGTCACACCCAGCTGCAGCGGCAGCTTCTTGATCGCATCCCCGGTGGTGTCGCTGGCGTTGGCGTCACCGGCCCAGGCGACGATGTACTCCTTGGGCTTGTGACCCGGGGCGCCCGGGGGCGCGACGCCGTCCCCGGCAACCAGGTGGTTGGTCGCGGTGAACGCCTTGCCGAGAGCGTCGTGGATGACCGAGGTGGACACGATCGCCGACGGACCGGCGTCCGCCGACGAGGTGGTGAGCAGCGGGATCGCGGCGGCCGCCGGAATAGCGGCCGCCAGACCCAACGCCACCCACCGACGGCGCCCGCTGAACGCGCGACGCAACCGGCCCTGCGGCCGATCAATGGTGGTGGACAACGAGAACTCCAATTACTCGGGGGATCGCTCCGGAGAGCGGGGGATGGGCGGCGATCGCGCACACCGACGACCCTCACGCGTGGCGAGGGGAGGAAGGTGGGGGATTGCGGGAGATCGCTGCCGGTTACGGGGCGTGACGCCCCCGGCGCTACGGGCCGGACAACCGCGGCCGGCCGGTGGTGCCGGCTACCTACAGATCGCGCTCGCCTGCCGCCGCAGATCCACGTGGATCCGGCTGACGAGCAGGTCGGTGTCGCGCATGGGAGAGATCGTGGCACTCGTCCGTCCGAGTGGTCAAACGACCCCCGGTGCAGTGGTCGACCGGGGTCCGGCAGAAGTTCCCGACGTCACCCGATTAATCGATTCAGTTGGTGGCGAAAGCCATGAAACCAAACCGATTTGATGGGTTAGAGCGGGAAAAACGGGAACCGACGGAGTGGTCGGAAGTTGCCCGGATCGTGTGATCGAGAACGACGCCGACGACGGTCGATCGCGGTCCGAACCTGAGTGGAGCCTGAGCGCTCGCCCACACGGGGAGCCCGGGCGCGGAAGCCCGGTTCGGCTATCAGAGTTTGGTTACTGGCTGTGAGGTTACGGGCGGGCGACCTCAGTGATTGCGCCAGGCGTCCTCGTTGTCGGCGATCCGGCGGACCTTCGCGGGCAGCTTCCCGCTGGACAGCTCGGCGAAGGTGACGCCCTCCAGCACCCCGCGCACGCTCGCCCGCATGGCCACCCACAGCGGGCGCAGCGCCTCGGCGGCCCCCGGATAGCTCAGGTCCTGCGGCCGCTCCCCGCGCACGGTGGCCAGCGGGCCGTCCACCGCGCGGATCACGTCGGCGATGCTGATCTCGCCGGCCGGCTTGCCCAGCCGGTACCCGCCGTCCACGCCGCGCCGGCTGACCACGATCCCGGCCCGGCGCAGGTCGCAGAGGATCGTCTGCAGGAACTTCTGCGGGATCTCCTGGGACTGCGCGATCTGCTCGGCGCTGGTGTGCGTATCGGATTGGGCAGCCAGTTCGGCGACGGCTCGGACGGCATAGTCGGCTCTGGCTGATACCCGCACCTCGCCATGTTCGCACAGGTACGGCCCGGCCCGGCGGCTTGCCTCGTCCGGCCGCGGTGGGTGAGATGTGCGCGTGACGAAATCTGGCCCCCTGATGGCCGACCTGGTGTTGTCCGGCGGCGGGGTGAAGGGGGTCGCGCTGGCCGGCGCGGTCGCCGCGCTGACCGACGCCGGCTACGAGCCCAAGCGGATCTCCGGCACCTCGGCGGGCGGGATCATCGGCGCGATGGTGGCCGCCGGGCTGCGCGGCGGTGCGCTCGGCGAGGCGGCCCGCGCGGTCGACTACGCGAAGTTCATCGACCCGGCGCCGCTGGACTGGGTGCCGGTGCTCGGGTCGAACGACGGGATCTGCTCGGGGGAGTTCGCCCTCGAGTGGATCCGCGGGATGCTCGCCGAGCGTGGCGTGCACACCTGGTCCGACATCCGCGACCCGGACTCCGACCTGCCGGAGAACCAGCGGTACAAGCTCGTGGTGACCTGCGCCGACCTCACCCACGGCCGGCTGGTCCGGCTGCCCTGGGACTACCACCTCTACGGCCTGGACCCGGACACCCAGCCGGTGGCCGAGGCGGTCCGGGCGTCGATGTCGGTGCCGATGCTGTTCCAGCCGGTGACCCTGGTCGACCCGCGCGACGATCGGGAGTCGACGCTGGTCGACGGCGGGATCGTGTCGAACTTCCCGCTGGACTCGATGGACCGCAGCGACGGTGAGCTGCCGCGCTGGCCGACCTTCGGGGTGACGATCATCCCGGACCTGCCCGGCAAGGACGGCACGCTGGTGCCCAAGCTGCTGCGCCCGCTGGTGCCCAAGCCGCTCCGGCTGCTCGAACAGCTGGCCATCGTCACCATCGTCGGCCGCGACCAGGCCTACCTGGAACGACCCGACGTGCGCGCCCGGGCGTTCACCGTGAACGCCACCGCCGCCGGGGTGTTCGACTTCCACCTCTCCCCGGAGCAGATCGAGCGCCTCTACCAGGACGGCTACCAGGGCGGTGTGGAGTTCCTGCGCACCTGGAACTGGGAGCACTACAAGCAGACCTACCGCTCGTGACCCGCATTCCGGCGGTGTTCCTCACCGCGCTGGCGTTGCTCGGCACGTCGGCCTGCGCGGGCCTCGAGGTGATCGGGCCGGTCGGGCCCGGCGTGAGCGGCCCGCCCCCGATCGTGATGCCGGTTCCGACCTCCCCGGAGTCCTCACCGGACGGCCGGATGCCGGCCGACCCGACCGGGCCGATCGAGGACGGCCGCCGGACCCCGCCGATCGGTGAGGCGGCGTCGGTGCTGGCCACGCTGACGGTGCGCGGTCGGGGCCCGCTCACCGGCTACTCCCGCGCCCGGTTCGGCGAGGCCTGGACCGACATCGAGGGTGACGGCTGCGACCAGCGCAACCAGGTGCTGGCCCGGGACATGCCCGACGAGACCTACCGGCGCGGCAAGCGCAAGTGCCTGGTGTCCACCGGGCACCTGCACGACCCGTACACCGGCAAGGACATCGCCTTCCGTCGGGGCAACAAGAGCAGCGAGGCCGTGCAGATCGACCACGTGGTCGCGCTGGCCAACGCCTGGGTGTCCGGCGCCGACCGGTTGGAGCCGAAGGTGCTGCTCCGGCTGGCGAACGACCCGCTGAACCTGCTCGCCGTGGACGGCCCCACCAACCAGTCCAAGGGCGACTCGGACGCGGCCACCTGGTTGCCGCCCAACAAGGGGTACCGCTGCGCCTACGTCAGCCGGCAGATCGCGGTGAAGCGCCGCTACGGGCTCTCGGTGACCCCGGCCGAGCGGGCGGCGATGGAACGCGTGCTGTCCAACTGCGCCGGCCAGCGCCTCGTCACCGGTTGAGGGCTCAACCGCCGAAGAGGCGGCGTACCGGGCCCGGTACTAATGGGGCGGCCAGGCCGAGCAGCGACGGACCGTTGCCGGCCGGTTCCGCCGCCGGCTCGGCGGCGGGCTCGGACACCGCCGGGCGCTGCGCCACCACCACCGGCAGCGGCTCGGTGGACACCTCCGGCGCGGGGTCGCGGCGCAGCCAGCCCGCCCCGGGCAGCGACGCCGCCCACCCGGCCCCGGGCAGCGACGCCGCCTGATCCCGCAGCGCCCCGCCCAGCCGGCCGACGTACTCGATCGTGCTCGGCGGGACGACCGGGATGGTCACCGGCTCCGGCGCGGGGTGAACCGGGTAGCCGGCCGACCTGGGCCGCACGGGCACGGTCGGCCGGGCGGCGTACACCGGACCCGGCTGTCCGTACGGGCTCATCGGCGGGGTGGCCACCGGCGTCGACGGGGGTACCAGCCGGTCGCGCAGGCCGGTCAGCGGCGACCAGACCAGCGCCACCGCGTTGGTGCCCTGCTGGATCTGCCCGATGGTCCGGAAGAACTGGTCGAACTGGCCCTCGGCGTAGGCCCGGCTGACCCCGGTGACCGCCGGGCGCAGCGCGTTCATGTGGAACACCAGCTCGCCGAGCAGCGCCTCGGTGTTCTTCAGCAGCCGCACCGAGGTGGCCGCCACCTCGTAGGGCAGCAGCGCGCCGACCAGCACCATCTGCAGCGGGATCGGCAGCTCGTTCAGCGTGTCGGGGTTCAGCAGCGGCGGCGGCCAGGTGGCGGCGGTGTTCGGGCGGTCGCTCGGGGCGCCGGAGTCGGTCCGGGGCGCTCCGGTGGCGGCGGGTGGCATCGGGTGCGCCTCCTCGAACGGGTCTCGATCGGACGGCTGCCTGCCGGTGGTCGCGACGCTACCGCCCCGCGGGCTCCGCCGGGAGCCGGCCGTGCAGGACGTCACTCGTCACCGTGACACGCTGTCACTCGTAGCGCACCGTCACTCGTAGCGCGCCGTCACTCGTAGCGGAGGGCCTCGATCGGCTTGAGCTGCGAGGCCCGCCAGGCCGGGTACCCGCCGGCCAGCACGCCGATGACCAGGCTGATCCCGAAGGCCACCGCGATCGGGCCGGCGGTGAGGTCGGGGTAGAAGTGGGCCAGCACGCCCCCGGAGGAGTCGAGCAGCGGCGCGGCCAGCCGCATGGCCAGGATCGCCGTCACCCCCAGGCCGACGCCGAACAGCCCGCCGATCCCGCCGAGGGTCACCGCCTCCAGGACGAACTGGGTGAGGATCGCCAGGTCGCTGCCGCCGACCGCCTTGCGGGTGCCGATCTCCCGGGTCCGGTCGGTGACCGACACCAGCATGATGTTCAGCACGCCGATCCCGCCGACCAGCAGGGACACCGCCGCGATGGCCGGCGCGAAGTCGGTGAGCAGGTTCAGCACCTGGTTGAACGTGGTCAGCCGGGAGCCCAGGGTCTGGATCTGGAAGTCCGAGGCCTCCGGATCGGTGATGTGGTGCCGCTGGTCGAGCAGCGCGGTGATCTCCTGCTGGGCGATCGGCACGTCGGCGGTCGAGGTCGCGGTGGCGGTGATCTGGCTGATGTTGGTGCCGTCACCCCGGAAGCCGAACACCGCCGCCTTGGCCGCCGTCATCGGCACCACGACGTTGTTGTTCAGGTTCTGCCCGTAGTCCTTCATCACCCCGACGACCTTGAACGGCCGGTAGTTGACGTTCACGGTCTGGCCCACGGCGGCGGCGGGGGAGCCGAAGACCACCCGGGCGACCTGCGAGCCGATCACCGCGACGTGCGTGCCCCGCTGGGCCTGGGTGTCGGTGAAGTACTGGCCGGCGGACAGCTGCCGGTTGTTCGTGGTGAACCAGTTCGCGACGGTGCCGGTCACGGTGGCCGAGATGAACTGCTTGCCCGGGGTGGAGACCACCACGGCGTGCGCGTTGGTGCCGGCGGCGCCGACCGTGGAACCGTTGATGATCGGGGTCACCATGGCCACGTGCGGCGCCTTCGCCACCGTCGCCAGGTCGGCGTCGTCCAGCGGCTGCGGCTTCGGCCCGCCCGGCACCTGCGGGTGCAGCGGGACGATCGAGAGGTTGTTCGCGGTCGCGGCGATAGCCGACTCCACCGAGTCCCGCACGCCCTGGGTGGCCGAGACCAGCACGATCACCGCCGCCACCCCGATCACCAGCCCGAGCATGGTCAACGCCGAGCGCAGCTTGTTGGAGCGCAACGCGCGGAGCGCGATCCGGACCGTTTCTCTCAGCAGCATGGATGGCAGTGAAGCAGCGGAATATATCTGTACCATTAGTTCCCGGAGATTTCTCAGTATTGTGTTCTCGGTCTCAGGATTAATTGGAAATGGCGATTCGCATTCATAGGAAAACCTTATGGGAATCGCGCCGATCTGATCTATCGTCGAGTGCGGACCGTCGAGGACAGTCGGAAGGGACGCGCGTGCTCGAGCTGCACGAAGTTCGGAAGTCGTACCAGATGGGGGACGTCGAGGTACCTGTGCTGCACGGGATCGACCTGACCATCGCCGAGGGCGAGATGGTGGCGATCATGGGGCCGTCGGGATCCGGCAAGAGCACCTTGATGAACATTCTCGGCTGCCTGGACACGCCGAGCTCGGGCCGGTACCGCCTCGACGGAACCGACGTCGGCCACCTCTCCAAGCGTGAGCTGGCGAAAGTCCGGGGCAAGAAGATCGGCTTCGTTTTCCAGTCGTTCAACCTGATTCCACGCACCAGTGCCGCGCTCAACGTGGAGCTGCCGCTGGTCTACGCGGGGGTGTCCAAGCGACGGGCCAAGGCGCACCGGGCCCTGGAGCGGGTCGGGCTCGGCGAGCGGCTGGACCACATGCCCAACGAGCTCTCCGGCGGGCAGAAGCAGCGGGTGGCCATCGCCCGGGCGCTGATCAACGACCCGGCGATCGTGCTCGCCGACGAGCCGACCGGGGCGCTGGACACCAAGTCCAGCGCCGAGATCATGGCCCTGCTGAACGAGCTCAACGAGGCGGGCACCACGATCGTGGTGATCACCCACGAGGAGGAGATCGCCCAGTGCGCCCGGCGGGTGGTCCGGCTGCGGGACGGGCTGATCGGCAGCGACGAGCCGGTCCGGGAGCGGCAGCTCCCCGAGGTGCTGCACGTGGCCTGACGGGCCCCGCCGGTCTGACGGGCCGCGACCGGCCCGCCGGGCTCAGCTCTTGCGGCGGACCGCCCGCTGCACGTTGCGCATCTTGGCGCCCTGCGGCAGCGGGCCCTTGGGCAGCCCGGCGGTGCGCGCGTTCAGCGCCCCCAGCCGGCCCTCCAGGACGTCCATCTGCTTGGCGGTGATGTTGCGCGGCAGCTTGTTCAGGTGCATCTGCAGCTTGCGCAGCGGCACCTGGCCCTCGTCGTTGCCGACCGTGACGTCGTAGATCGGGATCTTCCCGGACAGCCGGGCCACCCGCTTCTTCTCCTGGGCGATCAGCGGGCGCAGCCGGTGCGGGGCCCCCTCGGCGACCAGGATGATCCCGGGCCGGCCGATCACCCGGTGCACCGCGTCCATGTGCGTGGTGCCGGCGACCGCCTGGGTGATCCGCCACTGGCCGCGCATGTTGTCCAGCGCCCATCCGGCCGCGCCCGGCTGGCCGTCCGCCTGCTTGTACACGCTGGACTGCATCCGGCGGCCCATGATGACCACCGCGAGCAGCGTGCCGACGGCGATGCCCAGCGGCAGCACGAAGAACACCGAGCCGGTGAAGTAGCCGATGACGTAGGCCACGGCGGTGGCGCCCAGGACGCAGGCCAGCATCAGCGGGATCAGCCACTTGTCCTGCTTGCGCTGCATGTTGAAGGCCTGGAACATCTGCTTGCGCCGCTGCTTGGACTCGGCCTTCTTGGCCTGCTTGGCGGCGGCCTTCGCGGCCTTGTCGGGCTGGGCTTTCGCGGACATCATCGGCCTTCCTGGGCGTGCGTCACCCCAGGATACGGGCGGGCGCACCCCGGGGGGCGGCCGCCCGCCCGCTCACCGGGCCAGCAGTGAGGCGGCCTCCTGGGCGGCGGGCCCCTGCTCGGCCAGGTGTTCCAGCCCGGCGGGCAGCCGCTCGCCCCGGTGGTGCACGGTCTGCGCGTACAGCCGCCCGGCCCGGTAGGACGAGCGCACCAGCGGGCCGGCCATCACCCCGGCGAAGCCGATCCGCTCGGCGGTGCGCGAGTGCTCGACGAACTCCTCGGGCTTGACCCAGCGGTGCACCGGGTGGTGGCGCTTGGTCGGCCGCAGGTACTGGGTGATCGTGATGATCTCGCAGCCGGCCTCGTGCAGGTCGCGCAGCGCCTCGACGACCTCCTCCGGCTCCTCGCCCATGCCCAGGATCAGGTTGGACTTGGTCACCAGGCCGGCGCTCCTGGCCGCCGTCAGCACGTCCAGCGAGCGCTGGTAGCGGAACGCGGGGCGGATCCGCCGGAAGATCCGGGGCACCGTCTCCAGGTTGTGCGCGAGCACCTCGGGCCGGGACTCGAACACCTCGGCGAGCTGGCCGGGGTCGGCGTTGAAGTCCGGGATCAGCAGCTCGACGCCGGTGCCCGGGTTGAGCTGGTGGATCAGCCGGACCGTCTCGGCGTACAGCCAGGCCCCGCCGTCCGGCAGGTCGTCGCGGGCCACCCCGGTGACCGTGGAGTACCGCAGGCCCATGGTGTGCACCGACTCGGCGACCCGGCGCGGCTCGTCCCGGTCCAGCGCGGCGGGCTTGCCGGTGTCGATCTGGCAGAAGTCGCAGCGGCGGGTGCACTGCTCGCCACCGATGAGGAAGGTGGCCTCCCGGTCCTCCCAGCACTCGTAGATGTTGGGGCAGCCGGCCTCCTCGCACACCGTGTGCAGGCCACCGGTCTTGACCAGGGCCTTCAGCTCGGTGAACTCCGGGCCCATCCGGGCCTTGGTGCGGATCCACGGCGGCTTGGACTCGATCGGGGTCTCGGCGTTGCGGACCTCCAGCCGCAGCAGCTTGCGCCCCTCCGGCTCGACTCGTACGGGATCTACCACGGATTCCACTCTACGCGCCGAGCGCCCCCGGGCCGGGTCGACGCGGGCCGGGGGCGGGTCGGGCGGCGTGCGTCACGCCACGTGGTGCAGCTCCAGGTGCGCGCCGGTGATCGCGTCCCGGAACTCCCGGCCGGCCCGGGCCGCGTCGTCCTCCGGGGTGTCCAGCCCGGCCAGCCCGGCGGCCAGGGCGAGGACGCCGAACTCCCGGCTCATCGCGTCGGTCAGGGCGGCGGAGCGGCGGGCACCGTCGTCCAGCAGCCCGCGCAGTACCGGCTGCTCGGCGGCCAGCCGCCGCCAGGTGTCGGCCACCGCATCCCCGGTGGCGCCGAGCCCGGCGTCCTCCAGGGCCTGGTCGAGCCGGGCCGAGAGCATCGTGGTCCAGCGGTGCTGCAGGCCGAGCAGCTGGGCGTCGGTGATCGGGGTCGGCGAGGCGGACGGGCGACGCGCCTGGTCGAGGACGTCGTTCAGCTCGCGGTAGGTAGGTGCCTGATGAGTGGTCACGGGATCAACCCCCTTGCGGAAGCCGGCGGTCCTCGTGCTGTCGGCACGTTCCATACCGGACACCCAAAAACATACCAGCAGTACGTACCGACGGTACGTAATATGATGCGCGTCATGTCGACAACGGCGTCCAGCCATGCCCACCCCGGACGAGCCCGGCGCTCCCGGCGCGAGGAGTACTCGGAGAGCACCCGCGCCGCGCTGGTGAACAGCGCCCTGGAGCTGTTCGCCGAGCACGGTTACGCGGACACGTCGCTGGACGCCATCGCCTCGGCCGCCCGGGTCACCAAGGGCGCGCTCTACCACCACTTCCCGGGCGGCAAGAAGGCGCTCTTCGTGGCCTGCTTCAACCACGTCGAGGAGGACGTCCACGACCGCCTGGTGACGCAGGCGATGACGCACAGCGGCACCCCCTGGGAGCGCGCCCGGAGCAACCTGCGCACCTTCCTGGACATCTGCCTCGAGCCCACCTACCGGCGGATCGTCTGGCAGGAGGGTCCGCACGTGATGGGCTTCGGCGAGTGGTGGGAGTGCGAGGAGCGGCACGGGCTCGGGCTGATCCGGTCGATGCTGCAGATGCTGATGGACGCCGGCGAGCTGGAGCCGCTCCCGCTGGAACCGCTGGCCCGCACCATCTCCGGCGCGCTGGCCGGGGCGGCCACCGCGATCGGGCTGGCCGAGGACCCGAACGCGGTCCGGGCCGACTTCGAGCAGGTGGTGGCCCGGCTGCTGTTCGGCCTGCGCCCGGCGGACGCCCCGCCGCTCTAGCCGAGCCGGACCCCGCTCCAGTCCGGCCGGACCCCGCGCTAGTCCGGTCGGACCGGGAGCCGGCCGTCCAGGGCGTCGAGCGTGGCCCTGGCCGCGGCGTCGACGACCTCGGCGACCCCGACCCGCCGGCCCAGCTCGGCGGTCAGCGAGGTGACGCCGGCGTCGGTGATCCCGCACGGCACGATGCGGGTGAACGCGGTGAGGTCGGGCTCGCAGTTCAGTGCGTAGCCGTGCAGGGTCACCCCGCGCTGCACCCGGACCCCGATCGCGGCGATCTTCCGCTCCGGCCGGCCTCCCTCGGCTCGCAGCCACACGCCGGTGCGCCCGGCCACCCGGTACCCGTGCAGGCCGTACCCGGCGCACACCTTGATCAGCGCCTGCTCCAGCCGGCGCACGTAGTCCAGCACGTCGATCGGGTCGGCCAGCTTGACGATGGGGTAGCCGACCAGCTGGCCGGGGCCGTGCCAGGTGATCTGCCCGCCGCGGTCGACGTCGATCACCGGGGTGCCGTCCAGCGGGCGCTCGTGCGGGCGGGTGCGCCGGCCGGCGGTGTACACCGAGGGGTGCTCGACCAGCATCAGCACGTCCGGGCCGTCGCCGGTGGCCCGGGCCCCGGCGTGCTCGCGCTGGCGGTCCCAGGCCACCTGGTAGTCGACCAGGCCGTCGATCCGCTCCAGGAGGACGGCGTCGGCGGAGGCCCGGCAGGACGAGGTGAGCGTGCGGGTCACCTGCTCGACAGTACGCTCAGGTCGCGGCGGAGAGGGCCTCGGCGATGGTGGCGTGCCGGAACCGGTAGCCGGCCTCGGTCAGCACCGCCGGGACCGCCCTCGGCCCGGTCAGCACCAGCTCCTCGGCCATGTCCCCGAGCACCAGCTTGAGCGCCGCCCCGGGCACCGGGAACGGGGTCGGCCGGTGCACCGCCCGGCCCAGCGCGGTGGTGAACTCGGCGTTGGTCACCGGGGTCGGCCCGACCAGATTCACCGGACCGGACACCTCGGGGTGCTCCAGCAGGAACACCATCGCGCCCACCTGGTCGTCCAGGGAGATCCACGGGAAGTACTGCTTGCCGTCGCCGATCCGCCCCCCGACCATCAGCGAGAACAGCGGCTTCAGCCGTTTGAGGATGCCGCCGGAGCGGGACAGCACCGGCCCGGTGCGCAGCAGCACCACCCGGGTGTCCGGGCCGGCGGCGGTGGCGGCCGCCTCCCAGTCCAGGCACACCTCGGCCAGGAACCCGTCCCCGGCGGCGGCCGTCTCGTCCACCTCCCGGTCACCGGTGTCGCCGTAGAAGCTGATCCCGGACGCGTTGAGCAGGGTGGGCACCCCGTGCGTGGCGGCCGCGGCGGCCAGCACCTCGGTCGGCTCCACCCGGCTGTCCTTGATCAGCTGCTTGCGGGCGCCGCTCCACCGGCGGTCGCCGATGCCCACGCCGCACAGGTTGACGATGGCGTCCACCCCGTCCAGGGCGCCGTCCTGCAGCTCGTCGGCCGGCGGGTCCCAGCTCCGCTCGTCCGGGGCCTTCGGCGGCCGGCGGACCAGCCGCACCACCTCGTGCCCGCGATGACGCAGCAGGGGGATCAGGCTGGTGCCGATGAGACCGGAGGAGCCGGCGACCGCGACGCGCATGCGCAGATGGTCGCCTACCGCCCGGGCCGGCGCGACCGGGGATAGCCTGCGGGTGTGCGGGATCTCGATCTCGGTCTCGATTTCGGGGCGGCCCGGGTGTACGCGATCCCGATGCGCACCCGGTTCCGCGGCATCACCGTCCGCGAGGGTGTGGTGCTGCCCGGACCGCTGGGCTGGGCGGAGTTCTGCCCGTTCCCCGAGTACGACGACGCCGAGGCCGCCGGTTGGCTGGCCACCGCCGTCGAGCAGGCGTGCCGCGGCTGGCCGGCGCCGGTGCGGGCGCGGGTGGCGGTGAACGTCACCGTGCCGGCCGTGTCGCCGGTCCGGGCGGGGGAGATCGTCCGGGCGTCCGGGTGTGCCACGGCCAAGGTGAAGATCGCCGACCACCCGGACTCGCACCCGGAGGACCTGGCCCGGGTGGCCGCCGTCCGGGCGGCGCTCGGCCCGGACGGCGCGGTCCGGGTGGACGTCAACGGCCGGTGGGACGTGCCGACCGCGGTGGCCCGGCTCGCCGAGCTGGACGCCGCCGCCGGTGGCCTGCAGTACGTGGAGCAGCCCTGCCCGACCGTGCCCGAGCTGGCCGAGGTACGGCGCCGGACGGCGGTGCCGGTGGCCGCCGACGAGTCCATCCGCCGCGCGTCGGACCCGCTCGAGGTGGCCCGGGCCGGGGCGGCGGACGTCGCCGTGCTGAAGTGCACCCCGCTGGGCGGGGTCCGCGCGGCGCTGGAGGTGGCCGGCGGGGCGGGGCTGCCGTGCGTGGTGTCCTCGGCGCTGGAGACCTCGGTCGGCCTGGCCGCCCAGCTCGCCCTGGCCGGGGCGCTGCCGGGGCTGGAGCTGGCCTGCGGCCTGGGTACCGGGTCACTGCTCACCGGCGACCTGGTGGCCACGCCGTCGACCCCGGTGGACGGCCACCTCCCGGTGCCCCTGGTGCCGCCCGAGCCGGACCCGGAGCTCCTGGACCGTTACGCCCACCCCGACCCCGCCTGGTGGCTAACCCGCCTGTCCCGAGTCGCCGCCCTGCTGACCTGAGACCTCGCCGGCCGCACAGCCCTCGCCGGCCGCACAGCCCTGGTTGCTCGGCACAACCGTTGCGGCAGCTGTGCCGAGCCGATCGGGCTGTGCGGCGGTGCTGGACGGGCTGTGCGGCGGCGGTTCGGGCCGTCGCACAGCCCGAGCGGCTACAGGCCCAGGTCGGACTCGAAGGCGCCGGCCTCCATCCGGGCCTTCACCGAGCTGAGGAACCGCGCGGCGTCCGCGCCGTCGACCAGCCGGTGGTCGTAGGTCAGCACCAGCGAGGCGATCGACCGGATGGCGATGGTGTCCTGGCCGAGCGCGTCGGTCACCACCACCGGCTTCTTCACCACCGCACCGGTGCCCAGGATGGCCACCTGCGGCTGGTTGATGATCGGGGTGTCGGTCAGCGCGCCCCGGGAGCCGATGTTGGTGATGGTGAACGTGCCCCCGGACAGCTCGTCCGGCTTGATCTTGTTGGTGCGGGTGCGGTCGGCCAGATCGGCGATCTGCCGGGAGATCCCGGCGATGTTGAGGTCGCCGGCGTTGTGCAGCACCGGCACCAGCAGGCCGCGGTCGGTGTCCACCGCGATGCCGATGTGCTCGGCGTCGTGGTAGGTGACCTCGGCCTTCTCGGTGTCGATCGAGGCGTTGATGTTCGGGTACAGCTTCAGGGTGTCGACGGTCGCCTTGACGAAGAACGGCAGGAACGACAGCTTGACGCCCTCCCGGGCCTCGAACCCCGCCTTGGCCTTCTGCCGCAGCACCGCGACCTTGGTGACGTCCACGTCGACCACGCAGGTCAGCTGCGCGGAGATGTGCAGGGACTCGACCATCCGCTGGGCGATCACCTTGCGCAGCCGGGACAGCTTCTGCGTGGTGCCGCGCAGCGAGGCCGCGTCGTCCGCCGTGGGCTCGCCGGGCACCGACGCCGCCCGAGCGGGTGCGGAGGGGGCCGGCGTAGACGCCGCCGCGGCGGGCTGGGCGGCCGCCGGCTGGGCGGCGGGCTCGGGCTCGGTGGCGGGTTCGGCGGCGGCCAGCACGTCCTGCTTGCGGATCCGGCCGCCGACGCCGGTGCCCCGCACCGCCGTCAGGTCCACCCCGTGCTCCTGCGCCAGCTTGCGCACCAGCGGGGTCACGTAGGGGGCGCCGGCGGAGCCGTTGGTGTCCGCGTTCGGCCCGTCCTCCGCCGCGGCCGGCTCCTCGGCCTTCGCCGGCTCCTCGGGCGCCGGCGCGGGCTCCTTCCACGGCGATTCCGTGCCACCGGCGGCCGCGTCATCGGAGGGCTTCTCGTCCGCCTTCGGCTCGGCCGGGGCGGACGGTGCCGAGGACGATCCGGTCGACGCGGAGCCGACCACGGCCAGCTTGCCGCCGACCTCGACGGTGTCGTCCTCCTGCGCGGTGATCTCCAGCAGGGTGCCGGCCACCGGGCTGGGGATCTCGGTGTCGACCTTGTCGGTGGACACCTCCAGCAGCGGCTCGTCGACGGCCACCTCGTCGCCGACCTGCTTGAGCCACCGGGTCACGGTGCCCTCGGTGACGCTCTCGCCCAGCGCCGGCATGACCACGTCCGTGCCGGACCCGCCCGAGCTCCCGGAGTCGGCCGAACCCGCCGACGCGGGCTCCGGCTCCGCCGCCGCGTGCCGTCCGGCGGGCTCGTCCTCCGGCTCCGGCGCGGCCTCCGCCGCCGGCTCGTCGGCCTCGGCGGCGCCCCCGGAACCGCTGCCCGAGTCGCCGCCCGAGTCGTCCCCGGCCGGGCCGTCGCCGATCACCGCGAGGTCGCCGCCGACCTCGACGGTGTCGTCCTCGGCGGCCACGATCCGCTGCAGGATGCCCGCGGCGGGCGACGGGATCTCGGTGTCGACCTTGTCGGTGGAGACTTCCAGCAGCGGTTCGTCGACCTCGACCTGGTCACCCTCCTGCTTGAGCCAGCGGGTCACGGTGCCCTCGGTGACGCTCTCCCCGAGCGCGGGCATCTGGACGGTGAAGGACATGGCGAGTCGGGACTCCTCAGTCGGTGGGCGCTCAGCAGTGAATGGTCTCAGCCGTGGGTGTGCAGGGGCTTGCCGGCCAGGGCGAGGTGGGCCTCGCCCAGGGCCTCGGTCTGGGTCGGGTGCGCGTGGATCAGCGGGGCGACGTCCTCGGCGGTGGCGTCCCAGTTGTAGATCAGCTGGGCCTCGCCGATCAGCTCGCCGACCCGTGCGCCGACCATGTGCACCCCGACGACCTGGTTGGCGCCGTCCACGTCGATCGAGACCAGCTTGATCGCCCCGGCGGTGCGCAGGATCTGGCTCTTGCCGTTGCCGGCCAGGTCGTAGGTCAGCGACTTGACCTCGCCGTACTTCTCCTTGGCCTGCGCCTCGGTGAGCCCGACCGAGGCCACCTCGGGCTCGCAGTAGGTGACCCGGGGGATGCCGGACTCGTCGATCACCGGCGGGTTCAGCCCGGCGATGTCCTCGGCCAGGAAGATGCCCTGCTGGAAGCCGCGGTGCGCGAGCTGCAGGCCGGGCACGATGTCGCCGACCGCGTACACACCGGGCAGGTTGGTCTTCAACCGCTCGTCGGTGAGCACGAAGCCGCGGTCCATCTTCACCCCGGCGTCGTCGTAGCCGTGCCCGGCGGTGTTCGGGCCCCGCCCGACCGCGACCAGCAGCAGGTCGGCCTCGATGGACTCGCCGGACTCCAGGGTCACGGTCACCGACTTGTCGTCCTGGGTGGCGCCGGTGAACTTCACCCCGGTCTTGGACTTGATCTTGCGGCGGCGGAACGCCCGCTCCAGCTGCTTGGAGGCGAACTCGTCCTCGTTCGGCACCAGCCGGGGGAGCGCCTCCACCACGGTCACTTCGGCGCCGAAGCTCTTCCACACGCTGGCGAACTCCACGCCGATCACGCCGCCGCCGAGCACCACGACCCGCTCGGGCACGGTGTCCAGGGTCATCGCCTGGTCGCTGGTGATGACCCGGCCCTCGATCTCCAGGCCGGGCAGGCTCCTGGCGTAGCTACCGGTGGCCAGCACCACGTGCTTGCCGGTGTAGCGCTGCCCGTCGACCACCACGGTGCCGCCGGAGTCCTCGGCCGCCTCGAACGTCCCGGCGCCCTCGACGTAGGTGATGCCGCGCGACTTGACCAGGCCCTGCAGGCCCTTGTACAGCCGGCTGATCACGCCGTCCTTGTACGAGTTCACCCCGGCCATGTCGATGCCGGCCAGCGAGCTCTTGACGCCGATCTGGTCGCCCTCGCGGGCGGCGTCGGCCACCTCGGCGGCGTGCAGCAGCGCCTTGGTGGGGATGCAGCCGCGGTGCAGGCAGGTGCCCCCGAGCTTGTCCTTCTCGACCAGCACGACGGACAGACCGAGCTCGGCCGCGCGCAGTGCGCAGGCGTACCCCCCCGATCCGCCGCCGAGGATAACCAGGTCGGCGGTGCTGTCGGCCACTTCTCACTCCCTGATTTCGCCCGTGTGTCATCCGTGCCCCGGCCATCTTGTCACCAAAGCCGGTTCGGCGAGCAACGACAGGTCACCCGGCGGGGGAAGTGCATACGACCGGGTCTCCCGGGGCTCACCCGACGAGCGCCGCCCAGCCCTGGTCGAGGCCGGCCTGGTAGCGGTGCCCTCGGTCCGGACCGGCCTCCTGGGCGATCACCAGCGCGGCGCTCACCTGCCAGAACGTCACCAGGGGGATGCCCTCCAGGAGGAGGCCGGGGGACCAGCGGACCACCGGGTCGTCGGCGTTGCGCACCTCGATGCAGGGTCCCGATGTGCCCTCCGAGCCGGGGCGGCCGGCCAGCAGGCAGCCGTCGACCGGCCCGGCGGCCGGCAGCGCGGCCACCGCGCCCAGGCTCTCGCCGTAGAGCAGCAGCCGGGGCCGGTGCCCGGGCGGTCGCCGGTCCACCGCCGCCCGGACCGCGTCGACGACGGCCGAGGCCGACCGCCGCGCCCGGTCCCGCCCCACGAGGTACTCCACCCAGCTCGGCCGGTCGGCGTACTGCGCCGCGATCGTGGCGACGTCCCCGTCCAGCCGCCGCTCGAGCGAGGTCACCGCGGCGGGGTCCACCCAGCCGGACCCGGTCGGCACCAGGACCAGGACCGTCCCCCGGTCCAGCCCACCCGCCTCGACCAGCGCCGTCGCGGCGGCCGAGGGCGCGGTGCCCAGCGGCGCGTACACCCGGACCGGCGGGCGGGAGGCGCTGACCGGGAGCCGCAGGAAGGCCGACCCCTCCGGACCGGGGTCACCCGCGACGCCCCCGGGTGACGTCGGGGGTCCGCCGGCGGGGGCGGCGGCGGTCGAGCCGGCCACGGCCAGCACCAGCAGCGCCGCCGTCCACGCCGTCGAGCGCAGCCGGCGCCCGGCTCGCCCGCCTCGCCCGGCTCGCCCGCCTCGCCCGGCTCGGCCGGCTCCGCCACGCGCGGCTCGGCCGGCGAACCCGCCTCGCCCGGCGAACGCGGCGAACCCGTGCCGGGCGAGCCGGTAGGCCCCCCGCACGAGCACTCCGACGGCGGCGGCGCTGAGCGCGGCGAGCAGGGCCGCGAGCCCGGCCAACCACAGTGGCGGGTCGAGCGGCCAGGGGGTGCCGAGGGTCAGCACGGCCGCCGCGACCGGACCGACGGCCCCGGGCGCGGTCACCGGGCCGCTCCCGCCGGAACGCCCGGGTCCTGGGCCAGCGCGGCGATCGCGGCCAGGGTGGGGGAGCCGGGTTGCAGATAGCCGTCGTGGGCGCGCACCCCGGCCACCGGCAGCGGCCGTGCCCCGAACGACGGCGCGGCGGGGTCGCCGCCGTGCCCGAGGTCGCCGAGCCGGACGTTCGGCACGAACCGGATCCAGTCCCGGTCCGCCCGCGCCGCCCACACCCGGGCCGGGCCGCCCAGCTCCGCCACCGAGCGGGCCCGGACTCCCGGGCTGCCCAGGAACACCAGGTCGTCGGCGGCCAGGTCGGGCGCGGCCAGCGCGGCGACCACGGTCCCGTAGCTGTGCGCGACCACAGTGACCCGCGCCCCGCCCGCGCGCAGCCACGCCACCATCGCCACCAGCGCGGGAGCGGCGGCCCGGGCCAGCCGACCGGCGGCGGCGTCGTACCCGAGGCCGCGCGGGGTCGGGTAGCCCACCCAGAGCACCACGGCCGTCGAGGGCCCGGACGCGGCGGCGAGCGAACGCGCCCAGGCCATCGGACGCCGCACCGGATCGTCGTCCAGGGTGTGCAGGTCGATGTCCGATCCGGGCACCAGGACCACCACCGAGCGGGCCGACCTCGGCTCCCCGAGCGCCACCACCGCCCGCCCCCGGCCCGCCCGATCGCAGCCGAGCACCTCGACGTGATCGTCACCGTGGGTGATGCGAGCGCGGAGTTCAGCGGCGCATTCGGGGTCCAGTCCGACCGGGTCGACGGGCGCCGGATCGGTCGGAGCGGCGACCATGAGAAGGGCGCTCACCAGCATGAACGCCAGTGTCGAGGTGATCAGGTTCATGGCCGGAACGCTAAGAACTCAAACCGCTCCGGTCGTCACGCTACGGAGCCGATTGTTCGCCCGTACCGGGGTGTCGATCCGGCGTCGCGGGCGGTACCGGAAGCCGGTCACCCCCTACCGGGGTATCGGCCGGGAAACACCACCCGGGAGCCGGTCCGGCGCCGCTAGGCTCGCTGTTCGTGATCAGAACCGTGGGCCGGGCGCTGCGGTCGTTCGGCGGCTCGGTCGGCACCGCGGTGTGGTCGGCGGACGCCGGGGAGCTGCCCTGGGCGCGGCCCCGGCGCTACCTCCCGTGGCTCTTCGGGGCCTACGGGGTGATCGTGGCCGTCTCGGTCGCCGGGGCCAGCCTCAACGAGCGGGGCGGCCAACCGGGCGGGGTCGGGTTCCTGCTGCTGCTCCCGCTGGCCGCCGCGCTGGCCCTGGCCCCGTCCCGCCCGCTGGACGCCTGGCGCGGCGGGACGGTCTGGCTGATCGTCGTGCCGTACCTGCTGGCGCCGCCGCAACCGGCGGTCGCGGTGGAACCGTGGGGTTGGCTGCTGTGGGGGCCGCTGCTGCTGCTCGGGATGTGGGGTGCCCCCGGTCGGGGTCGGCCGGGGGTGGCGGCGGTGTCCGGGCTGGCCGGGGTGGCGCTGGTGTTCGGCACCCCCTGGCCGGTGCCGGCGGACGAGCTCGGGGTCACCGGGCTGGGGATCGCGGTGCCGCTCGTGCTGGGGACCGCCCTGGGATCCCGCTGGGACGCCCGCCGGGCGCTCGCGGCCGAGCGGCAGCGGGCCGCCGCCGCCCAGGCGGAGCGCGGCGCGCTGGCCGAACGGGCCCGGATCGCGCGGGAGATGCACGACATCGTCGCCCACCACATGTCCATGATCGCCGTTCGCTGCGAGACCGCGCCCTACCGGCTCGGCGAGCTCTCCGAACCGGCCCGGGCCGAGCTGTCCGGGGTCGCCACCGCCGCCCGGGAGGCGCTCACCGAGATGCAGGCCCTGCTCGGCGTGCTGCGGGCCACCGACGCCACCCCCGACCGGTCACCGCAGCCCGGGATCGCCGACATCGAGCCGCTGCTGGTCGAGGCCCGCGCCGCCGGCGCCCGGCTGACCTGGGAGATAGCCGAGGTCGACCTGCCGGCCCCGGTGGGGCTGACGGTCTTCCGGATCGTCCAGCAGGGCCTCGCCAACGCCGCGCAGCACGCCCCCGGCGCCCCGGTGCACGTGCTGCTCGAGGCCGACCCGCCGGCGGTGGAGATCGTCAACGAGCCGGGGCGGGGACCGTCGACCCCCGGTGGCGGGACCGGCATCCCGGCGATGCGCGAGCGCGCGCGGGTGCACGGCGGCACGCTCGAGGCCGGTCCCACCGACCGGGGCTTCCGGTTGCGTGCGGTGCTCCCTGGAGCCGGCCGGTGATCCGGGTCCTGGTGGCGGACGACCAGGCGATGGTCCGCGAGGGGTTCGCGGCCCTGCTCGGGGCGCAGCCGGACATCGAGGTGGTCGGCACCGCCGAGGACGGCCGGGCCGCACTGGCCATGGTCGCGGCGCACGCGCCGGACGTCGTGCTGATGGACGTGCGGATGCCGGTGCTCGACGGCATCGCCGCCACCCGGGAGCTGTTCGCCCGCCCGGCCGCCGACCCGGCCCCGCCGAGGGTGCTGATGCTCACCACGTTCGACCTCGACGACCACATCTACGACGCGCTGCGGGCCGGGGCCAGCGGGTTCCTGCTCAAGCACGCACCGGCCGCCGAGCTGCTGCACGCCCTGCGGGTGGTCGCCGCCGGTGAGGCCCTGCTCGCCCCCGAGGTGACCAGCCGGCTGATCACCCACTTCCTGGCGGCCCGACCCGCCGCGCTCACCGACGCCGCCCGGCCGGGCCGGCTGGCCACCCTGACCGAGCGGGAGACCGAGGTATTGCGGCTGGTCGCGGCCGGGTTCTCCAACCTGGAGATCGCCCAGCGGCTGGTGCTGGCGGAGCAGACGGTGAAGAGCCACGTCAGCCGGATGTTCACCAAGCTGGGCCTGCGGGATCGGGCCCAGGCGGTGGTGCTGGCCTACGAGTCGGGTCTGGTCCGACCGGACCGCTGAGCATTCAGCGGACCGGTCAGCCGTTCGCTCAGCCGTTCTCCGCGATGTCGGTGAGCAGCGCGATCAGCGTCCGCACCGGGACGCCGGTGCCGCCCTTGGTGGTGTAGCCCCACGGGCCGCCGGAGTTGAACGACGGACCGGCGATGTCCACGTGCGCCCAGGCCAGGCCGTCCGGCACGAACTCCCGCAGGAACAGGCCGGCGGCCAGCATCCCGCCCCACCGGTGGTTGGTGACGTTGGCCAGGTCGGCCAGCCGGGAGTCCAGGTCGCCGCGCAGCTCCTCGGGCAGCGGCATCGGCCAGCCACCCTCTCCGGTGGTCTGCGCCGTCCGGGCCACCCGGTCCCGGAACTCGTCGCTGCCCATGACCCCGGCCGTGCGGCTGCCCAGGGCCACCATCTGCGCCCCGGTCAGCGTCGAGGTCTCCACCAGGTAGTCGGGGGAGTCCTCGCCGGCCCGGACGATGGCGTCGGCCAGGATCAGCCGGCCCTCGGCGTCGGTGTTCAGCACCTCGACGGTCTTGCCGCCGTACATCTTCAGCACGTCACCCGGCCGGTACGCGGTGCCCGAGGGCATGTTCTCCACCATCGGCACGGTCGCGGTGACCGCCACCGGCAGCTTCAGCTCGGCGGCCAGCGCCACCGTGGCGATGACCGCCGCCGCCCCGGACATGTCCGAGGTCATGTGGTCCATGTTCGGCGCCGGCTTGATCGAGATGCCGCCGGTGTCGAAGGTGACGCCCTTGCCGACCAGCGCCACCTTCTTCGCCGGGGCGTCCCCGCCGGACCAGGTCAGCCGGACCAGCCGGGGCGGGCGGGACGACCCGCCACCGACGCCCAGCACGCCGCCGTAACCACCGTCGGCCAGCTCCCGCTCGTCCAGCACCTCGACGACCAGCCCGGCGGCCGCGCCGATGGCCGCCGCCCGGTCGGCGAAGCTGGCCGGGAACAGGTCGTTCGGCGGGGTGTTGATCAGGTCGCGGGCGGTACGGACCGCCCCGGCCACCGCCACCGCCCGGGCCAGCACGGCGGCATCATCCTCGGCGCCGGGGCCGACGACGGCCAGCGAGCCCAGCGGGCCCTTGCCGTCCCCGTTGGACTTGTAGGTGGCGAACGCGTACGTGCCGAGCAGCCCACCCTCGGCGGCGGCGGCCAGGTCGATCCGGGACAGCGTGCTCACCGCCGACTCCTTGCCGGAGAGCGCCCGGGACGCCGCGCCGGCCGCCCGCCGCACCTGCTCGGCCGCCCGGGCCTCAGCGAGCTCGCCCTCCGGCTGCTTGCCCAAGCCCACCGCGACCAGCAGCGGAGCGCTCACCGCGCCCCGGGTGGGCAGCTTCGTCACCTCGTCGGCCTTGCCGGTCGCCCCGGCCAGGGCCAGCAGCTCCAGCAGCTCCTCGGCGCCGCCGAACGCGGAGACCACGTCGTCGGCCCCGCCGGCGAGGATCGGACCGTCCTCCCCGGCCCGTAGTCCGATGATCAGCGCATCCGCCTCGGCGGTCGCGGCGGATCCGGTGACCAGGGTGCATTCCGGAACGGGCACGGGGCTCCTCAAGGCTGTACGAGTTGTCGATCGACTCCGGTTCGAAATGGTAATGACACCGCCGGGCGTCCGATCGGACGCCCGGCGGATGCCAAGCTGGACCGCGTGTCCGAAGTGCTGCCCCGGAGGCTGGGAACCCCGGACGCGGTCGTCCTCGGGCTGGCCGCGATGCTCGGCGCCGGGGTCTTCACCGTGTTCAGCCCGGCCGCCCGAACGTCGGGGTGGTGGCTGCCGGCGGCGATCGCGCTGGCCGGGCTGGTCGCCACCTGCAACGCCTGCTCGACCGCCGACCTGGCCGCGAACCTGCCCGAGTCCGGCGGCGGCTACGTCTACGGGCGGCGGTACCTGGCGCCGTGGGTCGGGCGACTGGCCGGGGTGGCGTTCCTGACCGGCAAGACCGCCTCGGCGGCCGCGGCGGCCGGGGTGTTCGCCGGCTACGTGTTGCCCGGCCGCCCGCTGTGGGTGGCGTTGCCGCTGGTCCTGCTGATCACCGGGTTGAACACCGCCGGGGTGCGCTGGACCGCGCGCGGCGCCTGGGTGCTGGTGCCGGCCGTGTTCGTGGTGCTGGCCATCGTCGTGGTGACCGCGTTGTTCAACCCGCGCCCCGGCGAACCGACGGGCGGATCGGAGCTGCTGTCCGACCCGACCGCCGGGCTGGAGGGGATGCTGCCCACCGAGCCGGTCATGGTCACCCCGCTGGGCGTGCTCACCGCCGCCGGCCTGATGTTCTTCGCGTTCGCCGGGTACGCCCGGATGGCCACCCTCGGTGAGGAGGTCCGTGACCCCGAGCGGACCCTGCGCCGGGCCATCCCGATCGCCCTGGGCATCACCCTGGCCACCTACCTCGCGCTCGGCGGGGCGCTGCTGTACGCCCTGGGACCGGCCGGGTTGGCCGCCACCGAGGCCCCGCTGGCCGCCGCCGTCGGGGTCACCGGCGCCCCCGCGCTGGGGGTGCTGGTCCGGGTCGGGGCGGCGGCGGCGGCCGCATCGGCGTTGCTGTCGGTGCTGGTCGGGGTCAGCCGGACCACGCTGGCCATGGCCCGGCGCGGGGACCTGCCGCACTGGCTCTCGGCGATCGGCCCGCGCGGCACCCCGTGGCGGGCCGATCTGGCCGGCGGGCTGGTCGCGGGGGTGCTCGCGGTGCTGGCCGGTCCGCTGGCGGCGATCGCGCTGTCCGCCTGCTGCGTGCTCGTCTACTACGCGGTGAACAACCTGGCCGCGCTGCGGTTGCCCCGCCCGGCGCGGCGCTGGCCGAACTGGGTCTCGGTACTCGGGCTGCTGCTGTGCCTGCTGCTGGCCGCGGTGCTGCCGCCGGCCCAGGTGCTGGCCACGGCGGCGGTGCTGGTGCTCGGCGTGCTGGTGACCAGCGTGCTGTCCCGGCGCGGCCCGGTGCCCCCGGCCGAGGAGTCCGGGTAGCGTTGCCGCCCGTGGCCGATCTGCAGCTCAGCCCGTTGAACGACCGGCACGTCGCGCTCGGGGCCACCCTCTGCCCGTTCGGTGGCTGGTCGATGCCGGTGAACTACCCGGACGGCGTGGTCGCCGAGCACACCGCGGTCCGCGAGGCGGTCGGGGTGTTCGACGTCAGCCACCTGGGCACCGCCACCGTCACCGGGCCGGGGGCGGTGGCGTTCGTCAACCGCTGCCTGACCAACGACCTGGACCGGATCACCGCCGGCCGCGCCCAGTACACCCTGTGCTGCGCCTCGGACGGCGGGGTGCTGGACGACATCATCGCCTACCGGGTGTCCGACGACGAGCTGCTGCTGATGCCGAACGCGGCCAACGCGGCGACCGTGCTGGGCCGGCTGGCCGCGGCCGCCCCGGACGGCGTGACCGTCACCGATCGGCACACCGAGCTGGCCGTGCTGGCCGTCCAGGGCCCGCGCTCGCCGGAGCTGCTGGACGCCGTCGGGTTGCCCCGCGAGCTGGGGTACATGTCGTTCACCGACCACGGCGACACCCGGGTGTGCCGCACCGGCTACACCGGCGAGCACGGTTACGAGCTGGTGGCGCCGGCCGCCGACGCCCCGGAGCTGTGGGACCGGCTGCTGGCCGCCGCCGCGCCGCTCGGCGGCCGGGCCTGCGGGCTGGGCGCCCGGGACACCCTGCGCACCGAGGCCGGCTACCCGCTGCACGGCCAGGACCTGACGCCGGAGATCACCCCGGTGCAGGCCCGCGCCGGCTGGGCGGTCGGCTGGGACAAGCCGGAGTTCTGGGGCCGGGACGCGCTGCTGGCCGAGCGCGCCGCCGGCCCGGCCCGTCGACTCTGGGGGATCCGGGCCACCGGCCGCGGCGTGCCCCGACCCGGGATGACCGTGCTGGCCGGGACCGATGCCGATGCTCGTTCCGCTGGCGCTCCTCTCGTGCCGGCCGGGGTGACCACCTCCGGGACGTTCTCCCCGACGCTGCGCACCGGGATCGCCCTGGCCCTGCTGGACACCGCCGCGGGGCTGAAGGCGGACGCCGAGGTGGAGATCGACGTCCGGGGCCGCCGGCTGGCCGGGGTCGTGGTGGCCCCGCCGTTCGTCCCGACCCGGGTGCGCTGAGAGCCACGTTTGACTTCGAGCGCACTCGAAGTCCTAGCGTGGTGGCATGACGCGAACGCTGATCACCGGAGCCAACAAGGGCCTGGGCTTCGAGACCGCCCGCCGGCTGGTCGAGGCCGGTCACACCGTGTACCTGGGTAGCCGGGACGCCGATCGGGGCCGGGTCGCGGCCGACGAGCTGGGCGCGCGGGCGGTGCCGCTGGACGTCACCGACGAGGAGTCCGTGCGGGCCGCCGCGGCCACCATCGAGGCCGAGGGCGGGCTGGACGTGCTGGTCAACAACGCCGGCATCGCCCCCGAGTGGCGTGCGGACAACACCGTGGTCGACGCCCGCGAGCTGACGCCCGCGCTGATCGGGCAGACCTTCGAGACCAACGTGTTCGGCGTGGTCCGGATGCTGCACGCCTTCCTGCCGCTGCTGGGCCGGTCCGCCGCGCCGGTGGTGGTCAACGTGAGCAGCAGCCTGGGCTCGCTGAGCCGGCTGAGCGGGCACCCGGGGTACCTCGGCGTGGCCTACCCGGCCTCGAAGTCCGCGCTCAACTCGCTGACCGTGCAGTACGCCAAGGCGTTCCCGGAGATCCGGATCAACGCGGTGTGCCCCGGGTTCACCGGCACCGACCTGAACGGCAACAGCGGCACCCAGACCGTCGAGCAGGGCGCCGAGGTCATCGTCCGGATGGCGACGATCGGGCCGGACGGTCCGACCGGCGGCTACGTCGACGTGGACGGCCCCGTGGCCTGGTGAGTGCCGTGGCCTGGTGAGTGCCGTGGCCTGGTGAGTGCCGTTTCCTCCTGGGCGACCGGGCCGGTTCGGGTTACCGTTCAGGCATGACCGCGTCGATCCCCTTCGCCCACACCCCGAACCCGGCCCCGGCCTCCGCCGCCCGCCGCGCGGAGGTACTGGCCGACCCCGGGTTCGGCCGGTACTTCACCGACCACATGGTGACCGTGCGCTGGACCGCCGGAACCGGCTGGCACGACCCCAAGGTGGAGCCCTACGGTCCGCTGACCCTCGACCCGGCCACGATGGTGCTGCACTACGGGCAGGAGATCTTCGAGGGCCTCAAGGCCTACCGCCAGCCCGACGGCTCCATCGCCTCGTTCCGGCCGGACCGCAACGCCGCCCGCTTCCGCGGCTCCGCCGGCCGGCTGGCCATGGCCGAGCTGCCCGACGAGCTGTTCCTGGCCTCGCTGCGTGAGCTGGTCACCGTCGACCACGAGTGGGTGCCGGAGGCCGGCGGCGAGGACTCGCTGTACCTGCGGCCGTTCATGCTGGCCACCGAGGTCGGGCTCGGGGTCCGGCCGTCCGCCGAGTACCTGTACGCGGTGATCGCCTCCCCGGTCGGGCCGTACTTCGCCGGCGGGATCAAGCCGGTCGACGTGTGGCTGTCCACCGAGTACACCCGGGCCGCGGCCGGCGGCACCGGCACCGCGAAGTGCGGCGGCAACTACGCCGCGTCGCTGCTGCCGCAGGCCCAGGGCACCGCGCACGGCTGCGCCCAGGTCGCCTACCTGGACGCCGAGGAGCGCACCTGGATCGACGAGATGGGTTCGAACAACCTGTTCTTCGTCTTCGGCTCGGGGGCTCAGACCGAGGTGGTCACCCCGGAGCTGTCCGGCAGCATCCTGGCCGGGGTCACCCGGGACGCGCTGCTGGTGCTGGCCAAGGAGCTGGGCTGCCAGGTCACCGAGCGGCGGATCTCCGGGCAGGAGTGGCTCGAGGGTGCCGCCGACGGCCGGATCACCGAGGTCTTCGGCAGCGGCACCGCCGCCGTGGTCAGCCCGATCGGCCGGGTCAAGCACGCGCAGGGTGAGGCGGTGATCGGTGACGGGCAGCCCGGGCCGGTGACCATCCAGCTGCGCAAGCTGCTCACCGACATCCAGCGCGGCGTGGCGCCGGACACCCACCACTGGATGTACCCGCTCACCTGATGCCCGACCTGGTGCGGGTGGCCACCGCCGGTGTCGACGCGGTGCTGGGCGCGGCGTTGATCATCCCGCCGGGGTCCGCACCACTACCTGCCGTTCATCGGGGTGACCCCGGAAGCGCAGGGGCGGGGGGTCGGGTCCGCGCTGCTCACCGAGGTGGCGCGGCAGGCTGACTCCGCCCGGCTGCCCGCGTACCTGGAGGCCACCGACCCGCGCAACGCCCGGCTCTACCGGCGGATGGGGTTCGTCGGACTCGAGGTGATCCGCCCCTGGGGCGCCCCCACCGCTGGAGCTGATACTCCGCGCCCCCAGCTGACCCGCGCCAAATTCCATGATCGCCGGAAATGGAGGATCGGCAGCGCTCAGCGCTGCACAGGCTCCATTCCCGACGATCACGGCGCGTCCGGACCGGCTCAGCGGGCGGTGGCCAGCACGACCAGGACCGTGGCCGTGGCCAGCTCGGTGGTCGCGCCGAGCACGTCCCCGGTGACGCCGCCGAACCGCCGGGCCGCGTGCGCGGTCAGGCCGACCACCACGACGGCTGCCACGCCGACCGCCAGCGGGCCCGGCCAGGGTCGTCCGGGGACCGCGAGCACCGCCACGGCGGCCAGCGCCGCCCAGGCCGCCGGCCCGGCCCAGGCCGGCTGCGACCCGGCGACCAGCGCACCCAGCCCGTCCGGCCGCGCGGCGGGCACCCCGCGCCGGCACACCCACAGGAAGGCCACCCGGCCGGCGACGACCGCGGCCAGCACCGACGCCCAGCCGTGCGGCGCGGCGGCCAGGGCGGCCAGCGCGGCCGCGTCCACGCCCAGCACCAGGACCAGCGTGACCACGGCGAACGGGCCGGCGCCGCCGTCGCGCATCACCGCCAGCGCCCGCTCCGGCGGTCCATAGCAGCCCAGCCCGTCGGCGGTGTCGGCCAGCCCGTCCAGGTGCATGCCCCGGGTGGCGGCGGCCAGGAACGCGACCGTGAGCAGCCCGGAGAGGAACGGGGGCACCCCGAGCGCGGTCGTCCCGGCCAGGACCGCGGCCGCTCCGGCGCCGAGCAGCAGCCCGGCCAGCGGCGCCCAGCGGATCGCCGCCCCGGCCACCCGCCGGTCGACCTCGGCCGGACCGGGTACCGGCAGCACGGTCAGCCAGCTCAGCGCCAGCCGTAGCCCGTCCACCTACCCGTCCGCTTCCGCGTATCGCACCCCGTGCCGGCCGCGTCGCACCCCGTGCGCCGCCGCACAGCCGTTGTGCGGGGTGCGACGTGTGCCGGCGGGGTGCGAAGTGAGGTGCATCAGGCGGTCTCCGGCTCGGACCCGGACGCCGTGCTCACCCCGGCGCTGTCGAAGGTCGCCATCTCCGCCAGCACCCGCCCGGCCGCCACGACCAGCGGCAACGCGACGAGCGCACCGGAGCCCTCGCCGAGCCGCAACCCGAGGTCCAGCAGCGGGGTCAGCTCGAGGTGGTCGAGCACCAGGGTGTGCGCCGGCTCCACCGAGCGGTGCCCGGCCTGCCACCAGTCCCGGGCGCCCGGGGCCACCCGGTCGGCGACCAGCGCCGCCGCCCCGACCACCACACCGTCCAGCAGCACCGGCGTCCGCCGCGCCGCCGCCTGGGCCAGGAAGCCGACCAGCGCGGCCAGGTCGGCGCCGCCGGCGGTGCGCAGCAGCGCCACCGGCTCCCGGGTGAAGGGCCGGGCCCGGCGCAGGGCGTCCCGCACGGCGGCGGTCTTGCGCATCCAGCCCTGGTCGTCGATCCCGGTGCCCCGGCCGACCACGGCCACCGGCTCGGCCCCGGTCAACGCGGCGACCAGCACCGAGGCCGCCGTGGTGTTGCCGATCCCCATCTCGCCGGCGATCAGCAGGTCGGCGCCGGAGTCGACCTCCTGGTCGGCCACCGCCCGCCCGGCCAGCAGCGCCGCGACCACCTCGTCCTCGGTGAGCGCGTCCTCGCGGTCGATCCGGCCACTGGCCCGGCGCACCCGGTGCGCGCTGACCTCGCCGGGGAACGGGTCGGCGTCCACCCCGACGTCCACCACCCGCACCGAGGCCCCGGCCACCGAGGCCAGCACGTTCACCGCCGCGCCCCCGGTCAGGAAGTTGCCCACCATCTGCCCGGTGACCTCGGGCGGGTACGCCGACACCCCGTGCCGGGCCACCCCGTGGTCACCGGCGAACACCACCACCCGGATCCGGGTCAGCGGCTCCGGCGGGCAGGTGCCCTGGCAGCCGGCCAGCCACTCGCCGAGCTCCTCCAACCGGCCCAGGGACCCGGCCGGCTTGGTCAACCGGCCCTGCCGGGCCCGGGCCGCCGCCCGCGACGGCTCGTCGGGCGGGACGATCTCGGGAAACTCCACATCGACTCCTCGGGTGTTCAACGCAGGCTCAGGGGGATGCCGGCGACCAGCAGGACGACCGCGTCGCAGACCCGCGCCAGCCCGGCGTTCAGCGCGCCCAGCTCGTCGCGGAACAGCCGGCCGGCGCGGGTCGCCGGAACCACGCCCAGGCCGACCTCGGCGGACACCAGCACCAGCCGGGCCGGGCAGGTCCGCACCGCGTCCACCAGGGCCCGGACGCGGCCGTCGAACTCGGGCCCGGGCGCGGCGGACGCCCAGGCGCCGGCGTCGTCCAGCTCACCGGTCAACCAGGTGGCCAGGTCGTCGACCAGCAGCAGCTCACCGGGGGCGGCGGTGGCCAGCGCGGCGGGCAGGTCGGGGGCCTCCTCGGTGCGCCAGGCCGGGGGCCGGCGGTCGCGGTGCGCGGCGATCCGGGCGGACCACTCGGCGTCCGCCGGGTCGCAACGGGCGGTGGCCAGGTACCGGACCGGCGCGTCGTCGGGCAGCAGCCCCTCGGCGTACCCGGACTTGCCCGACCGGGTGCCACCGAGGACGAGGGTGCGCGCTTGGTCGGTAGGGCCGGACACGTGTGATCACGCTACCGTTCGCCCCGTGACCTTCCGCTGGCGCTACCTGACCGAGTCCGGCACCGACGCGACCGGACCGGACGAGACGTTCGAGGACCAGGCCGAGGCCGAGGCCTGGGTGTCCGACGAGTGGCCCGGTCTGCTCGAGTCCGGCATCACCAAGGTGACCCTGCTCGACGGCGAGGCCGAGGTCTACACGATGGGGCTCGAACAGGCCTGAACCTCAGACCGGGTCGCCGTACTTCACCCGGGGCTTGGGTATCCGCAGCCGGCGCAGCTGGCTGGCCCGGGTGAACGCGTAGAAGCTGGTCGACACCGCCCCGATGTTCTCCTTGGGGAACCGCTCCCGGGCCTTCTTGGTGATCTGCCGGCCGAGCAGCGCGCCCTCCAGGAACATCGCCAGGATCAGGCTCATGCTGAACAGGGTGAGCAGGTTCTGCACGGCCGGGTTCGGGACCAGCAGCGACACGAAGATGATGATCGCCAGCGGCATGAACAGGCCCATCAGGTGCCGCTTCGAGTCGATCAGGTCCCGCATGTAGGCCTTGACCGGGCCCTTCTCCCTGGCCGGGAGCGCCCGATCGTCACCGGCCAGCATCCGGCCCCGGGCGGCGGCGCGTTCCTTGCGCCGCTCCTCGCGACTGGCCCGGTTCTGCTTGGCCAGCTTCTGCGACTCCCGCTGAGTACGCGGCGGCGGCGGGGCGGGGCCTCGGCGGTTGCCCTCGGCGTCCCGCCGCTTGCGGGTCGGGCGGCCCTTGCCCGGCGTCCGGCCCGGGACGACCTCGATCTCCGTACCGCCGTCGGCGTCGCCGACCGCATCGTCGGCCGGGTCGGGAGCATCGGTGGACCGGCGGGGCAGGAACCTCACGCTGCAACCTTACTCACCGCCGGACCCCGGTACCGTCGCACGGGTGCGCGTGGTGATCGCCCCCGACTCGTTCGGCGGGTCGCTGTCCGCCCCGGCGGCGGCCGAGGCCATCGCCGCCGGCTGGGCCCGGACGGCGCCGCGCGACGAGCTGCGCCGGCTGCCGCTGTCCGACGGTGGTCCCGGGTTCGTCGACGTGCTGCACACCGCGCTGGGCGGGGAGCCGCGCGAGCTGACCGTGGCCGGCCCGTTGCCCGGTCAGCGGGTCTCCGCCCGCTGGCTACTGAGCGACGACACCGGGTACGTGGAGGCGGCCCAGGCCTGCGGGCTGCACCTGGTGCCGAGGATCGACCCGGACACCGCCGGGGCCACGACCAGCCTCGGCGTCGGTGAGCTGGTCGCCGACGCCCTGGCCGCCGGGGTGTCCCGGCTGGTGGTCGGGTTGGGCGGGTCGGCCTGCACCGACGGCGGGGCCGGGCTGCTGGCCGCGCTCGGCGGGACCCCGCTGGACGCCCACGGCGCCGAGCTGCCCGGTGGCGGGGCCGCGCTGGCCCGGGCCGCGACCCTGGCCACGACGCCGCGCCTCCCGGAGTCCGTCGAGCTGGTGCTGGCCGCCGACGTGGACAACCCGCTGCTGGGCCGGTTCGGCGCGGCGGCGGTGTTCGGCCCGCAGAAGGGGGCCGACCCCGATGCGGTGGCCGAACTGGACGCCGCGCTCACCCGGTGGACGGAGGTGCTCGGACCGGCCTACGAGCTCGACCCGGACACGCTGGCCGAGGCCCCGGGCGGCGGGGCGGCCGGCGGGCTCGGTGCGGCGTTGCTGGCCCTCGGTGCGCGCTGGGTGTCCGGGGCGGAGCTGCTGCGCGGGATGGCCGGCCTGGACGCCGCGCTCGACCGGGCCGATCTGGTGCTCACCGGTGAGGGCCGGTTCGACTGGCAGTCGCTGCGCGGCAAGCTGGTCACCGCCGTGGCCCGGGCGGCCGCTGAGCGGGGGCTGCCGTGCCTGGTGCTGGCCGGGCAGGTGGAGGTCGGCCGCCGGGAGGCCGCCGCGATCGGCGTGGAGGAGGCGTTCTCGGTGGCCGAACACGTCGGCGGCGTACCGGCCGCGCTGGCCGATCCGACGGGTACCCTGGGCGAACTCGCCTCGGCGGTGGCGGCCCAGTGGAGTGGCTCACGCTGACCGGGGGCGTCCGTTGTGACACCATGGGAAGCAGGAACATTCGCCGGTCCGCCGGTGTTGCAACCCGGTGAGTGACCCCGAGCAGACTTTGAGGAGCGAGATGACCGTCGAGAACAGCACCACCACCGAGACGCATGGCGTGGAGCTGACCGAGGCGGCCGCCGTGAAGGCCAAGGCCCTGCTGGACCAGGAGGGCCGGGACGACATGCACCTGCGCATCGCCGTCCAGCCCGGTGGCTGCGCGGGGCTGCGCTACCAGCTCTTCTTCGACGACCGGTCGCTGGACGGCGACCTGTTCCGCGACTTCAACGGCCTCAAGGTCGGCGTCGACCGGATGAGCGCCCCGTACCTGCAGGGCGCCGTCATCGACTTCGTGGACACCATCGAGAAGCAGGGCTTCACGATCGACAACCCGAACGCCGGCGGGTCCTGCGCCTGCGGCGACTCGTTCAACTGATCGTTCGTCTTTCCTGACTACGTGCTCGGCGGCCCGGCCGCCGGGCACGTAGTGTCATCTGGTGCCCATCACCGTCACCGGATCCATCGCGACCGACCACCTGATGCACTTCCCCGGCCGCTTCGCCGACCTGCTGGTCGACGAGCAGCTGGAGCGCATCTCGCTGAGCTTCCTGGTCGACGACCTCGTCGTCCGCAAGGGTGGGGTGGCCGGCAACATCGCCTACGCGCTCGGCGTGCTGGGGCAGACGCCGTTGCTGGTCGGGGCGGTCGGCGCGGACTTTGCCGAGTACCGGGGCTGGCTGGAGCGGGCCGGTGTCGACTGCTCCGGGGTGCTGGTCTGTGACGATCTGCACACCGCCCGGTTCGTCTGCACCACCGACGACGACATGCGGCAGATCGCCTCGTTCTACACCGGCGCCATGGCCCGGGCCCGGGACATCTCACTGGCTGCGTACGCCGGGCGGACCGATCTGGTGCTGATCGGCGCCGACGACCCGGACGCCATGCTGCGGCACACCGACGAGTGCCGGGCGCTGGGCGTGCCGTTCGTGGCCGACCCCTCCCAGCAGCTGGCCCGGATGGACGGGCCGGAGATCCGCCGGCTGGTCGAGGGCGCCCGCTACCTGGTCACCAACGACTACGAGTGGGAGCTGCTGCTGCGCAAGACCGGCTGGACGCCCGCCGAGGTGGCCGAGCGGGTCGAGATCCGGATCACCACGCACGGCGAGAAGGGCGCGCAGATCGTGCCCCGGGACGGCGCGGAGATCACCGTCGGCGTGGTGCCGGAGACCGCCAAGGTGGATCCGACCGGGGTGGGCGACGCCTTCCGCGCCGGGTTCCTGGCCGGTACCGCCGCCGGGCTGGGCCTGGAACGGGCGGCGCAGCTGGGCTCGCTGATCGCGGTGCACGTGCTGGAGACCGACGGCCCGCAGGAGTGGACCTGGGAGCCGGCCAAGGCCCTCGACCGGCTGCGTGAGGCCTACGGCGCCGACGCCGCCGCCGAGATCAGCGCGGCGCTGGCCGGCTGAGTGGTCACTTCCCGACCACCGACACCGTCTTCGCGCCGAAGTTGACCACGTAGGCCCGCCCGGTCACCGGGTTGACGTCCACATCGTGCGGCGAGTCCCCGGTCTGGACGTAGGTCGCGGCGTTGGTCAGCAGGTTGACGAGGCCGACCGTGTCGCCGTGCGCCCCCGGAGCCTCGCCCCCGCCGGAGTCGGCCACCAGGAGCCGCCCGCCCAGCGGGTCGACCGCCGCGCCGATGGGGCCCTGGCCGACCGGGATGGTCGCGGCCACCGTGTTGGTCAGCGGGTCGATCACGGACACCGAGTTGCCGTCGTAGTTGGAGACGTAGACGCGGCCGAGCGTGCCGATCGTGATCGCCCTCGGGAAGTCGCCGACCGGAACGGTTGCGGTCACCCGGTCGCTCCCCGGACCGATCACCTGGACCGTGTCGGCCTGGCTGTCGGCGACGTAGACGGCCCCGGTCACCGCGTTCACCGCGATCGCCTCGGGATCGAAGCCGATCGGGATGGTCGAGGTGACGGCCTTGCTGCCCGGGTCGATCACCTGCACCTCGCCCCGCCGGCGGGGGTCGGCGTAGCTCTTGATCGGTACGTAGATCTTCCCGTTCAGCGGGTTGAACGCGATGCCCCGCCCGTCGTAGCCGATCGGGATGGTCGCGGTGACCTTGTTCTCGTCCGGATCGATGACCTGTACGAAGCTGTTGTCCCGATCGCCGGTGAAGTTGCTGGCCAGCACGTAGACCTGCCCGGTCAGCGGGTTCAGCGCGAGGTGGTCGGGGAAGTTGGCCACCGGGATCGTCGTGGTGACCCGGTTGTCGGCGAGGCTGATCACCGAGACCGTGTCGTCGTCCCGGTTGGCGACGTAGCCGCGGCCGGAGACCCGGTTCACCGCGATGTCGAACGGACCGTCGCCGACCGGGATGGTCGCGATCACCTTCGGCGGATCGAGCAGGGGGATACCGGTCGCCGCCATCGCCGCCGGCGCGGTGACCAGGGAAATCGCCGCGATCAGCGCGCCGGCGATGCCGTAGCCGATCAGCCGGCCGCGCCGTCGAGATACCCGCATCCACGTGCCCCCAAGCCATCCGTCGACCGTCCGACCGCGATCACGAGGTGATCTCTGTCCGCAACGACCTGGGGCGCGCACAAGATACTCACAGCACTCGGCCGGTCACAGAAAGTGGCACCCGTCACGGTCGCCGGGGGTCACAGACGTTGAAGCCGCCGCACGGCCTCGACCAGCACCTCGTCACGCTTGCAGAAGGCGAACCGGACCAGGGTGCGGCCCACGTCGGGGTCCGTGCAGAACACCGACACCGGCACGGCGGCGACCCCGACCCGCTCGGGCAGGCTCCAGCACAGCTCCACGCCGTCGCCGAACCCCAGCGGGCTCACGTCGGTGATCACGAAGTAGGTGCCGGCCGGCGGGAACACGGTGAACCCGGCGGCGCGCAGCCCGTCGACCAGCAGGTCCCGCTTGCGCTGCAGTGACCCGGCCAGCTCGGTGTAGAACGGGTCCGGCAGGGCCAGCGCCTCGGCCACCGCCGGCTGGAACGGGGCGCCACTGACGAAGGTGAGGAACTGCTTCACCGCCCGCACCGCCGCGACCAGCTCGGCCGGCCCGTGCACCCAGCCCACCTTCCACCCGGTCACCGAGAACGTCTTGCCCGCCGAGGAGATGGTGAGCGTCCGCTCGGCCATCCCGGGCAGGGTGGCCATCGGCAGGTGCCGGCGGCCGTCGAAGACCATGTGCTCGTACACCTCGTCGGTGACCACGATCGCCCCGGCCTCGGCGGCCAGCTCCCCGATCAGGGTCAGCTGGTCGCGGTCGAACACCGCCCCGGTCGGGTTGTGCGGGGTGTTCACCAGCACCAGCCGGGTGCGCGCGGAGAAGGCCCGGCGCAGCTCGTCGGGGTCGAACCCGAAACCGGGAGGCCGCAGCGCGACCGGCCGGAGCACCGCCCCGGCCAGCGCGATCGTGGCCGCGTAGGAGTCGTAGTAGGGCTCGAAGGTGACCACCTCGTCGCCCGGCTCGCACAACGCCAGCACGGCGGCGGCGATCGCCTCGGTGGCCCCGGTGGTGACCAGCACGGTGTCCTGGTCGACGGCCAGGTCGTGGAACCGCTTCTGGTGGTCGGCCACCGCCTGCCGCAGCGCGGGCGCCCCGGGCCCGGGCGGGTACTGGTTGATCCCGGCGCCGATGTTGGCCGCCGCGCCGGCCAGCAGCGAGGGCGGGCCGTCGGTGTCCGGGAAGCCCTGCCCGAGGTTGATCGCGCCGGTGCGCTGGGCGAGCGCCGACATCTCGGCGAAGATCGTCGAGGCGAACGGCCGCATCCGGGGGACCAACATGGCTGCACGGTAGGCCACCGGGATGATGTGTGGTGTGCGCCGCACCTTCCTCCTCCTGTCCGGGCTGTTCCTGCTGGTCCTGCTCGGGCTGCCGGGTACCGCCGCCGCCGACACCCCGTTCCGGCTGGCCGACCGGGTCACCGACCGGGCCGGGGTGCTCGACCCGGCCGGCCGGGCCCGGGTGACCGACGCGGTGAACCGCCTGCGCGCGGACACCGGCTACGACCTGTTCGTGGTCTACGTGCGCGGCTTCGACGGCCGCGACGGCCAGAAGTGGGCCGACGCCGCCGCCGAGGCCTCCCAGCTCGGCGCGGAGGACGTCCTGCTGGCCGTCGCGGTGGACGACCGGACGTACGGCTTGTCGGTGGCCGACGGTTTCCCGGGGGACGACGCCGCGGTGGCCCGCGTGCGCACCCGGGACGTCGAGCCGAGGCTGGCCGCGAACGACTGGGCCGGCGCGGCGGTCGCGGCCGCCGACGGTCTCGGTGGCCGGGGGACCGGCGGGGGCGGCTCGGACGGCTGGGTGCCGACCGGGCTGCTGGTCGGTGGGGCGGCCGCCGTGGCCGGGGGCGCCTACCTGGTCGCCCGCCGACGCCGGCGCACCGGCACCCCGGAGCCGAAGGCGGGACCCGACCCCGCCGATGCCCACCCGGGCGTCTCCACCGACGACCTGGCCGGCCGGGCGGGCGCCGCGCTGATCGCCGTGGACGACGCGGTCCGCAACTCCGAGCAGGAGCTGGCCGCCGCCCGGGCCCACTTCGGCGACGAGGCGGTGGCCGGGTTCGCCGCCGCGCTGGAGGCCTCGCGCACCGAGATGCTGGCCGCGTTCGAGATCAACCAGCGGCTGGACGAGTCCGAGGAGCCCGGCGGCACGCCCCTGGACGAGCCGACCCGCCGGGGCAGGTTCGCCGAGATCCTGCGGCTGGCCGGGTCCGCCGACCAGCGGCTGGACGACCAGGTCGAGGCGTTCGACCGGCTGCGCGGGCTGGAGGCGGACGCCGCCGGGTACGTCGAGGGCCTGGCCCGGCGGCTGGACACCGTCACCGGGCGGCTGCCGGTCGCGGACAAGGAGTGGGCGTCGGCGAGGACCCGGTTCGCCGCGCCGGCCCTGGAGCCGGTGGCCGGCAACCTGGAGCACGCCCGCGCGCTGGTCGCCGAGGCCGGGACCGAGGTCGCCGAGGCCCGCGGCGAACTGGGCACCCCGGCGCACGCGGTGGTCTCCGGGCGGGCCGCCGAGGACGCCCTGACCGAGGCCGAGACGCTGCTCGACGGCATCGGGCGGCGGGTGGTCGAGCTCGACGAGGCCACCGGGAAGCTGCCCGCCGCCCGGGCCGAGGTGACCCAGGACCTGGCCGAGGCGGGTGCGCTGCCCGAGGTCGACGACGCCGCCGTGGCCCGGGCTGAGGCCGCGCTGACCTCGGCCGACGACGCCGCCCGGGCCACCCCGCCGGACCCGATGGCCGCGCTGCGGCTGCTGGATGAGGCGAACGCCGCGCTGGACGCCGCGATCGCCGCCGCCCGGGCCGCCGGGGAGCGCACCCGGCGGGCGGCGGCCGCGCTCGAGCAGGCGCTGCTCACCGCCCGGGCGTCGGTGGCGGCCGCCGAGGACTTCGTGGCCACCCGGCGCGGCGCGGTCGGGGCGGGCGCCCGCACCCGGCTGGCCGAGGCCGTCCGGCTGTTGGAGGCGGCGTCCGGGCCCGGCGCCGATCCGGAGGCCGCGGTGGAGTCCGCCCGGCAGGCCCAGCGCTGCGCCGACGACGCCCTGCGGCTGGCCCGCGACGACGTCTCCGGCTGGTCCGGTCAGGCCGGCCCCGGCGGCGGGCTCGCCGGCGAGCTGGGCGGGATGGTGCTGGGCGGCATCCTGTCCGGCGCGATCCGCGAGGCCGGCTACCGGGGCGGCGGATACGGGGGCGGCTCCGGCGGGGGTTTCGGGGGCGGCTCCGGTGGCTTCGGGGGCAGCGGCGGTGGCATCCCGGGCAGCTTCGGTGGGTCGGCCACCCGGGGTCGGCGCGGCGGCGGCGGACGTTTCTGAGTCGCCGGAAGTGAGACAGAGCCCGTATTTGTCGCACGAACTCGTTGACGGCTGAACTCGCCCGGCCCTAGGGTCGACCGCGGCGTTCCCCGCGGGAACTCGAACGTTGTTGCCTCGGCCGGCCGGGCCCTCAACCCGGACGGCCCTCCTGTGAGCTGCGACGAAAGAGGTTGTCCCGTGGTTGTGCTGACCTTCGACCGCGACGAGGCGGTCGAGATCGAGTCTGCCGGTGGGAAGGGCTCGAGCCTGGCCCGGCTGGCCCGAGCCGGCTTCCCGGTACCGCCCGGTTTCGTGGTCACCACCGAGGCGTACTCCGCGTTCGTCGCGGCCAACGACCTGCAGCGGCGGATCGACGCCGCGCTGTCCGGGCTGGACTACGCGGACCCGGAGCAGGTGGAACGGAGGGCCGCCGGGATCCGCGACGCGATCACCGCGGCCCCGGTGCCGCTGGACCTGGCCGAGCAGATCTCGAAGGCCTACGCCGAGATGGGCGCGGAGCTCCATGTCGCGGTCCGCTCGTCCGGCACGGCGGAGGACCTGGCCGAGGCGTCGTTCGCCGGCCAGCACGACAGCTACCTGGACATCCGCGGCTCGGCCGCCGTGCTGGACGCGGTGCGCCGCTGCTGGGGGTCGCTCTGGACCGCCCGGGCCACCGCGTACCGCGCGCAGAAGGGCTTCGACCACGGATCCGTGCGGCTGGCGGTGGTGGTGCAGCGGATGGTCGAGGCCGACGTGTCCGGGGTGATGTTCACCGCCAACCCGATGACCACCGCCGTCGACGAGATCGTGGTCAACGCGGCGTGGGGGCTGGGGGAGGGGATCGTGTCCGGCGTTCTCACCCCCGACCGGTTCACCCTGCAACGCGAGGACCTGCGGGTGAAGGACACGGTGCTCGGATCCAAGGCGGTCCGGGTGGTGCGGGCCCCGGACCAGGGCGTCCTCCACGAGGACGTGCCGGCCGCCGACCAGGCCCGGCCCAGCCTCACCGAGCCTCAACTGCGCCGCCTCGGCGAACTGGGCCGCCGCGTCGCGGAGTACTACGGAGACTTCCCGCAGGACATCGAGTGGGCGATGGCCGGCGACCAGCTGTACCTGCTGCAGTCCCGGGACGTCACCGGGGTGGAGTTCAGCTGGGACGAGGACCTCGAGGACTACATCGACCTGGACCGGCTGCCCGACGACGCCATCCTGAGCCGGGCCTTCTCCGACTCGGTGTGGACCGGCCGGATCACCCCGCTGTTCTACTCGCTGCGCGGCGAGGTCTTCACCAAGCAGCACGTGGTGTCGGAGAACATGTGGGGCGTCCCGGAGGCGGCCCGGCAGCGGCTGTGGAAGTACCACAAGGGCGAGGCGTACTTCAACTCGCGCATCGAGTACCTCAACCACGTCACGCTGCTGCCGAAGTTCCTGCGCAACCCGGCGCTGATGCAGTGGACCCCGGCGAGCTGGCACGTCGAGGCCGGTGACGAGCCGGAGAGCCTGCTGGGCTGGGTGAAGGCGCTGGCCCGGGTGCGGCTGCTGGACCCGAAGAACGGGCACATCAACTGGTACACCGACGGCTACCGGCAGCTGGCCGAGTGCAAGCGGCAGGCCCTCGGGCTGGAACCCGGTGATATCCGGCTGCTGTCGGACCGGGAGCTGGTGCGGTACGTCGAGCAGACGGTGCACCGGCAGAAGGAGTGGGTGGAGGACCTCTGGACCGGGTTCTTCCTGCACGTGCCGAACATGACGGCGGCGTTCATGTGGATGCTGACCAACTGGTACACCGGCACCAACGCGATGGTGTTCTCCGACCTGATCACCGGCCTGCCGAAGCCGACGATCACGCTCGAGGAGAACATCGAGATGTGGGGGCTGGCCGACCGCATCCGGAAGTCCCCGGAGCTGACCCGGCTGTTCGCCGAGCACCGCGACGCCGCGTTCTTCGCCGCCTGCGAGGGCTCCGACGACGGCTGCGCCTTCCTGGCCGCGTACCGGGAGTTCCTGGTCGAGTTCGGCCACCGCGGCCACGCCGACCGGGACATCTGGTACTCCCGGCGCAGCGAGGACCCGGGCATCGACTATCGCACCTTCTCGGTGTACCTGAGCAGCGACGGGGAGCCGCCGGGCGCCGCCGAGCACAAGCTGATCGCGCAACGGGAGGCGGCCACCGAGGAGGTGCTGGAGTCGATCCGCCGCCGGCCGTTCGGCCCGGTCAAAGCGGAGCTGTTCAAGACCGTGCACGCCTACCTGCTGCGGTTCTTCGTCTACCGGGACGACGAGCGCCACCACACCGACCGGCACACCTTCGCCAAGAAGCGCTCCTGCGCCGAGGTGGGCCGCCGGCTGGTCGAGCGCGGTGCCCTGGAGCGCGACGACGACTTCTACTACCTGTCCAAGAACGAGTTGCTGGACCTGTTCCGGTCCGGGCTCTCCACCCGGCTGGTCCGGGCCAAGGTCGAGGCGCGGCGGCGCAACTGCGAGCGCTACCGCAACGGGTGGACCCCGCCGATGTACATCCGGGGCAACGGCACCGTGGCCCATGACGTGGACAGCGCCGCCGTGCCCGGCGACTCCGAGGACGGCGTGCTGCGCGGGGTCGGCACCAGCCGGGGCACCGTGGTCGGCACCGCCCGGATCGTGCCCACCCAGGCCGACCTCGGGCGGGTGCGCAAGGGCGACATCCTGGTCACCTTCTCCACCGACCCGGGCTGGACCACGGTGTTCCTGGTGCTGTCCGGCCTGGTGCTGGAGACAGGTGGGATGTTGGCTCACGGTTCCTGCATCAGCCGGGAGTACGGCATCCCGGCGGTGCAGGTGAACGACGCGATGAGCCTGATCGAGGACGGCTCGACCATCGAGGTCAACGGCGACACCGGCGAGGTCCGGGTACTGGCCGGGCCCGGTGAACCGGTGCCCGTCCCGGACGGGGATCCGGCATGACCGCCTGGGACGGCACCGGGTCGCTCGCCGACTGGGCCCACGCGCTCACCCGAGCGAAGCTCGAGACGGCGGTACCGAGGCGCTGGTCGCATGTGGCGGGTGTGGTCGAGCTGGCCCGGGAGATCGGGCCGGTGGCCGGGGCGGACGCCGATCTCCTGGTCGCCGCCGCGGCCGCGCACGACATCGGGCACGCCCCCGACCTGGTCCGCACCGGGTTCGTCGCGTTGGACGGCGTGGAGTTCCTGCGCACGGTGAACGCCCCGCAACCGCTGCTCAACCTGGTCGCGCACTACTGGGCGTCCGGTATCGAGGCCGAGCTGCGCGGCTACACCGAGCAGTACCGGGACCTACCCGACGAGCCGACCCCGGTTCGCGACGCGCTCTGGTACTGCGACCTGCGGGTCGGCCCGGACGGCGAGCGGATGGGCGTGGACGAGCGGTTCGCCGACCTCTGGCGGCGCTACGAGCGCGACGACGTGGCGATCCGGTGGTGGCGGCTGGCCGAGGAGCCACTACGCGCCGCCGTGGCCCGCACCCGGGAGCGGTTGGACGCGTGCGCGCTGACCCCGGTCTGATCGCCGACCCCGGCCGGGGGACCCCGGTTCCCGACCGCGCGCAGGCGCTGTCCCCGTCCTGGCTGACCCGGGCACTCGGCGCGGCCGTGCAGGCCGCCCGACCGGTCCGGATCGGGCCGGGAATGATGTCCGACACCTTCCGGATGGTGCTGACCGGCGACGACGTCCCGGCCTCGGTGGTGCTCAAGGTGCCGGCGGCGGACGGGGCCAGCCGGAGGGCGGCCGCCACCTACCGCAGCTACGAGCTGGAGGCCCGGTTCTACGCCGAGCTCGCGCCGACGCTGGAGGCCCGGGTGCCGCACTGCCACTGGGCGGGCTGGGACCCGGACACCGGCGACTACGCGGTGGTGCTCGAGGACGTCGCGGCCGGAGTGCCCGGTGACCAGCTGCGCGGCTGCGACGCCGACCAGGCCGGCGCGGTGGTCGACGAGCTCGCCGCGCTGCACGCCGGGCACTGGGACACCCCGCACCGGCCGCCCTGGTTGCGCCGCTACGGGGCGGGCGACCGGACCGGGTTCCGGGCGTTCGCCCGCTCGGTGCTGCCGGACTACCTGGCTCGGTACGCCACCCGGCTCGGCGACGACGTCACCGGGCTGGTGGAGCGGTTCGTCGAGGCCGCCGACCGCTACGACCGCAAGGGCCGGAGTGGCCCGCCGACCCTGGTGCGCGGCGACCTGCGGGCCGACAACCTGATCTTCCAGGGGGGCCGGGCGGTCCTGCTGGACTGGCAGAACGTGTTCCTGGGCAGCGGGCTGATCGACCTGGCGTACTTCCTCGGCACCAGCCTGGCCACCGCCGACCGCCGCGCCGCCGAGCTCGACCTGGTCGGGCGCTACCACGCCGGGCTGAGCGCTCGGGGGGTGCAACTGAATCGGGAGGACTGCTGGACCGGGTACCGCCGGCACGCCTTCGCCGGGCTCTGCATGGCCCTGCGCTCGTTCGCCGCGGTCGGCCCCGATCCCGGCCGGGACCGGCGGCTGCTCACCCTCGCCGAACGCTCCGGTCGCCAGGCACTCGACCTGGACGCCGAGTCCCTCCTGGAGAATTGAGCCATGACGTTGCCGACGGAGCGGCCGTGACCAGGCCGGACGGCGCCCGTGCCCGGAAGCGGGAGGAGGGACGCGCCGCGCTGCTCGACGCCGCCCGGGACCGCTACCTGGACGGCGGACCGGTCGACCTGGCCACCCTCGCCGCCGAGCTGGGCGTCAGCCGAGCCACCGCGTACCGCTGGGTCGGAGACAACGACCAGCTGCTGGCCGAGGTGCTGCGCGCCCGGGCCCGGGTGCTCTGGTCGGAGATCCTGGAACGCCACCGGGACGAGGCCGGCGCCGAGCGGGTGGCCGCGGTGATCGACGACTTCCTGCACCACGTGGACGAGTCCAAACGGTTCCGGTCGATCCTGGAGGCCGACCCGCAGCGGGCCATGTCGATCGTCGCCTCCGGGGCCCACCCCAACCAGCAGCTGGTGATCGGCCTGGTCCAGGACCTGATCCAGCACGAGGTGGACCGGGGGGAGCTGCGGATCGGCTGGGAGACCCACACCCTGGCCTACGCCATCGTGCGGATCTTCGAAGCGTTCCTCTACGGCGACATCGTGGCCGGCGAGCACCAGGACCTCGACCGGGCCGTGGAGATCATCGACATCCTGGTCCGCAGCCGCCCGGTCCGGAAACCCGGGAGGACCCGATGACCGTGTACGCGATCGCCCAGCTCAGGTTCACCGACCGCAGCGCCTACGAGCGGTATCAGCGGCGGTTCCTGGACGTCTTCCGCCGGTACGACGGTGAGCTGCTGGCCGCCGACGAGGCCCCGACGGTCGTCGAGGGAGCCACCGACCGGGAGAAGGTGGTGCTGATGTCCTTCCCGGACGAGGCCGCCTTCCGGGTGTGGGCGCAGTCGCCGGAGTATCTGGAGATCTCCGCGGACCGCCGGGCCGGCGCCGACACCGTGGTCCTGCTGGTCCAGGGCCTGCGCTGACCCGAGCCACGCGGTAGGGCAGGCCCCAGCCCGGACCGGGGGCGCGCTCCCGTGCCGGCGCTCAACGCGGTGGTGCTGACCGTGCTGGGCCTGCTGCTGTTCCGGCTGCGCCGGGCTGGTCGGAGCGCTGGATTGGTGGGATCTGCGCTGTGGTCTTCCTGGTCATGGCGGTCGCCGGGTTCTACCTGCAGCGCCGCGCCCGGCGAACCGAGGCGGACTTCGGCCCCGACCCGACGGACCGGAGCTGAACCCTCAGCCGACCACCGAGAAGCCGGGCGGCAGGTCCCGGCGGCCGGTGAGCGCGCCGAGCAGCTCGGGCCCGGTGCCCAGCAGGACCGAGATCCGGGTGGCCAGCCCGGTCGCGCTGACCAGGACGGACGCCGGGAGCTCCGGGTCCAGGCCGGTCGCCGCGCCGATGTCCAGGCCGTGCACCGCGAGCTCGAAGACGCGGGTCGGGAGGTACCGCACCAGCCGCATCCCGCCGCCGATCGTGGTGAGCAACGTGTCGGGGTCGACCCCGTCCAGCCGCGCGGTCACCCGCTCGACCAGCTCGGAGACCGCCGCCGCCGGGTGGTCCCCGAGCGCCGCCCCGGCCGCCCGGCCGCGCTCCTCGACGTCCGCCGGATCGAGGGTCAGCCCGGCGATCAGGGCGTAGTAGCGCTCGGGGGAGTCGATCGCCTCGGTCGGGGCCGGTTCGTCGAGGTAGGTCAGCACGGTGGTCAGAGACCGGCTGGTGTGCCCGACCAGCGCCCGCAGGTCCCAACCGCCCAGGCCCGGTCCGTCCAGGGTGTCCGGGTCGATCCGGGCCACCAGCCGTTCGAACATCCGGGCGGCGTCCAGGTAGTCCGCCGCCTCGGTATACATCAGACCTGGACCGGGTAGACCGGCTCCGGGATCTCCGGGCGGATCCGCTGCTCCACGGTGATGCCGTGCCACAGCATGAACACCAGCAGTGTCCAGATCCGCCGGCTGTGGTCGATCGGCCCGTCCCGGTGGTCGTCCAGCATCCGGCGCACCGCGACCAGGTCCAGCAGGTGGTCGGTCTGGCTGTCGGCGATGATCCCAGCGGCCCAGTCGTACATCTCGTCGCGCAGCCAGTGCCGGATCGGCACCGGGAAGCCGAGCTTGCGCCGGTTGAGTACGTGCGCCGGCACGATCGACCCCAGCGCCCGGCGCAGCGCGTACTTCGTGGTGCCGGAGGCGTTCGTGCCGGTGATCTTCTCGTCCAGCGGGATGCCGGCGGCGACCCGGAACACCTCGGGGTCCAGGAACGGCACCCGCAGCTCCAGCGAGTTCGCCATGGTCATCTTGTCCGCCTTGACCAGGATGTCCCCGCGCAGCCAGGTGAACAGGTCCACGTGCTGCATCCGGGCCACCGGGTCCCACCCGGCCGACTCGCGGTACCAGCGGGCGGTGATCTCGGTGTGCCCCCGGCGCGGGTCGTGGCCGCGCAGCACCGCCGCCAGCTGCTCCTCGCGGAAGATCCGGGCGTTGCCGTAGTAGCGCTGCTCGAGGCTCAGGGCGCCCCGGCGCAGCAGGTCCTTGCCCCGGGTGCCCTCGGGGATTCGTTTCGAGATCCCGCCGGCCAACCGCCGCAGGGACCCCGGCACCTTCTCGAACGGGGCCAGCGACAGCGGCTCCCGGTAGATGGTGTAGCCGCCGAACAGCTCGTCCGCGCCCTCCCCGGAGAGCACCACCTTCACGTGCCGGCGGGCCTCCCGGGCCACGAACCACAGCGGGACCAGCGCCGGGTCGGCCACCGGGTCGTCCAGGTACCAGACGATCAGCGGCAGCGCCTCCATCATCTCGTCCGGCTTGACCGTGCGGATGACGTGCCGGACCCCGATCGCGGCGGCCGACTCGGCGGCCACGTCCACCTCGGAGTACCCGTCCCGCTCGAACCCGGTGGTGAAGGTGATCAGGTCCGGGTTGTGCTCCTTGGCCAGCGCGGCGATGGCCGTCGAGTCGATCCCGCCGGACAGGAACGCGCCCACCGTGACGTCGGCCCGCATGTGCTTGGCCACCGAGTCGCGCAGCACGTCGGTGATCCGGTGGTGGAGCGCGGTCCGTTCCGTCGTACCGGCCAACGGGGTGGGGGAGAAGCGGGGCTCGAAGTACCGCTCGGTGACCGGGGCCTGGCCGGGCGCCATGGCGAACGACGTACCGGACTCGATCCGGGTGATCTCCCGGTGCATGGTGGCCGGCTCCGGCACGTACTGCAGCAGCAGGTAGTGCTGCAGCGCCGGCCCGTCCAGGCTCACGGCGCTCCCGGCCAGCTCGAGCAGCGACTTCTTCTCGCTGGCGAACGCGGTGCCGGCCGGCCCGGTCCAGACGAACAGCGGCTTGATGCCGAACGGGTCCCGGGCGCCGAACAGCTCGCGGCGCTCGGTGTCCCAGATCAGGAAGGCGAACATCCCGCGCAGCCGGGACACCGCCGCCGGACCCCAGTGGTGGTAGGCCGCGACGATCACCTCGCCGTCGCCCTCGGTGGCGAAGCCCGCGCCCTCGGCGATCAGCTCGGCGCGCAGCTCGAGGTAGTTGTAGATCTCACCGTTGAAGGCCAGCGCGTACCGCTCCGGGGACTCCGGCGGGCCCCAGCGCAGCGGCTGGTGGGAGTGCTCCAGGTCGATGATGGACAGGCGGTTGAACCCGAGGACCACGTCCGCGTCGTGCCATTCCCCGGTCTCGTCCGGCCCCCGGTGCCGGGCGCAGTGCAGGGCGCCGGTCACGGCGGCGGCGTGCCTCGGCGCATCGGCGTTCGCGGTCAACAGCCCCAGGAGCCCACACACGCGGTCAGCCCGCCTCCTCACACCTCGTCGGCCCGAGTGGACGAGTATGCACAGCGGGCGGGAGCGGCCGGTCACCGAGTCCCCGCCCGGGCCGGCCCGGGGCCGGCGGTTGCGCACGTCACACGGCACTCAGCCGGCACGCGACATCACTCCACCCTGGCGCGTGACGACGCGTGAGTTCTTATAGGCTCCGCGTGAAGTCGTGCACGAGGAGGCGGCCGTGGGCCGGAAAGTCATGGATCGTGGTACCCGCCTGGGTCGGGCGCTCAAGGTAGCGGCCCTGGTCGGCGTGGTCGCGGTCTCGTCGACCGGGTGTTCCGTCGCCGAGGCGTTGCGGTTCGGCTGGCCGGTCGGGGTCACCCCGCAGGCCACCGAGATGCGTGACCTGTGGACTCATCTGGCGGTGGCGTCGCTGGTGGTGGGCGCGATCGTGTGGGGTCTCACCGCCTGGACGGTGGCCTTCCACCGCAAGAAGGGCGACGGCGAGGTCCCCCGGCAGTTCCAGTACAGCCTGCCGATCGAGGTGATCAGCGTGGTGCTGCCGACGATCATCGTGGCGGTCATCTTCGCGTACACCGTGGTCGTGCAGAACGACGTGGACAAGAGCATCGACCGGCCGGACGTGAAGGTCGACGTGGTCGCGTTCCAGTGGAACTGGCGCTTCGACTACCCGGACAACCCGACCGGTAAGCCGATCTCCACCCTGGGCACCAGCGAGACCATCCCGATCCTGGTCCTGCCGACCGACAAGAGCATCGAGTTCACGATCAGCTCCGAGGACGTCATCCACTCGTTCTTCGTGCCGGAGTTCCTGTTCAAGCGGGACGTCTTCCCGTTCCCGGACAAGAACGACACCGACAAGACGTTCGTGATCGACAAGATCGAACGGCAGGGTGCCTTCGTCGGCCGCTGCGCGGAGCTCTGCGGCAGCTACCACTCGGCGATGAACTTCGAGGTGCGCGCGCTCAGCCCGCAGCTGTACGACCAGTACCTGCGGCTGCGCACCCAGAACAACGCCTCGACCGGGGTCCCGAACACCGCCGGCGAGGCCCTGGCCGCGCTGAACTGCGGCGAGCTGTGCGCCCCGGAGGCGATCACCACCTACCCGTTCAACACCAAGCGCACCGATCGGGCCGCGTCGGTCCGGCCGGCCAGCTGACCAGCGAAGGAGAAGCGGCCCGATGAAGGTCGAGTCCCGGATCTTCGAGATCTGCACGGTGTTCTTCTTCCTGTGCGCGGTGGTCTACGCCTGGTTGTCCAAGGGCGAGGCGGTCGGCGTGGTCGGTCTCACCCTGACCGGTGGCCTCTCGCTGATCATCGGCACGTACTTCCGGTTCATCTCCCGCCGGCTGGAGGCCCGTCCGGAGGACAACCCGGATGCCGAGGTCGTCGACGGCGCGGGGGAGATGGGCTTCTTCAGCCCCGGCAGCTACTGGCCGGTCGGCCTGGCCGGCGCCGCCGCCCTGGTCGGCATCAGCGTGGCGTACTGGCACGTGTGGGCCCTGGCCATCTCCATCCCGATCCTGCTCATCATGGTCGGTGGGCTGCTGTTCGAGTACCACCTGCCCCGCTCCGACCACTGACGTCCGCTTCCCGACGACGCCCGCTGGCCGATTCCGGCCGGCGGGCGTCGTCGCATGTACGGCGAACCTCGGCTACGTAACAGTGCGTATGGGCATGTCCCGCCCGGTCTGCTGAGCTGTCGCTGAGCGGCGGCGTTGATCGTCGTCGCCACGACCGAGGAGAACCGCCATGCCGGGCGCCCCGCCGCGGTTGGGCATCCGGCCCGCCACCCTGAGCGACCTGCCGGAGCTGCACCGGATCGCCGATCTGGCCGCCGACCGGGTGACCAGCCGCCACTACACGGCACGGGAGATGGACGCCGCCCGGGAGGCCGGCGCGTTCCACGTCGAGGTCGGCCTGGTCACCGCCGGGACCTACTACGTGGTCGAGGTCGACGGTCGGGTGGTCGGCGGATCGGGCTGGAGCCTCGGGTCCGGGTCGTCGAGCCAGCCGGGGTACGTCGGGGCGAACGGGGCGGCGGGCACCGCGGTCCTGCGGGCCGCCTACGTCGACCCGGAGTACGCCCGCCGGGGGCTGATCAGCCTGCTGGTCGGGGTGAGCGAGGTGGCGGCCGGCCTGGCCGGGCTGCACCGCTGCGAGGCGGTGTGCACGCCGCCCAGTGAGGGGATGCTCCGCAAGCTCGGCTACCACCTGGTGGAGCGGACCACGGTCCCGATGACGGACGAGGTGAGCTGGCAGGGGGCGCGGATGCGCAAGAGCCTGGTAGCGGCCTCAGCGTGATCCGGGGGCTCAGCCGTCCCGCGCCGCGGTCGATCCCAGCAGGGCGATCAGCGTGGCGCGGCCGGTCACGCCCAGCTTCCGGTACACGTTCTCCAGGTGCTTGTGCACGGTGCGCGGGCTGATCTCCAGGCAGCGGGCGATCTCCCGATCGGTCAGGCCACCGGCCAGCCGGTCGACCACCCGACGCTCGGCGGGGGTGAGCTCGTCGAGCGCGGCGGCGGCCTCCCGCAGCCGGTCCGCGTGCCGGACGGCCTGACCGGCGGCCCGGGCCAGGGCGGCGAACCGGGCGCGACGGTCCATCGCCTGCGCGAAGTGCGGGGCGACCAGCTCGACGAGTACCCGGTCGCGATCGGAGAACCCGACCCGGGAGCGGTTGAACGCCAGGTTGGTGCCGTGCCGGCGGTCGAGCGTGGTCATGCAGAGCAGCTGGTCGACGGTGCCCTGGCCGGCGTAGAAGTCCACGTAGAGCGGCAGTCTCCGCAACTCCGCCGGCCGGGCGAGGTCCGACATCGCGGCGGCGCCACCGACCCGTAGCCGCCCGGAGCGGTACGCGGCCAGCCCGGGGTGCTGGGCGAACACCTGGTGGAAGTCCTCCCGGCCGCTGAGGTCCCGCTCCTCGGGCACCACGGCGGCGGACACCAGCCGGTTCGTGCGGTGGTCCACCCGGGTGAACGAGGCCACGTCGCAGCCGACCAGCCGCCCGAGCTCGGCGAGTGCCCCGATGGGCGCGCCGTCCGAAGGCTCGTCGGCGTTCAACGCGTACACCAGATCGAGCACCCGGCGCAGGTCACCCGTACCCAGTTCGGCCACGGGGCCATCCTGGCCGACGCCGGGGCGGCGCGAAAAGTCGATTCCGGCCGAGGTGATCGGGGAGTACGGGAGTAGGCCCCAGCTGTGCCGACTTGTCGCGGGATCTGCGCGGTACCTGTGCCGACTTGTCGCGGACACGGCGCCGACCTGTCGCCGGAAGTAAGCACGACAAGAGCCACTTGTCGCGTGCACTATCCGCGACAAGTCGAGGCGGTGGGGCGGCGAGGCGCCGGGGGGCGGTGGGGTGGAACGGCGAAGGCCCCGACCGGGAGTGGTCGGGGCCTTCGCGGTGCTGGTCAGGGCGTCAGTCGACGTCCTTCGGACGGCCGACGAGCTCCCGGCCGGGTTGCTCGGCGTGGCGGCCGTTGCCGTCCGCCGAGGGTGCGGCCCCGTTCTCGCCGGAGCCGTTGTGGTGGGCCGCCGCGTGCAGCTCGGCCCGGGCCCGCTCGAGCGCCTCGGTCTCCTCCGCCGGGTCCGGGGTCATCCACGAACCGGGCACCGGACGCCCGGCGGAGCCGAGCTGGTTCATCTTCTTCGGCACCGGGGCACCCTGGTAGGCCAGCGGGATCGGGTGTCCGTGCGAGTCGAGCCCGGCCAGCGGCTGGTGCACCTCGATGAACTCGCCGTGCGGCAGCCGCTTGATGATGCCGGTCTCCACGCCGTGCTCGAGCACCGCGCGGTCGGAGCGCTGCAGGCCGATGCACGTCCGGTAGGTGACCAGGTAGGCCAGCGGCGGGAGCAGCAGCAGCCCGATCCGGCCGATCCAGGTCATCGCGTTCAACGAGATGTCGAAGGCGAACGCGACGAGGTCGTTGCCCGAGGCCAGCAGCAGCCAGCCGTAGAAGACCAGCGCCATGATGCCCAGCGAGGTCCGGACCGGTGCGTCCCGGGGCCGCTGCAGCAGGTTGTGCAGCGCGTTGTCCTTGGTGAACTTCCGCTCGATCGCCGGGTACACGGCCAGCAGACCGATGATCGCCGGCAGGAAGGCCGCCGTGGGCCAGAACACCGCCGGGACCATGTAGTCCCCGATGTAGATCTCCCAGGCCGGCCACAGCCGCGGCATGCCGTCGGAGAAGCCCATGTAGAAGTCGGGCTGGGAACCGGCCGAGATGTGCGCGGCGTTGTACGGGCCGAAGTTCCAGATCGGGTTGATCTGGAAGATCCCGGCCATGATGGCCAGCACGCCGAAGCAGACCAGGTTGAACGCGCCGCCCTTGGCCGCGAACACCGGCAGGATCCGCACGCCGACGACGTTCTTCTCGGTGCGCATCGGACCGGGGAACTGGGTGTGCTTCTGGTACCAGACCAGGCCGACGTGCGCGGCGATCAGCGCGGCCAGGATCCCGGGCAGGATGAACACGTGCACGATGTAGAGCCGGGGCACGATCTCGGTGCCGGGGAACTCTCCGCCGAACAGCGCCCAGTGCACCCAGGTGCCCATCACCGGGACCGAGAGCGTGATGCCCGAGCCGATCCGCAGGCCGGTGCCGGAGAGCAGGTCGTCCGGCAGCGAGTAGCCGCTGAAGCCCTCGAACATGCCGACCACGATCAGTAGCACGCCGAGCAGCCAGTTCGTCTCACGCGGCTTGCGGAACGCGCCGGTGAAGAAGGTCCGGCACATGTGCGCCATCATCGAGGCCAGGAACATCAGGCAGGCCCAGTGGTGCAGCTGGCGCATGAACAGCCCGCCGCGCACCTCGAAGGAGATGTGCAGCGAGCTCTCGAACGCCCGGGACATCGGCACGCCCTGCAGGTTCTTGAACACGCCCTGGTAGACGACCTCCTCCATCGAGGGGTCGAAGAACAGGGCCAGGTAGGCGCCGGTGAGCAGCAGCAGGATGAAGCTGTACATCGCGATCTCGCCGAGCATGAACGACCAGTGCGTCGGGAAGACCTTGTTGAACTGCCGCCGCAGCCCGGATGCCGGGTGGAAGCGCTGGTCGAGCTCCTCCAGGCCCTCGGCGACCTTGGCCTGCACCTTGCCGGAAGAGGTGGTGGGTGTCGTGATCGAGCTCATGACTTCCGCTCCCAGAAACCGGGGCCGACGGCCTCGTCGAAGTCTCCCCTTGCTACGAAGTATCCCTCTTCGTCCACTGTAATCGGAAGCTGTGGCAGCGACCGGGTGGCCGGACCGAACACCGGCTTGGCGTACTCAGTGGCCAGGAACTGCGACTGGTGGCAGGGGCAGAGAATCCGGTTGGTCTGGGCCTCGTAGAGCGAGGTCGGGCAACCGAGGTGGGTGCAGACCTTCGAGTAGGCGTAGTAGTCACCGTAGTGATACGTCTCACGCCCGGCCCGCTGGATGACCTGGGTGCCGGGGCGCAGCCGGATCAGCATGACCGGCACGTCGGAGGCCTTGAGGTCGTGGTCCATGTGCTCGGGGTCCTTGAGATCGGACAGCCGGAACGGGAAGACCGTCTCCATCGACGCCGCGTCCAGGTCCTCCGGACGCACCCGGACCTCGAGCTTCCGCTCGATGATCTCTTCGGTGATGATCCCCAGGTCCCGCCGCAGGTAGACCTTCTCGCCGTTCTCCGGCCGCCACGCCGTGTGCCACAGCGCCGCGTCCTTGCCGCCCTTCCACGGGTTGCGGACCAGACCGCCCAGGGCCAGCACGCCGGCGCCGAGCCCGAACACCGCGCCGGCCAGGCCGAGGGTGCGGAAGATCAGCGGGCGGCGGGCGATGGTGGTGGCCTGCCCGGCGCTGCTCAGCTGGGCGAGGATGGTCTTGCGGGACAGTTCGTCCGAGGCGCCGTCGTGCCGCTGCTGGATGGCCACCTCGTCCGGGAAGAACTTCTTGACGTAGGCGACGATGCCCACCCCGAGCAGCAGGATCGACAGGCCGAAGGTCAAGCCGATGACCGGGGTGTACAGGCTGTACATCACGTGGCCGGGCTCGTCGGGGGCCTTGTACTCGTGCGGCCAGAACAGGAACGCGCCGATGAAGGCCACCGCGAACAGGCCGGACAGCGCGAACCAGGTGGCCACGGCGCGCTCGGCGCGCTTCTCCGCCCGGGTGCCCGGGACCGGGAACTTCGGGGCGCTGGAGACGACCACCACGTCGTCCAGCTCGCCGGCCAGCCGGGCCAGGTCGGCCTGGCTCATGTCCTCCAGCTCGGCCGCGGTGGGCTGCTGCGTACCGCTCTCACTCATGCCTTCGCTCCCAACCACACGGTGAACGCGACCAGCGCGCCGATCCCGACCAGGAAGACGATCAGGCCCTCGGACACCGGGCCGATGCCACCCAATGGGTTACCGCCGGGGTTGTTGTTGCCGTTGGTGACCGACTTGACGTACGCGATGATGTCCTTCTTCTCCTCCGGGGTGATCTGCCGGTCGGAGAAGTGCGGCATGTTCTGCGGGCCGCTGAGCATCGCGGTGTAGATCTGCGCCTCGGTGGCCGGGTCCAGGGTCGGCGCGATCTTGCCGCTGGACAGCGCGCCGCCGCGACCGGTGAAGTTGTGGCAGGACGCGCAGTTCAGCCGGAACAGCTGGCCGCCCCGGGCCGGGTCCTCGCCGCGCAGCGCCTCACCCTTCTCCTCCGGCACGGTCGGGCCGCCGCCGTTGGCCTGGATGAACGCGGACAGCGCGTCGATGTTGCGGGCGCCCTCCTCGGTGGCCGGGTCGAGGTCGTGCAGCGGGGTCTTGCGC
>JAESFN010000327.1_pt1 | contig 53090 bp, 59 predicted proteins | sample 9269411 | NCBI WGS metagenome assembly JAESFN01 (sample SAMN14505399, study PRJNA617100) | algae metagenome | isolation source: Iphinoe sp. HA4291-MV1 and co-occurring heterotrophs from trail next to... | place: USA: Maunawili Falls, Hawaii | collected 2009-07-25
GGACCTGATCCCCCGCCATTTGTTCAAGATCCCGATCCAGGCCGCGATCGGCGGCAAGGTGATCGCGCGCGAGACCATCGCCGCGCTCAGGAAGGACGTGACCGCGAAATGCTATGGCGGCGACATCAGCCGCAAGAAGAAGCTGCTGGACAAGCAGAAGGAAGGCAAGAAGCGGATGCGCGAATATGGGAGTGTGAGCATCCCGCAGGAGGCGTTCATCGCGGCGCTCCGCATGGGCGACGACGCCTAGCCTTCTTCGTCATGCCGGACCCGATCCGGCATCCCGCTTCCTCCTTCCAGGACGATAAGAAGCTGGACCCCGGATCATGTCCGGGGTGACGATGTGGACGGTTTGAACCGAACCCCGATTTCGCGTATTCAGTACCCATGAACGCCTACTCGCCCATCGTGTCCGAATTCGGATCGGCCGAAGAGGAAGCCGCCTATCTGGCCTGGCTGCAGGAACGGGTGGCGGCATCGCTCGCCGATCCGCGCCCGCCGGTGCCGCATGACGAAGTGATGCGCCGCGCGCGCGAAGCGATCGAACGAGGCAAAGCGCGTAAGGCGTGCTGAAGCTCATCTGGCTTGAGCCTGCGGCGCTGCAGCTCGAAGCCGCACTCGAATATATCGCCGAACGCAGCGAGCCGGCCGCGAACCAACTGCAGGCCGAGATCGAAGCCTGCGCCGAGCGGCTTCCCAACCATCCCTATATGTATCGCCCGGGCCGCATTCCCGGCACACGCGAAGCGGTGGCGCACCCGAACTACATCCTGATCTACCGGGTGACGGCGGAGGCAGTGGAGATCGTCAACCTCGTTCACGCGCGGCAGCGATATCCGTGAGGCTGAGCGCCCGAGGCTAAGGATCGGATTGCGCCAGCGATCCGGGCGTTAGCCGAGGATCAGCGCCAGCCCGGCCGGCGGGCCAGCAGCCCGACCGACGACGCGGTCCTTCGGCATGCTCAATATCGTGGCGGATGCGCTGCAACAAGCGAACAAGGGGCTTAGGAAGCCAAGGCGACAGGAGCGACCGGGGCTTTCTTAGCGGCCAGGTCCCTCTAGCGCGCGACTTCAAACCATGGGTGAGGGCGAATCACTCTTGGCTACGACGATTTTTTGCTTAGCGAATCCACTTTTCACAAAACTTTCGATGCGCCCGACAAATTCGCCTAGTCTCGCGCTGTCTCTCGTTTCGCATTCCCAGATGGTCACCGCCGTCCAGCCCTCAGCTTCGAGCCGCTCAAGGTTACGCCGATCGCGTTCAACATTGGCATTCAGCTTAGGCTGCCAGAAATCCAGGCGCGACTTTGGCATGCGCGCGTGCTCACATTCAGGATGTCGGTGCCAGAAGCACCCGTGAACGAAAATCGCCAATCGCGTCGGTCGGAACACAATATCCGGCCGCCCCGCCAGTTCTTTGGCCTGTAGCCTGAATCGAAGGCCGACTGCGTGCAGCGCGCGCCTAACTCGAAGCTCGGGTCGAGTATTTTTTCCTTTCACCCGCGCCAAAACGTCCGAGCGGCTGAGGAGTGGACGTACCCTCTTCAAGCCGTGAAGCTCTCCAAGGCGTATCGGTAAACTCTATCCTCTTTGTAGAGGATCACGCGACCTGGGAATACCGTGGTGCGCCATCCCGATGGAAGAACCGCCATCACCTTGCACAGCAGTGACCGTGTGGTGTCGTCACTGTTGACTTCAATGGGCCTCGCGGCCCTCTGATCGGCATGCCCTTTGCGATAATCGATATATTTATCGTCTGTTCCAGGCTTCAGGTCAGTCTCATAGCGGAGATCATACGGCAGGTGCTGCTTCAGAGCGATCAAAAGAGGCAATAACCGATGCGTTCCAGGCGGAACAAGATGAAGTGGTCGGTCGATATTGATGGGATAGCTCGTATCGAAATCGGCCGGGCGTTGGCCTTCACGGTTATGCCCCGGGTCGTTTGATCCAAATCCACTGTCATTCCAAGCAAGCGCGGTCTCATCGGCCTTGCGCATCGCATCGATCAGGATCGCCTCGACATCGAAATTGGAGAACACAAGAATGCGTATCGCCTTGAAGCCAATCTGGCCCGGGTCGAGATTTTGACGATTTTGTATCGTGAAAGCGTGCCGATTAAGACGATCGCGGAAGCCGTGACGAGTGTCGGTCTTGCCAGCATAGACCGGGAATCCATTCAGGAAGAGCACGTAGGCGCCCTTCGATCCTCCGGGTATCTTATTGACGAACTCGGACGTCAGTGGTGCCAATTCGATACCAGCCACAACGCCGGGCAGCTCGTTTCTGAGCACCTTCTCAATGTCTATTTCGTATTCCACATAGCCAGCCGGAGTCGGCTCGATGACCGTCGCCGCCGACGTTTCAACCTGGTGTTCATCGTCCATTAGGCGGCGATAGCGTCCATGCTCCCGTTGGTCGACAGAATGCGATACATCCATCCGCCAACCGCCCTGGCTAGTTCGACCGGAACAGCATTGCCAAGCTGACGCATGCTTTCCGTCCATGACCTCGGAAAAGAATAGGAGTCAGCGAGGCCCTGGAGTCGCGCCGCCTCGCGAATCGTGAAGTAGCGTACGCTTCCGTCGTCCCGGACCATCATATTTTCTCCTCCCGGTACGCCGTGATCGCCAGCTTTCAGCGCCTTTGCCGGCTGGTCGAGCGGACTGCCGGTATGTCCCTTGTAGATGCGGGCTCCGGGCTGAACCACGTGATTGTTCTCGCCGTTCGGCTCCCCCAGGCCGCGTAGCGCGTCGCGTACGGTCACCCACCGCCTGCCCGATGGCTCGACCATTCGGTCGCGAAGGCGGAGAACCGGGCCGGTGTCCAGCCTATCAAAGCTCTCGAGGGCCCGAGGCAGGCAGTGCTCATCCCAATATTCACCTGTGACAAACTGATCCCAGAGCAGCCTATCGCGACTATGCGTCGGGAAGGGTGTCGTGATAGGACCAGTCATCACATCTGCGCGCAGCCCCGCGATCACCACGCGATGACGCTTTTGAGGGGCACCGAAGTCGGCCGCATTTACGCTCAGGACGACAACCTCATACGGAGTTCCGGCCCCTGGGCGTCTTAAGCCCGAGACGATTGATTCGAGGTAACCGGAGAAGGCCTTACGAGTAAGGCCGCGCACGTTCTCGAACAAGAAAGCCTTGGGTTGTATCTCGCGAACGGCCCGTATCGCCTGAGGCCACATATCCCGATGATCGCCGTTGCCACGATGCTTGCCGCCGATACTAAATGGTTGGCAGGGCGGGCCACCAGCCACGAGATCGACACCAGAAAACCGACTCCAGTCAACTTCGCGAACGTCACACCGCTCCATCGGCCAGTCACGGACGGGCTCGACGTCAAGCCTCTGATTGTGACGGACGGTCTCGACCGCATCCTTGTTCCACTCGACCAGCAGATCGTGATGAAAGCCAGCACCAGAGAGGCCCATGGCGAGACCGCCGCAGCCGGTAAACATCTCTACGCTGCGCATCCGTCCTCCCTTGGCCCTTATAGGCTCGGACAAGACACTATACCTAGTACTTACCGCCGTGAAGACACATTTTGTTCCACTCCTGTTCTTTTCATGCCCGCCGATTCGAAGAGTTCGCTCCAAAACGGACTCTCGATGGATCGCTCCAACCGTCCGCGGCTTGGCCAAGCAGTGAAGGAGCTGGATCCCGGACCAAGTCCGGGATGACGAAGAAGGGGGCGCGGAGTGAATCCGCGCCGTCGGTCCTCGCTGCAGCGAGGCCGGCCGGTCCTCTGCCGGCTCTTCGCCTAAGTCCGGCGGCGCGTTGCCGCGCCGGCGGACTTATTCTCGGCGTCAGAGGACCCAATGCAATTCCCTCGGCCACCGATCCTCCGCGCAGGCGGTGGTGAGGATGTTCAGGATGGCGTTGGTTTCGGTGGGCGTGAGCGGGGCTTCGCTGGCCTGGACCTCTTCCAGCACGTCGAGCACCTGGTCCGCCCAGGCCAGGCGCTTGATGGTGCGGGCATGGGCTTCGCGGTCTTTCAGGCGCGGCTGGTCGGCGAGGGCGGCGAGGGCTTTCAGGGTTTTCTTGTGCTTCGGCATTGCCTGGTCCTTTCGTTGGTTTGGTTTCTCGACTTCGCTCGTTTCTCGACTTCGCTCATTTCTCGACTCCGCTCGAAATGAGCGGGATTGGAGAAGGTGGGCCCCGGCCTGCGCCGGGGTGACGGGTGGGGCGCCCCTCGACCGCTTCGGCGGGCTCAGGACAGGCTTCGCTCGGGACGAGCGGGGTTGGGGGGGCTGGTTTGGCTGGGAGGTTCTCCCCTCACCCCGCCCACGGCCCGGACGGCCGTGAGTCGCCCTCTCCCTCAGGGGGAGAGGGGTTCTCCTCTTCGGCCGCCCATAGATCGGGCAGTTCCGTCCACTTCTTCCCCGTGCGGGCTTCCCATTCTTCCTGGGCGGCTTCCTGCCAGAGGCGTTCGGCTTCGGCGGCTTTGCGGCGGGCGGCGGTGAGTTTGTGTTCGCGCGCCTTCACGTCCGGGCCGCCCTGGATGTGGTTGGGCGTCGGCCCCCAGTTCCACGGCAGGGGTGGGCGCATCGGGTCGCCCATGCTGTCCCAGATCGCGCGGCGTTCGCTGTCCAGGCGGGCGCTGATGTCGGTCTGCACGACGGCGCTGCCGGGGGCGTAGAGGCGGGCGCGGGTGGCTTCGTCGTCGCGGATCCACCCGTCGGTGGGCGAGCGGCCGTTGTTGACCATCCAGAGCAGATGCTTGCCGCCGCCGCCCAGCTCCAGGATCACTTCCATATGGGTGAGCTGGCGCAGGTAGAAATCGGCCTGGGCGATGTTGCCGGCGATGCGCGCCTCGCGCTCCTGGCGGATGCGGCCGCGCCATTTCCGCGCGATCTCGGCGAGCCAGGCCTGGTGATTTTCGCGCGCTTCCTCGCGGCGGGCTTCGAGTTCGTCGAGCTCGGCGGCGCTGTGCTGGCCGGCCTGGGCGTGGCCGTATTTGCCCGGCTTCCGGTGCTGCAGCATCCACATGGTGAGGCGCTCGTTGAAGACGCGGCGTTCGCCGACCTGCTCGCCCTTGTGGAAGATGGGGACGGGGACGCCCCGGGTGGCGCGCTCCATCGCGCCGGCGTCGATGATGTCGGCCCCGTGATCGAGGGCGGCGTCCCACGCCTCGCGGAACTCCTCCGCGCCCGGCTGGCGGCGGAGGGTGTAGGCGCCGACGCTCGCCATGTTGATGGCCTTGCAGGCGAGCTCCACCGAGCCGCTTTCGGCGAGCGCGGCGATGAAGGCCTGCTGGCGCTTCGGCGTCCAGCCGTCGTGGCGCTGGCATTTGCGTGGCACCGGCTTGAAATCGAGCAGCGGCTTTAAGGATTTGAAATTGGCGAGGCCGGCCAGGCCCTCGCGGCGGCAGGAGTCACAGATGACGGGCGTGCGGTTTTGCATGATTCGCATGCGCTAACCGATTTGGTTCGATGTAGGACAGCGTAAAGGGCGCGGGTTCGACCCCGCGCCCTCCATTCACCCCCCGGTTCACCCCCCGGTGAAGCGTTGCTTACGCCGTGACGGTGTTGCCCGCGATGCGGCGGCGGCGCATCGTGCCGCCGACCAGGCCGAAGCCGCCGATCATCATCGCCCAGGTGGCGGGCTCAGGCACCGCGCTCAGCACCTGGCTCTGGCTGTTGGCCGAGTAGAAGAGCTTCAGCGTGCCGTTGGGTGCCTGCCACTTGTTGGTGGTGATGTTGTTCAGGTAGGTCATCGCCAGCGTGCGGGCGCCGTCCGAATTGCCGCCCGACGAGCGGAAATCGCCGGTCGAGAAGCTGTAGGCGTTGGTCGTCTTCTCGTTGACGATTTCCCACGCGGCGAGCTGCAGCGCGGCCGACGTGGTCGCCTTGTCCGACGCGTTGTTGATCAGCAGGTTCGACATGCCGACCAGCGTGGTCAGGCGGCTGACCTTGGTCGCGTCGGTGATCAGCGTCGAGGTCGGTTTGAAATCGAACTGCGCGGGGACAGTCAGCGTGTGGAAGATGTCCACGCAGAAGGTCAGGAAGCTGGCCGACGCGTTGTTCGCGTCCTTGCCGGTCAGGTTCAGCCGGCCGATGCCGACGTTCAGGCTGAGGTTGGTCGGCGTGTACTGGATGTTGCCGGTGATCGAATTGCCCGGGTTCAGCGAATAGCCGGTGATGGTGTAGGCGGCGTCCGCGGTGGACGGAACCGAAAGCGCCGCGACGGCGGCGGCGAGCGCAAGCTTGAGCTTCATGATAGATGGACTCCCCTGGTAAGCAACTGACGAGCGGCCATGTCGCAGGAGAGAGGGTTTGGTGCGAGGGGACGGTCTGGTTAACGGCGTGTCAATCAGGGACCGTGCCGAAGCGGGACATTTACCAATGTTCGACACCAATCGCGTGCGTGACCTGCTGATCGAGGCCGCCCGCGAGGGGCGTGACACTTCCTATTCCGAGATGCTGGCGCAGCTGGGCTATCGCTTTACCCGGCCCAAGATGCGCGCCTTGTGCGCGGTGCTGGGCAAGGTGGACGAAGCGGGCGCGATGGCGGGCGAGCCGGAGCTGGCGGTGCTGGTGGTGCGCGAATCGGACCGGTTGCCGGGCCAGGGCTGGTGGGTGGCGCGCGCCGACCCGCTGGGCCATGAGGGCGACTGGACGGGGCCGGAGGCGCGCGCCCTGGTGCGCGAGCTGCAGGGCGCGGCGTTCGATTATTGGAGGGACAGGTGAGCTTTCAGGGCAAGACGGTCTGGATCACCGGGGCCTCGTCCGGGATCGGCGCGGCGCTGGCGGCGGTCTTCGCGGGCGAGGGCGCGCGGCTGATCCTGTCCGGCCGGCGGCGCGAGGCGCTGGCCGAGGTCGCGGCGGCGGTGCAGCCCGGCGCGCGCGTCCTGGCCTTCGAAGCGACCGACTGGGCGGCGCTGCCCGGCGTCGTGGCGGAGGCGGGCGCGGCCGATGTGCTGGTCAACAATGCCGGCATCAGCCAGCGCAGCCTGGCGGTCGATACGCGGCCCGAGGTCTACACGAAGCTGGTCGAGACCGATCTGCTCGCGCCGATCTGGCTGACCCAGCTGGTGCTGCCGGGAATGGTCGAGCGGCAAACCGGTCATATCGTCGGCATCAGCTCGGTCGCGGGGCGCCTGGGGACCGTGCTGCGCACCGGGTATTGCGCGGCCAAGCATGGGCTGATCGGCTATCTCGACGCGCTCCGCGCCGAGGTGGAGGCGGCCTATGGCATCCGGGTGACGACGGTGCTGCCAGGATCGGTGCGCACCCAGGTGGCGGCCAACGCGCTCCAGGCCGACGGCTCGGCACGCGGGGATTCGGACGCCAACATCGATGCCGGCATGGACCCGGCCGAATGCGCGCGGCGCATCGCCGCGGGGATGAAGGCGGGCGCGCGCGAAATCCTGGTCGCGGAGGGTATAGAAGCGTTCGCGGCGGGCCTGCGCTTCAGCGATCCCGAAAAGCTGTTCGACCTGCTCGCGGCCGAAGGCGCGCGGCTCGCGGGCGAGCGGGACAAAGGCGGCCGGCCCGACCCCGCGCCCGTCAGGCGGACGCTGGAGAGCCCGCAGGCGGGATGACGGCAACCTTGCGCGTCCCGGACCAGAGCTCGCATTCGGCGGGGTGCTTCAGGTCGCGCGCCGCCGCGATCGCCTGCGCGTCGTCATTTGCTTCCAGGTCGACACGGCGCGTGATGCGGCCGTTCCGATCCAGGCAATAGAGTTTATACTCGGACAAGATCGCTCCCCACCCGAAACGATCTAACAGGTCGGGAGACGGGCGTCCGTCATGAAGCCGACATATGGGCCCGCGGATTGTGACGAATCACACTTCGTCACACGATCGACAGGTTTAGGAAATGTTGCGACAACAGGGGGAGGCGAAGTGAAATGAAGATGCTGACGATCATGGGCCTGGTACTGGCAAGCGCGCCCGCATTGGCCGTGAGTCCCGCGCCGCGCTGGACCGCGGCAGGCACGGGTGCCGGCGGCGGCACGATCGAGATCGACCGCGCCTCGTTGACCTGGCGGCCGGTGCAGCGCGCCTGGTGGCGGATCGGCTACAGCCCGGCAAAGGCCGACGGCACCGCGCGGGAACGGCATCTGGAACTGATCGACTGCCGGTCCGGCACGTCCGCGGTGATCGAGACGGTCTCGCTGGACGCCGGCGGCCGCGTCATCGACAGCCAGCGCGACGGCGAGGATCTCGCCTTCCAGCGCATGAGCGCGCCGACCCCGGAAACCGCCGGCGAAACGGTGCTGGAACAAGCCTGCCGCCTGCGCCCGCCACCGCCTCCGCCGCCGAAAAAGCGCCGCTGACGATCGTCAGAAGAACTCGTCCAGCAGCAGGTGGAACCGCAGCCTGGCATGATCGAGCCGGTCAAGGCCATAGCTGTCCACGAACCGCTGCCGCAGTTCCCCGCCGAACTCGCCCAGGCAGTTCCAGAGGACTGCGATGTCCTGATAGCGATCGGCTACGCCAGCCCGGCCCACATCGATGACGCCGCTCACCGCGCCCGCTTCCACGAAGATATTGTGCAGCGAGAAATCGCCGTGCGTGACCACCGGATCGTCCGGCAGCGGCAGCAGCGTCGTCATCGCCGCCCAAACGTCTTCGGCGGCCCAGCCGGCGCGTTCCGCGTCGAAATCATCCTCGTCGACCAAGCCCGCATCGAGCCTTGCGCGCGCGGCGGCCAGACGGACGCGGTGGCTGGCGTCGAACGGACAATCGGCGGACGATACGGCGTGAAAGCCGCGCAGGTAGCGGCCAATCGCGTCAACGACCGCGCCGGCCTCGCCTGGCGCGGCTTCGATGAGCTGATAGGCGGTGCGCCCCGCCACCGCTTCGGTCAGCAGCCATGCCTCGCCGCTGCCGCCGACGTGGTAGTGGACGGAGGGAACCGATATGCGAGACGCGAGCCAGATCAGCCTAGCCGCTTCGTCGCTCACCTCTCCGGCGTGATCGCCCGTTCCATGCTTAAGATAAAGATCGGACGCATGCGGCTTGCCATGCAGGCGGTAGACGGACGCGCCAGATTCACCGACCAGATCGCGGCTCCAGCGATAGCCTTGCAGGAGTGCCGCAAGGTCCGCCGGCACGGAGGCCGGACCGCAGTGTTTCTCTCGCGCGTCCATCGCTGTGGTTTCAGACCCTGGCAGCGTCGCGCCGGAGTGGCATGAAGCGGGGGTTGCGAAGGAGGGCGGCGGCGATCAGCGAGACGAGAATGCCGACGGGGAAGATTTCCGTCATCGTCATGGGCAAGCGGTAGAGCGGGTTGGCGTAGCTGGCGCTCATCTCGGCCATTTCGGCGGTGAATCTGGCGATCTCCTGCGCGCTGGCGCCGGCTGCCTGCTTCTGCGCGATCAGGCCGCGCGTGTAGGCGCCGATGAAATCCACGCCGGTCGCCGCGAGCGTCGCTTCCCAGCACAGGCTGTAGATGATGCTGGCCACGAGTGTGATGCCGGCGCCGAGCCCGAAGGCGGGCCAGAAGCGGATCACGCCGCCGCCGCCCTCGTCCCGCCTTTTCTTGATCGCGACGAAGATGGTGCTGAAGGCGATCAGCATCGTCGTATAGCCGATCGCCATCCCCCAGCCGGACGGCATGTTTTCCTGAAACGCCGCCACCGTGAGCGACAGGACGCCGCCGGCGATCAGGCCGGCGATGAGGCCGTAACGCAGGATCGGATTGAGCATTGGTCGAACTCCCCTTGTTCGTGGTGAGGAAGGGAGCACGCCCGTTGGCGGCGATCAAGGCAATCGCCCGAACGGGTGATTTCGGTGAACGTCAGCGGATCAGGCCCAGCTCCCTGGCGCGGGCGATGGCGTCGGTGCGGCGCTTCGCCTCGAGCTTTTCGAACAGGCGGGCGATGTGGGTCTTGACGGTGTTGGGCGAGACATGGAGCGCGTCGGCGATCTCGCGGTTCGAGCGGCCGGAGGCGAGCTGTTCCAGCACCGCCAGCTCGCGCGGGGAAATGCCGAGCGCGGCCCGCGCGGCCGGATTGCCGTCGAACGGGAGCGGGCGGGGCGCGCCCAGCACGCGCATCCCGATCCACAGGCCCGCGATCAGGAAGCCGGCGGCGACGGCGAACGTCGCGATCTCGTCGCCATGCCGCCACAGGAAACGGCGGCTATCGAGCCAGGCCAAGGCGGTGGTGCCGATCGCCAGCAGGGCGCCGTAGAGCAGGATCGGCTTCCATTCGCGCACCATCGCCGCACGCTAGCCGCGCACGGGCTGGGGCTCAACGCCGTCATGCGCGTCCCGTTTCGGGACGCGACCTGGCCGAATACGGCTAACTATTTGGGCATCGGGCGTGAAACCGGACCGTTTCATCGTCGTTCTGATCCCCGGTCGCACCGACAGGCAGGGGTTGCATGCACGCGTGACCGGGTCGAACAGGGAGTGAGATATATGAAAAAATGGGTGCTCGCCGCAGCAGCGGCGATTGGCCTGGCGGGCGCGGCACAGGCCGGCGTCATCACGCTCAGCGGCGTATCGCAGAACGGGCCGGGCGATTTCACCTGGACCTATCAGGGAACGCTGGGGCCGGACGAAGGGCTTCGTTCCGGGGACAAGCTGATCATCTTCGATTTCGCCGGCTATATCGACGGCTCGATCAGCGCGCCGTTCGCCAATGTGGCGACGTCCGTGGAGTTCAGCTCGCCCAGCGCGCTCGTGACTCCGGGGTTCACGGACGATCCGACGCTGGCGAACCTGGTGTTCACCTATACCGGCCCGGACTTCCGCAACACGGGCGGGCCATTCACGCCGCTGGACTTCAGCGGGCTGAGCGCCCGGTCGCGGTTCAACGGGCTGGCCGAGGATGCCTTTTATGGTCTCAGCACCAAGAACAATCCCGACGGCGTGCCGGGCGGATCGAACACCAAGGTGTTCAGCCTGGGCAGCGTGACGGTTCCGACCGTGCCGGAACCGGCGACCTGGGCGATGATGCTGGGCGGCTTCGGCATGATGGGCGCCGCCTCGCGCCGCGCGCGCAAGATGAAGACGACGCTCGCGTAAACCAGAACATGGAATGCGGGTTGCTGGAGCAGCCGCCGGTTCCAACGGACCGGCGGCTGTTTTCATGTTGCGACATCGTGCCTGCTGTATTAGCGTAGCAATACAGTGGAGGGATCATGCTGGGATTGATGCTGATGGCCGCGACGATACCGGCCGGGCCGGAGCTGACCGCGCGGATCGCCGCGCGCGACGCGGCCTTTTTCGAACTGTTCTTCACGGGCTGCGATCCAGCCAAGGCGCGGAGCTTTGTCACCGACGACATCGAGTTCTATCACGACAAGGGCGGCGTGGTGACGCGATCGGGCGACGCGTTCATCGCCGATTATGCCAAGGATTGCGCGGCGAAGAAGAAGCCGGACGCCTGGCGGTCACGCAGGGAATTGGTCGCGGGAACGCTGAAAGTGTGGCCGGTGCCGGGGTTCGGCGCGATCGAGCAGGGCGAACATGTCTTTTACGAACGGCAGGGCGACGGGCCGGAGAAACTGGTCGGCCGCGCCCTGTTCACCCAGCTATGGCAGCTGACGCCCGATGGCTGGCGGCTGTCGCGCATCTTCAGCTACGACCATTCCCCGGCGGGGAAATAGCGGCACGCGGCCGAACATCGCCAGCAAAAGGCCCCACCAGCCGGCGGCGCACGACAGCAGCAGGACGGCGCGCAGAGCCAGCTCCGGCGCCGAGCTCGCATCGGCCTTATGGAGCAGCTGAAACCCGATCAGCGCGAGCAGGATCAGCACCAGGCCGCGCAGGCGCGATGCCATGTCAGGCGCGATCGGGCCGGGCGCCGCTCAGGATGATCGCATCGTCGTCGATGGCGATGCGGTGCAGATCGGGCACGTCGTGGTCGCCAATCGCCAGATCGGCGTCATGATCTTCCAGCGGCAATGCCGCCGCGTCGTTCACGGCCATGAAGCTATAGCCGATCGCGGGGTCGCGGGTCGCCATCGCGGTGCGCCACGCGGCCTCGATATTCTCGGGCGATGGGTCGAAGCCCTTGGCCTCGATCGCGACGAAGCCCAGCGCGCGGGCCTTGCGGGCGGCGTGCAAAAGCAGCTGCCCTTGGCCGCAGGCGGTGTCGACGATCGCGACCGACTTGCGGCCGGCCTCGTGCAGGCGCGTCAGCATCTCGTCGATCCGCGCCGTCACGGAGCGGCTGGTCCGGCGCAGGCCATCAAGGGAGTAGGAGATCCGGGGCGGGCCGGAAGCCGCGCCACCATCGATACGCATTGCGTGCAACATCATGTTCACCTCTGGCGAGCAAACTGACGCGTCGCGCATGGGGCTTCGAGCAACAATCGCGCCCGTTTCCATAGTATTTTCGTATAGGCGAGCCGCTTGCGGTTTCTTAACCCTGTGCTGCTAGCGTGCGAGTCGTGAAGCAGATGACAACCTTCATGATCGCGTTGGCGCTGACCCTGGTCTGCGACCGCTCGTTCAATCAGGGTTCCCTGGCACTGAAGCTGTTCGACAGCGCGGCCGGGGCCAAGGATTGGGCGGTGCGCAGCGGGGATGAAGTCGCGGCTTCGGTGACGGGCTTCACCCGCTCCTGACGCCCCAGGCTCAAGCCGCCGCCAACGCCGACCGGCAGCGCACGACGCCCGCGCGAAGCCCCCATTTCGCTTTCGTTTCGAGAGGGCGGACCCTATATACTGGGCATGGCAACCTCTCCCAATTCGAACGAATACGGCGCCGAATCGATCAAGGTGCTGAAGGGCCTGGACGCGGTGCGCAAGCGGCCGGGCATGTATATCGGCGACACCGACGACGGCTCCGGCCTGCACCACATGGTGTTCGAAGTCTCCGACAACGCGATCGACGAAGCGCTGGCCGGGCATTGCGACCTGATCCTGATCCAGCTGAATCCGGATGGCTCCGTCTCGGTCGAGGATAATGGCCGCGGTATCCCGACCGGCATTCACGCCGAGGAAGGCGTGTCGGCCGCCGAAGTCATCATGACCCAGCTGCACGCGGGCGGAAAATTCGAGAACACGTCCGACGACAATGCCTATAAGGTGTCGGGCGGTCTGCACGGCGTCGGCGTCAGCGTGGTGAACGCGCTGTCCGAGTTCCTGGATCTGACGATCTGGCGGGACGGCAAGGAGCATTATATGCGCTTCGCCCTGGGCGATGCGGTCGCGCCGCTGAAAGTGGTCGGCGATGCGCCGGAGGGTAAGAAAGGCACGCGAGTCACGTTCCTGCCGTCGCCCGAGACGTTCAAGATCACCGAGTTCGACTTCGAGAAGCTGGAGCATCGCTACCGCGAGCTCGCCTTCCTGAACTCGGGCGTACGGCTGAAGCTGATCGATGCGCGCCACGAGGAGCGGGTCGAGCATGAGCTGTATTACGAGGGCGGCATCGCCGCGTTCGTGAAGTATCTCGACCGGGCGAAGACGCCGCTGTTTCCGGACCCGATCGCGATCCACGGCCAGCGCGACAATATCGGCATCGACATCGCGCTGGAGTGGAACGACAGCTATTACGAGAATGTCCTCGCCTTCACCAACAACATCCCGCAGCGCGACGGCGGCACGCACATGGCCGCGTTCCGCGCGGCGCTGACGCGCACGCTGAACGGCTATGCCGAGCGGTCGGGGCTGCTGAAGAAGGAAAAGGTCACCCTGACCGGCGACGATATGCGCGAGGGGCTGACCGCGATCGTGTCGGTCAAGCTGCCCGACCCCAAATTCAGCTCGCAGACCAAGGACAAGCTCGTCTCGTCCGAAGTCCGTCAGCCGATGGAACAGCTGATGGCGGACAAATTGGCCGAGTGGCTGGAGGAGAACCCGCAGCACGCGCGCGCCATCGTCCAGAAGATCATCGACGCCGCCGCCGCCCGCGAGGCCGCCCGCAAGGCGCGCGAGCTGACGCGGCGCAAGGGCGTGATGGACATCGCGTCCCTTCCCGGCAAGCTCGCCGATTGCCAGGAGCGTGATCCCGCCAAGTGCGAACTGTTCCTGGTCGAGGGCGACAGCGCGGGCGGGTCGGCCAAGCAGGGCCGCGACCGCAACATCCAGGCGATCCTGCCGCTGAAGGGCAAGATCCTGAATGTCGAGCGCGCGCGCTTCGACCGGATGCTGTCGTCGAAGGAGATCGGCACCCTCATCCAGGCGATGGGGACCGGCATCGGCCGCGACGATTTCAACATCGAGAAGCTCAGATACCACAAGATCATCATCATGACGGACGCCGACGTGGACGGCGCCCATATCCGCACGCTGCTGCTGACCTTCTTCTACCGGCAGATGCCGGAGATCATCGCGAACGGGCATCTCTTCATCGCCCAGCCGCCGCTCTACAAGGTCGCGCGCGGACGATCGGAGACGTATCTGAAGGATCAGCCGGCGCTGGACGAGTATCTGGTCGCAGCGGGCGTCGAGTCGATGCGGCTGGAGACGAGCGAAGGCGCGCGCTTCGGCGACGATCTGCGCGGGCTGGTCGGTCATGCCCGGCGCATGCGCACGCTGATGGCTTATGTGCCGCGCCGCTATGACGGCGCGATCGTCGAAGCGCTGGCCATTGGCGGCGCGCTCGCGCCCGACATGAGCGCCGAGGCGAAGGCGGCGGTGATCGCGCGGGTGGCGGCGTGGCTGAACGGCGGCGATGCCGAGGCGCGCTGGACCGGCCGGGTCGCGGCGGAAGGCGGCTATCACCTGGAGCGGCTGTGGCGCGGCGTCACCGATCACCACATCATCGAGGCGTCGTTCCTGGGCTCCGCCGAAGCGCGCAAGCTGCACGGCCTGGCGAAGGAGCAGGCGGAGAGCTACGCCACGCAATCACGGCTGGTGTCGGTCAAGGCGGCCGCCGCCGAGGATGGCGAGGATGCGCCCGCCGATCCGAAGGGCGTGCAGGTCCGCCGGCCGTCCGAGCTGCTCGACGCGATCCTGACCGCGGGCCGCAAGGGCCTGTCCGTGCAGCGCTACAAAGGGCTGGGCGAGATGAATGCCGAGCAGCTGTGGGAAACAACGCTGGACCCGGACGTGCGCTCGCTGCTGCAGGTCGAGATCGCGCAGGCCGACATCGCCGACGAGATCTTCACCCGGCTGATGGGCGATGTAGTGGAGCCGCGCCGCGAGTTCATCCAGGAAAACGCACTGAACGTCGCCAACCTGGATGTCTGAGCCGACGGCGAAGGGGTTCGGAGGCGGTTCGCGATTTTCCGCGATCGTCCTTTCGATCGGCTTTCTGGTCCTGATCGGCGTCGCCGGCATCAACGCCCTGCTGGTACGTTCCGCGCGCGACCAGAACGCGGAGGTCGCGCACACCGTTCAGGTGCAGCGGCAGGCATCGCGGGTGCTCAACATGCTGATCGACGCCGAAACCGGCCAGCGCGGCTATCTGCTGACCGGCAAGGCCCCCTATCGGCAGCGCTATATCATCGGCCGCGACCAAACGCCGATCGCACTCGATAGCCTCGCGAAACTGACCTCCGACAACCAGGAGCAGCAGCAGGCGATCCGGGACATGCGGCCGCTGGTGGACGCCAAGCTGGCGGAGATGAAGGACACCGTGACGCTGGCGGACGGGGGCCGCACCGACGCCGCGATCGCGATCGTCCGCACCGATCGCGGCAAGCTGGTAATGGACCGGCTTCGGGTGCTGATCGAACAGATCCAGGCCGAGGAAAGCCGGCTGCTCACGATCCGCCGCGACGCGGTCGAGCGCGGCGCGCAGGGACTGCTGCTGCTGTCGGTCACGGGCCTGATCTTCGCCGCATTGCTGGCGGCCGGCGCGATCCTGTCGATCCTGCGCTACGCGCGCAAGACCGAGGAAGCGAATGCCGAAGTCCGCCACCTGAACGAAGGACTGGAGGACATCGTCGCCGACCGGACGGCGGACCTGCGCGAAGCCAATGAGGAAATCCAGCGCTTCGCCTATATCGTCAGTCACGATCTCAGATCGCCGCTGGTCAATGTGATGGGGTTCACGTCGGAGCTGGAAGCGGCCGGCGAACAGGCGCGCGACTTGCTGGCCAAAGCCGAGGCGCAGGCGCCGGACGCGGTGACCAAGGACCACCGGCTGGCGGTTTCCGAGGACCTGCCCGAGGCGCTCGGCTTCATTCGCACATCGACCGCGAAGATGGACCGGCTGATCAACGCGATCCTGAAGCTGTCGCGCGAGGGCCGCCGCACGCTCGCACCCGAGCGGATCGACATGACCGCGCTGCTGAACGACATCGCCGCCGGCCTGTACCAGCAGACCGAGGCGGCGGGTGCCGCGATCGCGGTGGAGCCGCTGCCGCCGCTCACCGGCGACCGGCTCGCGCTCGACCAGGTTTTCGGCAACCTTGTCGAGAACGCGGTCAAGTATCTGGACCCGGCCCGGCCCGGCCGCATCCGGGTCAGCGGCAAGTCTTTGGGAGATATGGCCGAAATCACGGTCGAAGATAATGGCCGAGGGATAGACAAGGCCGATCAGGAGCGCGTATTCGACCTGTTCCGGCGCGCGGGTGCGCAGGATCGGCCCGGGGAAGGAATCGGCCTTGCCCATGTCCGCGCTCTGGTCCGGCGATTGGGAGGGACGATCGCGCTGGCTTCCGAAATCGGCCGTGGCAGCCGCTTCATCGTGACGCTGCCGGTGCAACTGAAAGGGACTGTGGGGGAATGACGGCGCAACAGGTCACGATCGTGATGATCGAGGATGATGACGGCCATGCCCGCCTCATCGAGAAGAATGTGCGCCGGGCCGGCGTGTGCAACGAGATCGTGCACCATACGGACGGCACATCCGCGCTGAACTATCTGTTCGACGACGCGGTGCGCTGCATGGGGCCGATGCTGGTGCTGCTGGACCTCAACCTGCCCGACATGTCCGGCGTGGCGATCCTCGAGAAGATCAAGAATGACGAATGCCTGAAGCTGGCGCCGGTGATCGTGCTGACCACCACCGACGATCAGCGCGAGATCCAGCGCTGCTATGATCTGGGCGCCAATGTCTACATCACCAAGCCGGTCGACTATGAGGCCTTCGCCAACGCGATCCGCCAGCTGGGCCTGTTCCTGTCGGTGATGCAGGTTCCGGAGGCGCCTGCTCCATGACCGATGCGCCGCCGCGCATCCTCTATATCGACGACGACGAGGCGCTGGGCCGGCTGACCCAAAAGACGCTCGGGCGGATGGGATTCGCGGTGTCGCTGGCGGCGGGCAGCGACGAAGCGGTGGCGATCCTGCGGGGCGAGACGTTCGACGCGGTCGCGCTGGACCATCACATGCCGGGCCGCGACGGACTGGCGACGCTGGCCCTGATCGCCGAGCTGCCGGCGCCGCCGCCGGTCGTCTATGCGACCGGCACCGATGAAGGGCGCGTCGCGGTGGCCGCGCTGAAGGCGGGCGCCGCCGATTATGTGATCAAGGATGTCGGCGGCAGCTATTTCGAGCTGCTGGCGGGCGCCCTGCGGGGGGCGATCGAAGCAGCGGACGTGCGGCGCGCCAAGGAAGCGGCGGAAGCGGAAATGCGCGCCGCCCGCGACCGCGCCGAGATGCTGCTGAAGGAAGTCAATCACCGCGTCGCCAACTCGCTCGCGATCGTGACCGCGCTCACCCACATGCAGGCGCAAGGCCTGACCGACCCGGCGGCGCGCGAGGCGCTCGCGGAAATGCAGCGCCGCATCGCCGCCATCGCCCAGGTCCACCGCCAGCTTTATGGCTCCGGCAATGGCGAAGCGGTGGAGCTGGCCGTCTATCTCGATAAATTGGCGGCCGAGCTGAACGAGACGCTGGGCGCGGAGCGGATCAAGCTGCATTCCGAGCCGGTGACGATATCGACCGACAAGGCGGTCTCGATCGGCGTGATCGTGACCGAGCTGGTCAGCAACGCCTGCAAATACGCCTATCCGCCCGGCGATCACGGGCCGGTCCGCATCGCGCTGGACCGGCAGGAGTCCGGCAATCTGCGCCTGATCGTCGAGGACGACGGGGTCGGGTGGAGCGGCGACGGCCCGATCAAGGGGACCGGCGTCGGCTCGCGGGTGATGAAGGCAATGGCTACGAGCCTGCGCGGGACCCTACGCTACGAATCGCGGCCCCGCGGCACGCGCGCGGTGCTGCAGTTCGCGGCGTGATCGCTTGTCACTCAGCTCGTCATGCCGGACTTGATCCGGCGACCCGCTTCTTCTTCCTTCGATCGCTGCAAAGATAAGCGGGGCCCCGGATCAAGTCCGGGGTGACGGCGCAGAGGCCGTCAAAACTCGCGGCTGAGGGCGAACTCCACGCGGGTGCGTTTGAAGTCGTAGATCGGGATCGTCGAGTCGCTGCGGGTGTGGATCACGCGCACCAGCGGGGCGAGGCCGCGCCAGCTGAAGCGGCGCAGGATGAGGCCGCCGGTCACGTCGAGACGGGTATCCGCGCGGCGCATGCCGAAGAGCGGGTCGCGGCCGTCGGCGCGCAGGCGGAAGCCGCTGAGCTGGATGAAGCCCAATTGCTTGCCGAACGCGCGGCTGGCGAGCAGGTCGACGCCGCCGCTGGTCGTCGAGAGGAAATCATATTTCGCGTCCTGGCGCGTGCCGCGCACCGCGATGCGGGTGCTGAAGCGCGGGCTGAACGCGCGGTCATAGGCGACGTTCAGATCGGCGAGCACGCCGTCCTGGATCGGCACGCGGGCGTAATTGCTCTGGAGAACCGTCACCTCGCCCTCGACCTGGCTGACCCGATCGAGCGGCTTCAGCACATTCAATGAGCCGCCATAGCTTTCGGAATAGAGATCGCCGCCGAACCAGCGGCGCTGGGCGATGGCTGCGGGGCGGACGCGGGCGCCGCCGAGATGGAATTCCGGGCCGGACGCGAGCGTCAGCACCACATCGTTGAAGCGCGACTTGCCGTAGAGGTCGGCGCGCAGCGAGGCGCGGCTGAGCAGATCGACCTTGCCGCTCAGCTTGCCGCGCGCGAAGCCCTGCAGCGAGGTCGAAAAGCCGATGCCGGAGGTGGCACGGGCGTCGCGGTCCAGCGTCAGCGGCGCGACGACGGTATCGACGCGCTCCTGGCTGGTCGCGCGGTTGATGTTGCTGTCGGGCGCGACGGCGACCTCGACCGCGCCGCCGATCGTACGGCTGGAGCGGAGCGCGGTCGCGAACCGGTCGACGACGCGGGCGACATCCTCGGGCAAGCCGGCGGCGCCGGCGCGGCGCAGCTCACGCCTGGCGCCCGCTTCGTCGCCGGTCGCGGCGAGCAGCCGTGCGAGTTCCAGACGGGGGCGGCCGGCACCCGGCTTTTCGTCGAGCAAGGCCTTCAGCCACTCGATCGCGCCCTGCTTGTCGCCCTGCGCCTCGCGCAGGATCGACAGGCGGAAGCGCGCCTCCGCCCGGAAATCGGAATTGGGATCGCGGGCGAGGCCCTTCAGCAGCGTCTCGGCATCGGCGAACCGCTTTTCCGCCGCATAGCGGTCGGCGAGCGCGAACACCTGCTCGGCGGAGAGCTGGGTGACGCGGCCCGGCGCGGCATCGCCGCCCGGCGCTTGCTGGGCAAGGGCCTGGCCGGCGACGCAAAAGAGCAGCAGGGCAGAGGCGACACGCGACACGAACAATCGCCCCTTCTTGGCGGAAAAGGCTGACGCTACTGCGCCTTGCCGACGACGACGCCGGTGGCCGCACCGCCCGGTGCGGTCAGGCTGAACGTATAGCCGACTTCCTGACCTTGAGGGCCGAAGAAGGCGCCGTTGAAGCCGCCGCTATAGACCTGGCCGTCACCGGCGTTCCCGACTTGCGTGAAGTTGCCGCTGAAGCCGCCGCCCAGGGTCGCGATCGTGCCGGCGCCGTCGAAGCGGGCGAAGGACAGCGGCGCGTTGGTGACAACATTGGTGCCGGCAAGATCGATCGTCGTCGCCACCGTCTTGGCACCGAAATCGGCCGTGAAGCTGCTGGTGCCGGCCAGCGAATAGACGCCGTTCGGGTTGGTCCAAAGCCCATCCACGATCGTCGTATAGGAACCCGAGCCCGTGCTGGGCTGATTCACGGCCTGACGAATGCCGTAGACGAAGAATTGTTCGGCCACATCCAGTGTCGCGCCGTTGTCGGTGATGCGCTGCCAGGCGCCGTAGCTGACATAGGACAGCGCCATGCGCGTGTTGGACGCGCCCGGATTGAACAACACCAGATCGTCCGACACATTACCGGACGTCTTGTTGTAGGCGGTGATCGCCGCGTTGCTGCCGGTCACATTCGCCGGCGCGAAGCTCTGGGTCAGGCCGTTGGCATCACGCACTGTGTAGGTTCCGGTGCCGGCATTGTACGCGAGCGAAACGCCGCCACCGAAATTCGTGCCCGAGCCGGACACGCCCGACGCGGTGCCATCCAGGCTCGATAGGGTCGCCGCCGTGCGTGCGCCGGCCGCCGCGAACGTCTCGCTCACCGTTAACGGCAGCGTGGCGTTGGATGTCGCTCCCGGCGCCGGAGTCGGCGTGGGGGTCGGAGCGGGAGTCGGCGCCGGTGTCGGCGTCGGCGTGGGAGTGGGTGCCGGCGTCGGAGTTGGCGTCGGAGCCGGGGTTGGCGTGGGAGTCGGCGCCGGTGTGGGTGCCGGCGTGGGGGTAGGAGTAGGTGCCGGCGTCGGCGTCGGGGTCGGAGCCGGGGTGGGCGTCGGAGTAGGTGTCGGGGCCGGCGTGGGCGCCGGTGTTGGCGTCGGGGTCGGCGCCGGCGTTGGCGTCGGTGTCGGCGTCGGGGTTGGTGTCGGCGTCGGAGTCGGCGCGGCGTTGCCGCCGGCCGAACCGATGCCCGTGCCGCCGCCACCGCCGCCGCACGCGGCGAGCGCAAGCCCAAGACTCAAAGCGCAATAATTCCGGAGCTTACGCATGACTGGTTACCCTGCAGGACCTGTTCGATGCGTTAAGGATAGCTGTTCACGGTTGACGGTCCGTAAACGGCAACGAGTGTTTTATGCCGCGCGCAGGGCCTTTTGCCGGCGGCGCTGCACCGAGGAGCCCAGACCGATCGCCTCGCGATATTTGGCGACCGTGCGGCGGGCGATGTCGAAGCCCTTGGCGCGGAGCAGATCGACGAGCGTGTCGTCGGACAGGATCGCGTCCGGCGCCTCGGCGGCGATCAGGCCCTTGATCGCGCTCTTGACCGCTTCGGCCGAGACCGCGTCGCCGCCATCGGCGGACTGAATGCCCGAGGTGAAGAAATATTTGAGCTCGAACAGCCCGCGCGCGCAGCTCAGATATTTGTTCGAGGTGACGCGGCTGACCGTCGATTCGTGCATGCCGATCGCTTCCGCGATCTGGCGCAGCGTCAGCGGCTTCAGATGCTCGACGCCGCGCAGGAAGAAATGCTCCTGCTGCTTCACGATCTCGGCCGCGACCTTGATGATCGTGCGCTGCCGCTGGTCCAGTGCCTTGATCAGCCAATTGGCGCTGTTCAGGCACTCGGTCAGCCACGCACGCGAGGTGCGGTCATTGGGGCCGGACGAAAGCTCGGCATAATAGCTGCGGTTGACGAGCAGCCGCGGCAGTGTCGCCGCGTTGATCTCGATGCCCCAGCCGATCGGCTTCTTGGCGACGAAGATGTCCGGCACCACCGTCTCGGTGCGCGCCGCGCCGAATTTCAGGCCGGGCTTCGGGTCATAGGCGCGCAACTCGCGGATCATGTCGGCCAGATCCTCGTCATCGACCTGGCAGATGCGCTTCAGGTTCGCGAGCTTGCCCGCCGCGAGCAGATCGAGATTGGCGATCAGCCGCGCCATGCACGGATCGTAGCGGTCGGCTTCCTTCGCCTGCAGCGCGAGGCATTCGGCGAGATTGCGTGCGCCCACCCCGGTGGGGTCGAAGCTCTGGACCACCCCCAGCACCCGCTCGGTCGCGGGGAGCGGCACGGCGAGGCGCTGGGCGATCTCACCCAGATCGCCGGTCAGATAGCCGGTCTCGTCGATCTGGCCGATGATCTGGATGGCGATCAGCTCATCGATGCCGGAGAGCTGTTCCCCGGCCTGGGCGATCAGATGGTCCTGCAGCGTCTCCGCCTCGCCGGCGAAACTGTCGAAGTCGATACCGTCTTCGGATAGGCCGCCCGAGGCGCCGCCGGTCAGGCCCAGCGACCCGTCAAGGCCATAGGTGTCGGATGGGCCGTCATGATGAAAGGTCTCGGCGACCAGATCGACGTCGAGGGGGGAATCGGCGACGCCGTCGCCATGCTCGACCAGCCGGTCGGCGGTGGCGGGCTCGGGCGCGTCCTCGCCGTCCCACGCGTCCGGCTCGAACTCGCGGGCTTCCTCGGGCGCGCGCTCCTCGCCGCCGGTTTCGAGCAGCGGGTTCTTTTCCAATTCCTCGGCGATGAAGCTCTCTATCTCGAGGTTCGACAGCGCCAGCAGCTTGATCGCCTGCTGCAATTGCGGCGTCATCACCAGCGATTGCGACTGGCGCAGATCGAGGCGCGGCGCGAGGCTGGCCATCGACGCTTACCTCGTCATCGCGAGGAGCGCAGCGACGTGGCGATCCAGAGGGGATGGATTGCTTCGCTGCGCTCGCAATGACGGTTGCCAGGTCACAACTCGAAATGCTCGCCGAGATAGAGGCGGCGGACATTCTCGTCCGCGACCAGCGCCTCGGGGCTGCCGGCGAACAGCACCCGGCCATCATAGATGATGCAGGCGCGGTCGACGATGTCCAGCGTCTCGCGGACATTGTGATCGGTGATCAGCACGCCGATGCCGCGCTTCTTCAACTGGCAGACGAGGTCGCGGATGTCGGCGATCGAGATCGGGTCGATGCCGGCGAACGGCTCGTCCATCAGGATGATCGACGGATTGGCGGCCAGCGCGCGAGCGATCTCGCAGCGGCGGCGCTCGCCACCCGACAGGCCCATCGCCGGCGCGTTGCGCAGCCGGGTGAGGCCGAATTCGTCGAGCAATTGCTCCAGCCGCTCGGTCCGCGCGGCCCTGTCGGGTTCGGCGAGCTCGAGCACCGCGAGAATGTTGTTCTCGACCGACAGGCCGCGGAAAATCGAGGTTTCCTGCGGCAGATAGCCGAGGCCGAGGATCGCGCGGCGGTACATGGGCAGGCCGGTGATATCCATGCCGTCGAGCATGATGCGGCCCGAATCGGGCTTCACCAACCCCATGACGGAATAGAAGCAGGTGGTCTTGCCGGCGCCGTTGGGGCCGAGCAGTCCGACGACCTCGCCACGTTCGACCGCGAGCGAAACGTCGGACAGGACGACGCGCTTTTCATAGGCTTTCGCGATCGACACCACGGCAAGGCCGCCCGTGACCTGCGGCTCCGGACTTGGCGCGATGGGCGCGGTGAAAGTGGCGATGTCGTTCATGCCGGCTCCGGCTGCTCGCAGATTAGGGTTATTGATCGGTAAAGATGGGCCGTTTGGCAAGCTTTGTGCATGGGGGGCGAAACGCTTCCGCGACGAAGCGAGGTCCTGGTGCTCAATTGCCCTTGCGCTGAGGCACGGAGAAGCGGCCCGATACCCGCCCGCCAGTGCCGCCCGAAATGGCGCCGGGCGCACCGCCGCCGACCGCCGAACCGTCGACCACCGCGCGCCCGGTGTCCAGATTGATGACCAGCCGGCCGCCGCGCACCGTGTTGGCGCCCTGCTCCAGCGTGACGCCGCCCAGCATCGTGATCTGGCGGCGATTGAGGTCGTAGACCGCGAACTGGCCGCGCGCCGTTTCGCTCGGCGAGCGCACGACCACGCCGCCGGCCGCGTCGAGCCGCTCGATCTGGACGCCGCCGTCATTGCCCTGGCGGTTGGCATAGGCGACGGTCAGCCGCGCCGAGGTCAGCGTCATTTCGGCCTGCTGAACGCGGACGTTGCCGGCGAAGATCGCGCGGTCGGCACGGTCCTGCACCTCGATCCGGTCCGCTTCGACATCCACGGGCGCGTTGGTGTTGTGATTCTTCAGCGCCTGCGCGAGCAGCGGGGCGGCAAGGGCCAAGCCGCCGCCGGCAAGACTTCCCAGGATCAGACGCCGGATCATCGGCTTCCTCTGGCCGCTCCCTGCACGATGTGCAAGCGGGCGCGGCCGGTCAGCCGCACGATCCGCTGCGGCAAATCGGCCGAAATCCGGCCGCCGCTGAAGGTGCCAAGCGGCATCCGCCCTTCGACCGCGCTCTGGCTGGCCAGCGTCCGCGTCTTCAGATCGACATCGACGTCACGCGTGACGAGCCGGTAGCCGTCGGCCGACTGATAGGTGACCGGCCCTTCGACCAGCACTTTCTCCGTATCCATATTGTAGCGGGCGCGGCCCGCCTGCAGCATGGCCGGGCCTTCGCGCATCGCCAGGCTGGCGGCGAGATCCTGCATGTGCACGATCGGCTCGCGCGAGGTCTGCTGGACGGCGGACCCGGCCTTCAGCGCGAACGGCTGGCCCTTCGAATCCTCGCCTCGGTACAGCGCCTCGGTCACGCGCATCCGTTCCTTCGCGACCTCCACCTTGTTCTTGTCGAGCACGAAGCTCAGCTCGCCCGCGATCGTCAGCGGCGCGATCGACATGAAGGCGACCAGCGCGCCGATCGCCATCGGCAGGATCATCCGCAGCCAGCGGATCACCCGATCGTGGCTCGCGCCAGGCACGGCCCAGCGCCGGCGCTCGTCCCGCGATCGGATCGCCGCCTCAGACATGGGCGAAGATATCGACCTCCGGCCAGCCGGCCAGATCGAGCCGGGCGCGGTGCGGCAGGAAATCGAAACAGGCCTGGGCCAGGCCGGCGCGGCCCTCCCGCTCCAGGCGCCTGTCCAGCTCTTCCTTCAGCGCGTGCAGGTAGCGCACGTCGGATGCGGCATAATCCTTCTGCGCATCCGAGAGCGTTGGCGCGCCCCAGTCCGAGCTTTGCTGCTGCTTCGAGATATCCTGGCCCAGCAGCTCGCGCACCAGCTCTTTCAGGCCGTGCCGGTCGGTATAGGTGCGCACCAGCCGCGACGCCGTCTTGGTGCAATAGGCGGGCGCGGCGGTGACGCCCAAATACAGTTCGATCGCGGCAAGGTCGAAGCGCGCGAAATGATACAGCTTCAGCCGGCCCGGATCGCCGAGCACGGCCTTCAAATTGGGTGCGTCATAGCTGCTGCCCGGGCCGAACCGGACCAGATGCTCGTCGCCGCGCCCGTCCGATATCTGCACCACGCAGAGCCGGTCGCGATGCGAATGAAGGCCCATCGTCTCGGTATCGACGGCGACCGGACCTTCGCCCAGCACACCGGCGGGCAGGTCCTCTTCGTGAAAATAAACTGTCATAGGTTGGAAAGGCATAGGCGCGCCGCGCGTTTGGCTCAATGGTGAAGACCCCCTTCACGCCGCCTGTGGATTATTTCGTTCGCGGGGCTTGCGATTCTTCGCTATGCAGAGTCGCGGGTGCGTCTTTGGGGTATGCGCCTCTCGGGTCTGGCGCGCGCCCGGCGTGCAGGTCCTGGCAGGGTTTTTAGGCGGGCGACCGGAAGGCAAGAATGGGTTTCGATCGAGGAAAACGCGGCGGCGGTCAGCGCGGCGGCAAGGACAAGCGCGACGGTTTCGGTGACGAGAATTACGGCGGCTACAGCGAGCAGGGCGGCGGCAGCCGCTATGGCGGCGGCGGCGGGTTCGGCGGTGGAGGCGGCGGCTTCGGCGCGCCCCGCAGCGGCGGCTTTGGCGGCGCCGGCGGCGGTGGTGGCGGCTTTGGCGGCCCGCGCGGCGGCGGCATGCCGCAGCAGGTCATCGGCGAAGGCACTGGCGTCGTAAAATTCTTCAATGCGCAAAAGGGCTTCGGCTTCGTCGTTCGCGATGACGGCGGCGAGGATGTGTTCGTGCACATCTCCGCTGTCGAGCGCGCCGGCCTCACCGGGCTCGCCGAGGGCCAGCCGATGGGCTTCACCCTCGTCGATCGCGGCGGCCGTGTGTCGGCGACCGACCTGAAGATCGAGGGCGAACCGCTGCCGGTGACCGGCGGCGGTGGTGGCGGCGGCCGCGAAGATCGCGGCGGCGGTGGCGGCGGTGGTCCGCAGCGCCAGCTGACCGGCGAGAAGGCGACCGGCACCGTCAAATTCTTCAACGCGATGAAGGGCTTCGGCTTCATTCAGCGCGATGACGGCCAGCCGGACGCGTTCGTCCACATCTCCGCGGTCGAGCGGGCTGGCATGCCGACCCTGAATGAAGGCGACAAGCTGGAGTTCGAGCTGGAAGTCGATCGCCGGGGCAAATACGCCGCGGTGAACCTGTCTCCGCTCCAAGGCTGAACCGACTTTCTCAACCCTCTCCCCGCCCGGGGAGAGGGTTTTTTATGTCATCCGCTCCGCCGCCGCCTTGTAGCGCGCCGGCCGATCGGCAGCGAAGCGCGCGACCATCGCGCGGTATTTTTCCAGCGTTGCCGCATCCGCCTTGGCCGGCGCTCCCGAATCGAACGGCGGCGCGGGATCATATTCCAGGCTGAGCTGCACGAACCGGGCATGATCCTCCCCGGCGATCGCAGCGACCAGCGCGAGTCCGAAATCGATGCCCGCCGTGACCCCGCCGCCCGTCACGCGGTTGCGATCGAACACGACGCGCTCCTTGACCGGAATGGCACCGAAATCCGCCAGATAGTCGTGGCTCGCCCAATGGGTGGTGGCGCGGTAGCCCTGGAGCAGCCCGGCCGCGCCCAGCACCAGGGCGCCGGTGCACACGCTCGTCACCCAGCGCGCCCGAGCCGCGGCATGGCGCAGCCAGGCGAGCGTCGCGTCATCCTCCATCGCCCCGGTGACGCCGAAGCCGCCGGGGACGCAGAGAATGTCCGGCGAGGCGGCGGTCTCGAACGTCGCGCCGGGGACGAGCGGGAAGCCGGCATCGGTCGGTACCGGCTCCAGCGTCCTGGCGACGAGTTCGACCCGGGCGTCCGGCAGCCGCGACAGCACCTGCGCCGGGCCGGTCAGGTCCAGCTGAGTGACATTCGGGAAAAGGAGGAAGGAGATTTGCATGGGCTGCACTATCTCGCTCGTCCCGAGCGAAGTCGAGGGGCGTGTCTCGGCATTCGGTGAAGGCGCCCCTCGCCTGCGCTCGGGACGAGCGGGCTTTGGCGTTCAGCCGATCACTCCGCCGCGATCAGCGCTTCCGCGCCGCCCAGATCGACCGAGACTAGGCGGCTGACGCCACGCTCGACCATCGTCACGCCGAACAGGCGGTGCATCCGGCTCATCGTGACGGCATTGTGAGTGACGATCAGGTAGCGTGTGTCGGTCTCGCCGACCATCGCGTCGAGCAGGTCGCAGAAGCGCTCGATATTGGCGTCGTCCAGCGGCGCGTCGACTTCGTCGAGCACGCAGATCGGTGCGGGGTTGGTCAGGAACAGGCCGAAGATCAGCGCCACTGCCGTCAGCGCCTGCTCACCGCCCGAGAGAAGCGTGAGGCTGCCGAGCTTCTTGCCCGGCGGCTGGGCCATGATCTCGAGTCCGGCTTCCAGCGGATCGTCCGAATCGACCAGCTGCAGATAGGCCTCGCCGCCTTCGAACAGCCGCGCGAACAGGCGGCGGAAATGGCGGTCCACCTCCTCGAAAGCCGCCAGCAAGCGGGCGCGGCCTTCGCGGTTGAGGCTGCCGATCGATCCCCGCAGCCGGTTGACCGCCTGGGTCAGCTCGTCGCGTTCCGCGACGGAGCGGCTCAGCGTGTCATCCACCTCGCGCAACTCCTGCTCGGCGACGAGATTGACCGGGCCGAGGCGCTCGCGGTCGAGATTGAGCTTGTCGTGCCGCGCCGATTCCTCGGCCGGGTCGCGCACCTCGGCGGAGGCGAAGCCGGCGCGTTCGGGCAGCACCGGCGGCGGGCATTCGAAGCGCTCGCCGGAGACGCGGCCCATTTCGACGCGGCGCGCGTCGGCGGCTTCGGCGCGGGCGGCGGCACCGGCGCGCAGCTCGCGGGCCTGGGCGAGCGCTTCGCCGGCCTGGGCGAGCGTCGCTTCGCCTTCGCGGACGCGGGCTTCGGCGGCACGTTCGGCTTCGGCCAAGGCGTCCGCTTCGGTGCGCAGCTCGGTCTGGCGGGTTTGGAGCGCCGCGATTTCGGTGCTGAGCGTGGCGGGCGTGGCGGCGAGCGCTTCCAGCTCGGCCTCCGCGGCGCGTTCGCGGCGCGCCATTTCCTCGATGCGCTTGGCCGCTTCACCGGCGCGGGCTTTCCAGCCCTTTACCTCGGCCTGGGCCGCGCCGTGCCGTTCGCGGTCGGCGGCGATCGCACGCTCCAGCGTCGCGGCGGCCGCGCGTTTTTCGGTGACAGCGGCACGGGCGGTTTCGCTCTCCGCCGACAGCGAAGCGACGAGCAGGGCAGTGACGGCGCCGTCGGGCAGGGCGTCGAGTTTCGATGAGGCGCCCTCGGCGTCGCGCGCCGCGTCATCGCGTTCGTCGCTGATGCGGGCGAGCCGCTGGCCGAGTTCGGTCCTTCGAGCGGCAAAGCGGTCGATCGCCGCCTCCGCCGTGTCTTCCTCGCGCCGCGCGGTGCGGGCGTCATTCTCGGCGCTTGCGAGGGCGCGGCGCGCATCGTCGGCGGCACCGCGCGCCGCGACAAGGCGAGAGGCGGCGTCCTCCATCGTCGCCTGTGCGGTCGCGACCGCGCCGCGTGCATCGGGGAGGGACGTGCGCAGGGCATCGAGTCGATTGGCGCGAATCAGGCGTTCGGCGGCGGCAGCGCCGGCGTCGGTCGCGGCGAAACCATCCCAGCGCCGCATCGCGCCGTTCAGCGTCACGAGCTGCTGGCCCGGTGACAAGGCGCGGCCGTCATCCACCGCGAGCACCGCAGCCTGGGCGAGACGACGGCCGAGCGCGGCGGGCGCCGTTACGTGCGCGGCGAGGCTGTCGGCGATCGGCGCATCGACGGAGAGTTCAGCCCAATTGTCGAGCGCCGTTTCGAGATCGTCGCCCAGCGCGGCGGCGAGCGCGCGCTCATAGCCGGGCGCGGCGCGGACATGGTCGATCAGCCGGTCGCCGGCGGCAGGCCGCAGCGCTGTTTCGAGCGCCTGCGCCTCGCTCTCCAGCGCGGCGAGCGCGGCGCGGGCTGAGGCGAGCGCGGCCTCCGCCGCTTCGCGCTCGGATGCGGCAGTGGCGCGAGCGGTTTCGCTCGACTCGATCGCGGCGGCAGCGGTGGTCGCGGCCTGCTCGGCGGCGGCGCGGCGCGCAGCGGCATCCGCGCGGGCCGCGTCCAGATCGGCGCCTGCCCCGAGCTTCGCGATTTCCGCTTCGACGCCTGCTAGCTCGGACTTCGCACGCGTGAGGCGGTTCTGTGCGGCGGCGGCGGCGGAGCGGGCGATCTGCGCCTCGGCCTGCTCGCGTGCCTGGGCCGAATGCGTTTGGGCAAGCGCGACTTCGGCGTCGCGCGCGGCGCTTTCGGCGCGGGCCAGCCCGGCGGCAAGCTCGGGGCGGCCGGCCTCGGCGGCGGCGACGCGCTGTTCGAGCAATTTGGCCTCGGCTGTCAGCCGCGAAATCGCTTCGGCGGCGTCGTTGGCGAGGGCGCCTTCGCGGTCGCGGTCGCCGGCAAGGCGTTCGCGCTGCTGGGTGAGTTCGGTGAGGCGCCGCTCGGCCCCGGCAAGTTCGGCGCGGGCGGTGGCGAGCTTGTGGCCAGTCTCGCTCGCCCGGTCGCGCGCGGCCTGGGCAGCGGTGCGGGCATCGGCGAGCTGGCGCGTCGCCTGTCCGCTCCAGGCGGCGGAGGCGCGCTGGGCTTCGGCGAGCTGGCCAACGCGCTGCTCGGCATGCGCTGCTTCCGCCTTGGCCGCATCGGCAGCCTGGGCGGCGTCACGCCAGCGCGCGAAGATCAGTCGCGCCTCGGCCACCTTGATCTCAGCTGAGATCGCCCGATAGCGTTCGGCCGCGCGGGCTTGGCGGCGGAGCTGAAGCGAGCGCGTCTCCATGTCGCCGATCAACTCGCCCAGCCGGGTCAGGTTGGTCTCGGTCGCACGCAGCTTCTGCTCGGCATCCTTGCGGCGGACGTGCAGGCCGGCGATTCCCGCCGCTTCTTCCAGCATCGCGCGCCGCTCGACCGGCTTGGCGCCGATCACCGCGCCGATCCGGCCCTGACTGACAAGCGCGGGCGAATGGGCGCCGGTGGCGGCATCGGCGAAGAGCAGCGACACGTCCTTGGCGCGCACGTCGCGGCCGTTCAGGCGATAGGCGGAGCCGGCGCCGCGCTCGATGCGGCGGACAACTTCGACCTCGCCGTCATCATTGTCGGCGGTTTGCGCGTAGAGCTGGACCTCGGCGAAGTCGCGGGACGGGCGCTGAGCGGTGCCGGCGAAGATCACGTCGTCCATGCCGCCACCGCGGAGCGATTTGGCGCTGCCTTCGCCCATCACCCAGCGCAATGCCTCGAGCAGGTTGGATTTGCCGCAGCCATTGGGGCCGACGACACCGGTCAGGCCGGCCTCGATCCGCAGCTCGGTCGGATCGACGAAGCTCTTGAAGCCGGTGAGCTTCAGCCGCTTGAACCGCAATGCGCCGCCTCCTCGCAGCCCATCCTATCGCGCACGCGCGCGCGGGGAAGAGGCGCAGAGACCATTATCCCCAGGATTTAGGTGGTCCGGGGCGGGAATGAGTCCAGTTGTCGAGGATCGCTCCCCTTCCGCAAGCGGGAGGCGCTTATGCCCCCGCTTCCTTCAGCTTGGGCTCGAGCTGGTCCCAGGTGCCGATGTTCGGCTGCAGCGTGCCGTTGATGAAGAAGGCGGGCGTGCCGGGGATCTGCTGGTCGTTCGCTTTTTTCTGCATGTCGATCAGCTTGGCGACAGCGGCCTGATCGTTGAAGCAGGCGTCGAGCTTCGATTGCGGGATGCCGCGCTGCTTGGCGAACGTGTCGATGCCGAGCAGCGATGCGAGCGCCTTGAACTGCTCGGCCGGCGGCTGGGTCTGCAGCTTCGCGATCTGATCCTGCGGCAGCTTCTGCATCTTGTCGAAAATATCGGTCTGCTGCGCGAAGGTCTGCTCGGTCATCGCGAAATAGGGGTCCGGGCCGCCGCAGCGTGAGACCAAAGTCGCGGTCATGTCGATCGGATCGCGAACATAATTGCGCGCTTCCAGGCTGACCGTGCCTTTCTTGATGTACCCGTCGCGTAGCTTGGGAAAGCCGTGCTCCTCGAAATCCTTGCAGTGCGGGCAGGTGAGCGAGAGATATTCGACCAGCTTCACCTTGGCATTGGGGTTGCCCATCACGAAGCCGCCATCCGCCGTCTGGCTGACCACGGTCGTCCAGTCGCCGCCGACCGGTGCAGCGACAGGGCCGGCGGCCGTCTGGTTCGCGGGCGTCGCGCTGTTGCCGGCACCCTTGTCGCAGCCGGCGAGCGCCAGCGCGGCGGCGCCCAGCGCCAGCAGATGAGCCTTGGTCATGAGCTTCGTCTCTCCGTTACTTCTTCAGGCGCGGCTCGAGCGCCGCCCAGGTCGTGGTGTTGTCGACGGCCGCGCCGTTGACGAGGAAAAAGGGCGTGCCGGGGATCGAGCGTTTCGACCAGGCCTCGTCGGTCATCGCCAGCACGGTCTTTTCCTGCGCCGCGTCCGTGAGGCAGGCATTCACCTGGGCGCCGGCCAGCCCAAGCACCGGACCCAGCCCGGCGGCGTTGGCGAACATCTTCAAGCGCTCGGCGGGCTTGGCGGCTTCCAGCGCGGGCTGATTAGCCTGCGCGTATTGCACGCCGCGATCGAACCATTGCTCCTGGGTGGCGAAAAGCCTGTCATGCGCGGCGAAGAAACGCGCCGGGCCGGTGCAGCGGGCGAGCAGGGTCGCGGCGAGGTCGATCGGGTCACGCACGGCATGGCGAATCTCGATCGCGGTGCCGCCGGTCGCGATGTATTTGGCGCGCAGCGGCCCGCTCGCTTCGCCGGTGAAGTGCGCGCAATGCGGGCAGGTGTAGCTGACATATTCGACCAGCCGCGTCTTGGCGGCCGGATTGCCGAGCACGAACGCGCCGGTGGGGGTCTGGGTGACCTTTTTCGTCCAGTCGATCGCGGGGGCGGCGGCCGCGAGCGCGATCAGGGCGAGGCCCGTCAGTGCCGATTTCAACGCTTTCACGCTTTCACTTTCCCCAGGATCGGCAGGCTTTCAGTGGTGGCGATGCCGCGCGCCAGCGATTCGAGCACCGCGCGCAGCTCCGGATCGCCGACCGCGCGCAGCGAATCGCCCAGCTCCAGCGGCACCGGCTTCAGCTCGGCCGGGGCCGGCTTTGGCGCGGCCTTGGCCACGACGCCCTGGCGCATCACCAGCCGCTCGACCGCCGGATAGCCGAAGAAGCGGTTCACCCGCTCGACGATCTCGGGCGCGACGTGCTGCATCATCGGCGCGTGCGCGCTGGAGACGGTCAGCGTCAGCGCGCCGTTGGCGCGCTTGCCGTGCGGAAAGCGGATCGATTCGGGCGCGGACACGCCGGCATAGCGGGCGCCGACGATTTCGGCCCAGCGGCTGACCACCGAATGCTGGACGAAACCGAATTTGCGAAACGAGGCGCGCCCGGCGTCGGGCAGCAGCTCCGAAACGCTGCGCGCACGGCCACCGCGCGGGGTTTCATCCGGTTTGGGTTTGCGGCCAGCCATGCTTTGCGGGTCATTGCCACAGCTCCCCCGAACCGTCCATTGGCAAGCGCGTGATCGCGGACATGCTTCTCGCCTGGTATGACCGGCATGCGCGGGCGCTGCCGTGGCGCAGTCCGCCCGGATCCGCCGCGCCCGATCCCTATCGCGTGTGGCTGTCCGAAGTGATGCTGCAGCAGACGACGGTCGCGGCGGTGAAACCCTATTTCGAGCGGTTCACGGCGCGGTGGCCGACGGTGGAGGCGCTGGCGGCCGCCGAGGATGCCGAGCTGATGGCCGCCTGGGCGGGGCTTGGCTATTACAGCCGCGCGCGCAACCTGCTCGCTTGCGCGCGGACGGTCGTGGCGGAGCAGGGTGGGCGATTCCCTGAAAGCGCCGCTGCGCTGCGCAAGCTGCCGGGTATCGGTGAGTATACAGCGGCGGCAATCGCTGCGATCGCGTTCGGCGAGGCGGCGACCGTGGTGGACGGCAATGTCGAGCGGGTGATCGCCCGTCTGTGCGTGATCGACATGCCGATGCCCGCCGCCAGGCCGCTGATTCGGGAGCGGGCGGCGGCGCTGACGCCTGTCGACCGGCCCGGCGACTATGCGCAGGCGATGATGGACCTGGGCGCGACCATCTGCACGCCGCGCCGCCCGGCCTGCGCGATCTGCCCGCTGCGGGAGGATTGCCGCGCGTTCGCGCTCGGGCGGACTGAGGATTTACCGGTGAAAGCGCCGAAGGCCCAGCGGCCGCACCGGCGCGGTATCGCTTTTTGGGCGGAGGCGAACGGCCATGTGCTGCTGGTGACGCGGCCGGCGAAAGGCTTGCTCGGCGGGATGCGGGCACTGCCGACCGGCACCTGGGGCGATACGCTCGATCTCGACGAAGCGCCGGTCGGGGCATCCTGGCGGATTTTGGAGCCGCCAGTGCGGCATGTCTTCACGCATTTCTCGCTGGACCTGACTGTCGCGGTCGCGCGCGTGGATCGCGTGAATGTCGCGGGCGGCGAGTGGTGGCCGATCGACCGGCTTGCGGAGGCTGGCCTGCCGACACTGTTTGACAAGGCGGCGCGGCTGGCCTTGGACGCGCGCATGGATGTGCCATGCTGAGGCCGGGCTTTACCGGCTCCCCGCTCGATCGCGCAGACGCGCTGCGCAACGACCCGGACGCGCTGGCGACGGCGATGGGCGATTGGCGCGCGCGGTTGCTGCGGCTGGACGGCATCGACCCGGTGCTGGACAGTCAAGGCCGGCTGAGCTGGGGAAGCCTTGCCGAAGCGGGCGATGGAGCGGAACTGCTGCTGCTCGGCCTGATCGACGGCAAGCCGCATTTCGCCGCGCTCGACTATGCGATGCCGGAAGGGGCGGGCCGGTCGCCCGCGATTTTCCGCGCGCTGGACATGATGCCGGCGGAGGAGGCCTCGACCTATGCCGCCGCGCGCAGCCTCATCGACTGGCATTTGCGGCATCGGTTCTGCGCGCGCTGCGGCAGCGGCGACACCGTGCTCTTCCGGGGCGGCTGGGGGCGCAGGTGCGGGAATTGCGACGCCCAGCATTTTCCGCGCGTCGACCCAGTCGTCATCATGCTCGCCGAGTATGACGGCCGGGTGCTGGTCGGTCGCCAGCCCGCCTATCCGCCGCGCCGCTATTCCGCGCTCGCCGGCTTCGTGGAGCCGGGCGAATCGGTCGAGGAAGCGGTCGCGCGCGAGCTGTTCGAGGAAGCCGGCCTGAAGGTGCGCGATGTGCGCTATGTGGTCAGCCAGCCCTGGCCTTTTCCGTCATCGCTGATGATGGCCTGCGTGGCGACCGCCGACGATCCGGCGCTGACGATCGACACGACCGAGCTGGACGATGCAATCTGGGTGGACCGTGCGGGCGTGGAGGCGGCGATGACGGGGCGCGAGGACGCGCCGTTCCTGGCCCCGCCGCCATTCGCGATCGCGCATACCCTGTTCCGGTGGTGGCTGGAGCGGTAGCTTCGAGCAGCGCCCCTCGACTTCGCTCGGGACGAGCGGAAACCTTGACGGAAAAAGCTCGCTCGTCCTGAGCGAAGTCGAAGGGCGTCGCTCCGTCTCAGCCCCGCTTGCGCGCCTGGGGGTATACGCCGAGCACTTTCACCCAGCGCGCGTGGAAGCGGAGCTCTTCCAGGGCGCGGTCGACGGGCGGGTCGCCCGGCGCGCCTTCGATGTCGGTGTAGAATTCGGTCGCGGCGAAGCTGGCGCCGCGCTGGTAGCTTTCCAGCTTGGTCATGTTGATGCCGTTGGTCGCGAAGCAGCCGAGCGCCTTGTAGAGCGCGGCGGACACGTTGTTCACCTGGAAGGTGAAGGTCGTCATCAGGTCGCCCTCCGCCGGAAGGTGGGCATCACGGGCGAGGATCAGGAAGCGGGTGGTGTTGTCGGCCTCGTCGGCGATTTCGTTGGCGAGGACGTCCAGCCCGTAGATCTCGGCGGCGAAGGCCGGGGCGATCGCGGCGACGCGCCAGTCCCGCATCTCGGCGACGGCGGCGACAGCGGCGGCGGTGTCGGCATAGTCGATCGGACGGATGCCGCGCGCGCGCAGCCATTTGCGGCTCTGCCCGAGCGCCTGCGGATGGCTCATCACTTCGCGGATGTCGTGACCCTGCCTGCCGATCAGCGCGGGGACGATCGGCAGGAAATGCTCGCCGGTGATGGCAAGGCCCGATTCGGGCAGCAGGAAATGGATGTCGGCGACCCGGCCGTGCACCGAATTCTCGATCGGTATCATGGCCTGTCCGGCGCGGCCTTCCTTCACCGCCTCCAGCGCGTCCTCGAAGCTGAAGCACGGGAAAGGCAGGGCATCCGGAAAATATTCGATGATCGCGCGGTGCGAATTGGCGCCGGGCGCGCCCTGGAACGCGACAGCGCGCGCCGGATCGGCGGCCGCGGCCGCGATCATCTGCGCGACCAGGGTCCGCGCGGGGGCAGGATAATTTTCCATGTGCGCGGCGCGCCTACGGCCTTTCGACTGTCAAGGGAACCCGGCGTCTTGCAGGGCGGGCAGCCTCTTTCTAAAGGGGGGCGCGTTTTTCAAGGGGCGAGCCCGCACAGCCGCGGGCGACACTTAAGGATTTGGAATGAACGACCGCAACAACACGATCGCCGGCTGGGTTCTTGGTGCCGGGATCGTGGCGCTGGGCGCTGGCATCCTGTCTGGCGAGTATTTCCACGCCGAGCGGCCCGAGAAGATGGGCTATCCGATCGAGGGCGTGGTCGAAACAGGCGGTGCCGGCGCCGCCGCGGCCGAGGTGCCGATCGAAACGCGCATGGCCGCTTCCGATGCCGCCAATGGCGAGAAGGTCTTCCAGAAATGCGCGGCCTGCCACACCGCGACCAAGGGCGGCGCGAACGGCGTCGGCCCGAACCTGTGGAACGTGGTCGGCGAAGGCATCGGCCAGGGCGCGGGCGGATTCGCCTTCTCGGACGCGCTCAAGTCCAAGGGCGGCAATTGGGATTTCGCCTCGCTCGACCAGTGGCTGACCAGCCCCCGCAAATTCGCGGAAGGCACCAAGATGACGTTCGCGGGCCTGTCGAACGGCAAGGACCGGGCGGACGTGATCGCCTATCTCAACAAGCAGAATGACGCGCCGAAGCCGATGCCGGCCGCCGCCGCGGCGCCGCCTGCCGCTGAAGGCGACAAGACTGGCGGCGCCGAAGGGGGCAAGGCCGCCGATACCGGCGCGGTGCCGGGAACGCCCGCGACCGGCGCGCCCTCGATCGATCCGGCCGCCAAGCGCCAGGCCGAGACAAAGAGCGACATGCCGGCGGTGCCGAAGAAGTAAGCGGCTTAACGCGACTTTTCGTCCGTTCGTATCGAGCGAAGTCGAGATACGCTTCTCGACTTCGCTCGAAGCAAACGGTTTTAGTTTTTTCGGCTCAATCCGCGAAGGGATCGCGGACCAGGATCGTGTCCTCGCGCTCCGGGCTGGTCGAGACGAGCGCGACCGGGCAGCGGATCAGTTCCTCGACGCGGCGGATATATTTGATCGCGGCGGCCGGAAGCTGCGCCCAGCTGCGCGCGCCGAAGGTCGATTCGCTCCATCCCGGAATCTCTTCATAGACCGGCTCGACCCCGGCCTGGTCGGCGGCGTGGGCCGGGAAATGGTCGAGCGTCCGGCCGTTCAGCCGGTAGCCGGTGCAGATGCGGATCGTGTCGAGGCCGTCCAGCACGTCGAGCTTGGTGAGCGCGACGCCGGTGACGCCCGACACCGCGACCGACTGGCGCACCAGCACCGAATCGAACCAGCCGCAGCGCCGCTTGCGCCCGGTGACAGTGCCGAATTCATGCCCTTTCTCGCCCAAACGCTGGCCGATCGCGTCGTCCAGCTCGGTCGGAAACGGGCCGGAGCCGACGCGGGTGGTGTAGGCCTTGACGATCCCCAGCACGAAGCCGACCGCGCCCGGCCCGAGGCCGGAACCGCCCGCCGCCGTGCCAGCGATCGTGTTCGACGATGTGACGAACGGATAGGTGCCGTGATCCACGTCCAGCAGCACGCCCTGCGCGCCTTCGAACAGGATGCGGCGGCCGCGCTGACGCGCCTGATTGAGATCGAGCCAGACGGGCTTGGCGAATTGCAGCACGAAATCGGCGATCTCGCCAAGCTCACGCAGCAGCCGCTCGCGGTCGATCGGCTCTTCGCCGAAGCCGGCACGGAGCGCATCGTGGTGCGCGGTCAGGCGATCGAGCTGCGGACCGAGCGCGTCGAGATGGGCGAGATCGCAGACGCGGATCGCGCGCCTGCCGACCTTGTCCTCATAGGCCGGGCCGATGCCGCGCCGGGTCGTGCCGATCTTGCCCGCGCCGCTCGCATCCTCGCGCAGCGCGTCGAGGTCGCGGTGGAAGGGGAGGATCAGCGGGCAGGTGTCGGCGATCGAAAGGGTTTCCGGCGTCACCTTCACGCCCTGCGCGCGCAGCTTCTCGGCCTCGGCCTTCAGCGCCCAGGGGTCGAGCACCACGCCATTGCCGATGACGGACGGTGTGCCGCGCACGATGCCCGATGGCAGCAGCGACAGCTTGTAGACATTGTCGCCGATCACCAGCGTGTGGCCGGCATTGTGGCCGCCCTGGAAACGGACCACCAGATCGGCCCGCTCGGCGAGCCAATCGACGATCTTGCCCTTGCCTTCGTCGCCCCATTGCGCGCCGATCACCGTGACGTTGGCCAATGCGCCCTCCTTTGTGCGAGGATCGCCTAGTGGAGACGCGCGGGCGGGTCCACAGGCGGAGCGGAAAATGCGGGGGATGGACGTGATCGGATTGATGTTCGCTGCCGCCTTGCTGGCCATTGCCACGCCGACGATCGCGGAACAGGCGGGGCCGCGCATCATGGTCGCCGGGCCAACCGCGGCGCGGACGATCATCTATGGGCCGGAGCAGCGCCAGGGGCTGGAGCTGTTCACGCGCGGCGGGGGCAAGGCGCCGCTGATCGTCTATCTGCATGGCGGCGGCTGGAGCGCGGGTTCGCCCAAGGACGGGTCGAAGGGCGCACAGGCCGGCCATTGGACCTCGACCGGCTATGCCTATGCGACAATCGCCTACCGGTTCGCGCCGGTGGTGGGCGCCGAGGATCAGCTGCGCGACGTGGCGAAAGCGATCGCGCTGCTGCGGCGGGAGCCGGGCGTCGACGGCCGCCGCATCGTCCTTATCGGGCACAGCTCCGGCGCGACGATGGCGGCGCAGCTGGGCACCGATCCGCGCTGGCTGACCGAAGCCAGGGTTCCGTTCGGGGCAGTGAAGGCGGTGGTGCTGCTCGACCCGTCAGTGCTTGACCTGCCGCCGGTGATGGCGGCGAAGGGCGATCCGATGGTCGAGCGCTATCTGCGCCCAGCTTTCGGCGACGATCCGGCGCGGCAATCGGCGCTGTCGCCGGTCAAGCAGACCGACGCGCCCAACGCGCCGGCCTGGCTGATCCTCGCCGATGCGAACAACGGGTTCGCGCAAGCCCAAGGCGGCGATCTCGCGGCCGGTCTGCTCGGCGCGGGCGCGAAGGAAGCGACGGTCGTGCCGATCGCCGGCACGACGCACATGCGGCTGAACAACGAGATCGGCGCGGATGGCGACAAGGCGACCGCCGCGATCGACGCGTTCCTGGCGCGCGCGCTGCCGGAAAACCAGAAGGCGCGGCGGCGCTAGCGACTTCCCCCTCTCCCGCTCGTCCCGAGCGTCTTCTTAGCGGGGCTGGATATCTTTACCGTCCAATATGTGCGAGCAGCCTGCCCCCATGCACTCTTCGCCCAACGCAGCGACCGTGATCCAGCCTTCGCCACGCAGCCGGGTTGCAATCGCCGGATCGTGGCCTAGCGGCAGGAAAAGGCGGCGCGGGGTTTCCTCGGGCGTCACCAAGTCGAGCAGCGGGTCGGGGTAGATGGAGAAACCGATCGCCGGTTCCTCGCGGCCATCCTCGTGCAGGATCGTGTAGGCGCCGCCGCGGCCGACCTCGCCGGTCAGCCCTTCGACGAACAGCGAGAAGCCGAGCCAGCTCTGATATTCGAAGCCGTGGCGCTCGGTCGGGTCGAGCGTGACGGCGGCGACGCCGTCCAGCCGAGCCGCGACGGTCTCCAGGCCGGCGATGCGCGATGCCAGCGCACCGCCCTTGTCGAAAGCTCGCAGCCGCTCGATCGCTTCCGCGAAGGGGCCGGCGGCGGCGATGAGCGGCAGATAGGCCTCCGCGCCGGCCGCGATCAGCCCGCCTGCATCCTTGGCGTCGAGCAAAGCGCGAACACGGGCTATGTCGGGCGCGTCGGCGGCGAGCGCTTCGACAAGATCGGGCAGCGTCAGATCGACGGTAATGCCGGTCGCGCCCGCCGCTTGCAGCGTCTCGACCGAGAGCGCGACGATCTCGGCGGCTGCTGCGGCGCTGTCCTGGCCGATCAGCTCCGCGCCGATCTGCGTCATCTCGCGTTCGGGGCGCAGCTGCGACGCGCGCAGCTTCACGACCGGGCCGCCATAGCTGAGCCGCAAGGGGCGCGGGCGGTGAGCAAGCCGCGTCGCGGCGATGCGGCCGACCTGCGTGGTGATGTCGGGCCGAAGCGCCAGCGTGCGCTGGGACAGCGGATCGACCACGCGCAGCAGATCGCGCGGGGTGCCGGATTTCAGCCGCCCGGCGAGCGACTCCTCATATTCGGCCAGCGGCGGCGCGACCCGCTCATAGCCATGCGCGCGGATCGCATCGAGTGCCGCACGCAGCATCGTGGCGGCGGCCTCCGCCTGGGGCGGCAGCCGATCGCGCAGACCTTCGGGGAGGAGGGAGGGGGTGGTCACTGCCCCTCTCCCTGGCCGCTGGCGCGACCGTGCCTCTCCCCATTGGGGAGAGGGTGGCGAGCGGAGCGAGACGGGAGAGGGGCAGTGTTTACGGCCTCCCGGATCATGTGCAGGACGCCATCGAGATTCCTCATCACATCCTCATTCGTGAAACGCAGAACGCGATAGCCATGCGCTGCCAGCCGCGCCGTTCGATCCGCGTCATGCCGAGCGGTGAAGTCATGCGTTCCGCCGTCCACCTCGACCACAATCTTGTGCCGTCGTGCGGCAAAGTCGGGGATCGCGCCGGCGGCCAAGCTTTGATGCACGAACTTGATGCCGTCGAGCCGGCCCGCGCGCAGCGCATTCCATAAGCGCGCCTCGGCCGGCGTCGGCGCGCTGCGCATCTGCTTGGCGAAGTTCAGCAGCCGTTCGTCGCGTTTCGGCACTGCCCCTCTCCCTGGTCGCTTCGCGACCGTCCCTCTCCCCGGTGGGGAGAGGGTTGGCAAGTCCTACGCGAACGCCAGCGGTTTTACGCGCTTCACGCCGGGGAGTTTGGCGAGCTGGTCCAGCACCGGTTGCGGCACCGGGGAATCGACCGAGAGCAGCAGCACCGCCTCGCCGCCGGCGGCGCGGCGGCCGAGGTGGAAGGTGCCGATGTTGACGCCGGCGTCGCCGAGGGTGGCGCCCAGGCGGCCGATGAAGCCGGGCGCGTCCTCGTTCACGACATAGAGCATATGGCCGGCGAGATCGGCTTCGACCTTGATGCCGAACAGCTCGACCAGGCGCGGACTCTGGTCTCCGAACAGAGTGCCGGCGACCGAGCGCTCGCCTTCGGACGTCGCGACCGAGACGCGGACGAGCGTGTGGTAATCGCCCTCGCGATCATGCCGCACCTCGCGCACGTCGAGCCCGCGTTCCTTGGCCAGGAATGGCGCGTTCACCATGTTCACCGTGTCCGAATAGACGCGCATCAGCCCGGCCAGAACCGCGCCGGTGATCGGCTTCTGGTTGAGATCGACGGCGGCGCCTTCGGTTTCGATATTGATATGCGTCAGGCCGCCATGCGCGAGCTGGCCGACCAAGCTGCCGAGCTTTTCGGCGAGCGCCATATAGGGGCGCAAGCGCGGCGCTTCCTCGGCCGAGACGGACGGCATATTGAGCGCGTTGGTGACGCCGCCGGTCAGCAGATAGTCGGCCATCTGCTCGGCGACCTGGATCGCGACATTGACCTGGGCCTCGTTGGTGGAAGCGCCAAGATGCGGTGTCGAGATGAAGCCGGGAGTGTTGAACAGCGGCGATGCCTGTGCCGGCTCCTCGACGAAAACGTCGAGCGCGGCGCCCGCCACCTGCCCCGAATCGAGCGCGGCCTTCAGCGCTGCTTCGTCGATCAGGCCGCCGCGCGCGCAGTTGATGATGCGCACGCCCCGCTTGGTCTTGGCGAGATTTTCGGCCGAGAGGATGTTGCGGGTCTGATCGGTCAGCGGCGTGTGGAGCGTGATGAAGTCGGCCTTGGCGAGCAGTTCATCGAGCGTGGCTTTCTCCACGCCCAACTCTCGCGCGCGGTCGCCGGACAGGAAGGGATCGAAGGCGACGACGCGCATCTTCAGGCCGATCGCGCGGTCGGCGACGATCGAGCCGATATTGCCGGCGCCGATCAGGCCCAGCGTCTTGCCGGTCAGCTCGACGCCCATGAAGCGGTTCTTCTCCCACTTGCCGGCCTGGGTGGAACGATCGGCCTCGGGAATGTCGCGGGCGAGCGCGAACATCAGCGCGATCGCATGCTCGGCCGTGGTGATGGAGTTGCCGAACGGCGTGTTCATCACGACCACGCCCTTGGCCGAGGCGGCGGGGATGTCGACATTGTCGACGCCGATGCCGGCGCGGCCGACGACCTTGAGGTTCGTCGCGGCATTCAGCACGTCGCGCCCGACCTTGGTGGCGGAGCGGATGGCGAGGCCGTCATAATCGCCGATGATCGCGATCAGCTCGTCCTTGGAAAGGCCGGTCTTCTCGTCGACCTCGAGGCCGCGCTCGCGGAAGATCTGCGCGGCGCGCGGGTCCATTTTGTCTGAAATGAGAACTTTGGGCATTTTCTTTGCTCCCTCAGCCGTCACCCCGGCGAAGGCCGGGGTCCAGCTGTTTTGAAATGAAGAAGAAGCTGGATTCCGGCCTCCGCCGGAATGACGATTATTGTTGGATCTGGTGCCAGGCCCAGTCGAGCCACGGCCCCAGCGCTTCGATGTCGGCGGTCTCGACGGTGGCGCCGCACCAGATGCGCAGGCCCGCGGGCGCGTCGCGGTGGCCGGCGATGTCATAGGCGACATCTTCGGCCTCCAGCAGACCGGCGAGCTTCTTGACCAGCGCCAGCTTGGCCGTTTCGTCCGCGCCGGCCACGGCGGCATCGGCGAACTTCAGGCACACGCTGGTGTTCGATCGGATCGCGGGATCGGCGACCAGATGGTCGAGCCAGGGCAGGCCATCCACCACCCCATCCAGCGCCGCGACGTTGGCGTCGGCACGGGCGATCAGTGCTTCCAGCCCGCCCAGCCCCTTCGCCCATTCCAGCGCGAACAGGTAATCCTCGATCACCAGCATCGACGGGGTGTTGATCGTCTCGCCCTCGAAAATGCCCTCGATCAGCTTGCCGCCCTTCGTCATCCTGAAAATCTTCGGGAGCGGCCAGGCCGGCGTGTAGCTTTCCAGCCGCTCGACCGCGCGCGGCCCCAGGATCAGCACGCCATGCGCTGCCTCGCCGCCGAGCACTTTCTGGAAGCTGAAAGTGGTCACGTCCAATTTGTCGAACGGCAGCGGCGTCGCGAAGGCGGCGCTGGTGGCATCGGCGAAGGTCAGGCCCGCGCGCCCGTCGGGAATCCAGCCGCCGTCGGGCACGCGCACACCTGATGTCGTGCCGTTCCAGGTGAAGATCACGTCACTCGCGAAATCGACCGCGCCGAGATCGGGAAGCTGCCCATAGGGCGCCTTCAGCACCGTCGGATCCAGCTTCAGCTGTTTGACCGCGTCGGTGACCCAGCCCTCGCCAAAGCTCTCCCAGGCGAGCACGGTGACCGGGCGTGGTCCCAGCATCGACCACATCGCCATCTCGACGGCGCCGGTGTCGGACGCGGGGACGATGCCGATGCGGTGTGTGTCCGGCACCTGCAGGATCTCGCGGGTCAGCTCGATCGCATATTGGAGCCGGCTCTTGCCGAGCTTCGAGCGATGCGAGCGGCCGAGCGCGCCGTGCGGCAGGCGATCGAGCGACCAGCCCGGCGGCTTCGCGCAGGGACCGGAGGAAAACCAGGGGCGTTGGGGTTTGTCGGCGGGACGATCCGGACGCAGATCGTGCGTCGGGGCAGTATCAGTCGCAGTCATGTCTCTCTCCTCGCAGAGAGCGCGCGCCGCGTTGGGACGGCGTGGCCCGCCGACGGGAATAGTGGCGCGGTGGCGAAAGTCAAACCGCCCATTCGACTCGGCCGCGGCACGGCTGGTCGCCGAGGAGATTCTCCGCCCGAACACAATCGGCTAGCATCTTCATCATGGGGCGAGGTAGGTTTGCGGCAGTGGCGATCTGCTTGGTGCTGGCCTCGTGCGCCGGCGGCAGCGACCGGCGCTCGGCCCCGCCAGAGCCGCCGACACGGACCACGCTCGATTCGCCGCAGGTCCGTTTGTGCCTCGCCAATCTGGGCCAGCTCGCGCGGTTTCAGGCGCTGCCCGACCGTGATTATGGCGGCGGCTGCTATACGTTCGGCACCGTCAAGCTGAGTGAGGCTGGCGTGCCGGTCTCCAATCTCGGCGCGATGAATTGCGCGCTTGCCGCGACCTTCACGGCGTGGGTGCGCAACGGGGTGATGCCCGCCGCCCGCCTGTATCTCGGAACCGAGCTGGCCCGGGTCCAGACGTTCGGCAGCTATTCCTGCCGCAACGTCAACGGGCAGCTGGCGGGCAGGCTTTCCGAGCATGCGTCCGCCAATGCCGTCGACGTCAGCGGCTTCCAGCTGAGCGACGGGCGGCGGATCACGATCAAGGGCGACTGGACCAATCCTGATCCGGCGGTGCGAAGCTTTCTCGCCGCGATCCACACCTCCGCCTGCCGCCGCTTCAAGACGGTGCTCAGCCCCGATTATAACGCGCTGCACGCCGATCATTTCCACCTCGACATGGGACGCGGCCCCTTCTGCCGGTGATTGCGGGAGGCGCCGGAAAGGCCTAAGCCGCGCCGCCTATGACCGAAACCAGAGTGCCCTCGCGCGTCTTTCCGCGCGCGCATGAAGAGGCCGAAGCGGCCCGCAACCTTCTCCAGACCCCGCAGACGATGGACCCGGCCTATAAGCTGGCGTTCCAGGATACGGATTTCCTGCTGCGGGAGGATCTTCGCCCGGTCCGCTTCCAGCTGGAGCTGCTGAAGCCGGAATTGCTGCTCGACGAAGCCAAGATCGCCTCGACCTTCGTGTTCTATGGCTCAGCGCGCATTCCGGAACCCGCCAAGGCCGACGTGCTGCGCGAGGCGGCGACCGGCGAGGAAAGCAAGCGGGTCGCCGAACGCGTGATCGCCAAGGCCAAATATTATGATGTCGCGCGGGATTTGGCGCGGCTTGCCAGCCAAAGCCCTCGCGATCTGGACGGGTGGCGCCACTTCGTCGTCTGCTCGGGGGGCGGTCCGTCGATCATGGAAGCGGCGAATCGCGGCGCCGACGATGCCGGAGTCGATTCGATCGGCCTCAACATCGTGCTTCCGCACGAACAGACGCCCAACCCTTATGTGACGCCGAGCCTCAGCTTCCAGTTCCACTATTTCGCGCTGAGGAAAATGCACTTCCTGCTGCGCGCGCGGGCGGTGGCGGTGTTTCCGGGCGGTTTCGGCACGTTCGACGAGACGTTCGAGCTGTTGACCCTGATCCAGACCGGCAAGGTGAAGCCGATTCCGGTGCTGTTGTACGGTCGCGAATTCTGGGAACGCGTCGTCGATTTCGACGCGCTCGCCGAGGAAGGGGTGATCAGCCGGAAAGACCTGAGCCTGTTCCAGTTCGTCGAAACGGCGCAGGAAGGCTGGGACTATGTCCGCAAATGGTGGCGCGACCGGCCGCTGGGCGACGATTTGGGCGGCTGATCGTCGCGCTGCACGACGCCGCTGTCGCCGGCATCGCGCGCATCGGCTGAGCGATCACTGGGCGCGGGCGCGCCCGATGGCGACGGGGTCGGCATCGGCGAAGGCATGATCCGCGGCGATGGCGAGCGGCGCGGATAGGGCGACATGGTGGGCGTAGGGCTGGGCACCGGCGACATCGTGGGCGACGCGTTCGGCGTCGGCAGCGGCGACATGGTCGGCACCGGCATCGGCTGGGTACCCGATGGACTCGGCATCGAAGGCGGTGCCTGGAACGCTGTCAACGCGACGGCGGCGGACGACACAAGCAGGGTGCGGCGCATGATAGTCTCTCCTCCGCGAGGAGAAGCGCGGCTCGGCCGAGTCGGGTTCCGCCAGGCCGTTCAGCCGCACTGGGCGCGGTGAAGCAATTTCTGGTCGGCCAGCACCAGCGCCATCATCGCCTCCACCACCGGCACGCCGCGAATGCCGACGCACGGGTCGTGGCGGCCCCGTGTCATGATCTCGGCCGCTTCGCCCGAGCGGGTGATCGTCTCGACCGGGGTCAGGATCGAACTGGTCGGCTTGAACGCGACCCGCAGCCGCACCGGCTGACCAGTCGAGATACCGCCCGCGATGCCGCCGGCGTGGTTGCTCAGAAAAGAGGGACTGTCACCGTTTTCCGAGGGGCGCATCGGATCGGCATTGTCCTCGCCGCGCAGGCGGGCGGCGGCGAAACCGTCGCCGATCTCGATGCCCTTGACCGCGTTGATCGACATCATCGCGGCGGCGAGTTCGGCATCCAGCTTGGCATAGAGCGGGGCGCCCCAGCCGGCCGGGACGCCGGTCGCTTCGCATTCGACCACCGCGCCCAGGGATGAGCCGGCCTTGCGCGCGGCGTCGATCAGCCCCTCCCAGCGCGCGGCCGCCTCGGCGTCGGGGCAGAAGAAAGGGTTGGCGCCGATCTGGTCCGCATCGAAGCCAGCGATCGCATCGCCGCCTACCTCGCTGACCCAGGCGCGGATCGAGACTTCCGGGATGACCAGTCGCGCGACAGCCCCCGCCGCCACCCGGGATGCGGTCTCGCGCGCCGATGCTCGCCCGCCGCCGCGATAGTCGCGAAAGCCGTATTTGGCGTCGTAGGCGTAATCGGCATGGCCGGGGCGATAGGCTTGGGCGACCTCCGAATAGTCCTTGGAGCGCTGGTCGACATTGTCGATCATCAGGCTGATCGGCGTGCCGGTCGTCCGCCCCTCGAACACGCCGGACAGGATGCCGACCTGGTCCGGCTCCTGCCGCTGGGTCGTGAAGCGCGACTGGCCGGGCCGGCGCTTGTCGAGCCAGGGCTGGATATCGGTTTCGGACAGGGCGAGGCCCGGCGGGCAGCCATCGACCAGCGCGCCGATCGCGGGTCCGTGGCTTTCCCCCCAGGTCGAAAAGCGGAAGACGTGGCCGAAAGTATTGAAACTCATTCGGCGGCTTGGGCGGCGGGTAGATATTCGAAACGAGGGGTCAGGATCGTCGCGACGGAAATGTCCTCGTCCAGCAGTTCCCAGTGGATTCCCGAGGGCGAGATGAAGAAGTCGCACCGGGCTTCGGGTGACCCGTCCAGCAACCGAGGGAACCATGCGAGCGGGACGCCCACGGTCCTGCCGTCGCTCAGATCGACCCACATCGCGTCCTCGTCAAAGCTGACGTTCGTCGCTTCCGGCAAAGAATATGTTCCAGGCATCCTGTATTTCCTCTCGCCGCCGCCTGGCGATTTCCTGAACTATGCGCAGTTCGCGAGCATTCAACCGGTTGTCCGTGGCAACGCGGACGTCCGGAAACAGCCAGAGTTTCGCATCGCCGCCCGGCCTCGCGACGTGAACATGGATCGGCTCGCGCGGATTACCTTCTTTCGAATAGAAGTGGAAGCGATAGCCTGCTTCGTAAAAAACCGTCGGCATCAGGCGAGCGCGATGTCTGGCGCGTCTTTCTGCTTCATGCCGACCAGGTGATAGCCGGCGTCGACATGGTGGGTTTCGCCGGTCACGCCGGATGCGAGGTCGCTCAGCAGATACAGCGCGGCGCCGCCGACATCCTCGATCGTCACGTTGCGGCGGAGCGGGGCGTTCAGCTCGTTCCATTTGAGGATATAGCGGAAGTCGCCGATGCCGGAGGCTGCCAGCGTCTTGATCGGGCCGGCGGAGACCGCATTGACGCGGACGCCGTCGGGGCCGAGATCGTTGGCCAGATATTTGACGCTCGTCTCCAGCGCCGATTTCGCCACGCCCATGACGTTATAATGCGGCACGACCTTTTCGGCGCCATAATATGAAAGCGTCAGCAACGATCCCCCAGCCTTCATCATCGCGGCGGCGCGCTGGGCGACGGCGGTGAAGCTGTAGACGCTGATGTTCATCGTCATCAGGAAATCGTCGAGTCCGATATCGCAATAGCGGCCGCGCAGTGTTTCCTTGTTGGTGTAGCCGATCGCGTGGACGACGAAGTCGATCGCCGGCCAGCGCTCGGCCAGTTCGGCGAAGCCGCGGTCCAGCGCCGCCATGTCCGACACGTCGCAATCCAGGAGGAAGTCTGAGCCGACCTGCTCGGCGAGCGGGCGCACGCGCTTCTCGAGCGCCTCGCCCTGATAGCTGAACGCGAGTTCGGCGCCTGCCTCGTGCAGCTTTCGCGCAATGCCCCAGGCGAGCGAGCGGTCATTGGCGAGGCCCATGATCAGGCCTCGCTTGCCTTTCATCAAATCGGTCACGTCGTCCCTTCCTCCGGACCCGTTTCGCGTTCCTTTAGCGCGCTCCTCGGAACTTCCGCCAGTGCGGCGTTCAGGTGCGCGCCGAAGACCACGCCCAGCCCGAGCATGAAGAAATAGACCAGCGCGATCATCACGCCCGCAAGGCTGCCATAAGTCAGATCGTAATTGCCGAGCAGCGCCAGCGCCGGCGGCATCAACGAGGTGACGGCGAGCCACCAGATCGCGATGAACAGCGGCCCGGGCCATTTGCGGCAGTCGCGGCCGCGATAGCGCTTTGGCGTCATCACGTAGAACAGCAGGTAAAAGGCGCCGAAGATCAAAAAGCCCGGCAATAGCCGCGACGCGCTCAGCGCCATCGGCAGCGAGCTGCTGGCACCCGGCACCAGCCGCACGACGAACTGTTCCAGCCCGGCCAGCACAGCCTGCAGCAGGAAGGATATCAGCACCAGCAGCACCGAACCCAAAGTGATGGCGGTGTAGCGCAACCGCGCCTTCCAGAACGCCGATTGCGAGCGCACGCCATAGGCGCGGTAGAGAATATCCTTCAGCGTGGCGACGAAGCCGCCGGTGCTCCAGATGCCGGCGATCGCGCCCAGCCACAGCAGATGACTCTCGCGGGCCAGCAATACGTCGCGGATCGGCTTTTCCAGCACGTCCGCGACTTCGGGCGGCACCTGCAGCAGGAACTGGCGCAGTGCCTCCAGCGTCGCCGCGTCGCGCCCGGCCGATTGGGCAATGGCGGCGACGACGATGAAGAAGGGGAACAGCGTCAGCATGGTCAGATAGGCAAGATTGCCGGCGTGGATGAAGCCGTCGTTCCACACGCCTTCGAGGCAGCGCGCCGCGACGGTGCGGACGCGCGATCCCGGCCCCATCTTTTTCAGCGTATCGTCGATGCGCTGGTGCGCGTGGATCAGCCGCCGCCGGCGCGCCTCGGGAGTCTGTGGCGCCGGCCCCTCCGTCCGATCGACTTCCAGTGGCTGATCGACTGTGTCCACGCAGGGCTAGACGCCCAAGGCCGCGCGCGGGTTGCGCTCACCGCCCGCCCAATCTTTGACGAATGCGCGCAAGGCCTCGTCATCGGGTACGTCGATCATCAGCGTGACGAGCTGATCGCCACGGTCGCCGCCTTTCTTGTGAAAGCCCTTGCCCTTAAGACGCAGCGTGCGGCCGGAGGTCGAGCCTGCGGCGACGTTCAGCATCACCGCCCCGTCGACGGTCGGCACTTTCACCTTGCCGCCTTCGACCGCTTCCTTGAGCGTCACCGGCAGATCGAGCAGCACATTGTCGCCGTCGCGCCTGAAGAAGCGGTGCGCCTGAACCTCGATCGTGACGAGCGCGTCGCCGGCGCCGCCAGGTCCCGGCTCGCCCTTGCCGCCCAGCCGCATCTGCGTGCCGGTCTCGACGCCGGCAGCGAGCTTCAGATCGATCGTCTTGCCGTCGGACAAGGTCACGCGCTGCGGCTTCAGCGCCGCCGCTTCCTCGAACGGCACGCGCAGCCGGTAGGCGATGTCGGCGCCCTTGGCCGGCGGCGCGGCCCTGCGGCCGAAGCCGGAGGTGAAGCCGCCACTCCCGCCAGCCCCGCCGCGACCGAACAGGCCCTCGAAAATATCGCCGAAATCGCCACCTTCGCTGCCGAAGTCGAAGCCGCTGGGACCACCGCGGAAGCCGCCCCCGCCGCCTGGTCCGCCGCGACCGGCCCCGAAGCCGAACGGCGCGGTCGGATTGCCGTCAGGGTCGATCTCCCCGCGATCGAACTTCGCGCGCTTGTCCTTGTCGTTCAGCAGGTCATAGGCGGAGGTTACCTGGCTGAAGCGCTCGGCCGCTTTCGGATTGTCCTTGTTGCGGTCCGGATGCAGTTCCTTGGCGAGCTTGCGATAGGCCTTCTTGATGTCGGCCTCACTGGCGCCACGGGCGATGCCAAGCACGGAATAGGGGTCGGCGGCCACGAAGCGTCCTAACTGTCTTGTCCAGCTAATACATTAGCCGATTGTTGCATTTCAGCAACACGATTTGGGAGTGGTGGCTGGCAAAGAAAAGGGGCGGCCGGATCATCTCCGGCCGCCCCGAAACTCTCGAACGCTTTGGATCAGGCGAAGGCCTGCACCTTGCGCGAGCGGCGGACGCCGACGCCCGCCAGGCCGAAGCCGGCGATCATCATCGCCCAGGTCGCGGGTTCAGGGACCGCAGCCGCCATCGCGCGGGCGATGAAGTCGGCGTGGATGTAGGTCGGCACGAAGCCGTTGAACTCGCCCCAGCTGTCGTTGAGGCCAGCGCTGAAATCGCCGACGCCGGTACCGAAGGTCAGGCCATAGGAGTTAACGGATGCCAGCTTGCCGTCGATGAACCCTGGGCCGCCCGAATCGCCGCCCGCGATGCTGACTTCGGTCGCGCCGCGGCCGGTGTCGCAGAATTTCGGTCCGCTAAGGCCCAGGATCGCGTTGATCGTGCGGCACGCGGTGTCGTTCTGAGGCAAGCCGTTATCGAAATCCGAGATGTACGAATATTCGATGTCGGCGGCGCCGCAGAACCAGTTCGGGCCGCAGCCCGGTTCATTGGCGTCGGGTTCGAGGAAGAAATTGTTGAAGTCCGCGTCGCCCCAAGCGAAATCATAGCGATTGTCGCCCTGGCGCCGCCGGCCGGTGCCGAGGTTGGAGCCGACCGAACCGCCGGTATCGGAACGCGCGCCAAAGCCTGCGACGTTGAAGTTGCTGCCCGTCAGGCTCGTGGTCCCGTACACATCGTAGGATTGCGCGAACACGGGGGCGTCGGCCGCCAGGTTCACGACCGCGATGTCGTTCTGATCGATCACTTCCCCGCTGTAATTCTGATTGACCTTATAGTCTTGGACATCGATCGCGACCGTTCCCGCGTTCGGCACGGCCACGCCGCCGATCACGGTGTAGTAGGTGCTGTCCGCCGCCGATGCCGCGTCGCTCAGGAAAATGGCCTTGGTGCTGACCAGATTGCCGGCGTGACCGAAATAGTCGTTGGCGGCGCCATTGCTTACGCAATGACCAGCGGTCACGATCGAACGGCGATTGTTCATCAGCGTGCCCGAGCAGACGAACTGATCGCCATTGGCATAGGTCATCAGCAGGCCGACGACGCCGCTGTAGCCGGATGTGTTCTGCGCCAGGTACAGCGGATTGCCGCCGCCCGCGACCGTGGCGGTGGAGGTTTGACCGACGATGTTGCTGGTTGCTGTCCAGGTCACGCCGTTGCGGGTGCCCGATGCGGTGCCGGCGAAGGCCGCCGCCGGCATCAGAACGGCGCAAACGGCCGCTAACGCGACTTTACCTACGTTCGTCATTGTGAGTCCCCTTATTCCCCTTACCGCCGGGCGCGGAACTGACGACCCCTCGCCAACCCAGTCGCACGGCGCAGACTCGCACTGAGTCCAGAAGCAGAGTTCACACCCGGAGAGCGCGCGAGTCAATCACAGTTAAGAAGGTCTTAAAACTGTGCGGAAACGGGACGTCCCGAGCATTTTATTAGGCGGCCGCGCGAACGCCGGGCTGCGCGAAAAGGGCCAGCAGCCAGTCTCGAAATGCCCGCACCGCCCGGTTTTCCAGCGCACGCGGCCGGCAGGCGAACCAATAGCTATAGGGGCTTTCGACCGCGACATCGAACAGCCGGACGAGCCTGTCGTCATGCGCGTTCAGCAAGTGGCTTTCGTGCATGAAGGCGACGCCCAGGCCCTGCGCCGCGGCGTCCAGCATAAGCTGCCCGGAATCGAAGTGATCGACAGCCGCGGGGGTCAGCTTTTCGAGGCCAAACGCGTGCAGGAACGCGCCGAGCGTCTCGGGCATGTCGCGGTGGAGAAAGACCGTCGTGCGCACCAGATCCTCGGGCCGCCTGATCGCGCCCAGCCCGCGCGTCAGCGTCTGGGCGCCGATCGCAAGAATACGATTGCGATCGAGCCGGTGGGCGTGAAGCGCCGGATCGATGTCGCGTGCCAACACGATCGCCGCATCGAGGCCGTCGCCAAGCCGGGCGAGGGCGTGGCCGCCGGTATCGATGTCCAGGTGCAGTTCCGGATGGCGCTCGCGTAAAGCGCCCAAATGCGGAAACAGCTGCTGCGACGCGAACAGCGGCAGCACGCCGAGGCGCAAGCGCTGGACATTGCCTTCGGTCGTGATCGTCTCGATCGCGTCGGTGAGGCCGGTCAAATGGGGCGACACGGCTTCCAGCAATCGCTCGCCATCGGCATTCAAGCGCATGGCGCCGCGCGCCCGGTCGAACAAGGCGCGTCCGACAAATCGTTCGAGCGCCTGAATGCGGCGGCTGAGCGCGGGCGGCGACAAGGCCAGTTCGTCTGCCGCCGCCTTGGCCGAGCCCAGGCGGGCGACCTGAACGAAGGCCTCGATGGCGGTCAGCGGGGGTAAACGGCGCACAAATCAAGCTCCTCTTGTGCGCTGCAGCAGCCTCTGGCGGGCCTGTATCGCGCACAATCCTCGGGCGTCTTATGAGCGACGAGTTGCGTTTCATGCAACTACCTTTTTATTCTTCGCACTTGCAGCAAACGCCGCTGCACTGCACATAGGACGGGCCTTTCAGGCATCCTCTCCTAAAACTTTTCAAAGGCCGTCCCTTCCGGGGCGGCCTCTTTTTTTGCTCTGCTCTCGCAACGATCCCAACCGCCACCTAGTTAAGCTCCGCATAACGGAGACGATTGGCTCATGGCTGACAGCGAAGAACAGGCGCGGCGCGTGCAGGTGGCGAATGCCCGGCCGGAAGACAGCGGACGCGGCCTGGCGCGCATCCCGCGCGCGCCGCTCGCGGCGATGGGTTTGCAGGAAGGCGATGTCGTCGAGATCACCGGCAAGCGCGCCACCCCGGCGCGGGCCGTCCTGCCTTATGCCGAGGATGAAGGCCTGGACATCATTCGCCTCGACGGCTTGCAGCGCGCCAATGCCGGCGTCGGCTCCGGCGACATGGTCGAGCTGCGCAAGGCCGAATCGCGGGCGGCGACCCGCGTGGTATTCGCGCCGGCGCAGGAAAATCTGCGGCTGCAGGGCTCGACCGAGGCGCTGAAGCGCACCTTCTATGGCCGTCCGCTGACCGCGAACGATATCGTCGCGACGGCCGGCCAGCAGCGCGTCGCGCAAGGCAATATGCCGCCGCAGCTCCGTCAGATGCTGGCGGCGCCGGCCTATGCGCTGCAGGAGATCCGTCTCGCCGTCGTGTCGTCGACGCCCAAGGGCATCGTCCATATCGACGAGAATACCGAGGTCGAACTCAAGCCCGAATATCAGGCCCCCCAGAACCGGCGGGCCGATGTCACCTACGACGATATCGGCGGTCTGGCGGGCGCGATCGACCAACTGCGCGAGATGGTCGAGCTGCCGCTGCGCTATCCCGAACTGTTCCAGCGGCTGGGCGTCGATCCGCCCAAGGGGGTGCTGCTGCACGGCCCGCCCGGCACCGGCAAGACGCGGCTGGCGCGCGCGGTCGCCAATGAAAGCGACGCTGAATTCTTCCTGATCAACGGGCCGGAGATCATGGGCTCGGCCTATGGCGAGAGCGAGAAGGCGCTGCGCGACATTTTCGAGCAGGCCACGCAGAACGCGCCGTCGATCGTCTTCATCGACGAGATCGATTCGATCGCG
>JAESFN010000328.1_pt1 | contig 53032 bp, 42 predicted proteins | sample 9269411 | NCBI WGS metagenome assembly JAESFN01 (sample SAMN14505399, study PRJNA617100) | algae metagenome | isolation source: Iphinoe sp. HA4291-MV1 and co-occurring heterotrophs from trail next to... | place: USA: Maunawili Falls, Hawaii | collected 2009-07-25
TTTTGCGGCTTATTCATAAGCTAGACTTATTATTTGTCCCAGGCAATCAGCTTTTTTACATTCTCCGAAAAACTGTATTATACACTACTATTTTTTAGCGATCGCAAAACTTTTCGGTCTACTGAATTTGGATCAGGGCAATGACAACAACCATGTTACCGGCAATCTGATGTGCTTTGTGGAACAACCAACCGTATGGAACTTCTGTATCAATGATTTTCAACGACTGGTAAGCTCTAAGAGCTGCTGGTTCATAGTAAAAGGACAACAAAATCCCAGTCGTAGCACCAATTAAGGTTAAAGTAATGATGACTACTGACAATATCGTCGTTATTCGCCGCAGAACCACATCTGAGTGTGTATTGTCCATGGCTAAACGCTCCTGTTCCTAACTTATTATTTACTTTTATTACGAGTATAACTAAGAATTATTAAGAATAGTTAGTTTTTGAGGAGAACTGAGAATTTAGCACTCTTTTATACCAAATACTGAACCCAAGCTTCTAATGCTTCTGGTAAACCGTACCACTTTAACGTAGCGAATATTTTTGTAAAATTTGTAAAATGCTCCGAGATACTTTTGATTCACAAAATTCAAATTCCAGTGTGAAGAGCTTTCTTGACTCACATGTTCTTGGCTCACATGAGGTGTACCCAACGTGATAAGAAAGACATTAAGTGCAACTATTGAAGTGAAATACTCGTTATTTTTGAAAAAACACAAATTAAAAAATCGGTATTCTTCCTGTTTCCAATTCCCTATAGAAAGCTATTATTTGAAGAGGGACGCTTCCGTTCTACTATATATTACCCTAAAGATAAAGATTGCGAGAGTACTGCAACTGAGTCGAGTGAACGATAACTGCTATGTCCTATGTCTCCCTCCTGAGAAATATACCAGAATTCTTAAGCCAGCCCACAGGGATCGCAGTCTTAGCATCTCTTGGCATTCACGGTGCTATTGCGTTTCTCTTACCGATAGTGCCAATGAATTCTAAACCTAAGCAAGCACCATTATCAATATCAAAAAGCGGTGTTGGACTTGTTGAGTTAAGTCAGGCTGAAAAAAACCGTCTGCCACAACCTGACAAACCACAACTCTCTTTACAACCCCCAGCGCCGGTATTACCACAAGTTCCTTCGCCAAACTCTGTCAATCAATCAACTCCATCATTACCGCCTCTACCACCGTCAACGGCTGCTACCGCTCTGATATTACCCCCACTTCCTAAAACAAACAACATAGCCGTTGCTTCCTTGCCTAAAAGACAGTCTTTGCCAATTCTTTCCAAGAGAGATTTACAACCTGATCCATCCTTAAGTACGAAAGTCAGACCATTTCCTCGTTACGTAGAAAAGGTACAATTAGGAGAAACCAAGCCACTGGAGACTTCCAGGATTCCTTACAATGTGCCTTCAGTGCAAGCAGCTAACGTACCTCAGGAACAAGAACTTATTAACACCTCTGCTGCTGTTTCCTCTGAGCAGATGTCTACATCAGCAGAAGGAAGCACCGCGACACAAACTACTGAACCTGGGAGTGAGGTATCACAAGTTGCGAAGAACCAACAGTTCCTAACGCCTGTTGTACAACCCCCACAAGCTAGGGATAATAACATAATAGCTTTAGGAAGGCAAAACCTCCCGCAATTGCAGCAAGATTCCAATTTCCAAGCTCCTGAGTTACCTCCACTAGCAACTGCGCCATTATCGAAACCTAAGACTTTTGCAGAGCGTTTCACTGAAGCTAAAAAGCAATATCCTGACTTAGAAACGAGAAAGCCCATAGCTGCAATAGTCGATGCTAAAACAGCGCCAGAAGGCAACGTAGAAGGTGATTTGGTAGTCAATCGTGAAGGTCAAGTGGAATCAATAAACTTCCATGATAATTCCGTCGCTTCTGAACTGAAAACATCTGTTAGGGAATATTTTAGAGAATATTTCCAAAAAAATCCTGCTCAGGCAAATAGCAAACCCAAGTTTTACCCATTTAACATTTCGTTCAAGCCTAACAGCAACATTTCTAAAACTTCCGCATCAGAACTCTCAACCTCATATCGAGTCAATCAAACACAAAGAGCAGCCACAGCACAACGGAGTTTGATTCAACGTTTGCGTCCAACCGAAGTTAGTTCACAACCATCCAAAGAACCGCAAAAAGTCAACCGGACTGAACGTTCTATTCCATCGTCAATTAATCAACAAGTATCCCAAACTCAGACTGATTCTGCACCGCAAAATCAAGAACAACAAACATCACAACAACGGGTGGTTGTGAAGCAGTCTACGTCTGCACCACAAGCTAATCAAGAACAACAAACATCACAACAACAGGTGGTTGTCAGACAGTCTACATCTTCTTCACAAACTGAGAAAGAAGAACAAACATCACAGCAAAGGGTGGTTGTGAAACAGAGTCCGTCTGCACCACAAGCTAATCAAGAACAAACTTCTCGACAGGAAGTCAGTAGCAATCAACCTTCTGCTTCTAATGAAAATAGTCAAAAATTACTACAACAGTTGCGTCAAATCAGAGACAAAAGACAAGGCAGCAATCAGGAAAAATAAGAACAGTTACATGAGGAATTAAGAGTATTTTTTAGTAAAATTTACTACAAAATAATAACTCCATCTAAAATTCCTCGCTTACTTCCCAATAACAAAAACCCTCTGGAACACCAGAGGGTTTTCTTTTTCAGCTATTTTGCCAGCCTTGTTCTGCTTTTTGGAAAACGTAAGCAGCTACCTCTAGAATCTCCTGTTCACTTAACTTACTCTTGAATGCGGGCATAGCATTTTTACCATGTTGCACCTGGTGGATAATTGCTTGAACTGAGTCTGTATCATAATCCTTCAGGTACTTTGATAAAGCTTGCTTTTTCAAAGTTTTTTCAATGATGAGGATGTTACCACCGCCTATGTGACAAGAAGAGCAGTTAGCGTTAAAGATTTTGGCACCGTTGGATATTTCGGCTGCAAGTGCTGAATCAAGAAATGGAAATTGGAACAAGGCGATGCTCCAGTAGGGAGCCGCCCAAAGGGCTATCGCCAAGAAAGCTATAAATAAAACTGTTCTCAAGAGATTCTCCTTGCAACTAGCCTCCAGCAACTCAAAAACAGTCTCCAGTAACTATTGTAAGGCTGTCAGAAGTCCTAAAAAAACTACTCTTTGATACAGTTGCTGACTCTCAAGTACTAATACGCCGTAATGCTCCAAATTGCTTGTGACTAACGAGATATTTCTCTATTTAGATACAAAATTTCTCAAAATTAGGCGGTGACGAGTCTATCCCCCTTTGTTGCTACTAACATCTGAGATGAGGATAAAACTTGTCACCGCCGATAACTCCTAAGCGCACCCCAATATTAGGGCGTGTTATTTAGAAGCGTATTTTGCGAAATAGCAAGACAAAGTGTTTTTCGTCAACAGTGTTACATTTAGCCTTCGACAGTCACTTTGCCAATCATACCCGCGCCACGGTGAGGTTCACAGTAGAAGGTGTATTCACCAGGAGGCGTATCTGTAGGGAAAGTGGTTTTCGTTTTTTGCGTAGGACTCATCATTAACTGCTTATGAGACAGACTTTTGGCTAGATCAGCACTCTTTGCAGGATTTTTGGCTTTATCAAACACAACATTATGAGGAGGAACTTTGTTGTTCAACCATTCAATTGTGTCGCCTGGTTTAATCGTCAACTCCTTTGGCTGAAACTGCAACATTCCTTTATCAGTACCCAGTTTGACAGTGTAAGTCTCAGCTGCAGCACTGGGAGCAAAAACAGTAAAGCTACTAACAACTAAAAAAATTGTTAACAATGCTATACCAAAGCGCCGTAAACTTGACGCAATGATTTTCATGGCTTTCTCCTAACAGCAGGTTTTATTTTCCTTATTCATTTTAAATAAAATTAAGCCTAAATATGACAATATGTCGTAGATGGAAGTTTTTTTCACAACGGCTAGCTCTAGATAGTTAAATTGAGTGTCATCAGCAGTAACTACTTGACTCAGATACACAAAGATGTATAGCAGTCCGCTTTTATTTCTGAACTTACTTGCGTAGGCAGGGAACAGGGAACAGGAAACAGGGAACAGGGAAGAGGAAATAAGGCTCTTCGAGTCCTACCTAGCTTCGCAAAAATCAAATAGGAGTCCTATATACGATTCACCAGTCTCAAGTACTGAGTCCTAAAAAAACTCTTTTGCTCTCCAGTTCCACATCACTTGTCTTGAATGTTATAACCCTCTAAAAGATAAAAAATAAAAAATGAACACCTACCAATCAGCACTCGATAATCAAGACTGTTGTGAAGATATTTTCATTGTAAGGGTTTGTATTAGCAGCTAGGAGCAGTAAACTAGTGCAGTCAAAAACTATGAACGCAACGGCTAGAAATCAATAATAAATAACGCCTAAAAAATCGATATGCTATTAGGTTAAGTTAACAAACTTGTGTCACATTAGTCACTAGTCCCTAATCATTGGTTTTCAGCCCCTATTTATAGGGCTTCTAATGACTAATGACTAATGACTAATGACTAATGACTAAATCAGCCAACTAGCTTTAGTAATAAATTTTACCACCACCCCATTGTTTACCGACAACCTTCGGTTGCAGGAGAATATGACCAGCGATCGCCTTCAAGTCATCATCGGTCAGATTTCTCATTTCCGTAAAAATATCTGCACTCTTGGTGCTGGGATGTATTTCGGAAATCTCCTCTTCCCCATCAAAGGTGGTAGGATTTTTCAGGTAGTCCACCAAACCTTCAATGTTGTTACGGTTAGGTGTAGCTAGGGCGAGTGTTTTTGGCTCGAGTCCGACATTCTGGTTTGTCTTGGTAATACCTCCAGGATGACACTGGGAGCAAGCGTTGTTAAATAAGCGTTTGCCTTCTTTGACTTGTTTAAGGCTGAGGACAATGGTATCGCCACTCTCATTTAATGGTACCGTGCGGGTCGCTTTATCTAGTTCCACTGCAGTGGCGCTACCGACAACGAATTGAAATGTCAGCAAAACAGTAGCCGCAAAAATGCCAAACAATTTTCTAAACATTTTTCCCCTTAACAATTTTGACGCTCAACACAGCTAAGATGACGATGCTCAATCTCATTCGTGCTCATGGCTAATTGCTGATGACTAATATTCTTTGCCATTAGCCATGAACCACTAGCAACTCAAGTCACTTCAGTTTCATCAACTGAGTTGCTTGTACTTTCTGAGTGTGTTTCAGACGGAATTTGGGAAATAGTTGCCTTTGCATCCTCTAAAGCCAAACGGGTTTTAGGGCTTTTATAGGCAATCATAGAGTTTGTCAGGCACAAGACAACGCCTTTTCCACAGGAGTACTGTAGTCAGTCGCTGTCTCGGCAATTGACAGATCCGCAAAATCCATAACGCTTCAGGTAGAAATTGAGCTGCTGTAATACCAATATCACGTCAGGCGTGCAATTTGTTGCCCAAAATAGGGGTCTAGGAGAATAGAGAAAGAATAATTTAAATTTTAAATTCAAAATTTAAAAAGCTATTTTAAATTTTAAATTTCTCTACACTCCGACATCCCGTCCTCAACGGGAACTTCTGACTAAGTTAAACACCGAACATCTGAATTCTGTGTTCTGTGTTCTTCCCAAGCCTATGTTGACTTTCCCAGATAAGCCTCCAAAACTTTTGAATTACGCTGAATTTCTTCTGGTGTTCCGTCAGCCAGATTTCGCCCTTCGGCTAGCACCCAAACGCGATCGCACAACGACATGATGACATCCATATTGTGCTCGATGATCAGAAAAGTCATGCCACTTTTACTCCAAGCGGTTATGCGATCGCATATCTCATCAATAAGTCTAGGATTCACCCCAGCTGCTGGTTCATCCAATAAAATTAACTTAGGGTCGCTCATCAGCGCCCTTCCCATTTCTAGCAACTTGCGCTGTCCGCCAGATAAACCCCCAGCATAATCATACGCTTTGTTCGCCAATCCTACCGACTCCAACAGGAGAAGCGCCCGTTCTTGGAGTTCTTTTTGTTCCTTAGTAATTTTGTGTTGTTGGAATTGGACCTGCCAAAATTTTTCGCCTGTTTGTTTTTGCGCTGCTAGCAGCATATTCTCCAACACCGACAATCGCGACAAAGTTCGGGCAACCTGAAAGGTACGTACCATTCCCATCTGGGCGATTTGGTGTGGCTGCAAGTTTTGTATGGGTTCGCCGTCAAACGTGACTCGTCCTTTGTTCGGGCGGATGAAGCTTGAGAGTAAGTTAAATAATGTCGTTTTGCCTGCACCGTTAGGACCAATCAAGCCAGTGATGCTACCACTTGAGACTTGAATTTCGGCGTTATCTACAGCCTTAATACCACCAAAGTTTTTGCAAAGTCCAGTTGCAGACAGCAAAGGAAATTGGGATGACTCGTTATTTGCCAAGGGTGAGTTCCTCCTTTTTCCCTAAGATACCTTGAGGACGCCAAATCATCAGTACCATCAAGATAAGACCGATAATCATAATCCGCAGGGCACTTAAACGGTCTGAATCTAGAGGGATAATTTTATCCAAGTTGCGCGTACCTTCGTAGTACATAAAGTAAAGCACTGCACCCAAGATTGTGCCAAGATTATTACCAGAACCACCTAAAATGACGATAATCCAAGCAGTAAAAGTTTCTATCGGCTCAAAATTATTTGGGTAAATTGCGTTAAGTTGCCATGCTATAAAAGCACCTGCAACACCTGCGATCGCACCTCCTAGCATCAGTGATTGTAGTTTATACCAAAAGACGTTTTTTCCTAATGCCTTGGGAATCTCTTCATCTTCGCGGATAGCTTTGAGAACTCGACCCCAAGGCGATCGTACTAAAATTTCCAATCGCCAGAAGACAAAAGCTAATACCGTAAGTAACAGCAGCATCAAACCTGCTGCAGCGTTGTAGTCATACAGAGTGATAACACCGGATATATAAATGACCACTGTTAACAGTGCTAAGAAAACCCCTATAACTAGCTGTGATAGAAATTCTTGCTTATTACCTACTCTCTTATGTGAATTAGAGATATTTGATACTCTAGAAGTACGAATCCACCGCCACAACTGCCATAAAGTGACACCAGCAAGTAGCGTCAACAGCCCAATCAACAAAACTTTGATGAATATATTGGGTACAAGAGTTGCGAGCGGTATAGGATAACTTTGTACACCAAACGCTCCAGGTCTCCACTCGTTACCAACAGGTAAATCCTGGTTATTCACGACAAGACGAATCAGTTCACCAACGCCAATGGTCACAATCGCTAAGTAATCTTCTCGCAAGCGTAAAGTCGAGAAACCAATTGCTAATCCTAAGAATGCTGCAACAACTGCCCCAATGAGTGCTGAGAGCAACAAAGGAATTCCTTTTAAGGTTAACAACACAGTGGTGTACGCACCTAGCGTCATAAAGGCAACATGACCAAAGTTAATCAAACCCGTAAAGCCCCACTGTAAGTTCAGTCCCAGACCGAACAAAGCCAAAATTGAGGTAGAAATCGTTAAGAAAATGAGATATTGAGCCATAAGTCATTAGAGGTCATTTATAAAGTAAAGATAAAGACACAAAAGAGGCAGTGAGAATTAGTTTAAAAACAAAAACTTTGGGTAGGCAAGAATTATCAGGAACAATCACAATGGTTCAATCAGCACCAAAACTTCTAACTGTTGATGAATTTATTACCCACTACGGCGATAGCGATCGCCATGAGTTAATCGATGGTGAATTAATCGAGATGGAACCAACTGGACCACACGAGCAGATATCCGCCTTTATTGGGCGAAAACTGAATGTAGAAATAGACCGCCAGGATGCAACCTATTTTATCCCCCATCGATGCCTCATCAAACTGTTGGGGACAGACACCGCATTTCGTCCCGATCTCATTGTGTTAGACCAAACTCGACTGATCAATGAGCCGTTGTGGCAAAAAGAACCTGTCATTACATTAGGAAACTCAATTAAACTCATTGCTGAAGTCGTCAGTACAAACTGGCAAAACGACTACGCCCGCAAAGTTGAAGATTATGCCACCTTCGGGGTGCCAGAGTATTGGATTGTCGATTATCTGGGTATTGGTGGCAGAGAATATATTGGTAAACCCAAGCAGCCAACAGTGACAATTTGTACATTAGTAGAGGATGAGTATCAAAAACAGTTATTTCAAAATAACGACCAACTTGTTTCCTCAACCTTTCCCAATTTGCAACTCACGGCAAAACAAATATTTGCAGCAGGACTATAGAGAGTAAAAGCATTTCAGCAGTTATAAACATGAACCCGACATGACCAGATTGTATACCAGAACAATTCAAATATGAGTACAGAGATCTCTTTTAACAGCAGCCAAGAACCTCATATCTCTCAGTACATCCAGAGCATGTACGAGGATGAGCAACTTTAGTGGGGTATCTGGTAACTTTGTAACGACTTAACAGCAAGGCTGCTACTCTCAGCGCGTGATGTCCCCCCTCCCCTCGTCACCTCGATTCATTGTAAAATTCTTGAGTGTCAATCCTCTGCAGGTGAAAAGTTAAGTCAAAACTTAAAACGGTATAAGGTAGACAGGGGATGGCTGGCACCTTGGCTTACACTTGTTTGTGAAAATCACGTTACTTGAGATTTCCTTATGGACGCTACGGCACTTTGGCAAAGATACCAGCAATGGTTATATTTCCATGAAGGATTGGGACTATACCTGGATGTGAGCCGGATGCGGTTTGATGACGCTTTTGTAGAAAAGTTGCAGCCGAAGTTTGAAAAAGCTTTTGCGGATATGGCGGAACTTGAGAAGGGAGCGATCGCTAACCCAGATGAAAACCGCATGGTTGGACACTACTGGCTGCGAAATCCTGATTTAGCACCTACCCCAGAACTCACACAAGAAATCGTAGATAGCATAGAGCAAATCGATGTGTTTGCCGAAAAAATCCACGCAGGTGGGATTCGTCCTCAAAAAGTTCCTCGCTTCACTGATCTTATCTCTATTGGCGTTGGTGGTTCTGCTTTAGGTCCCGAATTTGTCGCTGAAGCCTTAGCCCCAGACTTCCCCCCACTGGCAATTCACTTCATTGACAATAGTGATCCAGCAGGAATTGAACGTATTTTAACTCATTTGAGAAGTCGCCTTGCCAGCACTTTGGTCTTAGTAATCTCCAAGTCTGGCGGAACACCAGAACCGCGCAATGGCATGATTGAAGTCAAAAAGGCTTACGCTGAACAGAATTTGGACTTTGCTAATTCTGCGATCGCTATTACCATGCCAGGTAGTAAGCTGGACGAACAAGCAAAATCCGAAGGCTGGCTCGCAAGATTTCCCATGTTTGACTGGGTGGGAGGACGCACCTCAGAAATGTCTGCTGTGGGGTTATTACCAGCAGCGTTGCAAGGCATCGATATTCTCGCCATGCTAGAGGGTGCAAAACAGATGGATGACGCCACCCGCATCCCTGATATCAAACAGAACCCAGCCGCATTGTTAGCTTTATCCTGGTACTATGCTGGCAATGGACGGGGCGAAAAAGACATGGTTGTCCTACCTTACAAAGATAGCTTACTTCTGTTCAGTCGCTATTTGCAACAGCTGGTGATGGAATCCTTGGGTAAGGAGAAAGACTTAGAAGGCAACACCGTTCACCAAGGTATTGCCGTTTATGGCAACAAAGGCTCAACCGACCAACACGCCTACGTTCAGCAGTTGCGCGAGGGAGTGCCGAATTTCTTTGTTACCTTCATTGAAGTTTTGGAAGACCGAAAGGGTCCATCTGTTGAAATTGAACCCGGAATCACAGCAGGCGACTATCTTTCTGGTTTTTTGCAAGGAACCCGACAAGCACTTTCTGAAAACCAGCGCGGCTCGATTACAGTAACCATTCCCCAAGTCAATCCTCGGACAGTGGGTGCATTAATTGCTTTATATGATCGCGCTGTTGGTTTTTATGCCAGCTTAGTTAACATCAACGCCTACCATCAACCAGGCGTAGAAGCTGGTAAAAAAGCCGCTGCTGCAATTCTTGAGTTGCAAAAACGAGTTGTAGAAGTTTTGCAAACAGAAAAAACAGCTCTTTCCCTGGAGGAAGTTGCTCAAAAAGCAGGTGCAACAGACAAAATCGAAGCAATTTACAAAATTTTGCGTCATTTACACGCAAATCAGCGAGGAATCGTGTTGCAAGGCAATCTTGGACAACTCAGCAGTTTGAGGGTTTCTGCCACCTCATAAATTGATCTGATATATCACATTTTGGTTAATAATTGTTGCACATGCAACAATTTATTATTATCCTAGAGCATCCCAGATTGAAGATAAAGCTTCAATTCTCAGGATGCTTCACTGTTATATATTTTTGATGATGCACTTTAAAATTCAACGTCAACTGACTGTCGCCCTAGAAAATTACCCTGGTCGCTTAGCTGCTGTAAGTACCACGATCGCCAAGCAAAACATCAATATTGAGGCGATATCAGTGATTGACACTATCGAGCAAGCTGTCATTCGTTTGGTGACAAGCGATCCAACTTCGTGCAAAACCCTGCTAGTGAAAGAGGGGTTCTATGTCATTGAGGCGGATGTTCTGGCAGTTGAACTGACGGATAATCCTGGTCAATTAGCACGGATGAGTCAGGCTCTAGCTGCTGCCAAAATTAATATTGAATATACTTACGGTAGTACTATCCGCTCAGGAGAAAACATCCGTCTGATACTCAAAGTTTCTGATTTGGGCAAGGCTTGTGAGGTACTCGCCCAGATCAAGGAGAGCTAATCTGTGGCTACTTTAATCGAAGGCAGTGTGGGAATCTTACCGCCTGGAGCGTTGGGAGTTAGTTTCTTCTATTATTTGACAGGGGAGTTAACGCAACTAGATGGTCAGGTCTACTTTCTGGAGCGTCAGGATTCGGCAAGTTCGCAAGTCTTGAAGGAAAGTGGCGAAATCGCGATCGCGACTCCGTTAGGAATCAAGTCTTTGCCAACCGACCTTTTGCTGAAACCAGATTTGCTTACTTGCTCTCGTTCTGGTTTTTTACCGGAAGTCGTGCTGATCTGTCCCAATCCCGACCAACTACTAGGCGTAATCACAACCGTTGTGGAATTGTTAGTACAGATCTACGAACAGGGACAGCTTTTGCAGCCATTTATACCATTGCCGTTTCTGGTTCTGTGTTCTAACGGTATCTATTTTCAGCGGTTCCGACAAATTTTTATTGAAAAAATCGAAGAAGCCACTCTTTTTGGTCGCCTTCCTGACCTATGGCCCGCCATAATACCCCAAATCATCTCTCGATTTCTACGAGGTGTGACCATTCAAACTGGATTGCGAGAGGGTAGTGGAGCCAAAACCTTATATCGACCAGGTCCAAAAGGGCGAACCCAAATCGCAGGGGGAGATGCTACCAGCCGGGAGCGCTGCTCCCAAGTGTTAGCTACACGGGGAGGCTGGTTTGAACAAGCACCCAACAGTTCTGCTACTCGCCTGGAATTTGATAAAGCACTAGTGAATCTTACCTGCAATTTGCTAGGACAGCTTTTGGCGATCAATTCTAAAGGAGACTTTCACGCTTTAATTGTTGCAGAAATTCTGAAGTCTTCCCTTGAAACCCAAATCTACGAATTATCGTATCGGGTATTTCAGGTTGGGCAAATGGTAAAAGTGTATAGTTTGGAAGAAGATTTTCAAGTGATTTTTAACCAGCTAATTGAAACCTGCAAAGCCCATGCTTCCCATATTCCCTCAAGTGTACAATGGGTAGACATGAAACTGCGCTTAGGTACATTAGAACCTCAAATGACCCCCACAGAAGCTTGGCTAGTGGAGCCTCTGATTCGTTACGCTAAGGCATCTGGTCTGCAAGATACCGCAAATTATTTTGAGAAACTTAAAGGTGAATTGATAGAGAAATTGACTTTGGCAAGAAATAGAAGTTTGAGGAGTGCATAAGTCAATTTCAATGACACCTATTAAGAATGCAGCAAGACTCTCTGGAAATCTGAGCCTGAAAATCTTAACCTTAAAAATTCCCTCCTCTTCTTAAGCTTGGAGATACTAAGCCTTTCTGAAGTTTCACAAACTAGATAAATTTGAGAGTTAAATGACATGAAAACAGAAACTGTTGGTATCACATCCATTGGCTACTATATTCCCTCAGGGATTTTAACCAGTGAGGAAATGGCGAAGCTAGCTAATCTGCCTGTGTCTGTTTTCAGTGAAAAAATTGGCATAAACAAGAAACCTATAGCCAATAAAGATGAGCATCCTAGTGATATGGGGATTAAGGCGGCTTTAGAAGCTATCGATAAGGCAGGAATTACACCAAGCGAAATTGATCTGATTGCTTATTGTGGAGCTGGAGACTACGACTATAGATTTTGGTCACCCGCCGCCAAAATCCAAGATGAAATTCGAGCAGAAAACGCCTTTGCGTTTGAAGTAAAAAATTTTTGTAATAGTGGTAACCTGGGAATACATATCTGCCGGAATATGTTACTGGCAGATCCTGATTTGCATTATGCACTAGTTATCTGTAGCGATAAGCTATCCATGCTGCTTGATTATTCAGATAAAGACTGCCTCTCAACATTTATTATGGCTGATGGCGCAGCAGCAGCAATTTTGAAGAAAGGAGAACCAAGCAATCAAATTCTATCTTATCATGCTATCACTAATGGAAAATTGGCTGATTTTCTAATGATACCTTTAGCAGGAACCAAGTTTCCCGTTTCTGGTCAAGAGATGGATAGGAAACTGAGTTATTTAAAAGTGACAAATCCTAAAGAACTGGAAAGAATATTATCAGATTTTTATTTAGAAAACTATAGCAAGGTCATTCAAAAGTCACTCAATAAAAGTGGTTATTCAATCAATGAAGTCGATTTCTTATTTACCAATCAAGTTAAGAAGAGCTTATGCCACAGGATTCTAAACTTTTTAGGCTTAACGGATGAACAAACATTAATTTCTTTGCCTGAATATGGTCACTTGGGTGCAGTAGATACTATGTTTTGCTTGGCAAAAACTTTAGAGGAAAAGAAAATAAAACCTGGAAATATAGTGGTTTTAGCCAGTAGTGCTGCTGGTTTTTCCTGGGCTGCGCTCACTGTCAAATATTAGACTATTCATTCACAAACAGCGACGAACAGTATATAAAATTGTTTACTCTGCTAATTGAGCTAAGTATTTTCATACATTATTTATCTAAGTGCGGGTAAATGCGATGGGCTTTGCCCCGCCTCCGGTGATCGCGCGTAGTGCAGTACCCTTACGGACAATCGCCACTTATAACTCCTCACCTAACTTCTTAATTTAGCCTACCCTAATTTTTTTTGTGTCTCTCCAAATTTCACCTTGTTATACACATCTACTAAAGACATTTGAAACGGTATTGAAGCGAGAGTTATCTTTTCATCTTCTTCATCATATTCAAAAAGTGACCATCGCTTCTTTGCGGTTTTAGAAAACTGTTCAATATATATTCGAGTTTGGTCAATCAAAACATACTCAGCAAAAGAGAGAATAGTCTTATAAGCATGAAATTTTCCCTCTCTGTCATAACCTTCAGTTGATTCTGATAAAACCTCAATAATCACTATAGGATTAGTAATAGTATCAGTGCGATTATCCCAATATATCGGTTCACCAGCGATTACCATCACGTCTGGGTAGGTGTAGATTCGCTTCTGCGGTATCCACAGGCGCACATCACCCATAAAGACTTCATAGTCCTGCTGCTTAAAAGCAAAATTTAATGCAGCATAAAAGTTACCTGCTATCCGGTTATGATTTGTCGTTCCACCAGCCATAGGGATTATTAGACCGTCAATATACTCACTTTTATACTCGGCGGTTTCTTCTAGCTGTAAGTACTCTTCTGGAGAGTAGTATCGCTGTTCTTGGTAAGTTTGCATAGTTTTTGGGAGGGCTTTTTGCTTAATGTATGATTGTTTTAAGTAGATATATACTATTTTAAAACGAACCGTTAAGATGCAAAGAACGCAAAGGAAAGAATATAAAGAAGGTTTTTAGAACGGCTAAAATTTAGTTATTTGAAGAAGAATTCAGCAAGTCCTGATTCAGGAATCAGAATCACTCTTCGTGGGGAATTCAAACCCGCCTGTCCTAAGATTTCTGTCCACTGCTATAACAATAATTTTATGGCGAAAAGTGAATAAAAAAGCATAAAGCTAACTTACGTAATGAGAAAGCAAACAGCAAACAGGTATTTTGAGAAAGCAATTAGTCATTTTGCTTGCCCAAAACACCAAAACCAATGCGTGAATTACTGAAATGAGAAAGCAAACAGGCATTTTGAGAAAGCAATTAGCCATTTTGCTTGCCCAAAACACCAAAATCAATGCGTGAACTACTGAAATGAGAAAGCAATTAGCCATTTTGCTTGCCCAAAACACCAAAATCAATGCCTAAATTTGAGGAGTAGGGAAATCGCGTAGAAAGTAAAAGCGATCGCGTCTCCAATCATTACCTTTAATTCGTCCCAAGTAGCCTGTTAAAGGTGAAGAAAGTTCAATCAGAATTTCATGCATTTCCTCTGTTTTTAGAGGCTGTGGTGGATTTGAGCCAAAATAATATACACCATGTAAACTCTCAACTTCAGTATTATCTGAACCAGTTTTTTCTAAATAGTTTTTAACAAGTTCTACAAGGTGCGCTCTCAGAAAAATCTTTCTTTCTAACTTTTCTATATATTTATCAAGTTTATCATCAATTTGTCCAGCTTCTAAATATTGCTTCAATTCAAATAAGTTTATAGCACCTGGATATTTTGATTTTAATTCTACTAGCTTTTGCAAAGTCATAGCATTAATAATACTTACTTTCCATTCTTGAGATGTTTTTAGCATATCTGGAGATGGATTGCCAGGACCAATAACTAACTTGGCTGAATTTAGAAATTGGTCTGAGCCTAAGTGCATCCCTCCCAGCTTAATCAATTCCTCAACAGTACCACTAGGAATCAGCTTACCTGCTTTACACTCACCAACAAGGGGATAAGGTTTTGAACAAAATAAATCTAAACCACCAGCACCACCTTTGTAATGAGACTCAACTTTAAATCCTAAAAATTCAAGGCTGTCGCGTGCGATGTTTTCAAAATCTGTACCAGCTTGATAGTTGCTTTTTTTCTTCTCTTGTTCTATGCTGCGATCGCCATACGCTGCAATGTTGTTTATCCAAGCTAAATCTGGATCGGGTTGTTGGATAAGTTGCTCAGTCGTCCAACCTAAAAATGCTTTAATATCTTGATCTAATGGTTTAGCGGCTGGGTTGGTGATAGCAAGGGAGGCTAAAGCACTTTGCAAGTCTTCTAATTCTGGATGCGGTGGCGGTTGACGTGTTTCTAGTTGGTGTTTGCGGATGGCAAAGGTGCGATCGCTTAACACGGGGTTTGTTTGAGAAACTGTCACAGGCTGTGGTAAGGCAATAAACTGACTGTTTTTCTTGACTTGAACTTCAATTGCTTGAGGTAGGTAATAAACGCGCAGGTAAGCGAGAAAGATGTTTTGCCGTTGCTTGAGTGTTTCTTGTAAAGCTTCTTGTGTCCAAATCGTTCGTAAAGATAAAGCAGCTAGTGATTCAGTATTATCGATAATTTGACATAATTCACACTTTACCCAAGCTTTAATTGAGACAGTTTCAGTATCTAGTTGGGCAATAGCAGTTTGAGCAATAGGTAAGAAACTAAAGTGATAATACCGCTCAACTGGCAGCACGTTCATTAATCCATCTGCGGGACAAAGTGCAAATTCTCGCCCTTGAGTAAGAAATTTATTAGATATAGCTGCAATCATTCGACCTTGCAACAGTGCCTCAATATCTGGTACTGGCAAGCATAAAGCGGTATTAATCACAACAGAATGATTCATTTTTTATTAAAAGATGTCTATGCTTACTTCTTCCACATCGCTAACTAGTGGTGTATTTACGACACTCTGACTACTTTCTTCATCAACAGCATCTTCAGGTACTTGTCCAGATGGGTCGCTGAGAATTTCACGGATTATATAATTATCAATTGCTATCTGCTGATGGCGAATAAAATCCAAAATTTGCTGTTCGCTTAACTCATAATCTTCACGACCCTTCATAACGAAATGTAGTGCTAAAAGTGGCTTAATGTCCTCTGATTTTAACAATATCCATTCACCACCTAGGTTTTTTGACAAAAGTTGGCTCAAACACTGTTGTGCTTGAGCAGCACCTTTGTTAATTTGCTTAGAGCGAACTAAGCAACCACGAGTTAAATCAAAATCTTTGTAACGAATTAATCGTCTTAATGTAGCTCCAACTATCTTGCCTCCAGAATCTTGAAGAACAGCTACGCCAATTCTGACAGCTTTACCATTTTCCTTACCAACGACTTTGAAATCTATATAACCTTTGTCCGCAGCTCTAGCTTGAACATCTTTGATTTCTTCAATTTGTACTTTTTCTATAGTTTCTCCAATCACAGCAGAGAAACCTAACCGTAATGCCTGAGCAAGGGTTGCTTTATCCTCCATGTAATCTTGTACTGTCGTTTCTAAAGCAGCTAATTGTTGATTGTAAGCAGGTTCTACAGGGTTTTTTGGCTCGATTTTTTCTGTTCCTCCATCTATAACAGGAGATTGAAAGTTGTCAGCACACCATTGCAAAACTTTTCTGACAATTGGTTTTTCCTTACCTAATGCTCTAAGTTTATCTTCATCAAAGGGATAAACTGAATGAGGAGGAGTTAATCCCTTCTCTTGATAAAAATCTTCAAGCCATCCAGACACCAATGCAACAACCTCATCAGAATTAAGATGTTTTAAATCAATAACTTTTTCACCTATTCTGTCTACAACTGCTTCAGCATAGGGTAAGACTTTTACCTGATGAGTCCAGGTTTCAGGATATATAGAAGTTAACAAAATACCCTGCTTAATTTTGTCGTATAAGTCTTTAGCGAGGAGAGCTGTAACTTGTGGTCCAGTAAATCCCGCATCATTACATCCTGCACTCTCCATTTCATCAAAACAGATAACTATAGGTTTGTAATCACTAATTAAGTCGAGAATTTGACGAGCCGTAGTGAAGGAATCAGCTTCTTTATCTTCAGGATTAGGGTTTGATAAACCCATTGCATCCGCTTTTGACTGCGGTAAACTTTTTCCAGCGAGCCAGTTTATAGCAAAAAGTTCATAACCTGGCTCAGAGGAAAGAGTCCACATAATAGCCGTGATGATGTCTGGGTTTTCGATATCATGCTTAGTTGCAAGTACTCTATCTCTTAGATGTTCTGCTACCTTGGGATTTCGCGTGAAGGCTTCAGCAAATTTACTAACCATCTGCTGAGGAGTGTAGCTTTGATTAAATGCTTCATTATGAAGATCTGTTGCTAATTCCCGCCACTGGCTTACTCCTTGACTACCTATTTGTTTGAGGCTAATTGCTAGGGTTCGCAAAAATTCAGCTTTAATTCGATTTAAATTCCCACACTCACTCATGTAGACAAACAAAGCAATACCATCACTTTGCAAGTTATGGCGAATGCGACTGATGAGGTGACTTTTTCCTAGCCCTTTTTCAGCAGTGATAGTTATGCCAACAACTTGTCGCTGTCGGGTTCGAACTTTCTCTATTGCCTCATAAACAGCATCGGAAGCATGAGCATTTAAGGATGGAACATCAGGAAAACCTTGTCCCCAAACATTATGTGTTCTAACTACAAAGCGTCCCTCAAATGGGTTATGGTTTTTGATGGCATTAATTAAGTCGTTGGACATGGATGTATTTGCAGTATTTGCAGTAGCGGTGTACTAGGAGTTAGCAGGGAATCAGCAAAAATCGGTAGATTAGTTCAAACGCTTGGCATAGCAGCGTAGCCCACTGACTTCAGTAGTGATGGAGTCTTCCAATTTGGTTGAGTCATTATCTGGTAAGCTGCCACCTTGAAGTTGCAAAATGTCCTTCTCCTGCATTTCCAGTAGCCATTCATTGAATTCAGAACGACTGACGCGATCGCCTATTTCTCTTCTAATCCTGTAAATTGGTACCAAGTCATCTAAGTTGTAGTCTTGATTCAGTTTGTCGTAGACTTCCAACGTGACTTGCTTAAACTCCTCGTAAGATTCAATCCCACTCTTCACCCCATTAGCTGATGCAGTTGTAGCGATCGCACCATCCATTTGACTTATCCACTGCAGCAGTGCATTAACCACCCAACTACCGACAGTATTGGCTTCAAACCTAAACTCTGGATTTTTCAAACCCTCACCCAGCACCTCTAAACCCACAGGAGATATGAGAGAGTAACCTTTTTTGGAAATAGCGATCGCTCCTTTTTTCTCCAATTCCTTAAAGATGCTCTGATAATCTGCTACCTTCTTGCCTTTCGGTACAATTCGCTTTGTAACTTGACCTTTGTTCACTTCTTGCTTTGTTCCTCCCAAATCCCACAAAGCCAGAAGAAGACGAGTTTTCACCTGAGTTTCGATTATTGGTAAATTTTTTGACGCCATATTTACTTGTTCTATTTAACAGAACTACTAGTATAATTGTGACTTAAGAACATGGATAAAATAAAGTGCAAAACTTTGTTTAGTGTTTGTTAACCTGCGCCAAAACGACAGCGAGGAGTTGCAGTTTCATAAATCCACGTTGCTTGAATATCTCAACCTATGTAGAAATACTGAAAATTTCCCTGTTAGTCTCAAGATTGCTTGAACTAATATCGGCGTTGCATAAATGCGGGATGAATTGAGATTTTTGACTAAGGCTAAAGATAGATTCTTTGCGCCTACTCTGCGAGAACGGCTCCGCCGAATGCGTGAGGAAAATTCATCCCATTAATCAGCAACGCCCGCGTAGCCTGTCCGATAAGACAGGCGCGGGGCTTTGCCCATCGCGTAGCGGCTCCTTTCCTGCGGAACGCACTCGCGTTCGGAGCATCGCCCGTATTCCCGTATTTAGGACTTACGCATTGACAGGAAATACCAAATATGTAGTATTGGTTTTAGGCATTCAAGCTTGATTTTTCAACGATTTTTAAGCGATTGCACAGAGTGCACTGCCCCTTGGGCAATCGCTAGTTATCAAACAATGATTGAGAAAAGCCTGAAACGACCTATTTTCGTCAATGCATACGAAAAGGAATTTGTACAGTGCGTAAGTCCTAGTATTGATGATGTGTGACTAACACTTCAAGAATTAGCTATCTTTGGTCTATTGACAAGTTGTCTATAATAGCATAAATGGAGTCATAAGTTCTTTAAACACCAAAAGAACGCAAATTTCCCTGATTTAGCAATTTTTCCTGAGAAATAAGTGCTACCAGCTTCTCTATAGAGATATATTTTGGTAATCTACATTTCAACCAAAATAAGCTTTGTTAAAGGCTTGACTCATGAACCAGAGTATAAGTCCGGCGTTGCTTACGCCAGAAAAATCTGGAATTTCACGGTATAGCCTATATCCTCACCGATTGTACAGTTGGACTAATTGATTCAATCAACTCGGTGACTTGCTCCATTGTTAACATTCCATTACAACTGACTTGTTGAGGAAAAGTTAACTGTTCTTAGTTTGGTAGCTTATACCGTTTCACTTTGATTTTGATACAAATGGAAATTGCCCATTGCCCATTGCCCATTTGTATCAGACCCGATCGTGAAATGGTATTAACTGTTTTCAACCTCGCACAACATTACTCGTTGTTGAATTTATGAAGTCTTATCTAGCCGCCGCTATTCAAATGACCAGTGTGCCCAATTTACAAGAAAATTTGGCGCAAGCAGAGGAATTCATCGACCTAGCCGTGCGTCAAGGTGCTGAATTAATTGGTTTGCCAGAAAACTTCGCTTTTATGGGTGAGGAAAATGAAAAACTGGCTCAAGCTGGTGCGATCGCTCAAGAAACAGAAAAATTTCTCAAAACAATGGCGCAGCGTTTTCAAGTTACCATCCTGGGTGGCGGCTTTCCAGTTCCTGTAGACAACACCAACACTCTTGTCTACAACACTGCTTTACTCATTGACCCTAGTGGTGAAGAACTCGCACGTTACCAAAAGGTACACTTGTTTGATGTTAATGTTCCAGACGGCAACACTTATCGAGAATCTACTACAGTTATGGCTGGTAAGCAATTGCCTCCTGTCTACTTCTCGCAAGAACTTGGTAATATTGGGCTATCGGTTTGCTACGATGTTCGCTTTCCCGAACTTTACCGACACATGGCTTACAAAGGCGGAGATATCATTTTTGTACCTGCTGCGTTTACTGCCTTTACTGGCAAAGACCATTGGCAAGTCCTCCTGCAAGCGCGTGCTATTGAAAATACCTGCTACGTGATTGCTCCAGCACAAACCGGCATCAACTACGCCCGCCGCCAAACTCATGGACACGCCATGATTATAGATCCTTGGGGGGTTATTTTAGCAGATGCTGGCGAGGAGCCAGGAGTTGCGATCGCAGAAATTAACCCTTCGAGGCTAGAACAAGTCCGTCGGCAAATGCCTAGCCTACAACACCGTGTCTTTGTTTAAAAAGTAAAAAGAAACAAAGGTAGTACCTGTATTGTTACTGCCTAAAAAACAAGCGCCTTTATCAACCCCATATAGGAAAATTCCTCTTTGAGGTGCGGCGCATTCGCGGGTTTGTACCATAATGATACGCAATTGGGAATATTAAACCCGCGCTCACTTTAACTAACAATAATTATGGCATCCACAGAACCTATTAGCAATGAACCAAAGTCGGTTGTTCCTCCACAACCCTCAGATGACTCAGAACAAACCGAACCTGATACTGAAGAGCACAGAGCTAGAGTGGAACAAAATGGAGCGATATCTAACCCCGAACAAGTTCAAACTGATGAAAAAGTTGAAACTGATACCGAAAAGCAGACAGATAATACGGAACAATCTGGATCAATATTTCAAGCTGTTGGGGTGATTACTGGGTTGGTCAAATTCACTGATGAAAACAAAAGCAGTATCACCATCGGTCGAAAAGAATACCAGCTTTTCTATGCTCCACGAAAACAGAGAGCCTTTGAGGCTCTCAAGAAAGAAATAGAAGCAACTGGTGAGTCCACTCAACGACTGGTTGTTTATCCAAAAGTGATTCATTTTCCAAAAAAAGACCAACCTCATCGAATCGCTTTTCAGCTAGTTGGTTTTGATAAGGGGCGCCAAGCAGAAGTCATCTCAGAGGAGCTTCAAGACATGGAGTTCAAACTCTGTGGATTGTGGCAATTCATCCCTGTTTGCCCTACTCCCTGCATCTCTGTTTTCCGAAATTTTACAACTGAGCGACTAGAGTATATAAAGACGGCTGAGCTAGCAAAGAAAATTAAATTCATGAAAGCTAGCCATCTCCCCTTGCTTTGGAAGGATGCACCAGTTAGACCATTTAGATTCAATCCCAAAGCTGGGAAAGACCAAGGACATCCAGCATTTGTTGAAATCAAGGCAAAATTTTTGCCTCAACGGGATGTTTTTGGGTTTGACACCCTGCTGGCTCTTCCTCAAGACAGAGCACCAAAATTTCTCAAAGCATCTAAGAAAGATAAAGCCTCAGCACAAGCAGCTAAGAAAGACAAAGCCCCAGTACAAGCATATTCGAAGGATAAAGCCCCAGTACAGCGTGACAAACCCAAACCCAAACCCAAAGCTAAATCTTGAATTGGAGCAATCGTGAAGTACCCACCCCACCACCATACCCTTACGGCTATGGTCTACGGTGGTGTACACAAGTCATCGCATTGACAGGGGAGCATCCCAATTTTGTAAAAGTAGTGCGAGCATCTTGCTCGCGTACTATGAGCTAGCAAGATGCTCGCACTGCATTTGGCATAAAGAGCGAACATTTGGGATGCTCCCGTTGACAGTTTGGGCGATTTTTCCGTCACGGAGTCTTACACGTAAAAAATTGCCGGTCTTTATTTAAGGAACTTAACTGGTACCAAGCTCAGTCTAACTAACAGAAAATAAGTAGGAGCTTGAGTATGTCATAAATACCAATTCCCTGTTAATTACCGATGTAATATTTAACGATTTCTTATACTTTAACTAACTTTTCTTTATACTTTTATCTCTTATCTTCATAACGAACAGGGAATAATGTGTAAGCGTTACTCGGACTGAAGCCAATGCACCGTTACATAGCGGAAGTGCTCTGAAAGTTAAATATGAAACTCATCACTAATAATCGTATTCTGAATGACCTATTTTTTAATTTTCCTTCCCGAAGCATATTTCATGCTTTTATTTGTGGATTGTTTACTGCCTCAATATTATTACCGCAACTAGCTGTTGCTCGTCGTCCTGCTTCAAAACTGACTGAGCCTAATAGTACTCCTACAACAACCACCAGTGAAGCTTGTAGCAACGACATAGGGTTCAATAACCAAGTTTCCCGTGTGGCTAGCAATTTTGTTTTGGCATCTACTTGGGTGAGTAAGCCTAATTGGGGACTAGAAAGTATTGTGGAAGCTATTGGTCCGTATGTCTATGCTTTTCTCAATCGTAGTCCTTGGCCCAACATTAATGAAAGAGCGAAGCAGGCAAGAGTACCTATTCTTATGTATCACGACATCGTACCAAAAAAACAAGTCTTTTTTGATGTCACCCCAGAAGAATTAGAACAACATTTCCAAACCCTCAAAGAGAATGGCATCACTCCCATTAGTCTTGATCAACTCATGACTCATTTGCAGACAGGAATGCCACTCCCAGAAAAGCCTGTAGTATTAACGTTTGATGATGGTTATGGGGGGCATTATGAATACGTTTACCCATTGCTCAAAAAATACGGTTACCCCGCTGTATTTTCTATTTACACCAAAGGTATCGGCAACAATACTGGTCGAACTCATGTCAGTTGGGAACAACTCAAGGAGATGGCGGCTAATCCCTTGGTGACAATTGCATCCCATAGTGTCAGTCACCCACCAGATTTAACAGTTTTGCCACCTGAACAAATCCAAAAAGAAGTCGTTGAGTCTAAGGCAATTTTAGAGGCAAACTTGGGTATTCCTATTCGCTACTTCACCTATCCTGCGGGAAAATATAACGAGCAAGTTGCAGGTTTGGTGCAAGCAGCAGGATATGACCTAGCACTGACTATGAATGATGTGGATGAACGGTTTGCTGGTGCATCAGAGAGTTTATTGGCAGTTTCTCGCTTCGGTCAATCTAGACTACAAGATGTGATAACCAAAGCTTGGGGAGGTGCTAAATTATCAAGCTGGAAAATAGGCTTTGATTTTGCCAGCCCAGTTCAAAGAACTGACATTACGATTGAGAAAATTCCTCTTATCCTAGTTTCGGGCGGTAAACCGATAACTATCCACGCTGATAGCCGTTATACGGTAAAGGAGATTTTGGCTAGGAGTAATACCAATGCTGTTGCTGCTGTGGATGGAGGTTTCTTCTCCCTGAAATTCTTAAATTCTAATGTGATGATTGGACCCGTGTTCAGCCAAGTCACCAAACAATTCATTCCTGGCAGCAATAATGATAACCCGAAACTAAGCGGACGTCCTTTAGTATTGATTAGTCCTCATGAAGTGCGCTTCGTTCCCTTCGATCCACTCAAGCACAACACTTTAGAAGGAATACAAGCGGAAATGCCCGAAGTGACGGATGCTTTTGTCGCAGCAGCGTGGTTAGTCAAAGATGGTCAACCCCGTGAAGCAAGCACCTTTAACGGGTTGTACGGTTTTGACGTAGCACGTTATCGGGCTTTTTGGGGAATTAACCAAAATAAACAAGCTACTATCGGCGTTTCTCTGGAATCTGTTGACTCTATATCTTTGGGAGCCGCACTGGTTAAGGCTGGATTACAGGATGTTGTGATGGTTGATTCGGGTCAAAGTACTTCCTTGGTTTATCAAGGAGAATCTCTTGTACGTTATGAACCTCGTCCTGTCCCCCATGCAGTTGCACTTTTAGGACCTCCATCCACGACGAATACTCCCTCCTGTGTTTTGGTGGAAAATAAAACAAAACACCGGAGAAGTTAACAAAAGAACTCAGGAGTCAGAATGAAGCTTCGGCTTATCTCGACTTCGCTCGATATATAACGGTTCTCGTTTGCATGAAGTACATTTTTCAACCTCACCCCCAACCCCTCTCCGAGCTCCGGAGCTACGGTGTACACACAAGTCATCGAATTGCTCAAAAATCCTTCGTCACCTCACCCTGCCCTTCGGGCATCCCTCTCCGCGAGTTCGGAGAGGGAAAGATTTTAGCGCAAGCTAAAAGCGAGGGTGAGGTTTTGAGTGAGATGTGTGTACACCGTAGGCTAAGGAGAGGGGAGCGTTTGCGATACTCAAATGCGGGGTGAGGTGACGACTGTATTGCACCGAAGTGAGATACGAAATTTAAGGTTTTTGGCTCTAACTGAACCCTATTGAACTCTAATGACTCGCAACAAGAGAAATTTGCAACCAGGATTTTCCTACCACGTCACTACCCGCTGCAACAACCGCGAATTCAACCTAGCGCGGCGCGAATGTCGGGAAGTCTTCCTATATGCACTTCAAAAGGTTTGGACAAATATAACTTCAAACTGTATGCATTGTGCATCATGTCCAACCACGTCCACTATCCTATAGAACCAGCCACCCCAGAAGATTTGCCGACTAGATTACATCCTTGTGGTGTATAGGAACACAGCATTGCTGTGTCCCTATTTATTTGTTCTCAAACTTAGACAGCTGCAGCTTTCTTAGTCACAGCGTTGAGTTCACCCTTAGCATACTTAGCAGCAAAGTCTTCGAGTGAAATCTGCTTGATCTTGCTAGCATTACCAGCAGTACCAAATTGCTGATAGCGGTCAGCACAAACCTTCTGCATATACTTAATAGAAGGCTTGAGGAAGTGACGGGGGTCAAATTCTTTGGTGTTTGCAGCCAAAGCTTCACGCACAGCAGCGGTAATAGCCAAACGGTTGTCGGTGTCAATATTCACCTTACGCACACCACTCTTAATACCTTTTTGGATTTCTTCCACAGGTACGCCGTAGGTTTCGGGGATTGTTCCACCATACTGGTTTATCAGGGCGAGCAAATCTTCGGGTACGGAAGAGGAACCGTGCATCACCAAGTGGGTGTTGGGCAAACGACGGTGAATTTCTTCGATGCGGCTAATTGCCAAAATTTCTCCAGTCGGCTTGCGGGTAAATTTGTATGCACCGTGGCTGGTACCAATAGCCACCGCCAAAGCATCCACTTGAGTTTGTTCCACGAAGTCCACTGCTTGGTCTGGATCAGTCAATAGCTGATCATGGGAGAGAACACCCTCCGCACCGTGACCATCTTCAGCTTCACCCATACCAGTTTCCAGAGAACCCAAGCAACCGAGTTCACCTTCAACGCTGACACCCAACGCGTGAGCCACTTTAACCACTTCGCGGGTGACATTGACGTTGTACTCGTAGCTAGCGGGGGTCTTGGCATCAGCTTCCAGCGAACCATCCATCATTACGCTGGTAAAGCCATTCTTAACTGCTGAGTAGCAGGTAGCAGGTTCATTGCCGTGATCTTGGTGCATGGCAATAGGAATATGGGGGTAGGTTTCTACCGCTGCCAAAATCAGGTGACGCAGGAAGTTTTCACCAGCATACTTACGAGCGCCACGAGATGCTTGCAAAATCACGGGGCTATCTGTCTCATGGGCAGCCTGCATAATAGCTTGAATCTGCTCCATGTTGTTGACGTTGAAAGCAGGTATGCCGTAACCGTTTTCTGCTGCGTGATCCAACAGCAGCCGCAGGGGTACGAGCGCCATAGATAGTCCTCCTAATTGGGTTATCAGCTAGTCAGTCTGGGACAAGCGTAAATGTGTGTACGCTATTCTTAATCTTAATAGTATTTTAAGCTTATAGGAAATTATAACTAGTGATGTGTCCCTTCTGTTAAAAAACTTTAAGCAAAAAAGTAGAATGGACACTCCCCACCTTATTCTATTATATATTTCAATGACTTAGTTTTGTACTTTGAGTTACTGAGTTAAATGGGGTAGCTTGTCGAAATCACAACTTATCCCTTTGTCGGCAACTTAATGCTCTGCTTTTTATATAATGTGATGTGCGGCACTCAAAAACCCTATATGGGTCGCCCGGGATTCGAACCCGGAACTAATCGGTTAAAAGCCGAGTACTCTACCGTTGAGTTAGCGACCCGTTCTATTATTTGCAATGCCTAAGATATCTTAACCTGCAATGCCTAAGATATTATAGCACAACCTTCTCAAGATTTGTAAAGGGATTTAGAAAAAATTTGCCGTCAAACGTACAGTTGCTGTATGGCTAGCTTCCGGTTCTAACACACTCAAGCGTTCACCTGTATTGAGAGCGTTACGGGCAGCGCTCCACGGTTCCAAGCAGTAATAGTCTTTGCCAATAACCGTCCAAAAGACGAGAGTAGAATATGTGTCGTCATATTCCAGCTTCAATTTCAACTTGCGAGCATTATCTGTAACTGTAGCTGATTTACCGTTTAGCTGCTTAAAAGCGACATCAATTTCATCGCGGTTATAGTCAAAATCCCCGTTAAACAAGTGAATTTCTTTGGTTATTTGGTCTTGGTACTCTTGCGAGGGTATTTCAAACTTAAGTTGATTTTTATCCACTGTTAAAAAGTAAGGATGTAAACCTGTAGAAAAAGGCATTTGTTCAGTGGAAAGATTGGTGTACTTCTGTCTGATTTCTAATGTATTGCCTTGTATTTGATAAGTAAAAGCGAGTTTAAACTCAAAAGGGTAAACAGCGCGTGTTTGCTCGTTGCTGCTTAAGGCTAAAGTCAGGCTGGCTTTTTCTGGAGTCACTTGGTCTTCGATAAATTCCCAAGGCAAATCACGGGCAAAACCGTGTTGTTTGAGAGTGTATTGCTTGTCGTTGAGAGTATAAGTGTTATTGGGTAAGTTCCCGCAGATGGGAAACAAAATTGGAATTCCACCTCTGACACTCAATTGAGGATTAGCAAAACGTTCCTCGTCCAGGTAAAGAATTTCTTGATTTTGTACTCGCCAGCTAGTGATAATACCACCTCTTTCTGGTACAACTTCCAGCCGAGATTGATTTGTTTGAATGTAGAATTTCTTCATTGCACTGCCATGGTTGAAGTGTGCTTGCAAACGCGTTTTTCAGTATTTAGTTTTGAGTGCTGAGTCTTTTCTTTCCACTGAGTACTCAGCACTGAGCACACCCTACAGAAAACCGCTTTTTATTCGTCTTCTGCAAATACAAAGCGATACAACTCGCTAGGGTTGGGTTCGGGACTACTTTGGGCAAATGTCACTGCTTCGTCGATAACTTGCTGCACCTGTCGGTCAATTGTCTTAAGTTCTTCATCAGAAACCAAGTTTTGCTCGACCAAATAAGTAGCAAATCTCTTGATTGGGTCACGAGCAAACCAAAACTCTTTCTCAGCCTTAGTTCGCAGTTCATCTGGGTCAGCCAGAGAGTGACCCCGGAAACGGTAAGTCAATGCTTCAATTAAAGTAGGACCATTCCCAGCACGAGCACGAGCTACGGCTTCCTGAGCGACTGCTCGCACCGCCAGAATATCCATACCGTCTACTTCCACTCCAGCCATGTTAAATACGCTGGCTTTTTGATAGATCTCTGGTTGGGAAGTCGCCCGTTCGTGAGCCATGCCGATCGCCCACTTATTATTTTCTACCACAAAAAGAATTGGCAGTTTCCACAGCGCCGCCATATTCAACGTCTCGAAAAACTGACCGTTATTTGCAGCTCCATCGCCAAAAAAACAAGCGCTCACTTGGTCAGCGCTTTCATCACCTAACACTTCGCGGCGGTATTTCGTTTGAAAAGCCGCCCCAGCAGCAACGGGAATACCCTCAGCCACAAAAGCATAACCACCTAGCATGCGATGTTCACTAGAAAACATATGCATTGAACCACCGCGTCCTTTGCTGCACCCTGTGGCTTTACCAAATAGCTCTGCCATGACTTCTTTTGCAGGTACTCCCGCACTTAGAGCATGAACGTGGTCGCGGTAAGTACTGCACACGAAATCTTCACCTGGTCGCATCGCTCCTTTAATCACACCGCTAGATACGGCTTCCTGACCGTTGTACAGGTGGACAAAACCAAACATTTTGCCCCTGTAGTACATCTCGGCACATTTGTCTTCAAAGGTGCGCCCTAGTACCATATCCTCATACAACAGCAATCCTTCTTCTTTAGTTATTTGTACCGTAGCTGCATCAAATTTGGGTAATGTGCGTTCTTGAATCATTATTTCTGAGTATTCCTGTGTTGAAAATAGGGAATGGGCAATGGGCAATGGGCAATGGGAAAGACATTTTCATTGCAAGGTTCGTGAGATTTTCCCGTGATTAGCTGACTCTAAGATGCAATTTACATTTGTGCTGGTGAGTGAAAGCGTTGCGGTGCAATAGCACTTCGCCTCTGAGGGCTGTTGTAAAACTTAAAGTTACGATTTGAGATAAGTTGCACTTCATAAGCGTAAGCTTGTGAAGTACCCACCACCAAATCGGAGTATCTCTAACTAGTGCTTGCTCTCCAGTTTCATCGGTCAGTACCATGTTAGGAACATTACAAGAATGTCGGCAACCTACCTGTCCTCGCGATGATTTTACCTGTCCTCGCGAGGTTTGGGACTCGCCCCTTACTCCCGCACACCCGTGTGTACTCTGGCTGCAACCCGCCTCCCGCAGGTTGTTTTGAATTGTTGTACACGATGCTCATGCATTGTTCCCTAGAAATTGAGCATCATCTTGTTCTACAGCAATCGGTAGTATGTCAATCTTGGTTTCTAGGCTACTTACCAAAATAGCAAGTTTTCTGCATATTTATTAACAATTTCGGGAAATGGTACCAAAAGTCAGTATTTTTCTGTAGATTATTGTAATCAAAGAATAATTTATGATAGACTTGGGTTCGCTATATATTAGCAAACTTTTGTGGTGCTTCTTTCACCATATGCTGCAGAAAGTCCCTCTGAACCAGTTGCAGGAATGGTCATTCCATAAATCCCGAAAAAAGAATAAAAAAATACTCCTACCAAGAAACCATTACTTATGCTGCCATCGGAAATGTTGTAGTCAATTTTTGGTTTGTCAAATAGATTGCAATTTAAATAAGCCAAAAATAATAAAAGTATTCTTAAAAAGATTGGATACTTATCAGAATCGGCAAAACACTAGTACCATAACAAAAACATATCATTGTCAGAGCACTAGTAAGGTTGTTGCAAAACATACCTGTAGTGTGAAATCAATAGGTAACTGTTGTGGCACTTTTTTACCAGCCTGGAATACTCTAAGAGAATTATATTAATCGTGCTGCAGGGGAAGTGAGCCGTGCGAATTCCGCTAGATTACTACAGAATTTTAGGGATACCAATGGCGGCAAGTGAGGAACAGTTGCGGCAGGCATATGGCGATCGCGTTGTGCAATTGCCGCGCCGTGAGTATTCCCAAGCAGCAATTACATCTCGAAAAAACTTAATAGAAGAAGCTTACGTTGTTCTGTGTGATCCAAAAGAACGTAAAACATACGACCAGCTTTACCTTGCCCATGCCTATGGTTCTGACAGCACTTCAAGTGGCGCAGTTGCTGTTGAAAGTCGCAAGCCAATGGGTGATGTTGATTCTCAAGCTCTTAGTATTGACGTTTCCCAAGATGAATTGGTTGGTGCTTTATTGATTCTACAGGAGCTTGGAGAATATGAACTTGTTTTAAAACTGGGTCGTCCATACCTGGTTAATAAAAATGGTATGGGCAGTATCCAAGGCAACACAGAGGATATAGAGGAAGTTTCTTCTCCTAGTGAACGTCCAGACGTTGTACTTACGGTTTCTCTCGCTTGTTTAGAACTAGGTCGCGAGGAATGGCAGCAAAGTCACTACGAAAATGCTGCGATTTTCTTAGAAACAGGAGAGGAACTCTTAGCACGCGAAGGGTTATTCCCCAACGTTCGCTCGGAAATCCAGTTTGATTTGTATAGATTGCGACCCTATCGCATTTTAGAATTACTTGCACTACCTGAAGAACAAACCACAGGACGAAAACAAGGGTTGCAATTATTGCATGATATTTTAGATGAGCGTGGTGGCATTGATGGTACAGGAGACGATAAATCTGGTCTAAGTACGGATGATTTTCTACGATTTATTCAGCAACTGCGTAACTACTTGACAGTTGCAGAGCAGCACAATCTGTTTGAAGGAGAAAGCAAGCGTCCCTCAGCAGTCGCCACCTATTTAGCAGTTTATGCTTTGATAGCACGGGGATTTGCCCAACGTCAACCCGCATTAACTCGTCAAGCAAAGCAAATGCTGCTTCGCCTGGGTAGACGTCAAGATGTACATTTAGAACAGTCACTCTGTGCGCTCCTTTTAGGGCAAACAGAAGAAGCAAGTCGTGCCTTAGAACTCTCGCAAGAGTACGAGGCTTTAGCTTTTATTCGAGAAAATTCTCAAGACTCTCCAGACCTTTTACCAGGACTGTGTTTATATGGGGAACGCTGGTTGCAAAACGAAGTGTTTCCAAACTTTCGAGATTTGGTAGAACAGCCAGCTTCCCTAAAAGATTATTTTGCCGACCAACAAGTGCAAGCTTATTTAGAAGCTTTACCCACAGAAGCAGAACCCACACATTCAGGGACTGGGATGAACCGCCAGACTTCCCAAACACACGAAACCACTCGTCAGAGTCGCCGCCATAATTCCACAGTAGTTGAGGGAAAATTCCCAACTCAAAAAACTTCCAACTCAGAAACACCAGCCACATCAACCTTTTCCTCACCCAGTTACACGACGACATCATCCTCTTCATCAGGTACCTGGAGTCCACAAGCCGAAACACCTATAGCACCACTTCCCAACACAGACCCCACTACCAAAGGAACTTACCACAACTTGAATAGTCGGTCCAAACATCCGACAGCACCTCCTCAAGGGCAAACTCAAAGGAGGCGCAAACGCAGTCCATCTGCTAGTTCAGGAAGTGGATCAGATAATCGTCATGGGTATGCTCATCGTCGGCAAGTTTTTGCCCGTACAACTCCCGCACAAATGCGATTGGTGCGGATAGTGTTTGTTTCATTGGGGAGTCTATTGGTACTATGGTTGTTAATTTCCACAACTGTTGGATTGTTCAAAAATCTGTTTTTCCCTGGACCCTCCTTGAAAGGTGAACAGTTATCAGTTCAACTCAATCAACCCTCAGTCCCCATTCCTGAGCAAAATAGCAAACTACAATTACCAGCAGGAACACTCACTGAAGCGACAGCAGAGGAAATGATTCAGGCTTGGCTAGATACCAAAGCTGCAGCTTTCGGACCTAACCACGAGATTGATGGTTTGAAGAATATTTTAGTGGGTTCAACCTTGATAAAATGGCAGGGATGGGCACAGCAGGAAAAGACCGATAACCGCTATCGGAAATACGAACATAGCGTGAAAGTAGAATCTCTGGAGGCAAATCAAGCTGACCAGCATTACGCTGCGGTAGAAGCTTCGGTAACTGAAGCCACACAGTATTATGAGAATAGTCAGATCAAAAAATCTGATAATGAAAAGTTGCGAGTGAGATATGAATTTGTTCGCATAGATGGTTCGTGGCGTATCCGGGATATGTCAGTTCTGAACAAGATCAGTATGATTTTTTAGATTTGAAAAATTAGGGCGACGCCCAAAAAAAACAGCGCCTATACTATAGTGGCAAGAAAAAATGCTCCCTGTTTATGTAGCCCTGAATTCCATTCGCCAGGGCAATGTGTGTGAGCAAGTAGGCTAAAATATGATTCTTAAAAACTATCAATTTCACTATTCTTTCAATGGTAACCCAGGTAAACCACTTATACTATTTTTACACGGTTTCATGGGGAACAGTCATGAATTTGATGAAGCCATCTTATTACTATCTGATGAATTTTACTGCCTGACAGTTGACCTTCCTGGACATGGAGAAACTAAAGTTTTGAGTGGTGACGAGTGTTATACAATGCCAAACACTGCTCATGCGATAATCAACTTATTGGATAATTTAAACATTACCAAATGTTTTTTAGTTGGTTATTCAATGGGTGGAAGATTAGCTTTATACCTTACCCTGCATTTTCCTCACCGTTTTCCTAAAGTTGTTTTGGAATCAGCTTCTCCTGGTTTATTAACAGAAGCAGAACGAGTAGAACGAGTTAAACGTGATGAGCAAATAGCCAGGAAATTAGAAAGAAGCATTGATAGAAATGACTTTGCTACTTTTCTTGCGAATTGGTATAGTCAAACAATTTTTGGAACCATTAAAAATCACCCCCAATTTCAAAGCCTTATAGAAGTTCGTTTACAAAATAATTCAATTGAGTTAGCGAAATCACTTCGATTCATGGGTACAGGATGTCAACCTTCTTTGTGGGAAAAACTGAAAGAGAATATGAATCTTTTGCTTTTATTAGCAGGAGAGTATGATGAGAAATTCATAGAGATTAATACAGAAATGACGAAAATTTGTGAATTTTGCCAGCTAAAAATAGTTAGTCATTCAGGGCATAACATTCATTTTGAGAATGTTAAGATATTTATTGAAAGTATTAAAGAATTTTTTGTTGTTGCATTATTTAAGACGAAATAACTGCAAACCCAAGTTGCTATAGCAATTCTAGATGAATTGTGAAAATTGAAAAACAAGATCCCCTACTTCGTAAAAGTTGTCGGGTATCTTGTTGTTCACGTAAGCCCTACGGGCAGGCTCCGCCAACGCGCAGCGTGCCCGCAGGGCTTATGATTTAGGATTGCTATAGTTATGGAAAAAAACATCCAAAGAGAATTCAACTACCTTGATTTTCCAGTCGCTTTTAATTCCTCTTGCAAAATTTTCTGATAAATCTTAGGTAAATATGGACTCACAGAATTAGTTTCTATACCATATCCCAAACTTGTCCAAGTAGGAGACAACTGCTGCAAAACTTCTTTTAACTTTCCTTGACTTAGCTGTTGAGAAATATCAGTTCCCCAAAATTGAGAGTCACTTAACCAACGATAAACTACTACGTCTTGATACTCTGGTTCAAAACTATAAGAAACCCAAAACATAAATCGTCCTGGGTTTGGGTGATAGCGGGGAGCTATGGTATTCCATGTCGTATTAATCATTTGATATCTACCTGCAGCGGTAGAACAATTACCTTTGTTAGGACCTGTAACAATAGTGACGCAGACTTCAGGATGGCGGCTAAGGTTGTTAACGTGCTGTCCACCGTACAATACTGAATAAGGACGGTTGCTATTTGCTTCGCTTGCTGAGATAGTTCGCATCAAAGCACGGATATAAGGATCACCCCCTTTCATGACTAAGGGAGGCTGTTTTTTACGAAATGTGGGATCGGTATGCGATCGCAAATCTCCAAATATGTACCACTGCAATAAACACACGAAGCCAAGAAGCGCGGCTATTGGTCCTATGAGTTGTTCAACGCCGCCTTTGCGTTCTAAGCCTTTCTTCAGAGTCCGACTCCTTACAGTTACCTGCTATTGTCATCAAAATATAACAACAGTCTTCAACGTACTCATTCAGGAAAATTCACAAAATTAGTCAAAAGTCAACAGTCTTAAGTTATTTGACTCTTGACTATTAACTTTTAACTTAGCACTTTTAGCTAAACAACGTTAGCAAAGAGTTCTCCAAAGTTTTTTGCGGGTGCGTTTTCCTTAGCAACAATCTCCACGATTTTATTTTTTGCTGCTGGCTCAAAGAGCGCCTCAACACAAACCTGAGCGACTTTTTGCCGGGGAATGCTACCCTCGAACAATGTATCAGCAGTTTGCATCACGATTTGGTTGGAGTTATCTTCATTCCTTAAACCACCAGGTCGCACTATTGTATAGTTTAGACCGCTTTTCTGGATGTACTCCTCAGCTTGCTTTTTCCAATACAAAATCAGCCAGAACAAGTTCAAGGGATGGAAAAGCTGGGAAGCAGCCAAAGAAGAAACAAAGACAAAATGCTCTATTCCTTTAGCCTTTGCTGCATTTACCAAATTTTTAGTCCCTTCACAATCCACTTTATAAGGTCCAGTTGGATCAAAGCTTGGTTTTGCGCCAGTTGCACACAGTACCACTGTACTATCTCCCAAAGCAACAGAAAGGGTTTCTGACTTTAACACATCCCCAATGACCAACTCAACATCAGCACTGAGAATACTCCTAGCTTTCTCTACATCCCTGACTAAGGCACGAACGGGAATATTCCGCGCTATCAACTCTTGTACTATCCGGCGACCTGTTTCACCTGTTGCCCCTGCTACTAATGCTTTCATAATAAACGCTATCGGTGGAAAACTAGTATCTGTTTTTCAGTTTCCTATTTTAGAGATTCTGTAGAAATTAGATAAACTACATGACAGATGATTGAGATTTCCGCCAAAATGGAGATTTGATACGAAATTGTTTACCTACCAAGGGAATTATTCATTTAGACAAAGCTCTTACTATAGAAGAATACTTTTATGCTTTCAAAAAAACCAGATTATCAGTCTTTTGATACAACTGAAGCAACTTTATCTGTGACATCGACCCAAGAAGCTGGTGAGGATGCAACCCAAGAAGCAACAGGAACACCAAGACGGTTTTACAGTCGTTATTGCGACTATATGGAAATGTATGCTACAGCTGGAACTGTTGCTGAATACCTCAATAATCACGCCTCATGGTTTTCGCGTTGTGCTGATCCCATGAAGGTGGAACCATTGGGGGAAAATAGTTATGCCTTAGTCGTTGGTCGTTTTGGCTCTTTTGGTTACGAAGTAGAACCAAAAATTGGTTTGGAACTATTACCACCAGAGGAAGGAGTTTATCGTATCCGTACTGTTCCGATACCGGACTACCATACTCCTGGTTATGATGTGGATTATCAGGCTGCGCTACGGTTAAAAGAAAATGTGGCAAAATTATTTGCCACCTGCTTGAGTGAAATGACACTGGTGGAATGGGAATTAGATCTCACTGTTTATATTCACTTTCCCAAGTATATTCAGCGATTACCCAAATCTCTAATTTTATCTACAGGCGATCGCCTACTTAACCAAGTTGTCCGCCAAGTGTCCCGCCGTTTAACTTGCAAGGTACAGGAAGATTTTCACCAATCTTTGGGCATTCCTTTTCCTGTTGATCCCAAGAAAAAGTAGTCAGTCACTAGTCAATAGTCATTTGTTTTTTACCAATGACTCATGACTCATGACTACCCTTGAGTGAGAAGTTTTTGGACAATTCCCAACCCAGTGATAGCCTGCCAAGTAAAAAGACCTAAAAGCACAAAATTTAATAGAATATGAGTCATACGCGCCCAATTTGCACCCTTTTGCATAAAAGGTGCCAGAGAAGCCGAGAAAGCAATCAGACTTGTCATACCAAGTCCTACGAGTAGGTGAGGTCCAAAAAACAACTTACCATCATGGATGTAAGTGGCAGCCATACCACCGATAGCGCCCGTCACCATGAAAGCCAAAAGTATAGAACCGATTTGGTAGTGTTTAACGTTGTATTTACCTTTGATTAATTCTTTCTTTTCTTCACCCTGAGCATTCCTTGTCCGTTGGACTTGCAGTCCCAGATACGCCCCATACAAGGAAAGTAGTAATAGTGCCCACATCAAAATGGGGTGAAAGAAGTTTAACCAATATTTAACTGATGATGAAAGTTCCAGACTCATAGCTATTGCCCCTCTTCTTAAATCTTCATAAAAATTAGCATAACGCTTATTGGGAATGAGGAGATGGGATGATGAGGAGATGGGGAGATAAGGGGACAAATCAATTCAAAATCACCGTATGCGCAAAGCGCAGGCTCCGCCAACGCGCAAGCGTGCCCTACGGGCAAGATTGGAGCGGAGGAAACCTCCGCTCCAACTTCTCTCAAAATTCAAAATTCAAAATTAGAAGTCTCTCCCTCTGCCTCTTCATCTCCCCATTGCCTATTGCCCAATTCCCATTGCCCATTGCCCAATTTCTAATGACTAATGACTAAAAGTAACGATGTCTTGCTGCTGTCGGCTGTGAAAAATGGTGATATCAAGCAGGTGCAAGCACTGCTTAATAGTAGTGCTAAGGTAGACACGAGCGATCGCGATGGCACTACGCCCTTGATGTTTGCTGCACATTTAGGCTACACCGAAATCGCGCGATCGCTTCTTGATGCGGGTGCTCAAATCAACTTGAAAAGAAAGCGCTATGGGTTGACGGCTTTGATGTTAGCAGCGAGTGCTAAAGCGCTTGACGTTGTAAAGCTTTTAGTCTCTAGAGGTACGGATGTCAATGCAACCAATGAAGATGGCAGCACTGCTTTGATGGTAGCCGCCCTGAAAGGACATGCTGATGTTGTGCAAGTCTTACTTGCTGCTGGTGCTAAAGTCGATGTTAAAGATAAAGATGAGGACACAGCTTTTCAACTGGCAGTACGCGCTGGACACACCGCAGTTGTACAAGCAATACTACAAAATTATACAGATGTCAATACCCAAGATGAAGAGGGAGAAACCGCATTAATGGTTGCGGCAGATCTGGGACACTTGGAAGCTGTGCAAGCACTACTAGCAGCAGGGGCTGATGTTCAGATGCGAAACCTTGATGGTGGTACAGCTTTATCAGCAGCAGCAGCAGCGGGACATAGTGCGATCGCAGCAGAAATACTCGATCGCGGTGCTGATGTCAATATCCAAGATAAAGATGGGGAAACAGCCCTGCATCTAGCTGTCGTTGAAGGTTATGCCGATGTGGTAGAGGTCTTACTCAGCCAAGGAGCAAACGTACAAATTAAGAACCATTTAGGAGATACACCGCTACTCTTGGCAGCTTTGCAGGGACACAGCCAAATTGTTGAAGCACTAGTGCGTCAGGGAGCAAACGTGAAAGAGAAAAACTTGGGTGAGCAACCTTTGACGCTAGCAGCAATACAGGGACACACTGAAATAGTGAAGCTAATACTATATCATGGTGCTGATGTCAATACTCAAGGGGATGATGGAAAAACTGCTTTAATTAAGGCAGCGGAACGTCATCATACAGGCGTGATACAGCAGCTTGTGGCAAAGGGAGCAGAAGTAAATTTACGAGACTCAGCAGGAGCGACAGCGCTGATGTGGGCTGCTTCGCGAGGTTATAACGAGGTGGTGCATTTGTTACTCAAAGCTGGGGCAGATGTGAATATCAAAAACCAAGGTGGTTATACAGCTTTGATGCTTGCAGAGTTTAATGGGTATCCTAGCGTGGTGCAGAGCCTTTTGGCAGCAGGCGCACAGGAATAATATGAGTGAAAACAACAAACAACAATTTATAGACTAGACTTATTGCACTCATTCGCTCTTTTCGCGCTCTTGTTTGCGACGCCAGATACCTCTGTCGGGAAACCCTCCTGCAGTACTGGCTCGCCTTTGCGCCTACTCTGCGAGAACGGCTCCGCCGAATGCGTGAGACAAAAAAATATTTATGCAATAAATCCACTGTCTAAATAAATTAAGACAGTTGTGAGACGCTAATACGAGTACTTTAACAAAGCTTTCGCTGACCCTTTTGGGTTGCATTACAACAAGCAGTTTTCACCTTAAAGTCAACACAGCAAATCGCTTCAGGAGAGCAAGCTTTCTTGGGATGTACTGTACATTTGAGTCGGTAGTCATTGGTGAAATATTCACAACCAGCACAGGGAATTTGATGTAGCATTTTGACATAATTTGTACCCTTGCTCAAGGTTTGCCAAACACTACAAATAAATAGAAGTGTAATTGTCCAAGCACAGAAGGCAAGAAAAATTGTAGCTATCATAAATTATCCTCAGAAATTATCTTAAAAAAGTGCCCGCAGCACTGGCATAACTACAGGCATGAGACAATACTTAGCTAGTGTTGAATGATGAGCTAAATTAAGAGTTAACAGTATTAACTTCTTGACGCGATCGCCAAAAGTGCCAAACAAAACCCACGAAAGCCAATACATCCAAGAAAAACTGGATATTTGCCATTGCCAAACGGTTCTCACCGTAAAATTCTATTGGGAAAACTGTCATGTTATATCCCACAAAAACGACAGAAATAAAACCCATCAAAGCTAAACCAAGCAAGCTATAGGAAAGAATTTCTTCACCATTTTGTATAGGAAAAAGTCGTCGTACCCAATCAAAAGGTTGTACAACAATATGCCAAACGCCTCCCACAATTAGGATGAACCCAATCCAAATGTGGCCACCAATAACATCTTCTAAGTTGTCAACACTTGCCATTCCTAAAGGAGTCCAGCTACCATCTTTAAGACCAACCAAGTAGCCGAATATTGTGACTGGGTTTATAGTGGGGTTATCAATGAGGCGGACATTTCCCAGATGAGTATCATAAATCCCACCAAAAAACATTGCTTTTAACACGAGCAAAAATGCTCCTAAACCCAGAATAATTAGGTGATGTCCTAAAATTAAACCTAATTGTTTCGGGTCATTCCATTCATAGTGAAATTTTGCAGTTCTTCCGCCAAGATTATACAAAACTGGCGAACTCTGGAAAACATGAAAAAGTCCTCCTGCGCCTAAAACAGCGGATGCTACTAAATGCAAAATCCCAACCACAAAATAGGGATAAGTATCAATAACTTCGCCTCCAGCACCTACACCCCAGCCTAGAGTTGCTAAGTGAGGCAACAAAATCATTCCCTGCTCATACATTGGTATGTCAGGGATAAACCGTGTCACCTCAGAAACAGTCGTTGCACCCACCCACAACATAATTAAGCCTGCATGAGCGATATGAGCACCTAATAGCTGTCCAGACAAATTAATTAAACGAGCATTGCCAACTAACCACGGTAAATTGGTATCTGCTGTAAAGGTTCTATCAGTAGAAATTGTCACAATTGAATACCCTTTTTGTTCGAGAATCCACGCCTTTGCCACCGTACCGAAATAGAAATCCCCTGCTAACCTGAGGTATAGCAGGGAAAATGTCAATTACGACTCGCTACTAATAGCATTGAGTGACCTTTCCACTTGCTTGAAGTCAACGCCAATGGCTCGCAGAGCATGCCACAAGTGACCTTGTAGGAAGAAGAAAGCTAAGAAGAAATGGGCATTTGCCAACCAAGCTCTGGACGTATGCTGTCCTAACGGTAACTGGATTGTGTCGGCAAAATACGGAGAAACACCGAATTTGACTGCCAAAGTAGGTCCGTAAAATTCCACAGGATATGCTAAGGTGTTAACTGCACAGAAGTAAGCAGCCACAAATCCTGCTAAAGCGATCGCTCCCAAAGAGTAAGAAAGAATGGCTTCACCTGAGAATATCAAAAGCTTCTTTGTCCAAGGAAAAGGCTCTGTCAGAATATGCCAGACACCTCCAACAACGAGGAACAAGCCTACATAAATGTGACCACCAACTAAATCTTCCAAGTTATTCACACTGGCAAAGTGGGTTTGGTAGCCATAGATGACGAATGGGTTGAGGGTGGGATTGGTGACAACTCGGACAGCGTGAATTGTCGAGTCGTAGAGTCCTCCCCAGAACATGGCTTTCGCTACGAGCAATAGAGCAGCGACTCCCAAGAAAATCAGGTGATGTCCCAAGATGAAGCCAAGTTTCTTTGGATCGTCCCATTCAAAGTGAAATTTACGAGCACGTCCTTGTGCATCTTTCAAGTTTTTTGGACCTTTGAAGGTATGGAATAGTGCACCCGCACCAAGGACGGCAGATGAGATCAGGTGCAAGGCTCCAATGACAAAATAGGGGTAAGTACTTACCACTTGACCCTCTGCTCCTACACCAAAGCCCAAAGTAGCTAGGTGAGGTAGCAAAATCAATCCCTGTTCGCCCATTGAGACATCAGGGTTGTAACGAGAGAGTTCAAACCAAGTAAAAGCCCCTGCCCATAATGTCGTTAGCGCTGCTTGCGCGATATGAGCGCCAAGAAATAAGCCAGAGAGGTTGGTAAAGCGAGCGTTTCCAGCCCACCAGTCATATTTGACGTTGGAATTGCCGTATGTCTGCATTACGAGCTTCTTGCCTCCTTGTAAAAACTATAGGCATGGTAGGAAATCATTCCCAGAGCCTAGCTCTAGGAATGAACAGAGTAAGAGGAACAAAAAATCTAGAGAATCGCTGGTAACACTGAATAGCAGTACGGCATGGTACTGCTCCAAATCGTTAACAGTCATGCGATGCCGAAAGCGAGATCGCTAAGCACAGAGCGCATGCACTCACGTTTAGCCATCGTCCGTCGCATATATGCTCTACAAACGGCTTCTCACAAAGCAGTGTTGATATAGGATCTTTCGCAGTCAAGCCGAAAACTGCAACTTGAACACTCCTTTTTCAAATAGCAGCTAATTATTGATCATTTCTTCTGCTCATTCTTATTCAATCACTAATGAAAATATTTGTCAAATAATTGGAGCAAAATAAAAAGTAGGCAACTTGAGGCTGACCTACTAACCAAAGCACACAAAATTCCAACACGGAAACATGTCTGACCGTTGTAGAAGGTTTATTACTATTTGTAAGCAATTAAGAGTGTAGCATAAGCTTATTGATAGTCAATAGCAACTTTAATCAAATTCTTTATCTAACATCCTAGGATAAATAAGGAATTAGTATGGTCTTTAACCAGAGAAAAAAGAAATTTCTGGCTTGTTATATCTGATACTTTACAAAAAGTAAAACAAATTAGATGAAAAATATATTCATTACTTTTGATAAGATATAGCCAGCACTTCTTGATATAATTCATCATTAAGGTGGTTATATTCTTCAAGTGATTTAATAATCTTTGTTCCAAGTAATGCCATGACTGGCATGGCTATTCAAACTCCGGAGTCGATTTATTGGTGGTCAGGTCAGGAAATGCCCAGTTAACAAACCTCTCAGAGCGACTTTTAGACGCTCACGTTGCACATGCGGGATTGATTGTTATGTGGACAAGGAGCCACGACTCTGTTTGAACTTGCCCGCTTCAGCCCAACACAACCTATGTACGAGCAGGGATTGATTCTCTTGCCTCACAAACGCAACTCTTGGTTGGGGAGCCAGCTGGGCAGGTTTCCTGACTTGAGCAAACTAGCGTGTGTGAGAGCAAGTGGACAGGTAGTAGATACCTAAGTAGTAAGACAAAATTAATTACACAAAATTAGACTTGAAACCCTTATCCAGCCTAGAAAGTAATGTGTAAATATTTCTGTCCGATTACTTATCCCTACTTTCTTCAAGCACTCAAGCAATGAAATCTACATACGAGGAGTCCAAATGTCAAAAAAAGTTGGTCTGTTCTACGGAACCCAAACAGGTAATACAGAATCCGTAGCTGAAAAAATTCGGGATACATTTGGTGATAGTGTTGTGACTTTACATCAAATTTACGAAGCAGAACCTTCCGATTTTGATGAGTATCAATCTCTCATCATTGGCTGCCCCACTTGGGACATTGGTCAACTTCAGAACGATTGGGAAGAGTTTTTCCCTACACTCGACAATATAAATTTTAGTGGCAAGTTAGTTGCCTATTTTGGTACCGGAGACCAATATGGCTATGCCGATAATTTCCAGGATGCAATAGGAATTCTGGAAGAAAAAATTTCAAAAAAAGGTGGGAAAACTGTTGGCTATTGGTCAACCGATGGTTATGAATTTGACAACTCTAGAGCTTTGAGAAATGGCAAATTTGTTGGGCTGGCGATCGATGAAGGTAATCAACCTGAGTTAACGGATGAGCGAGTCCAAGCTTGGGTTGCTCAGTTGAAGACAGAATTTGGTTTGTAGGAAAGTTTTAACAAAAGAACGAAGGTGTCAGTCGTCAGAATCTGTCATGAATTATGTACGATGCTCGGTCGTACAGAAGCCATTCTGACTCCTGAGTTCTTTTGGTTAACCTCTCACGGATGACCCAGCAATTTTGGGTTGGTGGAGTACTAGAGAACTGGTCCACTAATATAGATTGACAAAAATAACATTATGTGTGTCATGTCAAAACGCCTATTTGCGGCTTAATTTTTCAGTGTGGTTTTTAGCGATTCTCCTAGCCCTTTCAGGGCGGCTGCGCTAACGGAGACGCTACGCGAACACATGAAAACCTCAGCCCTTATGTTTGATTGACACAACACCTACATTCTGTATTTTACGTCAACCGCTTCTACTGGAACGGCGCTCTAGGCATTTACGTCTGGACTCCGGTTGAAGGAATAGCGATTAATGTCATTACGCTTAACCCAGCCATGTTTGACCCAGTATTGATTAGCAAGGTCATTATCAACAAGCACATCAATATGAGTTTTGAAAATACCAATGGACTCAAGTTTTGACAAACAGCATTCAACGAGTTGAGAAGCAATTCCACGCTTTCGATAACAGGGCAAGACAATTACATGCTGTAGGTAACCACGTCTACCGTCATGCCCGCACAGAGCACATGCAATGACTTCGCGTTCATCAACGACTATGAAACTTAATCCTGGATTACGTGCTAAATAACGAGCAGTTGCCTCTTTAGAATCGGCTCCACGAAGAGTAACACCAGGAGTTTGCCTCATCAACTCAAGCACAGCATCATAGTGTTCGATTGTCATTTCAACAATTTCTATGTCAACTGTAGGAGCGCTTAGGTTTGCCATCTGGTTTTAACTCGGCTTGACTACCAACACAGAACAATTTGCTTCTTCTACCACTTGAGAACTGACTGAACCTTGGACAATTCGCTTCATACCAGTTAACCCACGACTGCCAATAATAATTAAATCAGCTTTGTAAATATTTGCAAGGCGAATAATTTCTTCTGCTGGATCGCCGGTGACAAGTTCTACATCACTTTCAACAGGTAATAGTGCTTGGTAAGATTGGAGCTGTTTTTCAATCTGGAGATAGGAAAATGTTGATGACTCAGGGTGAGGACGGTCGGCGGGTAGTTCCATCTCTGACTCTAATGGAGGAAACACATGGCAGAGAATAACTTTGCCGTCTTTTGGCAGTACCAATTTCTGTAAAGTCTGGATAACTCTGTCTGCAAGTTCCGAATCATCCAGAGCAATCAAAATAGTCTTTAGCACCGATATCGTCTCCACAAGAGTAGACCTTTTACATAAGTAACGGCTGAAGGATTAATGGCTACACTAACTATATCCAAGCTGTGAACATAGTTTTGTATAGCCTTAAACTTTCAGTTTGAACCTATAGGCTGAGTTTTGCCTAATGTCTAAGGAAAAAATTAATAATTCAAATTCAAAATTACTCTTCCTTTTGAACTCGGCGTCTGACAGAATCAGCATGAGAAGGTAAGCCTTCAGCTGTTGCCAGCACATCAATTGCACCAGCCACCTTTTCTAGTGCAGCCTGGGAGTATTGAATAATACTAGAGTGTTTCATGAAAGTTTCAACTCCCAATGCTGAGGCATAACGAGCAGCACCAGAAGTTGGTAAGGTGTGGTTAGGTCCAGCCAAATAATCTCCTACGGCCTCTGGTGTAGAATATCCCAAGAAAATGGCACCCGCATTCCGAATAAGTGGTAGTAACTCCCAAGGGTCTTCTACTTCTAACTCTAGGTGTTCGGGGGCAAACTCATTTGAAAGTTCCGCTGCTGCTTCTAAGGATTCTACAATCACTATCAAGCCGTAGTGAGCGATCGCCTTTTCTGTGAGCAAGCGTCTTGGGTGGTTCACAAGTTGTCTTTCCACCGCCATTTGTACATTCTTTGCCAAAACTGTATCCGTGGTCAGCAAAATTGCTGCTGCCATCGGATCATGTTCTGCTTGCGCTAACAAATCAGCAGCAACGTGTACAGGATTTGCGGTTTCATCAGCAATAATGAGAACTTCGCTTGGTCCGGCTAAGGAATCGATGCCTACAGTACCATAGACGAGTTTTTTCGCCAAAGTGACATAAATATTACCTGGTCCTGTGATGACATTAACTTTAGGAATCGTTTCTGTACCATAGGCTAAAGCGGCGATCGCCTGTGCGCCTCCGACGCGATAAATTTCTTGCACTCCAGTTTCTTGTGCTGCTACCAGCACTGCTGGGTTAATTGCTTTGTTGCTCGATGGTGGTGTGATCATCACCACACGCGGGACACCAGCGACCTTTGCCGGAATTGCATTCATCAATACCGTGCTTGGATAGGCGGCGCGACCACCTGGCACATATAACCCCGCTCTGTCTACTGGTGTGTAACGTTTGCCCAATACGACATCATCATCGCCAAATTGTACCCAACTTTTGGGGACTCGTTGGCGGTGAAACGTATCGATTTGGCGGCAAGCAAGCCTGATAGCCTGGAGCAATTCCTTTGATACCTGTTGGTAGGCTGCATCCAGTTCTGAGCCTGTCACGCGCAGTTCATCTGGCTTGAGGGTTTGCTTATCAAATTCGGCTGTGTAATGCAGTACAGCTTTATCGCCTTGGCGCTTCACTGCCTGCAACACTTCCCGCACTGTTGCTTCTTTGTGAAGCACCTGTTCATCATGGGTGCGATCGCAGATCCGTTGTAGTTCTGCTCTAACATCTGCCTGCTGAGTAATGATTCGCAGCATGGAGTAAGGACAATGCCAACTTGAGAAAATTCCTGCGGTGAGAATAAGTTTTGCTCTTTACCCGAAAGGGCGCAAAGCTAACCCGAACTCTCTTCTCTAGCTTAACCTGGATTTTTTTGATACTTCCACGGCTTTGGTGCACATGGTTTATATGAGAAGGCAACAAAATAACGATATTTTTACTTGCCTTTTGGCTAACCTAGCAGCGGGAGAGCCAAATTGGCTATTAGCTGCTCTTAGTAGGCGTGCCAGTTTCCAATCTCAAGCGTGACTCTAACTCCCAAACTTTACGACAGGTTAACTGTATGTTTGTTCATCCAGTCTCCCTTTCGATTCTAAGTAGGAGTTGAGTATGATTTTTGCTTATTTCTTTACTTTACTTACTAACATATTTACAGAAGCAATGTGCCTAATAGCCATATGTTAACTTTTGAACCCCAACCATTCATGAAACCCTATTTAGAGCAATAGATTTCTCTTCGAGAGGAACTACATTGACAGTGTTTAGTAATTATAACTTTTCCTTAACTAAAGTTAGGGAATTTCAACAAGGATTTTTAGCTGATAACTGATTTTGTCAATAACTTATAGCAGAGTGATTGATTATAGCACATTTCTAGAACTGACAACAAGCTTAAGAAACTCGATGTCTCAGAGAAACCCAAAAATCCAATCCGGGTACTGTACTAATTCGGCCATCTGAGGTGCGATCAGCAATGCTTGTGCCCCTTGGGCAATCGCCCTTGGCGGGCACTCCGTGCCATCGCGTAGCGTTCATCTCATGTTAGCGATGATTTCAATATTGGTAGCAATAAAGAATTTGAAGGGAAAACCCCAATAGAGGTGATAGACTTAATTATTCAGGAAGCAAAATGTCAAGAGTTACTCATTCTACTCGATAGCCACTGTTTGAGTGACAAACGCATTGCTGAACTGTGGTACGAAGACAACTTCACAGAAGCAGACTGGATTAATACCTGGACAATGTTAGCCGATAGATACAAGAATCAAACCAACGTTATTGGTGCAGACCTGAAAAACGAGCCCCATGGAAAAGCAAGTTGGGGTACTGGTGATTTAGCGATAGACTGGCGACTGGCAGCAGAACGAGCTGGCAATGCAATTCTTGAGTTTCAAAATTATGAATCAGGGTAATACTAAGGTTAATGATTGGCGGATGACATTTGATAGTGCGATTCGTTGATTTAATAACTCTTGGAATGGTAACTTTAAAGCTCAAGGCACGACACAGTATGTTGTCACGCCTCTAGATTGGGGACGGTTCATTGAACCCAAGTAAGTACGTAACCTTGGTTTTTGCGCCAATAAACTTGATTCAGACTACCACCCGACGGAAGTTAAAGTGAAGAGTCAAAGATGAAATAAAACAAAAGATACAAGCTTTGTCTTGAATCAACATAACTCTTATGTAAGAACTAACATATCTTACGTATGCGTGTTATCACTCACAACCAGGGAATAATAACCTTAAGTAAAGTAATTAATGACGTAGGGATATCAAGCAGTAATGCTAAAACTAACTGGTTATCAAATTTTTGGGCAAATTTATGCAAGCACTAGAACCTTGGTATATCGAGGAATAAGAGAACAAGACCAACAACCAGTTGTCATAAAACTCCTACGACGTAAATATCCTAGCTATCAAGAACTGTTACAACTGCGCAATCAATATACTATTTCCAAAAACCTTGAACTGGAAGGCATAATTAAACCTTATAGTTTGGAACCCTACCAAAACAGTTATGTTTTGGTTATGGAAGATTTTGGTGGTATCTCTCTTAAGGATTATGCAAATCACTTAGAGTCGCCAAAATGCTTGCCTCTACAACAATTTCTCCACATTGCTATTCAAATCGCCTCCACTTTACAGCAGTTATATCGTAACCGTGTCATTCACAAAAACATTAAACCTGCGAACATCCTCATTAATCCCACAACTGGTGAGGTCAAACTTATTGACTTCAGTATTGCCTCTCTTCTGCCCAAAGAAATTCAATTTCTCACTCATCCTAATGTTTTAGAAGGCACGCTGGCTTACATTTCTCCCGAACAAACAGGAAGGATGAACCGAGGTATCGACTACCGCAGTGACTTTTATTCTCTTGGCGTCACATTCTTTGAACTTCTCACTGGACAGTTACCGTTCACCACGACTGATCCCATGGAGATGGTTTACTGCCATATTGCCAAACAACCACCAAAAGTAAGCAATATTAATCCTAGCATTCCCCCAGTTGTGTCTGACATCATCAGCTTACTCATGGCAAAGAACGCTGAAGACCGCTATCAGAGTGCTCAAGGACTAAAGCATGACTTAGAAATATGCTTACAACAGTGGCAAGAAACAGGAAAAATTGTGCCCTTTGAGTTAAAAAAACAGGATATTTCAGACCGTTTCCTTATTCCTGAAAAACTCTATGGTCGCCAACATGAAGTTGAAACCCTACTTGCTGCTTTTGAGCGAGTGACAAAGAGTGGGACAACTGAAATGATATTGGTGGCTGGTGTTCCTGGTGTAGGCAAGACAGCAGTAGTCAACGAAGTTCACAAACCGATCGCACGACAGTGTAGTTACTTTATCCAAGGGAAATTTGACCAGTTGCAACGCGACATCCCCTTGTCAGGATTGGTGCAATCCTTTCAGGACTTAATCGGACAACTGCTCAGTGAAACTGATGCTGAAATTCAACAGTGGAAAGCTAAAATTTTGTCAGCATTAGGTGAACAAGCTCAAATCATTATCGATGTTATTCCCAAACTTGAACTCATTATTGGCAAGCAACCCATAGTTACTGAACTCTCTGGTACTGCTGCCCAACATCGTTTCAATTTATTGTTCCAAAGATTCATCAGAGTATTTACCACAAAGGAGCGTCCCTTGGTTATCTTTCTGGATGACTTGCAATGGGCAGATGCAGCTTCTTTGAAATTCATTCAATTATTAATGAATGAGAACAATGTCAGTATCAACAATCTTACCTCATCTTCTCCTCTGGTGGAAGATAAGAAGAGAGATGGCGAAACTGAGGGAGGTTTACTTCTCATTGGTGCTTATCGAAATAATGAAGTTTCTAGAACACATCCGCTATATTTAACACTAGATGAAATAAAAAAAATAAAAGACAAGATTAATACTATTCATATAAAACCCTTAAATCAAGCTAATTCAAATCGTCTCATTGCTAATACCCTCCGTTGTCCAGAAGCAGTTGCTATTTCTCTGAACCAAATGGTATTTGCAAGAACCAAAGGTAATCCCTTCTTTATTCATCAATTCCTGAAATATTTGCATAATGAAGGACTGATTCAATTTAATTTTGATGTTAGTCATTGGCAGTATGATATTGCTAAGGTAAAGGCATTAGCTTTAACAAATGATGTCGTAGAATTTATGGCGCTTCAAATAGAGAAGTTGCCCAAACATACTCAAGAAGTCTTGAAATTAGCTGCCTGCATCGGTAACTCTTTTGATTTAAAAACTCTTAGCATTGTGTATCAAAAATCTGTCGTAAATACAGCAAGTGACTTGTGGACTGCGTTAGTTGAAGGGCTAATTTTACCGGAACTTGATAATTATAAGTTATTCATAACGAAGAATAATTCACAAGAAATTATCTCTAGCACAGAGCGTAACAAACTACCAGATATTAATTCTAAGTTACCTCAATACAAATTTGTACATGACCGAGTACAGCAAGCCGCTTATTCTCTGATTCCTGAATCAAACAAACAGTCAATTCACTTGAAAATTGGACAACTACTATTAGACAATACTCCAGTTGAAGAACGGGAAGAAAAGATTTTTGATTTGGTCAATCAGTTCAACATAGCAGTGGAATTAATTACCCATCAAACGGAGCGCGATGAACTTGCAACGATGAATTTGATGGCTGGATGTAGAGCTTTAGCATCAACAGCTTATGCAACAGCGGCTAAATATTTAACAACAGGTATTCAGTTTCTGTCTAGTAATAGTTGGGAAACGAACTATGACCTAACCCTAGCCTTGTATGAAACAGCAGCAGAGGCGGTATACCTGACTGGCGACTTTGAGCAAACAGAGCAATTAGTAGAGGTGGTATTGGCAACAGCAAAAACTCTGCTAGACAAAGTGAAAGTTTATGAAGTCAGGATTGAAGCTTATAAAGCACAAAGTCGAGGTGTGGAAGCTATTACAACAGGATTACAGGTGCTCAAGTTATTTGGGATAAAATTTCCTGAACAGCCAAGCCAAAAAGACATTGAGATAGCGCTGCAAGAAACACAGTTAGCTCTGGCAGGAAGACAAATTGAGGATTTACTCAACTTGCCGAATATGACCGAGCCAACAAAACTGGCAGCAATGAATATCTTAGTGCAACTCCTACCTATTACATATGTGAGTTCTCCTCCACTTTTTACTTTAGTTGTTTTGAAACAGGTCAACACATCTCTCAACTATGGAAATTGTGCTGCTTCTGCTTTATCTTATGGAACTTACGCAATCACTCTTTGTCAAATTTCTGGAGAGATTACTGACAGCTATCGACTTGGTCAGTTGGCTTTAAATTTGTTAGCACTATTCAATGCGAAAGAGTTTCAATGCATCGTATTTTATGTAGTTAATACTTTTACAACACATTGGAAATCACATATAAGAGAAACTCTAAAAAAATTTTTAGAAGCTTACTCTATAGGTCTTGAAACTGGAGATTTAGAGCAAGCTGCCTACTCAGTAACTGCATATTTTGAAAATTCATTCTGGGTAGGCAGGGAGATAGTAAGGCTGGAACTGGAAATAGCAAACTATCATAAGGTAATTGCTCAACTAAACCAAGAAATTCCACTACAGTTTAATGCAACCAATAGGCAGACAATCTTAAATTTACTAGGACATTCTGAAAATCCATGCTGTTTAAGTGGTGAAGCTTATGAAGAAAAGATTATGCTCCCACTCCTACAGCAGGTTAATAACAGAAATGCTATTTTCTTGCTATTTATAAACAAATTATTTCTCTGTTATTTGTTTCAGGATTATGCTCAAGCGGGGCAATGTGCAGTCTTGGCAGAAGATCATTTAGATGCAGTTGCCGCCAAGTTCATTTTTGCTATCTTCTATTTTTATAGCTCTCTAACAATGTTAGCCGTCTATCCTGAGGCTGTTCAATCTGAACAAAAACAAATTTTAGAGAAGGTATCAGCAAATCAAGAAAGGATAAAAAAATGGGCAGAGCACGCCCCGATGAATTTTTTGCACAAATATTATTTGGTGGAGGCAGAGCGACATCGAGTTTTGCGTAACAATGTGGAAGCAATGGAATTGTACGACCGTGCCATTGTTCTAGCCAAAGAACACGAGTACATTAATGAAGAAGCCATTGCTAACGAACTTGCTGCCAAGTTCTATCTAGAATGGGGCAAACAAAAGATTGCTCAAACCTACCTCAGTGATGCTTACTACGGCTACGTTCACTGGGGAGCATCAGCCAAAGTAGACGACTTGGAAAAACGCTATCCCCAATTACTTGCTCCGATTCTCCAACGAGAACAACCTAGTCTCCACAAGCGTGAGAATAGCACCCTTAACAATGGCGCATCCACATTTATCAATAATACCAACGAAACTGTCATTGGTTATAGTACAAGCATTTCAGACTCTTTGGATTTAGCATCTGCTGTCAAAGCCTCTCAAGCATTATCGGGAGAAATTCAGCTTGAGCAACTGCTTTCCACCTTAATGCAAGTTGTAATGGAGAACGCTGGAGCCTCCAAGTGCGCTGTGATTTTGAGGGATGGTGATGATTTACGTTTAGCTGTTACTGCAGTCAGTTCTAGTGTATCTGATGTGCCCACTTGTACGACGTTACTATCAATTCCTTTAGAATCAAGCGAAGATATTCCCGTGACTTTGATTAACTACGTTAAGCGCACGCAAGAAATCTTGGTAGTTGATGATGTAACATCTGTTGGCTCCCTAGTACAGCATGGCTATATTACCCGAAATCAACCCAAAAGCCTATTGTGTATCCCAATTATTAATCAAGGCAAATTACTCGGTATTCTCTACCTAGAAAATAATCTAGCGACGGCAGCATTTACACGCGATCGCGTAGAACTCCTTAAACTGATTACCACCCAAGCGGCAATTTCTCTAGAAAACGCAATTCTTTACCAAAATTTGTCACAAGCAAACGAACGCTTGGAAGAATACAGCCGTACTTTAGAAGCGAAAGTTGACCAAAGAACACAGGAACTGTACGAAAAAAATCAACGCTTAAAGCAAGCTCTAGAAGAATTACAAAACACCCAAATCCAATTGATTCAAAGCGAAAAAATGTCGAGTTTGGGGCAAATGGCGGCAGGAATTGCTCATGAAATCAATAATCCTATTAACTTTATTCATGGCAATGTCGTTCATGCTAACGAATATGTAAAGGACTTGCTAGATTTGATTGCTGTTTATCAGCACGAATACCCCAATCCCTCTCCTCAAGTACACCGAAAAGCTTTTGAAATTGACCTAGATTTCCTAGTAACGGACTTGCCAAAGCTTTTGGATTCTATGAACGTTGGAACTACACGCGTCCGCAATATTATTTTGGGTTTACGTAACTTCTCTCATCTGGATCAAGCGGAAATGAAACCTGTAGATATTCATGAGGGACTCGACAACACCTTAATGATTTTGCAGCACCGACTCAAAGGCAAGGACAAGTATCCTGAAATTGAAATTATTAAAGAATACGGACAACTACCTAAAATCAGTTGCTACGCAGGTCAGCTCAATCAGGTGTTCATGAATATCCTCTGTAATGCCATTGATGCACTGCAAGAGTTATTTGTCAATAACCATACGCTACGGAAATCCTCCCTAAGCGCATCTACGTCATATGATGAAGACAAAGGACAAACGAAAAAAGACAAAGGACAGATTCGTATTCGCACTGAACTAACAAATTCCAGTACTGTGAGGATCCAAATTGCTGACAACGGTCCTGGAATGACTCAGGAAGTGCGGCAAAAAATCTTTGACCCATTTTTTACCACTAAGCCGATAGGAAGTGGTACGGGATTGGGGTTATCCATTAGCTATCAAATTGTGGTGGATAAACACAAGGGACAGTTGACTTGTCATTCTACTCCAGGACAAGGGACTGAGTTTATTGTTGAAATACCGACGAAACAAAAATGAAGTTAGTGAACCAATAGTAAAAACTTTTACGCCTATGCTGTGGAAATTTTTTGAGAGGATGTCTGAAAAGTATCCAGCGAGATGAAACTTTTCAAACATGCCCTAACACCACTACAGTTAGTTTCACTAAACACAGAAAAATTTACAGTTGGTTTATTTATGAAGCTTTCATCAGTTGAACAAAATGGTGCTTTTCTACATATGCCATCATTTCATGAATGGCTTCTGTGAAAACTTCAAATACTTTCTCAACCACCTCAAAAACTTTAGCTCTTTGCTCCTGTGTCAGTTGTATTTCTTCAAGGAACTGCTTTACATCATCAGTTCCTGTAATATGGCCAGTTTCCACATGGGAATGATGCTCACCAAAATAGAGGTACTTTTGCTTGGTAATTTGCTGAAGTTCCTGCGTTACTTGTACAGTCATAGTAAAAGCAGTATGTGCTGTTGCCTCTATCGCCTCAATTGCTGCAAGTACTACAATAGGTTCACAGCGGAAAGTATGCAGTGCAATTTGATGGCATATTTGGCGTGTTTTATATGTTTCTTTACCCCACAGAAATCTCAGCACATCACTGAACTTTATTGAGTTGTCAAACCCGAGTTTCTCAAGGTCTTCTAGAAACCAAACCCAGTGATGATCATCTTCATAAGTGTGTCTGTTGATGATTTGCTGGATTGGGTCATCAGTTGGCTCTTTTCGGAAATCGTATTTATTCAACTGCCCAAAATTCATTGCCAAAGGAGCTACACAAGGTGCCCAAGCCAGCCTTTGTTGTGGGTCTATGCTTTTATCTTGCATAAACTTAAATAACGGCAATTGGGCAAATTCTTGCTTCCTTTTTTCAATCAACGCCAGGACTTCTTTCATTTTTGGGACTCCACACTTAATCATTAGATTTATGAATAAATTTGGCTGTTACACCAAGCTTTAGAAACTGAGAAAATAAAACTCGCTTGTGTAGTGTTAAAATTCACTACGTATTTTAATCTATATGGTACTCGTTTCACAATATACTCTAAACAAACTTACGTCCATACACGGTTAAAGGGTGTAAAGTCTGGCGCTGATGGCAAGTTTCAGTCAACTATAGCGGTTGGTGGTGTTGCATACACTACAAAGTAGGGGCACAGCATGCTGTGCCCCTACAAACGACCTGTATTGTACTCAACTGAAAACGGCTATATGTAGAACTTACGCATTGACAATCAAGACAAAAAGTGCGTAAGGAGAATTCAGAAAAAAACTAGCGATCGCTATTTACCAGAGGCGTGAAAAACAGATAATTTACTTGTTTGTGTTTAGGGTTCGGA
>JAESFN010000329.1_pt1 | contig 52907 bp, 49 predicted proteins | sample 9269411 | NCBI WGS metagenome assembly JAESFN01 (sample SAMN14505399, study PRJNA617100) | algae metagenome | isolation source: Iphinoe sp. HA4291-MV1 and co-occurring heterotrophs from trail next to... | place: USA: Maunawili Falls, Hawaii | collected 2009-07-25
CTCACGGGGGGCTCAGCCGGCGCGGCGGACCTGGCCGGACCGGCCGGCCCCGCCGGAGCGGGTGGGCTGGCCGGAGCGGACGGCCGGGCGGCGGCGTCGGGACCCGGAGCCGCCGGATCGGGCCGGCGGCTGGGCCACCACCGGCGCGGGCACCGGGACGCCGGACGGGGTGCGGGCGCCGGTGATCCGCACCAGTTCCGCGTCCCCGGGCCGGACCCGGGTGTTGCGCGTGCGCACCCCGGCCTTGCCGGTCATCTGCCGCACGTCGCGCTCCTCGGCCGGGGTGACCAGGGTGATCACCGTGCCGGAGGCGCCGGCCCGGGCGGTGCGGCCGGCCCGGTGCAGGTAGTCCTTCGGGTCCGGCGGCGGGTCGACGTGCACGACCAGGCTGATGTCGTCCACGTGGATGCCCCGGGCCGCCACGTCCGTCGCCACCAGCACCGGCGTGCGGTCCTGGGTGAAGTCGGCCAGCACCCGGGTCCGGGCGCCCTGGGCCTTGCCGCCGTGCAGCCCACCGGCCGACACCCCGGCCTGGCGCAGCTTCTTGACCAGCCGGTCCACCGAGTGCTTGGTCCGGACGAACAGGATCGTGCGGCCCTCCCGGGCGGCGACCTCGGCCACCACGGCCTGCTTGTGCTCGGCGTCGACCAGCAGCAGGTGGTGGTCCATGGTGTCCACCCCGGTCTCGGCGGACGCCACGGAGTGGGTGACCGGGTCGGTCAGGTAGCGCCGCACCAGCTTGTCCACCTCGCCGTCCAGGGTCGCGGAGAACAGCAGCCGCTGCCCACCCGGCTGGGTCCGGTCGAGGATCGCGGTCACCTGGGGCATGAAGCCCATGTCGGCCATCCGGTCGGCCTCGTCCAGGGCGGTGAACGTCACCTCGGAGAGGTCGGCGGTGCCGCCGCGGATGTGGTCGGTCAGCCGGCCGGGGGTGGCCACCAGCAGGTCCACGCCCTTGCGCAGCGCGTCGATCTGCCGGTTCATCGAGGTGCCGCCGACGACCACGGCGGTGCGCACCCCGAGCGCCCGGGCGAACGGGTCCAGCGCGTCCACCACCTGGGCGGCCAGCTCGCGGGTGGGCACCAGGACCAGCCCGCGCGGCGCGGTCGGCCGGGAGCGCTCACCGGTCAGCCGGGCCAGCGCGGCCAGCCCGAAGGCCAGGGTCTTGCCGGACCCGGTCTGCGCCTTGCCCAGCACGTCCCGGCCGGCGATCGAGTCGGGCAGGGTGGCGGCCTGGATCGGGAACGGTTCGGTGAACCCGGCGTCGTCCAGCGCCTTCTGCACCGGGGCCGGCAGCCCCAGCTGGGCGAACGTGGGCATGCCGGACGCCGGCTCGGTCCACACCTTCGCCGGCGGGGTCGCCGGCCCGGCCGAGGCGTTCTGGTTGTTCTGGGCCGCGGGGCGGCCGGAGCCGGACCCGCGACGCCGGCCGCCACTCGATCGGGACGGCCGGCCGTGGCCGCCTCCCCGGCTGGAACCGGAGCGGGCGGACAGGGGTGAAGACAAGACAACCTCCGTGACGTGGCACGTCGCACGGAGGTACCGCCACGCTGGCGGCACTCGTCTGAGGACGGGCCCGGGCGGTGTGCGCCCGTGGGAAGACTCGGACCCGGTCGGGTCGAGGAAGCCGGCCTGGGGAAACCGCGTCGGCGCGGTGGTCGGCTTCCTCCACCCTACGCGATCACCCCGGCCCGCTCACCACAGCACGCCGATCAACCGGGCCAGCAGCTCGTCCGGGTCACCCGTCGCCGCCGGTAGCCCGCGCGCGGCGAACCAGGCGGTGACGTTGCGCACGTCCCGGGCCAGGAAGTCCATCCCGCCCGGGTTGCCGACCACGTCCACCACCTGCGGCAGGTCGATCAGCACCAGCCGATCGTCGTGCACCAGCAGGTTGTACGGGGACAGGTCGCCGTGCGCCAGGCCGAGCCCGGCCAGCGCCAGCAGCGCCCCGACCAGCTGTTCCCAGAGGTCGGCGAGCTGCTCCGGGGACGGCCGCACCTGAGCCAATCGGGGGGCCGCCGTGCCGTCCGCGTCACCCACGAACTCCAGCAGCAGCTCGCGACCGGACCGGGACACCGGGTAGGGGACCGGCGCCCCGCCCGCCCACAGCCGCCCGAGCGCGGCGAACTCGGCCGCCGCCCACTGGTCGGCCAGCAACTCCCGGCCGAACGCGGTGCGGTTGGCCATGGCCCGGGTCTCCCGGGAACGGCGGACCCGGCGGCCCTCCAGGTACCCGGCGTCCCGGTGGAACATCTTGTGCTCGGCCGTCCGGTACCGCTTGGCGGCCAGCAGGCAGCGGCGTTCGGTGCCGGGTACGGCACGTTCCAGCAGGTGGACGTCGGCTTCCTTGCCGGTCTTCAGCACCCCGAGTTCGGTGTCGGTCGCCGCGCCCTCGGTGATCACCCAGGGCGGGCGGGGGTCGGGACCGTGCTCGGCGGTCTCCCAGTCCGACCAGCGGTCGCCGGACGGTGGGGTCAGATCCAGATCTTCGGATGGGAACAGGCGCTCGTTGCGCACCGGTGGGTCTCCTCGTACGGGAAGGGACGCCCCACCGGTCTCGACGCGCTAGGCGCTACCGGCTGGGGCGGTGGACGAAAGGACGCGCACGTCCACGACGGCAGTCGTCTGCATGTCCCACTCCTCCCCAGATCTCCCGGCGTGTCTCGCCTGTGCCGCACACCATCCCAGCGCGCGCCGGACCCGCGCAATCGGGTTTTCCCTACCCGGCGAGGATGAGCTCCAGCGCGGGGCCGTTCGTCTCGATCCGGAAACCGGCCCGGCGCAGCAGTCGCACCACGTCCCTGGTCTCGGTCGGCTCCGCCCGGCTGCCCGCCAGCAACCGCGCCACCTGCCCCTTGTGCGCCTTGTTGAAGTGGCTGACCACGGACCGCGATCCGTCCGGCTGCTCGTTGAGCACGTTCACCGTCACCGCCCCCGGCACCTTGCACAGCGCCTGGTACGCCCCGGAGCGAAGGTCCACCACCAGCTCGTCCAGCCCGTGCAGCACCGGGGTCAGCAGCGGCCGCCAGAACGCCTGCAGACCGGGCCGCCCGGGCAGCGTCGAGCCCGCCGAGAGCCGGTAGGCGGGCACCGGGTCGGTGGCGCGGACCAGCCCGAACAGCGCCGAACCCACGGCCAGCCGCTCCGCCGCCCGGTCGGCGGCCGCGCCGCGCAGCGACCGGTAGTCCAGGGCGTCGTAGAGCACCCCGGTGTAGCGGTGCAGCGCCGGCATCGTCGGCGCCGACCAGAGCACGCCGTTCCGGGAGATCTCCTCGTCCTGCCGGGCGGACACCCCGAGCGCGGCCCGGCTGGCCGGCAGGTCGGCGGCCAGCGTGACCAGGTCGTCCACCAGTTCCTTGCGGGCGGCGTTCAGCGACGGGAAGGACAACCGGTCCAGCTCCAGGGGCGGACCGTCACCACCGGCGGCCTTGGTCTCCGACGGGGGCAGCAGGATCAGCACCCGCACACGGTAAGCGGTAACCCAGCAGCGCGACCGCGAGCCCCGTCGCTACGCTCCCCTGCGTGCTCACCAGGATGTCCTCGCTGTTCCTCCGGACGTTGCGGGACGACCCCGCCGACGCCGAGGTGCCCAGCCACAAGCTGCTGATCCGCTCCGGCTACGTCCGTCGGGTGGCCCCGGGGATCTTCTCCTGGCTGCCGCTCGGTCTGGCCGTGCTGCGCAACATCGAGCGGGTGGTGCGCGAGGAGATGACCGCGATCGGCGGCCAGGAGATCCAGTTCCCGGCGCTGCTGCCCCGCGAGCCCTACGAGGCCACCGGCCGCTGGACCGAGTACGGGCCGAACATCTTCCGGCTCAAGGACCGCAAGGGCGCCGACTACATGCTCGGGCCCACCCACGAGGAGCTGTTCACCCTGGCGGTGAAGGGGGAGTACAGCTCGTACAAGGACTACCCGGTCATCCTCTACCAGGTCCAGAACAAGTACCGGGACGAGGCGCGGCCCCGGGCCGGCATCCTGCGCGGCCGGGAGTTCCTGATGAAGGACTCCTACTCGTTCGACCTCAGCGACGAGGGGCTGTCGGAGTCCTACCGGAAGCACCGCGAGGCGTACGTCAAGCTGTTCGACCGGCTCGGCCTGACCTACGTGATCGTCCAGGCCACCTCCGGCGCGATGGGCGGATCGGCGTCCGAGGAGTTCCTGGCCGAGGCCGAGACCGGGGAGGACACCTTCGTCCGCAGCCCCGGCGGGTACGCCGCGAACGTCGAGGCGGTCACCACCACGCCGCCCCCGGTACGCGAGCTGGACGGGCTGCCCGAGGCGCAGGCGCACCACACCCCGGACACCCCGACCATCGAGACCCTGGTGACGTTCCTCAACGCCGCCGGCCTGGGTCGGGAGTTCACCGCCGCCGACACGTTGAAGAACGTGCTGCTCAAGACCCGGGCCCCGGGCGCGGCCGAGTGGGAGCTGCTGGCCGTCGGGCTGCCCGGCGACCGGGAGGTGGACCAGAAGCGGCTGGAGGCGGCCCTGGCCCCGGCCGAGGTGGCGCTGCTCGAGGACGCCGACTTCGCGGCCAACCCGTTCCTGGTCAAGGGCTACATCGGGCCGGCCGCGCTGCTGGCCAACGGGGTGCGCTACCTGGTCGACCCCCGGGTGGTCACCGGCACCGCCTGGGTCACCGGGGCGGACAAGGCCGACCACCACGTGGTGGACCTGGTCTGCGGGCGGGACTTCACCCCGGACGGCACCATCGAGGCCGCCGAGGTGCGCCCCGGCGACCAGGCCCCGGACGGGTCGGGGCCGCTGGAGGCCGCCCGGGGCATCGAGATCGGGCACATCTTCCAGCTCGGCCGCAAGTACGCCGACGCCTTCGGCCTGGACGCCCTGGGCCAGGACGGCAAGCCGGTGCGGATCACCATGGGTTCCTACGGGGTCGGGGTGTCCCGGCTGGTCGCGGTGATCGCCGAGCAGAGCCACGACGACTCCGGGCTGATCTGGCCGCGCTCGGTGGCCCCGGCCGACGTGCACCTGGTGATCGCCGGCAAGTCCGAGGAGATCCGGGCCGGCGGCGAGAAGCTGGCCGCCGACCTGGACGCCGCCGGGCTGGACGTGCTGCTCGACGACCGTCCGGCCCGCCCCGGCGTGCAGTTCGCCGACGCCGAGCTGATCGGGGTGCCCACCATCGTGGTCGCCGGCCGCGGCCTGGCCGAGGGCAAGGTGGAGGTCAAGGACCGCCGCTCCGGCGAGCGGGTCGAGGTCGCGCTCGACGAGATCGTCCCGTACCTCACGGCGCTCGTCCGGCCGTGAGTGGTTAGTCGCGCTATAGCGTCACTAACCACTCACGAGGAAGGACAGCCGGACCTTCCGCACCGGGTTGTCCACGTTCGTGTCGATGAGGCACAGGCTCTGCCAGGTGCCCCAGGCCGGGCGACCGGCCAGCACCGGCACGCTCATCGACGGCGCGATCAGCGCGGGCAGCACGTGGTCGCGGCCGTGCCCCGGGCTGCCGTGCCGGTGGCTCCAGCGGTCGTCGGCCGGCAGCAGGTCGCGCAGCGCGGCGAGCAGGTCCCGGTCGCTGCCCGCGCCGGTCTCCAGCACGGCCAGCCCGGCGGTGGCGTGCGGCACCCAGGCGTGCAGCAGGCCGTCCTCCCCGGCGTGCGCCCGGAGGAACGCGGCCACCTCGCCGGTCAGGTCCACCACCGTCTCCGAGCCGCCGGTGCGGATCTCGATCTCCTCACTGTGCACGGGGCCCGACGGTACCTACTCTCGGGCGGGTGCGTGAGGCATTCGGGCGACGGTTCGACGTCGTGGACGGCTACCTGAACACCGCCAGCATCGGCGTCCCCCCGACCGACGCGGCCGACGCGGTCGCGGACGCGGTGCACCGCTGGCGGCGCGGCACCGACCAGCCCGCCCGGTTCGACGCCGAGGTGGCCACCGCCCGGGCCGGGTTCGCCGACCTGGTCGGGGTCCCGGTCGACCGGGTGGCGATCGGGGCGTCGGCGTCCGCCCAGGTCGGGCTGGTCGCCGCCGCCCTGCCCGACGGCGCCCGGGTGCTCGTCGCCGAGGACGAGTTCACCAGCGTCACGTTCCCGTTCGCCGCCCAGGCCGGGCGGGGCGTCACGGTCACCGAGGTGCCGCTGGCGGAGCTCCCGGACCGGGCCGCCGGCGCCGACCTGGTCGCCGCGGCCGTCGTGCAGTCCGCCGACGGGTCCCTGCTGGACCTCGACGGGCTCCGGGACGCCGTGGCCGGCACCGGGACCCGGGTGCTGCTGGACGCCAGCCAGGCCCTGGGCTGGCTGCCGCTGCGGCTGGACTGGGCGGACGCCGTGGTGGGCGTCGGCTACAAGTGGCTGCTCGCGCCCCGGGGCTCCTGCTGGATGGCGGTCACCCCCGAGCTGCGCAAGCATCTGGTGCCGCACCTGGCCAACTGGTTCGCCGGCGACGGGCCGTGGGAGAGCATCTACGGGCTGCCGCTGCGGCTGGCGGCGGACGCCCGGCGGCTGGACACCTCGCCGGTGTGGATCGCCCAGGTCGGCGCGGCGGTGACCCTGCCCTGGCTGGCCGGGCTGGACCGGGAGCGGGTCCGGGCGCACTGCGTGGGGCTGGCCGACCGGTTCCGGCTCGGGCTGGGCGAGGCCCCGGGTGACTCGGCGATCGCGGTGGCCCGGCATCCGGACGCGATGGCTCGGCTGGCCGACGTCGGGGTGACGGCCAGCGTCCGGCGCGGCGCGGTCCGGGTCGGTTTCCACCTGTACAACACCGAGGCGGACGTCGACCTCGCGCTGCGGGCCCTGCGCGGCTGATCCGGCTGAGCGGCCGGGGGAGTCAGGCGCGGCCGGGGAAGTCCGGGACCACCGGCCGGGCGCCTGTCCGGTTCGCCCAGAACGCCGCCCGGGTCGCCGCGTCGCTCAGCCCGTCCAGCGCGGCGCGGCGCAGACCGGCGTCGTCGCACCGCTCCAGCACCGACCGCCACGCGGCGGCCGCGTCCGACTCGGCGACCAGGGCCAGCGCGGCGGCCGACGCGGGGTCGGACACCGGCTTCGGGGTCCGGTAGGCGGGTTCGGCCGGGACCGGTCGCAGCCCGGCCTGGGTGAGCAGCGCGGCGGTGGCGTCCCGGCGGGCCCGGTGCGCGCCGGAATCCACCCGCGCCCGCTCGTCCAGCGCCGCCGGGAGGAACGCCGTGGCCAGCCCGTAGCACCAGATCGCGGCGTGTTCGGCGCCCAGCGCGGCCTGCACGGCGGCGGCGGTGTCGGCGTCGGTGGCCAGCTCCGATCCCGACCCGGCCTGCGCGCGCCTCCCGGTCATGACAGCACCGTCCGGTAGGCGCCGCAGCAGGCCGCGATGGAGCCGACCAGGGCCGCCCGGTGCCGGGGCAGGCCGGGTACCGCGTCGGCGGCCCGGCGTTGCGCGTCCTCCAGGGCGGCGGTCACCGCGCCCAGGCCGGTCGCCGGTGGGGGCGGCTCGGCTCCGGGGGGCGGCGCCGTGACATCGACTCCGTCGCCCAGCTCGGCGGCCAGAGCGTCGGCGTGCGCCCGGCGGGCGGCGGCCAGCGCGGTCACCGTCTCGACCTTCCCGGCCGCGCCGGACTGGTCGGCGTCCGGTCTCGAGCGCAGGGCCTGCGCCGCCGCGGTGGCCAGCGCGGCGTCCGACCGGGCCTGCGTGAGCAGCGCGATCAGCGGGTCCGGCGGCTGCTCGGCGCACCCGGCCAGCAGGCCGGACAGGGCGGGCACGGCGGCCACTCCGCCGAGCACCGTGCACCCGGCGAGCAGCACCGGCCGGCGGGGGACGCGGATGACGGTGAGGCGGGCCACGATCGGAGATCCTGCCCGCCCGTGCCGCGTCCCGCCGGGTGGCCCCACCGCCCGGTGAGCGGCCACCGGGACACCGGACCGGCGCGATACGCTGAACGGCCCGCGCCGTGCGGGATCAGCCCATCCGCGCACCCGACCAGCAGGAGTCCCGAATGCCTCGTCCCCTCCCCGGCCAGCTGAGCGCCGGGCTGCGGCCGACGGTGGAGCGCGCGGTGTCCTCGATCGGGTTCGACCTCGAGGAGATCGACGTGCGGCAGGCCGGCCGGCGCACCCTGGTGCGGGTGGTCGTCGACGCGGACTCCGGGGTCGGCCTGGACGACATCGCCGCGCTCAGCCGGTCGGTGTCGGCCGAGCTGGACGAGCAGGACGCGATGCTGGGCGGGCCGTACACCCTGGAGGTGACCTCCCCCGGGGTGGACCGCCCGCTGACCGCGCCCCGGCACTGGCGGCGGGCCCACCTGCGCCAGGTGGAGATCACCTTCGCCGACGGGCACACCGCGGCCGGCCGGGTCGGGGCGGCCGGCGAGGAGTCGGCGCGGGTGCTGCTCGACGGGGCGGTGCGCGACGTGCCGTACGCCGACGTGCAACGGGCCGTGGTCCGGGTGGAGTTCCGCACGCCGCCGGAGGGTGAGCTGCGGGCACTGGGTGCGGGACCGGCGGCGGACCCCGGGGTGGACTCCGCCGATGACGAGGACAGGACGGCCGGCGGGAGCGCCGGTGAGGGTGCGGAGGAGCAGAGGTGAACGTCGACATCGCCGCGTTGCGGGCGATCGAGCGCGACAAGGACATCCCGTTCGACACGGTGATCGAGGCGATCCAGACCGCCTTGCTCACCGCCTACCGGCACACCGAGGGCCACCAGGCGCACGCCCGCATCGACATCGACCACAAGTCCGGGCTGGTCCGGGTGATGGCCCAGGAGCTGGCCGAGGACGGGCAGGTCGCGAACGAGTGGGACGACACCCCGGAGGGCTTCGGGCGGATCGCGGCCACCACCGCCCGCCAGGTCATCGTGCAGCGGCTGCGCGACGCCGAGCACGAGCGCACCTTCGGCGAGTTCTCCGCCAAGGAGGGCGAGATCGTCGCCGGGGTGATCCAGCGGGACGTGCGGGCCAACGCGCGCGGCGTGGTGGTGGTGCAGCTCAGCGGCAGCACCGAGGGGGTCATCCCGTCTGCCGAGCAGGTGCCGGGGGAGCGCTACGAGCACGGCGAGCGGATCCGCTGCTACGTGGTCGGGGTGTCCCGGGGTGGTCGGGGGACCCAGATCACCCTGTCCCGCACCCACCCGAACCTGGTACGCCGGCTGTTCGCATTCGAGGTGCCGGAGCTGGTGGACGGCTCGGTGGAGATCTGCGCGGTGGCCCGGGAGGCCGGTCACCGGTCCAAGATCGCGGTCAAGGCCACGGTCCCCTCGGTGAACGCCAAGGGCGCCTGCATCGGGCCGATGGGCCAGCGGGTGCGCAACGTGATGAGCGAGCTGGCCGGCGAGAAGATCGACATCATCGACTGGTCGGACGACCCGGCGGAGTTCGTCGGGAACGCCCTGTCCCCGGCGAAGGTCGTCTCGGTCACCGTGCTGGACGCGCGGACCAAGACCGCCCGGGTCGTGGTGCCGGACTTCCAGCTGTCCCTGGCCATCGGCAAGGAGGGGCAGAACGCGCGCTTGGCGGCCCGGCTGACCGGCTGGCGGATCGACATCCGCAGCGACGCCGATCCGCGCCCGGTGCGCGACGAGCCCGCCGCCCCGGCCGCCGCCGAGTGAGATGCCGGGTGGACGCGCTACACTTTCGGAGGCTGTGATCCGCGAGCCGATCCCCGCTCCGGTACGTACGTGCGTGGGGTGTCGATCGCGTTCCACCGCCACCGGGTTGTTGCGTGTCGTCGCGGTGCACGGGGTCCTCACCCCTGATCCGAGGCGGCGGCTACCCGGTCGGGGTGCCTGGTTGCACCCCGATCCGGATTGCCTGAGCCGTGCACTGCGGCGGGGGGCGTTTCCGAGGGCGCTGCGCGTCCCGGCACCGCTCGCCGACCACGAGGTGCGGCGGTACCTTCAGCCCGACACGCGGTAACAGATCGAAACAGTGCGAGACCGTCTCGCACCTGGATCACGAGAGTCAGGTCGACCCGTCATGAGCCAGTCGTGAAGATCGCACCATGAACGTGTTGCGACAGTAGGTTCGAGGTCGAGCGGGTACTGCCGCCGGCCTCCGGAAACGCAAGGAGAGCAGTGGCAGGCAAGGCCCGGGTGCACGAGCTCGCGAAAGAGCTCGGCGTCACCAGCAAGCAGGTACTGAGCAAGCTCCAGGACATGGGCGAGTACGTGAAGTCCCCGTCGTCGACGGTGGAGGCTCCGGTCGCCCGGAAGCTTCGCGAGTCGATGGCCAGCGGATCCAACGGCTCCGCCCGGCCCACGTCCCGCGGTCGTCGGCCGGGTCCGGCCGCCGCCCCGCCGGCCGTGTCGTCGGCCCCGCCCGCCGCGGCGGCGCCCGCCCCGGCGGCGCCCGCGACGCCGGGTCCCGCCCCGGTGCGGCCGTCGGCCCCGGCTCCGTCGGTCCAGCCGGACCGGCCGGACCGGCCGGACCGGCCGGACCGGCCGGTCCAGCGTCCCGCCGCGGCCGAGCGGCCGGGCCCGAGTGGCCCCCGGCCCGGTCCGGCCCGTCCGGGCCCGCGCCCCGGTCCCTCGGTGCCGAGGACTCCGGCGCCGGAGCCGGCCCGCCCGGCCGCCGAGGCCCCGGCCCCGGCGGTCGAGACTCCGCGCCCCGGTGGTGAGCAGCCGGCCGCCGCGAGCGCCGACTCGCCGGCCGTGGTCCCGCCCCGGCGCGCGGCGCCCAAGCCCGGTCCGCGCACGCCGAGGGTCGGCAACAACCCGTTCGGTGTCGGGTCCGGCGCTCCGCCGTCCCGGCCCGCGCCCCGGCCCGGTCCGCCCGGGCCCGGCCCGTCCCAGGCGCCGCCCCGTCCGGGTGGCACCTCCGGCGCCCCGCCGCGGCCGCAGGGCCCGCCCCGCCAGGGTGGCCCGGGTCCGGCCGGTCCCCGGCCCAACCCGGGCATGATGCCGCCGAGGCCGAACCCGGGCATGATGCCCGGCCGTCCGAGCGGCCCCGGTGGCCGTCCGGGTGGTCCCGGTGGTCGTCCGGGTGGCCCGGGTGGTCGTCCCGGCGGTCCGGGCGCCGGTCGTGGCGGTCCCGGTGGCGGTGGTCGTCCCGGTGGTCCGGGCGGCGGTGGCTTCCGTGGCGGTCCCGGTGGCGGTGGCCCCGGTGGTCCCGGTGGCGGCGGCGCTCCGGCCGGCGGTGGCTTCCGCGGTGGTCCCGGTGGCGGCGGTGGCCGTCCCGGTGGCGGCGGCGGGCGGGGTCGCGGTGGCGCGGCCGGTGCCTTCGGCCGTCCCGGTGGTCCGGCGCGCAAGGGGCGCAAGTCCAAGCGCGCGAAGCGCCAGGAGTACGAGGCCATGCAGGCCCCGTCGGTCGGTGGTGTGCGCCTGCCCAAGGGCAAGGGCGAGACGATCCGGCTGCCCCGAGGCGCGTCGCTGACCGACTTCGCGGACAAGATCAACGCCAACCCGGCGTCGCTGGTCCAGGTGCTGTTCCACCTCGGCGAGATGGTCACCGCCACCCAGTCGGTGGCCGACGAGATCCTCGAGCTGCTCGGCACCGAGATGAACTACAACGTCCAGGTGGTCTCTCCCGAGGAGGAGGACCGCGAGCTGCTGGACAGCTTCGACATCTCCTACGGCGAGGACGCCGGCGACGAGGAGGATCTCGAGATCCGCCCGCCGGTGGTCACCGTCATGGGTCACGTCGACCACGGAAAGACCCGCCTGCTGGACACCATCCGGAAGGCGAACGTGATGGCCGGCGAGGCCGGCGGCATCACCCAGCACATCGGCGCCTACCAGGTGGCCTCCGAGCTGGAGGGGGTCGAGCGGCTGATCACCTTCATCGACACCCCGGGTCACGAGGCGTTCACCGCCATGCGGGCCCGAGGCGCGAAGTCCACCGACATCGCGGTGATCGTGGTCGCCGCCGACGACGGTGTGATGCCGCAGACGGTGGAGGCGATCAACCACGCCCAGGCGGCCGAGGTGCCGATCGTGGTCGCGGTGAACAAGATCGACAAGGAGGGGGCCAACCCCGCCAAGATCCGCCAGCAGCTCACCGAGTACGGGCTGGTCGCCGAGGAGTACGGCGGCGACACGATGTTCGTCGACGTCTCCGCCCGGGAGAACCTGAACATCGACCAGCTGCTCGAGGCGATCCTGCTGACCGCCGACGCCGCGCTGGACCTGCGGGCCAACCCGAACATGGAGGCCCAGGGTGTGGCGATCGAGGCGCACCTCGACCGCGGTCGCGGTCCGGTGGCCACGGTGCTGGTGCAGCGGGGAACGCTGCACGTCGGCGACTCGGTGGTGGCCGGCGACGCGTCCGGCCGGGTCCGGCGGATGCTCGACGAGCACGGCGCGGACATCAAGGAGGCCTACCCCTCCCGTCCGGTCCAGGTCATCGGGTTCACCTCGGTGCCCGGCGCCGGCGACACGTTCCTGGTCGTCGACGAGGACCGGGTGGCCCGGCAGATCGCCGACCGCCGCCGCGCCCGCGACCGCAACGCCGAGCTGGCGCAGCGTCGCAAGCGGGTCAGCCTGGAGGACCTGGACGCCGCGCTGAAGGAGACCGACACCCTCAACCTGATCATCAAGGGTGACAACTCGGGTACCGTCGAGGCCCTCGAGGACGCCCTGATGAAGATCGAGGTCGGGGACGACGTCGCGCTGCGGGTCACCCACCGCGGTGTCGGTGGCATCACCGAGTCGGACATCAACCTGGCGATCGCGTCGGACGCCATCGTCCTGGGCTTCAACGTCCGGGCCGAGGGCAAGGCCACCGAGATGGCCAACCGCGAGGGCGTCGAGGTCCGCTACTACTCGGTGATCTACCAGGCGATCGACGAGATCGAGGCGGCCCTGAAGGGCATGCTCAAGCCGGAGTTCGAGGAGGTCGAACTCGGCCGGGCGGAGGTCCGGGACGTGTTCAAGTCCTCCAAGTTCGGCACGATCGCCGGTTGCCTGGTGATGTCCGGGGAGATCCGCCGCAACGCCCGCGCCCGGCTCATCCGGGACAGCGTGGTCGTGGTGGAGAACCAGCCGATCGCCTCGCTGCGCCGGTTCAAGGACGACGCGACCGAGGTCCGCGAGGGCTTCGAGTGCGGTCTCACCCTGGGGTCGTTCAGCGACATCAAGGTCGGCGACGTCATCGAGACCTTCGAGATGCGGGAGAAGCCGAGGGCCTGACGGGTCCGGGTCCGGTGCGGGTGCACCGGACCCGGGTTTCGTCCGCCGAGGCGAGACCATGTACGTGGGTGCGTTGGAGCTGGACGTGCTGCTCGGCGACGTCGGTTCCCTGAAACAGAAGCGGTCGCTGGTGCGGCCGGTACTGGCCGAGCTGCGGCGCCGGTTCGAGGTGGCGGTCGCCGAGGCCGGCCACCTCGACCTGCACCGGCGGGCGTTGCTGGGGGTCAGTTGCGTGGCGGCCGACGCCGGCCACGTGTCCGAGGTGCTGGACCGCTGTGAGCGGTTCGTGGCGGGGCGCCCGGAGCTGGAGCTGCTGTCCGCGCGGCACCGGATGCTCGGTCCGCACGACGAGTGAGGAGCGGAAAGTGGTCGACCACGCCAGGGCCAACCGGCTGGCCAAGAGGATCAGCCAGATCGTGGCGTCCGCGCTGGAGCACGAGGTCAAGGACCCGAGGCTGGCCCGGGTGACGATCACCGACACCCGGGTGACCGGGGACCTGCACGATGCGACGGTGTTCTACACCGTGCTCGGTGACACCGTGGACGCCGAGCCGGACACCGCCGGGGCGGCCGCCGCCCTGTCCAGCGCCGGCGGCGTGCTCCGGTCGATCGTGGGCAAGCGCACCGGGGTCCGGTTCACCCCGACCCTGACGTTCGTGCTGGACGCCATGCCGGACGGGGTGAAGCGGTTCGACGACCTGCTGGCCCAGGCCCAGCACCAGGACGCCGAGGTGGCCCGGCTGGCCGCCGGAGCCAAGCCGGCCGGCGACCCCGACCCCTACAAGCCACCCCGCGAGCTGGACGCCGACGAGGGCTGATGGCCGGGGGCGGGGAGCGCCGCGCCGGACCGGAGCCCGGTGGAGCCCGGGAGGTGCTGCGGCTGGCCGGTCCGGCGTTGCCGGTGCTGGCCGCCGAACCGCTGTACCTGCTGGTCGACACGGCCGTGGTCGGCCATCTCGGCGCGGTGCCGCTGGCCGGGCTGGCCATCGGGGCGACGCTGCTGGCCCTGGTCACCACCCAGCTGACCTTCCTGTCCTACGGCACCACTGCCCGCGCCGCCCGGTTGTACGGGGCCGGCCGCCGCGCCGACGCAGTGGTCGAGGGCGTCCAGTCGACCTGGCTGGCCCTGGCCATCGGCGTCCTGGTGCTGGTGGTCGGCCAGCTGACCGCCGCCCCGGTGGCCCGGGCGCTGGCCGGCGGTCCGGGCCCGGTGGTCGACGCGGCGGTGAGCTGGCTGCGGATCGCGCTGCTCGGGGCGCCGCTGATGCTGGTCACCCTGGCCGGCAACGGCTGGCTGCGCGGCGTCCGGGACACCCGCCGGCCGATGGTCTACGTGCTGGCCGGCAACGGCCTGTCGGCGGTGATCTGCCCGCTGCTGGTCTACGGGCCCGGGCCCTTCCCGGCGCTCGGGCTGGTCGGCTCGGCGGTGGCCAACGTGGTCGCCCAGGTGGTCACCGCGCTGCTGTTCGGCCGGGCGCTGCTGGCCGAGCGGGTACCGCTGCGACCGGTGCCGTCCATGCTGCGCGCCCAGCTGGGCATGGGCCGCGACCTGCTGCTGCGCACCCTCGGGCTGCAGCTGTGCTTCGTGTCGGCGGCGGCGGTGGCCGCGCGGTTCGGGGCGGCGTCGGTGGGCGCGCACCAGATCGTGCTGCAGCTGTGGGGTTTCCAGGCCCTGGTGCTGGACTCGCTGGCCATCGCCGCGCAGGCGCTGGTCGGGGGCGCGCTCGGGGCCGGTGACGCGGGTCGGGCGCGGCGGCTGGCCGGCCGGGTGACCCGCTACGGCCTGGTGCTGGGGGCCGGGTTCGGGGTGCTGTTCGCCGCGCTGGCCGGGGTGCTGCCCCGGGCGTTCACCCCGGACCCGGCGGTGCTGGCGGTGGTCCCGCAGGCCTGGTGGTTCTTCGCCGCGCTGCAACCGATCGCCGGGGTGGTGTTCGCCCTGGACGGCGTGCTGCTCGGGGCCGGGGACGCGGCGTTCCTGCGCACCTCGACGCTGGCCGGGGCGCTGCTCGGGTTCCTGCCGCCGATCTGGGCGTCGCTGTGGTTCGGCTGGGGCCTGGTCGGCATCTGGACCGGGCTGGCCGCGTTCATGGTCGTCCGGCTGGTCGCCGTGGGCCTGCGCACCCGCTCCGGCGCCTGGGCCGTCACCGGTGCCGTCCGGCCCACCCCGGGGGCCTGACCCGGGGGTTGAGCCGACCCGGGCCTGGTGCCTGCCCCGGCCCAGTCCGGCCGCAAGCCCCCGCCCGGCCCGGGTTCGCGGCCGGCAGGAAGCATGATCGCCGTTTCGGTGGAGAAACGGACACTCAGGTTCCGCTTGTGCACCGAAACGCGGATCACTGACCCGTCGCCCAGCCGCAATCGAGATAAGGCCGACGGACGGGACGCGGACCGATCAGGCCGGGCCGAGTGCCGCTGATCCCCCGCGGCGTCTGGGGCTTGCACTGGGATGGTGCGTCCAATCCGTCCGGAGGTCGGGCGTCGGGATTGAACGAGTTTCGCGAAACCGCCACCACGAACTCGTCGCGGAACTTACCGTTCAGCCAACCAACTGATCGACTCTGGGAGGCAGATGTGACGGGGTCGAGACTTCGAGTCCTCTGCTCGTGTCTGGCGGTGGCGGTGGTCCTTATCGGCTCATCTGCGGCGAGGCACGGCGCTGGCACGTCATCGGAGGAGTACGTCAACGCCGACATCAACGGGGTATGCGGAACTCTGCTCGGTGCGGGAACGAGTGTTGCGTCCCTGGGTAAGACGGTGGCCGCACGCGGAGCTGGTTGGTTCAGCGCGATCCTTGCGGCGCATTGTCTGGCCAAGGACGTGACTGAGTACGCCGATAAGTTCAATGCAAGTCCCGAGGGACAGGCGCAGATCGCTGAGCTCAAACGCAAGTACGGGCACTACACCTACGACGACTGGATGCGCGCATTCGGCTGCACCAAAACGACGTTGCCGCGGCTGAACCCCGATGACGTCAGTGAGAGAGCACGATCGCGGTGGGACTGCAGTACTAGCCCTTACGGCATGACGGACTAACCGGCGCTGTCACGCGTCCCGCTGCTCATCGCGGGCGCGGGTTCCCGGTGGTCGCCGCCGTCGAGCAGCCGGTTCATGTCGGCGTCCACCAGGCTGGGGTCGTTCAGCACGGCCTGGAACCGCTCGTCGTCCCGCTCGCCCTGCCACTTGGCGACCACCATGGTGGCCACGCCGTTGCCGATGCAGTTGGTCAACGCCCGGCCCTCGCTCATCACCCGGTCGATCCCGACGATGATGGCGATGCCGAGGGTGATCGCCTCGGGGGTGAAGAACTCGCCGCCGAAGGCCTGCAGCGAGGCGGACAGCGTCACCAGGCCGGATCCGGTGATCCCGGCCGCGCCCTTCGAGGTCAGCACCATGAGCGCGAGCAGGGCGATCTGGGTGCCGATGCCGATGTTCTCCCCGGAGGCCTGCATGATGAACAGCGCGCCCAGGCTCAGATAGATGCAGGTGCCGTCGAGGTTGAACGAGTACCCGGTGGGCAGCACCATGCCGGCGGTCTGCCGGGACGCCCCGGCCGACTCCAGCTTCACCAGCAGCCGGGGCAGCACCGTCTCCGAGGACGACGTGCCGACGATGATCAGCAGCTCGTCCTTGATCAACCGGATGAACTTGAAGATGTTGAACCCGCTCCAGGCCGACACTGCACCGAGGACGACGACCACGAAGATCGCGCACGTGGCCCAGAACGTGCCCATCAGCTGCAGCAGGTTGCCCAGCGCTCCGGCGCCGAACTTGGCCACCGTGTAGGCCATCCCACCGAACGCGCCGAGCGGCGCCACCCACATGATCAGCTTGATCAGACCGAAGATCACCTTGCTGACCAGCTCAACGCCGCCGAGGAAGCGCTCCCGCAACGGTGCGACGAGCATCGACGCGGCCACGGCCGTCAGGATGGCCAGCACCAGCACCTGAAGGATCTTGTTGTCCACGAACGGGCCGACGATGCTCTTCGGGATCAGCTCGTCGGTGAGGAACGGTATGAAGCCGGACTCCTTCTTGGCGTCGCCGACGTACTTCTGTGCCTCGGCGATGTCGGCCGCGCTCGGAGCGCCGGTGAAGCCCTTGCCCGGTTGCACGAGGTTGGCCACCAACAGACCCAGGGCCAGGGACACCACGGTCGCGGCCAGGAAGTAGCCGAGCGCTCGCAAGGCCAGGCCGCCGGCCCGGGCCAGATTGCCCAGCGACACGATGCCGATCACCACCGTGCAGAAGATCACCGGACCAGTGATGATCTTGATGAGCTGCAGGAAGACGTCCGCCATCCACTTGGTCTTCAGGCCGACCCCCGGTGCGAGCAGGCCCAAGGCGATGCCGCCGACGATCGCCACCAGGATCCAGAACCACAGTTGGGTATAGACCGGTTTCCGCCCGGTGTCCTTCGTCGGGGTCTCGGTCTCCGCCACGGGTACCTCCGGATCGCTGTGGGCTACGTCACCAGACGAGTCACCTGAGACGGTGACCCAGGCGGACACCGTACGTCAACCGGAAGAATGAAGATCGTGCAAAGTCGATCAGTCCGGGGGCTGGCGCCGGACCTGGCCCGGATCGGGTTGCTGCTGGTCGGGATCGGTTGCGTGGCCACCGGGCTGCTCCCGGCCGCCGAGGCCGAGGCGAACGTCCGGCGGATCGCCCCGTTGCTGCTGTTCCTGGCGGCGGTGATCGTCCTGGCCGAGCTGGCCCGGGAGGCCCAGGTCTTCGACGTCATCGCCACCCGGATGGCCATCCTGGCCCGAGGGCGGTACCCGGTGCTGTTCCTGCTCTGCGGCGCCTTCGCGGCCACCACCACGATCACCCTGAACCTGGACACCACCGCGGTCCTGCTCACCCCGGTCCTGCTCGCCCTCGCCGCCCGGGCCGATATGGCCCCGCTGCCGCTGGCCATGACCACGGTGTGGCTGGCCAACACCGCGAGCCTGCTGCTGCCGGTGTCCAACCTGACCAACCTGCTCGCCGCCGACCGGGTGGCCCTGGCCGCGCCCGCCTTCGCCGCCCGGATGTGGCTGCCGCAGCTGGCCGCGCTGGCGGTGACCATGGGCCTGCTGTGGGTGTTCTTCTGGCGGCGGGGCCGGCGGGGGCGGGACGCCTACACACCGCCGACGCCGATCCGGCTGGAAGCACCGAGGGACAAAGCGCTGTTCGGGATCACCGGGGCGGCCTGCCTGCTGTTCGTCGCGGCGGTCCCGCTCGTGCACGAGCGGATCGGGCTGGCCGCGCTCGCGGCGGCCACCGCCGCCGTGGCCGCCTTCGCGGTGCTGGACCGCCGGCGGTTACACCTGAGGCTGCTGCCCTGGCGGCTGCTGGTGCTGGTCACCGGCCTGTTCCTGGTCGTGCCCACGCTGAGCCGGCACGGGCTGGCCGAGGTGATGACCGGGCTGATCGGGGGCGGGGACAACAGCTTCCGGGCGGCGGCCACCGGCACGGTGCTGTCCAACGTGCTCAACAACCTGCCCGTCTACACCGCCGGCGAGGCGGTCGTCCCGCCCGCCGCGCACGACGCGCTGCTCGGGCTGCTGATCGGGGTGAACGTGGGCTCGGTGATCACCCCGTGGGCGTCGCTGGCCACCCTGCTGTGCCTGCAGTCCTGCCGCAGCCACGGCCTGCGGGTGCCGCTGCCCCGGTTCGTGCTCACCGGGTTGACGCTGGCGGTGATCGCGGTACCGGCCGCGGTGGGGGCGTTGCTGCTCACCTGAGGCAGGATCAGGGCCATGGACTCGGGCCTCGTCGTGGTGGACAAGCCGGTCGGGATGACCTCGCACGACGTGGTCGGTCGGCTGCGCCGGCTGCTGGGCACCCGCAAGATCGGGCACGCCGGCACCCTGGACCCGATGGCCACCGGCGTGCTGGTGCTCGGCGTCGAGCGGGCCACCCGGCTGCTCGGCCACCTGGCCCTGGACACCAAGTCCTACACCGCCACCGTCCGGCTCGGCGCCACCACGAGCACCGACGACGCCGAGGGTGAGATCACCGCGCGGGCCGACGCGGGCGACGTCACCGAAGCCGCTGTCGAAAGAGGAATGGCCGCGCTGACCGGGGACATCGAGCAGGTGCCCAGCACGGTCAGCGCGATCAAGGTGGACGGCAAGCGGGCCTACGCGCGGGCCCGGGCGGGGGAGGAGGTCGTGCTGGCCGCCCGCCCGGTCACCGTGTCGGCGTTCGACCTCGACGCGACGAGGCGGGACGGACCCCACCTGGACCTGGACGTGACCGTGGAGTGCTCCTCGGGCACCTACGTCCGGGCGCTGGCCCGCGATCTCGGCGCCGGCCTGGGCGTCGGCGGCCACCTCACCGCGCTGCGCCGCACCCGGGTCGGCCCGTTCCGGCTGGAGCAGGCCCGCACCCTGGACGAGCTGGCCGACCGACCCGCGCTGACCCACCCGCTGGACACCGCCGTGGCCACCGCGTTCCGGGTGCGGGTGGCGGACGAGGCGGAACGCACGGCGCTGTCCTTCGGGCGCCCGCTGGAGGCCGCCGGGCTGGCCGGCACCTACGCCGTCACCGACGCGGCCGGCAAGGCGTTGGCGCTGGTCAGCGAGGTCGACGGGCAGGCGAAGCCGCTGCTGGTACTGGCCCCGGCGGGCGGCGGCTGACCTCGGAAGTAGGCTCGGAAGCGTGTTGCGGTGGCGAGGGTTGGACGACGTACCCAGCGACTGGGGCCGGAGCGTGGTGACCACCGGCATGTTCGACGGCGTGCACCGCGGTCATCAACAGCTGATCGGGCGGACCGTCGAGGCGGCCGACCGGCGCCGGCTGCCCTCGGTGCTGATCACCTTCGACCCGCATCCCCGGGAGATGATCCGGCCCGGCCAGCACCCGGCCCAGCTGTCCACCCTGAACCGGCGCGCCGACCTGGTCGCCGAGCTGGGCGTGGACGCATTCCTGGTGCTGCCGTTCACCCAGGACCTGGCCCGGATGACCGCCGACGAGTTCGTGCACCAGGTGCTGGTGGAGCGGCTGCACGCGGCCGAGGTGCTGGTCGGGCAGAACTTCCGGTTCGGCCAGGGCGGCGGCGGTGACGTCGGGCTGCTGCACGAGCTGGGCCGGCGCTTCGGCTACACCGCCCAGGGCGTGGACCTGATCACCGGCTCCGGGGCCAACGGCGTCACCTACTCCTCGACCTACATCCGCTCCTGCATCGACGGCGGTGACATGGCCGCCGCCGCCGACGCGCTGGGCCGGCCGCACCGGGTCGAGGGCGTGGTGGTGCGCGGCGACCAGCGCGGCCGCGAGATGGGGTTCCCCACCGCGAACCTGGCGTTGCCGCAGTTCACCGCGATCCCGGCCGACGGGGTGTACGCCGCCTGGTTCGTGCACGGCAAGCGCGAGCTGCCGGCCGCCGTGTCGATCGGCACCAACCCCACCTTCTCCGGCCGCCAGCGCACCGTCGAGGCGTACGTGCTGGACGTCGACGAGGACTTCTACGGCCACCAGGTGGCGCTGGACTTCGTGCAGCGGCTGCGCGGGCAGGTCCGGTTCGACCGGGTCGAGGCGCTGATCGAGCAGATGGACCGGGACGTCGACCAGGTCCGTGAGCTGCTGCGGGAGACCGGGTAGCGGCCTCTTTCGGCGAATCCGCCCCACGGCGCGGTCGCCCCCTGCGAGACTTCTCCCCGACGCCAGCTGAGGGGGACCCTGCCGTGAACGACCTCGACGAGCCACGCACGACGCAGTCGCCGGCCACCGTGCCGGATCCGCGTCCGGAGGCGGTCGGGGGTGGCCCGGCCGAGGACCCAACCGCCGGCTCCGCCGAGAACGACGACGTCCGGCTGGCCCGCAACCTGGCCCAGCAGCGGGCGCTCTACGGCGAGGAGCTGCGGGAGAAGGTCCGCCGGTTGCAGACCGGCCTCGGGGTGTCCCAGGCCCGGCTGGCCCGGGCGATCGGGATCAGCACCGCCATGCTCAGCCAGCTCATGGCCGGCCGTCGGGTCAAGATCGGCGACCCCAACGTGCTGGCCCGGCTGCTGCTGCTGGACCGCCAGGTCAGCCGGGGCGCGGCCGGGGACAAGGCCCGGGCGGAGGCGTTGCTGGCCCACGTCCGGGGCAGCCGCCCGCACCTGGGCATCCCGACCGCCGCGTCCGACCCGGCCGACGCGCTGCGCGGGATCGCCTCGCCGGCCCAGCTGGCCGCCGCCGCCAACGTCCTCGGGCCGCGGTTCCCGACCATCGCCGAGCTGCTCCGCCGGGCGGCGGCCGACCGGCGCTGACCGTAGGAGATGACCGCGATGCCTCGACTGTTCACCGCGATCTGGCTGCCCCCACCGGTGCTGGCCGAGCTGTCCGGCGCCCTGGCGGCGGCGGGCGACTGGCCACTCGACGGCTGGCGGCCGATCCCCACCCGGCGCTGGCACCTGACGGTCTGCTTCCACGGTGAGGCCGATCCGGGGGTGCTGGCCCGGCGGCTGGACGCCCGGCTGGCCGACGGCCCGTACGGCCCGGCCCCCGCGCCGCGGCTGCGGCTGGCCGGGGCGGTGTCGTTCGCGCGGGTGATCGCGGCCGGGGTACAGACCGGCGGCCCGGCGGACACCGAGGCGCTGGCCACCCTGGTGGCCGCCGCCGGGGGAGACCCGGTGAGCCACGAGCCGCACGTCACCGTGGCCCGCACCGCCCGGCGGGGTGACCGGCCACCCTCGGGCGGCCCGGTGCACCGGTTCACCGGCTCCTGGTGGCGGCCCGAAGAGGTCTGCCTGGTGCGCTCCGACCAGGTGTCCGGCGCGCCCCGCTACACCACCCTGCACCGGGTCCCGTTGAGCTGTCTGGACACCGCGGACGAGCTGGCTCCGGCCCCGCGCTGACGCACGTGACCGACCACGTTGTCAAGCCGGAAACCCCAGGCTGGTAACCTCGACCCCGGGTCTGGCTGCGGTCCGTGGCGGCCGGCCCGTCCATGCCCCGCCCGCGCCGGCGCCGACAGACGAGCGCCCGGGCACCGCGGGGTTTCCCACACGGCACCGCACTGATCGAGGAGTACCACCCCGTGGCACTGACCGCCGCCGAGAAGAAGAGCATCCTGACCGACTACGGCGTCCACGAGTCGGACACCGGCTCGCCGGAAGCCCAGGTCGCCCTGCTGACCAAGCGCATCGTCGACCTCACCGAGCACCTCAAGCAGCACAAGCACGACCACCACTCGCGTCGTGGCCTGCTGCTCATGGTCGGCCGCCGTCGTCGGCTGCTGAAGTACCTGCGCGAGGTCGACGTCACCCGCTACCGCGCCCTGATCGAGCGCCTGGGCCTGCGTCGATAGACCCCTGACGGTGGGGGGCGCCCGCTCCCCACCGTCGCCCCCGGCGCACCCGCGCCGGAAACGACCCAACTACACAGCGAGCGCGGCCACCGTGGCGCCCGAGCGGGAGCACTCCGTTCGCCGGTCCTCGGTAGTGGCCCCCGAGTCCCGGCCCCAGTGGGCCGGCTCGAGGGCTTCGATCGAAGACCGGCCCCTCTCAGGCCCGTCGTGGTCGCCCGTGAATCCAAGGAGCGATCACTACATGTCTGAAGCCACCCCCGACGGGGTGTACGAGACCACCGCGACCATCGACAACGGGAGCTTCGGCACCCGTACGGTCCGGTTCGAGACCGGCCGGCTGGCCCGCCAGGCCGCCGGCTCCGTCGTCGCCTACCTCGACGACGAGACCATGCTGCTGTCCGCCACCACGGCGTCCAAGCAGCCGAAGGACCACTTCGACTTCTTCCCGCTCACCATCGACGTGGAGGAGCGGATGTACGCGGCGGGCCGGATCCCCGGCTCGTTCTTCCGCCGCGAGGGCCGGCCGTCCACCGACGCCATCCTCGCCTGCCGGCTGATCGACCGCCCGCTGCGGCCGACCTTCGCCGACGGCCTGCGCAACGAGATCCAGGTCGTGGTGACCGTGCTCTCGCTGCACCCGCAGGACCCCTACGACGTGCTGGCCATCAACGCCGCGTCGGCCTCCACCCAGATCTCCGGCCTGCCGTTCACCGGCCCGGTCGGCGGTGTCCGGGTCGCCCTGATCGACGGCACCTGGGTCGCCTTCCCCACCTACGAGCAGCTCGAGAACGCCGTGTTCGACATGGTCGTGGCCGGGCGCATCGCCGGGGACGACGTGGCGATCATGATGGTGGAGGCCGAGGCCACCACCCGCACCATCGAGCTGGTCGAGGGCGGCGCCACCGCGCCGACCGAGGAGGTCGTCGCGGCCGGCCTGGAGGCGGCCAAGCCGCACATCAAGGCGCTGTGCGAGGCCCAGCAGGCGCTGCACGCCGCCGCCGGCAAGGCCACCGCCGAGTACCCGCTGTACCCGGCCTACCAGGCCGACGCCTTCGACGCGGTGTTCGACGCCGTGCAGGCCGACCTGGCGCAGGCGCTCACCATCGCCGACAAGCAGCAGCGCGAGTCGAAGCTCGACGAGCTGAAGGCCGGCGTGCTGGCCCAGCTGGGCGAGAAGTTCGAAGGCCGGGAGAAGGAGCTGGGCGGGGCGTTCCGCGCCGCGACCAAGAAGCTGGTCCGCCAGCGGGTGCTCCGCGACAAGGTGCGCATCGACGGCCGGGGCCTCACCGACATCCGGCCGCTGTCCGCCGAGGTCGAGGTCATCCCGAGGGCGCACGGCTCGGCGCTGTTCGAGCGCGGCGAGACCCAGATCATGGGGGTCACCACGCTGAACATGCTCCGGATGGAACAGCAGATCGACTCGCTGTCCCCGGAGACCAAGAAGCGCTACATGCACAACTACAACTTCCCGCCCTACTCGACCGGTGAGACCGGCCGGGTGGGCTCGCCGAAGCGCCGGGAGATCGGCCACGGCGCGCTGGCCGAGCGGGCATTGCTGCCGGTGCTGCCCAGCCGCGAGGAGTTCCCGTACGCCATCCGCCAGGTCTCCGAGGCGCTGGGCTCCAACGGGTCCACCTCGATGGGCTCGGTGTGCGCCTCCACGCTGTCGCTGCTGAACGCGGGCTGCCCGCTGAAGGCGCCGGTGGCCGGCATCGCCATGGGCCTGGTGTCCGACGAGGTCGACGGCAAGACCGAGTACGTCGCGCTGACCGACATCCTCGGCGCCGAGGACGCCTTCGGCGACATGGACTTCAAGGTCGCCGGCACGAAGTCGTTCGTCACCGCGCTGCAGCTGGACACCAAGCTGGACGGCATCCCGTCCGAGGTGCTGGCCCAGGCGCTGTCCCAGGCCCGGGACGCCCGGCTGACCATCCTGGACGTGATCGCCGAGGCGATCGACGAGCCGGACGAGATGAGCCCGTACTCGCCTCGGGTCACCTCGGTGAAGATCCCGGTGGACAAGATCGGCGAGGTCATCGGCCCGAAGGGCAAGATGATCAACTCGATCACCGAGCAGACCGGCGCGGACATCTCGATCGAGGACGACGGCACCATCTACGTGGGCGCGGCCGACGGCCCGTCCGCCGAGCAGGCCATCGCCATGATCAACGGGATCGCCAACCCGCAGCTGCCGAAGGTGGGGGAGCGCTTCCTGGGCACGGTGGTCAAGACCGCTGCGTTCGGTGCGTTCGTCTCGCTGGTGCCGGGCAAGGACGGCCTCGTGCACATCTCCAAGCTGGGCAACGGCAAGCGCATCGGCAAGGTCGAGGACGTCGTCAAGGTCGGCGACAAGCTCCGGGTCGAGGTCGTGGACATCGACAACCGGGGCAAGGTCTCGCTGGTCCCGGTGGTCGAGGGTGAAGCGGCTCCGGCCGACGCCCAGCCGGCCGAGGTCAGCTAGTTGACGCAGCTCGCGCCGCCGGGCTCCGTGCCCGGCGGCGCGGGCGACCCGGCCTCTGAGTTGATCGCTCGCAGCGCGCTTCCCGGCGGGCCGCGGGTGGTGACCGAGGAGGTACCGGGCGCCCGGTCGGTCTCGATCGGAGTGTGGGTCGGGGTCGGCTCCCGGGACGAGTCGGTCGACGAGGCCGGCGCCGCGCACTACCTGGAGCACCTGCTGTTCAAGGGCACCCGGCGGCGCAGCGCGACCGAGATCGCCGAGGAGATCGACGCCGTCGGCGGTGAGCTCAACGCCTTCACCGGCAAGGAGCACACCTGCTTCTACGCGCACGTGCTCGGCGAGGACCTGCCGCTCGCGGTGGACCTGCTGGCCGACGTGGTGACCGCCGCGACTCTGGATCCGGCGGACGTCGAGCTGGAGCGGGCGGTGGTGCTCGAGGAGATCGCCATGCGCGCCGACGACCCCGAGGACCTGCTGGGCGAGGTGTTCGACACCGCGCTGTTCGGCGAGCACCCGCTGGGCCGGCCGGTGATCGGGTCGGAGGAGTCGGTCGGCTCGATGACCCGGAGCCGGCTGCACGACTTCTGGCGCCGGCACTACGGCGCGTCCGCGCTGGTCGTGGCGGCCGCCGGGGACCTCACCCACGAGCGGGTGGTGGACCTGGTCGGCTCGTCGTTCCCCGGTTCCGACGCGGCCGGGGCGCGCGGCCGGCGGGGCCCGTTGGCCCTGCCGGGCGACCAGCAGCGGCTGGCGGTGCTGGACGAGGACACCGAGCAGGTGCACCTGATGCTCGGGGTGCGGGCGCTGGACCGCTACGACCCGCGCTGCCCGGCGCTCGAGGTGCTGAACACCGTGCTCGGCGGCGGGATGAGCTCGCGGCTGTTCCAGGAGATCCGGGAGCGGCGCGGCCTGGCCTACTCGGTGTACTCCGCCACCAGCGGTTACGCCGACGCCGGCCAGCTCGTGGTGTACGCCGGCTGCCAGCCCGACCGGCTGGGCGAGGTGGCCTCGCTGACCGGTGAGGTGCTGGCCCGGCTGGCCGCCGACGGCCCCACTGACGCCGAACTGGCCCGGGCCAAGGGGGCCCTGCGCGGCGGCCTGGTGCTCGGGCTGGAGGACACCGCCTCCCGGATGCACCGCATCGGCCGGTACGAGCTGGACCTCGGCGAGCAGCGGTCGCTGGCCACCAGCCTGCGGCTGATCGCCGAGGTGGACGCTCCGGCGGTCCGCGCGGTGGCCGCCGAGCTGCTCACCGCGCCGCTGACCGCCGCCGTGGTCGGGCCGTACGCCGATCCGGTCGAGCTGCCGGCCGAGCTACGCGCCCTGGCCGGCTGACTCACCGTTCGAGGGCCCGAAGGACGGCGGCGACCGCCTGATCCCGCTCGGTCCCGGTCCGCCAGGCCATCCCCAGCTCGGCCGGGGTGAGCCCGGTGACCGGCCGGGCCACCACGCCCGGGCGCGGGTAGAGCGTCGCGTTGCCCTGGGAGATCAGGGCGACGCCCAGCCCGGAGGCGACCGCCTCGAACACCTCGTCCGGCCCGGACGCGTCGAACGCGACCACCGGCTCCCGGCCGCCCCGGGCCTCCGGGGCCAGCCAGAACTCCCGCAGCGGGCCGGCGGCGGGGTCCAGGGCGATGAACGGCTCGTCCAGCAGCTCGGCGAACGCGATCGCGTCCCGGTCGGCCAGCCGGTGCCCGGCCGGCAGTGCGACCCAGCGTGGCTCGCTGACCAGCACCCGCACGCTGAGCCCGGGGTCGGCGAGCGGCAGCCACAGGAACGCCACGTCGCTGGAGCCGTCGGCCAGCCCGGCGGTCGGGTCCGACCAGCCCACCAGCCGCAGCGACACCCGCCAGCCGTCGGCCCGCAGCCGGGCCAGGGTGTCCCGCTGCCGGTCCCGGCCGACCGCGTTCTGGATCCCCACCACCAGCTGCCGATGTCCGCCGGCCGCCCGGGCGGCCCGCCAGTCGCCGTCCCAGCGTTCCAGCAGCTCGACCGCCCGGGGCAGCAGCGCGGCGCCCTCGGCGGTCAGCTCCACCCCGTGCGGGAGCCGGGTCAGCAGCGCGAACCCGAGCTGCCGCTCCAGCGCCCGCAGCTGCTTGGACAGCGCCGGCTGGGAGACGTAGAGCCGGGCGGCGGCCCGGGTGACGTGCCGCTCCTCGGCGACCGCCACGAAGTACCGCAGGTCCCGCAGGTGCACGTCCATAACCGATGGTTATCACAACAGGTCTTGGACGGCGACCGGCACCGCGGCCGAGGATCGGGACATGACCTCTTCGACCCTTCCCACCCGCGCCCTGGGCCCGCTGGACGTCCCGGCGATCGGCTTCGGCGCGATGGTCCTCTCGCCCGGGATGTACGGCGAGATCGACGACGACCGGGCGCTCCGGGCGCTGCACGCCGCGCTGGACGGTGGCGCCACCTTCCTCGACACCAGCGATGCCTACGGCACCGACGGGCACAACGAGCAGCTGGTCGGCCGGGTCCTGCGCGAGCGCGGCGCCGACCAGCGGATCGTCGTGGCCACCAAGTTCGGCCTGCGCATCCCGGACGGCGCCCCGGAGCACCGGTTCCCGGTGAACTACGCCTTCGGGGAGCTGGCGGTGAACGCCGACCCGGCGCTGGTCCGGGGCTACGCCGAGCAGAGCCTGCGCAACCTGGGCGTGGACGCCATCGACCTGTACTACCCGCACTTCCCGGACCCGGAGGTGCCGTTCGCGGACACCGTCGGCGCCGTCGCCGAGCTGGTGGCGGCCGGGCTGGTGCGCCACCTGGGGCTGTCCAACGTGACCGCCGCCCAGCTGCGCGAGGCGCACGCGGTGCACCCGGTCGCCGCCGTGCAGACCCAGTGGTCGATGTGGCAGGGCCCGGACCCCGAGCTGCTGGCCGCGGCGCGGGAGCTGGGCGTCGGGCTGGTGGCCTGGTCGCCGCTGGGCGGGGGCTTCCTCACCGGCAGTGTCGAGCGGGTCGCCGAGGACGACTTCCGGCGCAACGCCCCCCGGTTCGAGCAGGCCAACCTGGCCGCCAACAACGAGCGGTTCACCCCGATCCGGGGCATCGCGGCCGACCTCGGCCTGACCCCCGGGCAGCTGGCCCTGGCCTGGCTGCTGGCCCGGGACGAGCACGTGGTGCCGATCCCCGGCAGCCGCACCCCCGCGCACATCCAGGAGAATCTGGAGGCCGCGCACGTGGTGCTGCACCCCGACACGCTGGCCCGGATCGACCGCGAACTGGCCCGGTTCGAGCCGGCGGGGGAGGGCGCGTTCATCTAGATCGAACCGCGATACTGGGCCGGTGACCGAGACCGTGTACACCGTGATCGCCGCCGTACTGGTCGTGGTCGGGCTGGCCGGGATCCTGCTGCCGGTGCTGCCCGGCCCGGTGCTGATCGTCGCGGGGATCGCGGTGTGGGCGGTGCCCCGGGGCGACACCGTCGGCTGGACGGTGCTCGGGGTGGCCGTCGCGGTGACCCTGCTCGGTGCGGTGGCCAAGTACCTGCTGCCCGGGCGGCGGCTGCGGGCGGCCGGGGTGCCCTGGTGGAGCCTGGCCGCCGGCGCCGTGCTCGGCGTGATCGGGTTCTTCGTGGTGCCGGTGATCGGGCTGCTGCTGGGGTTCGTGCTGGGCGTGTTCCTGGCCGAGCGGGTGCGGCTGGGCGCCACCGAGGAGGCCTGGCCGTCCACCCGGCACGCGCTGTCCGCCGTCGGATGGAGCATCATGATCGAGCTGGGCGCGGGGCTGCTGGCCACCGCCGCCTGGATCGTCGGGTTGGTCATCGGATGACGGGAGCGCTCGTGGCGGAGCTGAGGGTCGGGGTACTGGGCGCCAGGGGCCGGATGGGCACCGAGGTGTGCGCGGCGGTGCGCGGCGCGGAGGGCCTGGAGCTGGTCGCCGAGCTGGACGTGGACGACGAGCTGTCCGCACTCGGCGACGCCCAGGTGGTCGTCGACTTCACCCATCCGGGCGCGGTGCTGGACAACGCCCGGTTCTGCATCGACGCCGGCCTCCACGTGGTGGTCGGGACCAGCGGGTTCGACGAGTCCAAGTACGCCGCCCTGCGCTCACACCTCGAGGGCGCACCCGGCGTCGGAGTGCTGGTGGCCCCGAACTTCGGCGTCGGCGCGGTGCTGGCCATGCACTTCGCCAAGCTCGCCGCGCCGTTCTTCACCTCGGCCGAGGTGATCGAGATGCACCACGCCGGCAAGGTCGACGCCCCCTCCGGCACGGCCGGGCACACCGCCGCGCTGATCGCCGCCGCCCGCGCCGAGGCCGGTTCGGCCCCGATGCCCGACGCCACCGCGCAGGCGCTGGACGGCGCCCGGGGGGCGACCGTGGACGGGGTGCGGGTGCACTCGCTGCGGATGTCCGGGCTGGTCGCGCACCAGGAGGTGCTCTTCGGCACCGAGGGGGAGACGCTGACCATCCGGCACGACTCGCTGCACCGCACGTCGTTCATGCCGGGGGTGCTGATGGCCGTGCGCTACGTGCCGGAGCACCCGGGGCTGACCGTGGGCCTGGAGCCGCTGCTCGGCCTGGCCTGACGGTTCAGCCGTCCCCGGGCTCGTCCGGGCCCGGTTCCAGCGGCCCGACCAGCCGGATCTCCCGCAGCTCCCGGTCGCCGGCGTCCAGTACCCGGACGAACCCGTCGGACTCCCACTCGCGGCGCGCGTAGAACGCCCGGGACGCCACGTCCTGTTCGGGCACCCAGGCCGACCCGGAGTCGACGCCGTCCGCGCGCAGCGCCGCCGCGGCCGCCTCGAACAGCCGCCCGCCGTGCCCGCGCCGGCCCCAGCGCGGCTCCACCAGCAGCGCGGCCAGCCGGGCGTCCTCCGGGTCCGCCGACCCCGTGCTGCTCACCGCGCAGAACCCGACCGTCCACCGGCCCTCGGTGGCCACGAACACGTGGTGCCCGGCACCCGCCGTCGCCGAAATCGAGACGGCCGCGCTCCAGGCCTCGCGGGCCGCCGGTCCGGTCAGCCGCTGCAGCGCCGCCGCCGGCACCAGCTCGGCGTACGCGGTCTTCCAGGTCTCGGACTGGATGCGGACGATCTCGTCGACGTCGTCGGGGACGGCGGCACGCACCGCGGCTAGGGCCATGCGACGAGAAGGTACGCTGCGCCCGTGCCGGCCGGGTGCGCCACCGGGGTCTCCGCTTTCGCTCAGGGCGGCTGGCTCGCCACCGACCTGCTGGACGTCACCGACGACCTCGCCGCCCTGGACGGCGGCGGCTGGTGGGCGGTCGCGCTGCCGTACGACGCCCCGCCGGTGCTGGCCCGGTTCGCCCGCCCCGACCGGGCCCCCGTGCCCGCCGCCCGGGGCACCTGGCCCGGCGTCGACCCGGGATCCTGGCGCTCGAGCCTGGACCGGGCGGCGTTCGAGGCCGGCGTGACCGACATCCGCCGCCGGATCGCCCGGGGCGAGGTGTACCAGGTGAACCTGACCCGGCGGCTCTCCGCGCCGCTGCCCGCCGGGGCCGACCCCGCCGGGCTGGCCGGGTTGCTGGCCGCGCGGCACCCCGCCCCGCACGCCGGTCACCTGGTGCTGCCCGATCGGGGGCTGGCGGTGGTGTCCGCGTCCCCGGAGCGGTTCCTGAGTCGGGACGGCCGCACCGTGCTCAGCCAGCCGATCAAGGGCACCGCGCCGGCCCGGGGCGACGAGCCGGTGGAGTTCGGCGAGAAGGACCGGGCGGAGAACCTGATGATCGTCGACCTGGTGCGCAACGACCTCGGCCGGGTGTGCGAGCCGGGCAGCGTGACGGTGCCCGCGCTGTTCGCCCGGGAGCGGCATCCGGGACTGGTGCACCTGGTGTCCGGGGTGCGCGGGCGGCTGGCCGACGGCGTGGGCTGGCCGGAGCTGCTGGCCGCCGCCTTCCCACCGGGCAGCGTCACCGGTGCGCCCAAGGTGGCCGCCTGCGAGGTGATCGCCGAGCTGGAACCGGTACCCCGGGGGCCGTACTGCGGCGCGCTCGGCTGGGTGGACGCCGACCGGGGCGTGGGTGACCTGAACGTGGCCATCCGCACCTTCTGGTTCGCCGGCGGTGAGCTGCACTTCGGCACCGGCGGCGGCATCACCTGGGGGTCGGACCCGGCCGCCGAGTGGGCGGAGACCGTGCTCAAGAGCCGCAAGCTGATCGCCGCCGTCGCCGAGCCGTGGTGAGAACTGTCGGGGGTGGCTGGCAGCATTCGGGTGTGCGAACGATCAGTGCGGCGCAGGCCCGGCGGGTGGCGCTGGCCGCCCAGGGTTTCGCCGAGCCCCGCCCCACCGGCCCGGTCACCCGCCGCCACCTCGGGCGGCTCACCGAGCGGTTGCGGCTGCTCCAGCTCGACTCGGTGAACGTCGCGGTCCGGGCGCACTACATGCCGGTGTTCAGCCGGCTCGGGGCCTACCCGGCGGCGCTGCTGGACGAGGCGGCCTGGGCACCGCACACCGTCCGCCGGCCCCGGATGATGGTCGAGCACTGGGCGCACGAGGCCTGCCTGCTGCCGTCCGCCGACTGGCCGCTGCTGCAGTCCGGGGCCAAGCGGGCCGGCTGGTGGCGGCATTACCACGAGCTGGTGGAGCGCGAGCCCACCCTGGTCGACGAGGTGCTGGCGGCGGTCAAGGAGGCCGGCCCGGTCGGCGCGGGGGCCCTGGAGCGGATGCTGGGTGGGGAGTCCCGGCCGGCCGGGGGCAGCTGGTGGAACCGGTCGGACGTCAAGCGCATCTGCGAGTACCTGTTCGGCCTGGGTGAGCTCACCACCGGCACCCGGGTCAACTTCGAACGCCGCTACGACCTGCCCGAGCGGGTGCTGCCGCCGGCCGTGCTGGCCGCCCCGGCGCCCGACCCGGCCGAGGCCGCCGAGCGGCTGGTGGCCCGGTCCGCCGCCGCGCTCGGCGTGGCCACCGAGCCCGAGCTGCGCGACTACTACCGGCTCGGGCCGGCCGAGTGCCGGGCCGCGGTCACCGGCCTGCTGGCCTCCGGCGAGCTGGAGCCGGTGGAGCTGGCCGGCCGGCGCGGCCCGGCCTACCTGCACGCGTCGGCCCGGATGCCCCGGAAGGTCACCGCCCGGGCGCTGCTCTGCCCGTTCGACCCGCTGATCTGGGAGCGGGCCCGCACCGAGCGGCTGTTCGGCTTCCGCTACCGGATCGAGATCTACACCCCGGAGCCGAAACGGGAGTACGGCTACTACGTGTTCCCGTTCCTGCTCGACGAGGCGCTGGTGGCCCGGGTGGATCTGAAGGCCGACCGGAAGGACGGTGTGCTGCGGGTGCCCGGCGCGTTCGCCGAGCCGGACGTCGCGGTGCCCAGGGTGGCCGCCGAGTTGGCCGCCGAGCTGCGGTTGATGGCCGGCTGGCTGGGCCTGGGCGAGGTGGTGGTGGCCGACCGGGGCGACCTGGCCCGCCCGCTCACCGCCGCCCTGTCCTCCACCCCGGAGCCGGCCGAGGGGTGACCGTCAGGCCCGGCTGACCAGGACGTCGCCGCTGCCGGCCCGGCCGTGCACCACCAGCACGGCCCCGGTGGCGGGCAGCGTGTCGGGCGCGCCGTCCCGGACGTCCAGCTCGCTGCGCACCCGGCCGGAGCGGGAGCTGACGTCCAGCTCGGCGATCACCCCGGCGTGCACGCCGACCCGCAGGTCGCCGGAGCCGGTGGTCAGGTCGAGCCGGCCGGACTCGGCGTCGGAGATCTGCAGGCTGCCCGACCCGGTCCGGGCCAGCAGGTCGGCCCGCACCTCGCCCAGCCGGATCTTGCCGCTGCCGGCCTTCACGTCGCCCGGACCGTTCAGGGCGGCCAGCGACAGGTCGCCGGAGCCGGTCCGGGCCCGGGTGCGGCCGCTGATCGGCCCGGCCTGCACGGTGCCGCTGCCGGCGTTGAGCTCGGCGTCGCCGTCCACCGCGTCCAGCCGGATGTCCCCGGCGCCGGTGCGCGCGGAGCTGCCGCCGGCCCGGCCGGTGACGGTGATGTCGCCGGATCCGGAGCGCACGGCCAGCCGGGACCCGGCCGGGGCGCGCACGGTCACCACCAGCGGTACCAGCCGCAACGGCAGCTCGGCGGGGGAGCGCACGAGCAGCCGCCGGCCGTCCTCCGACCAGCTGACCTCGGTCGCCTGCACCGCGTCGGCGGCCAGCTCGGCGCCGGACCGGGCCGGGTCCCAGCCGCCGAACAGGTCAGCGAGCCGGCCGCCGCCGGTCGTCGTGCGGGTGCTGGTCGCGCTGCCGCCGCCGAACGCGGTGGTGATCGTCTGGGTCACCCGGGTCACGTCCTGCCCGGTCACCTCGCTGATCCAGCTCAGCAGCCCGGACGCGCCCTGCTGCCAGGTGCCGGGGCCGGGTGGCTGCGCCCGCACCTCCACCTCGACGGCGGTCGCGTCCTCGGTGAGCCGCAGGTCCAGGCGGCCGACCTCGATATCCAGGTCCAGCTCGGCCGGGCCGTCGCTGGACCAGCTGTGCGTGCGGACCGCGCCGGCCGGCCCGGACGAGGAGGAGGCCGAGCTGCTGGCGCTGACGGGGGTGCCGGGGTTCTGGTCGTCACTCATCGCTGGTTCCTTCCGGAAGAAGAGGGGAGGGGTCTGGAGGCGGCTCAGCCCTGTACCCAGCCGCGGAGCCGGTTGCCCGGGTTGTCGTCGCCGCCGCGGGAGCGGTCGCGCTTGTCCCAGCCGTGACCCTTGTCCCAGCCGCCGGACCGGGAGCCGGAGAGCGCCCCCTGCACCGCCTGGGAGATCCACGAGTTGAGCGACATGCCCTGCGCGCTCGCCGCCTGCTCGGCGTTGCTCTTGAGCTGCTCCATCAGCCGCAGGGTGATCCGGCTGACGTCCCCGGCGTCCGCGCCGAAGGGCGACCCGAACGGCGCCGCGCGGGACGGCCCGGCGGCCGGCGGCTCGGCCCGCGGCCGGTCCGGCTCGGACACCGCGACCCGCACCTGCCGGCCGTCCAGCCGCACCTCGACCGTGCGCCCGTCGTCGAGGGCCTCGGTGACCTCGCCGGTCAGGTCGGCCAGGGCGTGCAGCAGGGCCAGCCGGGCGGCCGGCTCGATCGCGGTGGCGAGCAGTTCGGCGGTGCGCCGGGTCTGCTCGTCACCGGCGGCCGCGGCGGCGAGCAGATCCTCGCGCAACGAGGCGACGTACGGCGTGACATCCATGACACCACTATGGCGTCAGATGTGACGTCATGCAACCATCGCTGTGACGTCGTGAAGGGGGACTGCCGGGTGGAGCGTGGCCCTGTCGGGGGTCGCGGCTACGCTCCACCCATGGCTGACACCGTGCCGCTCAAGGTCCAGCTGATCGCCAAGACACAGTTCCTGCCTCCGGCGGACGTGCCCTGGGAGACCGATGCGGACGGCGGGCAGGCGCTCGCCGAGTTCGCCGGCCGGGCCTGCTACCAGTCGTGGAAGAAGCCGAACCCGGCCACCGCGACCAACGCCGGCTACCTGCGGCACATCCTGGAGGTCGGTCACCTGTCCGTGCTGGAGCACGGCACGGTCACCTTCTACCTCACCGGGGTCTCCCGCAGCCTCACCCACGAGCTGATCCGGCACCGGCACTTCTCCTACTCGCAGCTCTCCCAACGCTACGTCCCCGGGCGGGGTTCGGCCGTGGTGGAGCCCGAGGTGATCGCCGGCGACCCGGCGCTGCACGCGGTCTTCGTCGAGGCCACCGAGGCCGCCGACAAGGCGTACGACCAGCTGCTCACCGGGCTGGAGCAGCACTTCGCCGACGAGCCGAACGCCACCCTGCGGCGCAAGCAGGCCCGCCAGGCCGCCCGCGCGGTGCTGCCGAACGCCACCGAGACCAAGATCGTGGTCACCGGGAACTACCGGGCCTGGCGGCACTTCATCGCCATGCGGGCCAGCGAGCACGCCGACGTGGAGATCCGCGAGCTGGCCATCGAGTGCCTGCGCCAGCTGCAGGCCGAGGTGCCCAACGTGTTCGCCGATTTCGAGATCAACCCGCTGGCCGACGGCACCGAGGTGGCCTCCAGCCCGATGGTCAGCGAGGGCTGAGCCCGGGGCGCCGGCCCGGTTCACCCGGCGAGGCGACCGCCGCCGCGGGGTCGTCCCGGGTTACCATGGGGTTCGATGCGTGCTCCCGACCACGGCCCGACCGGTCGACGCCTACCCGATCGACACGGTCTCGGACGAGCCCGGTGCGCCCGCCGGCCCGAATCGGCCGGTGCCGTGCGCCCCGAGGTTCCGGTGAGCGCGCCCCACACACTTGTGAACGTCGCCGTGCCCGATGCCGGCGACATGAGAACGGCCGGCCCCTGAGCCGGCCACGAAAGTTGTAGACCTGTGAATCGTCCCAACCAGAACAACCAGAACAACCGCAACAACCGGCGGAACGACCGCCGGGGAGACCGTCGCTCGACCGCGCAGACCGAGCTGCCGCCCAATCCCGAGCTGCCGATGAACGCCCCGCCGGAGCTGCCCGACGGCGGCCTGCGGATCGTCGCGCTCGGCGGGATCGGCGAGATCGGCCGCAACATGACCGTGTTCGAGTACGGCGGCCGGCTGCTGATCGTCGACTGCGGCGTGCTCTTCCCGGCCGAGGACTCGCCCGGCGTGGACCTGATCCTCCCGGACTTCCGGGCCATCGAGAACCGGCTCGACGACATCGACGCGCTGGTGCTCACCCACGGCCACGAGGACCACATCGGGGCCATCCCGTTCCTGCTCCGCCAGCGCCCGGACATCCCGATCGTGGGCTCCAAGTTCACCCTCGCGCTGGTCGCGGCCAAGTGCAAGGAACACCGACTCACCCCGCACCTGCGCGAGGTCCGCGAGGGCCAGACCAGCAAGCACGGCCCGTTCGAGTGCGAGTACTTCGCGGTCAACCACTCCATCCCGGACGCGGTCGCGGTGGGCATCCGCACCCCGGCCGGGCTGGTGTTGCACACCGGCGACTTCAAGCTCGACCAGCTGCCGCTGGACGGCCGGCTGACCGACCTGGCCGGGTTCTCCCGGCTCGGCGACGAGGGCGTGGACCTGCTGCTGGTCGACTCCACCAACGCCGACGTCCCCGGGTTCGTGATCTCCGAGCGGGAGATCGGTCCGACCCTGGAGAAGGTGTTCGACGACTCCCCGCAGCGGATCATCGTGGCCTGCTTCGCCAGCCACGTGCACCGGGTGCAGCAGGTGCTGGACGCGGCCGTCGCCCGGGGCCGCAAGGTCTGCCTGGTCGGCCGGTCGATGCTGCGCAACATGAGCCTGGCCGCCGACATGGGCCTGCTGAACGTCCCGGACGGCGCGCTGGTCGAGCTGGACGAGGCGATGAAGCTGCCCGACGACCGGCTGGTCCTGGTGTCCACCGGGTCGCAGGGGGAGCCGCTGTCCGCGCTGTCCCGGATGGCCCGGGGCGAGCACCGGCAGGTCCGGATCGTGCCGGACGACACCGTGGTGCTGGCCAGCTCGCTGATCCCGGGCAACGAGACCGCCGTGTTCGGCGTGATCAACGGCCTGACCCGGCTCGGCGCCCGGGTGGTGCACCAGGGCAACGCCAAGGTGCACGTGTCCGGGCACGCCCCGGCCGGTGAGCTGCTGTTCCTCTACAACGCGGTGCGCCCGAGCAACGTCATGCCGGTGCACGGCGAGTGGCGGCACCTGCGGTCCAACGCCGCGCTGGCGATCAAGACCGGGGTGCCGGAGGAGAACGTGGTGCTGGCCGAGGACGGCGTGGTCGTCGACCTGGTCGACGGGCACGCGAGCGTCACCGGCCGGGTCGAGGTGGGTCGGGTGTACGTGGACGGGCTGTCCGTCGGCGACATCGGCGAGTCCACCCTGGGCGACCGGCTGGTGCTCGGCGAGGGCGGGTTCATCGCGATCACCATCGCGATCGACGCCAACGGCCGCGCGGTCGCCGCGCCGACGGTGTCCGGGCGCGGGTTCTCCGACGACCCGAAGGCCCTGGACGCCGTGCAGCCGCTGATCGAGGCCGAGCTGTCCCGGCTGGAGGTGGAGGGGGTCACCGACCCGCACCGCATCGCCCAGTCCGTGCGCCGGGTGGTCGGCCGCTGGGTGGCCGACACCTACCGCCGCCGCCCGATGATCGTGCCCACCGTCATCCCGGTCTGACCCCGGGACGCCCCGCGTCGGGTTCACCCCCGTCGGTACGGGTGGTCGCCCCATCGAGTTCGGGTCGGGCGGCTGGCAGCCTCCGGAGGGTCGGTCGTCACCCGGGCGGCCCGCCAGGGAGACGGCCATGGTCAGCGGACGGACGCCGGACACCCCGGACGCCCCGGCGGGCGGGCGCTGGACCGGGGTGGCCGTGGGCACGACGGTGCTGCTCGCCGCGATGCTCGGGGTCGCCGCCGGGGCCGGTGCGGAGTCGGGGGACACGCGAGTCTCCCGGGTGGCGTCGGTCTCCGGGTCGGACGACCGGTCGGAGTCGCGGCCGCGGCCCCGCACGGTCGAGCAGGCGCGGGCCCGGTTCGTCGAGTCCGCCAACCGGCTGGGCGTCGCGCACCGGCAGGAGGACGAGGCCCGCGCCGAGGTGGACCGGATCACCCGGCTGCTGCGCGCGCACGACCGGCCGCCCTACGAACAGCGGTGCGCGCTGTGGGTGTGTACCGAGCTGCCGCCGGAGCAGCAGCGGGCCAACGACGAGTGGAGCCGGGCGACCCGCGACCTGACCAAGGCCGAAGCCTGGCTGACCGACCGGGAGCGGGTACGCGGCCGGCGGGAGGCCGACTCGGAGCAGCGCTGGCAGGACGTCCAGCGGCTCACGTCCCCGGCCACCGAAGCGGTGGAGCCGGCCCCGGCCCGCCGGCCCTTGATCGATCTGAGCGCCCTCCTCGGCGACGACGAGGACGACGACGAGGACGGCGGCGACGAGGACGACGGGGACGAGGACGACGGGTAGGTCGGACCCGACCGTTGCCGAACCGTGAACCTTGATCGATTGAGTAACCCTGTCGGGTGACGTTCTCGCGCAGTACGTTGTGCGTCACAACTTATCTCGCCGCGGAGTCGCCGCGGTCGGGGCGCGGGACGGGTGGAGGGCGTCACATGGGCAGGAGCAGCGGAGCTCTGGTCGCGGTATGCGCGGGGCTGGTGCTCGCGGTGACCGGGTGCGGGGCGAACACCGCGGGCCCGGGCGGCGGCGGAGGGGCCACGAGCGGAGGCGGCGTCAAGGTCGGGGTGATCCTGCCGGAGACCGCCACCTCGGCCCGCTACGAGGGCTTCGACAAGCCGCTGCTGGACAAGGCGCTGCGGGCCCAGGGCCTCGACCCGGACATCCAGAACGCCCAGGGCGACGTGCAGAAGTTCTCCACCCTGGGTGACGGGATGATCAACAACGGGGTGAAGGTGCTGATCATCGACGCGCCGAACAGCGAGGTCGGTGCGGCGGTGGCCAAGAAGGCGCAGGCCGCCGGCATCCCGACCATCGACTACGACCGGCTCAACCTCGGTGGCACCAGCGACTACTACGTCTCCTTCGACAACACCCGGGTCGGCGCCCTGCAGGGCCAGGGCCTGGTGCAGGGCGTCGGGGCCAAGCCGGGCGCGAACATCATCGAGATCGAGGGCGCCCCGACCGACAACAACGCCACCCTGTTCTACGAGGGCCAGCAGGCGGTGGTGAAGCCGAAGTACGCCTCCGGGGAGTACAAGCTGGTCGGCAGCCAGCGCATCCCGGACTGGAACAACCAGCAGGGCGGCGCGGTCTTCGAGCAGTTCCTGACGGCCAACGGCGGCCGGGTGGACGGTGTGCTCGCGGCCAACGACGGGATGGCCGGCGCGGTGATCACCGTGCTGAAGAAGGTCGGGCTGAACGGCAAGGTCCCGGTCACCGGCCAGGACGCCTCCCCGGAGTCGCTGCAGGCCATCCTGCGCGGCGACCAGTACATGACGGTGTTCAAGCCGATCGCCCAGGAGGCCGACGCCACCGCGAAGCTGGCCGCCGCGCTGGCCAAGGGCGACAAGGCCGGCGCCGACGCCCAGGCCACCGCCGTGTCCCAGGACCCCAAGGGCAACCGCACGGTGAAGTCGGTGCTGCTCACCCCGATCCTGGTGACCAAGGAGAACGTCAAGGCGGTCACCGACGAGGGCAGCGTCAAGGCCGCCGAGATCTGCGTGGCCGACACCAAGGCGATCTGCGACCAGCTCGGCATCAAGTGAGATGAGCGCGCCGATCCTCGAGCTGCGGGGACTCAACAAGAGCTTCGGTCCGGTGCACGTGCTGCACGACGTCGACCTGGCCATCCGGGCCGGCGAGGTGACCGCACTGGTCGGCGACAACGGCGCCGGCAAGTCCACCCTGGTCAAGTGCATCGCGGGCATCCACCCGGCGGACTCCGGGGAGATCCGCTGGAACGGTGAGCCGGTGAAGGTGGCCGGCCCCCGGGACGCCGCCGCCCTGGGCATCGAGGTCGTCTACCAGGACCTCGCGCTGGCCGACAACCTGGACATCGTGCAGAACATGTTCCTCGGCCGGGAGCGCGGCAAGCCGTGGGCGCTGGACGAGGCGAGCATGGAGCAGGCGGCCCGGGACACGCTGGCCACCCTTTCGGTCCGCACGGTCAAGTCGGTCCGCACCCTGGTCTCGTCGCTGTCCGGTGGGCAGCGGCAGACCGTGGCCATCGCCAAGTCGGTGCTCTGGGACTCCAAGGTGGTGCTGCTCGACGAGCCGACCGCCGCGCTCGGGGTCGCGCAGACCCGGCAGGTGCTCGACCTGGTCCGCCGGCTGGCCGAGCAGGGCCTGGGTGTGGTGCTGATCAGCCACAACATGTCCGACGTGTTCGAGGTGTCCGACCGGATCGCCACGCTCTACCTGGGCCGGCTGGTCGCCGACCGGCCGACCGCCGAGCTCACCCACAGCCAGGTCGTCGAGCTGATCACCGCCGGCCGGTCGGGCGAGCTCGGCCTGGCCCGGCCCGACGCGGTGACGATGTGAGGGGGCGGTCATGACCGACACGGACACCGCGGTGGCGGACTTCGGCATCGACACCACCGCCCGCAGCACCGGCGAGGCGCTGCGCGACTACGTGGCCCGGGTCCGCGGCGGCGAGCTGGGTTCGCTGCCGGCCCTGCTCGGGCTGGTCGTGCTGACCATCGTGTTCTCGGTGGCCTCGGAGAGCTTCCTGACCCTGGGCAACATCGCCAACCTGCTGGCCCAGGGCGCCGGGGTGACGATCATCGCGATGGGCCTGGTGTTCGTGCTGCTGCTCGGCGAGATCGACCTGTCCGCCGGCACCGCGTCCGGGGTCTGCGCCGCGGTGCTGGCCCTGCACCTGGTCTCCAACGGCAACCTGCTCGGCGGCATGGGCACCGGCGTGTTCGTGGTGTTCTGCGCGTTGCTGCTGGTGGCAGTGGGGATCGCCGCCCAGCTGCGACTGTGGGCGGCCGCCGTGCCGCCGGTGCTGGCCCTGGTCATGACCCTGGCCGGGGTGGCGCCGAACCCGTGGCTGGAGATGCTGCTGGCGGTCTGCGTGGGCACCTCGATCGGGCTGCTCACCGGGTTCCTGGTGTCCCGGATCGGGATCCCGTCGTTCGTGGTGACGCTGGCGCTGTTCCTGGCCTGGCAGGGGGTGATCCTGCAGCTGATCGGGGAGGGCGGCACGCTGGGCCTGCGCAACGACGTGCTGTTCGCGGTGGCCAACGGCAACCTGTCGGTGGCGGGCAGCTGGGTGCTGTTCGTGCTGGCCGCCGGAGGGTACGCCGCGGTGGTCCTGCTGCGGCACTTCCGGCGGTTGCGCTCCGGGCTGGTCACCCTGCCGACGCCGCTGGTGGCGGCCAAGGTGGGGGCGGCGGTGCTGCTCGGCGCGGTGGCCACCCTGCTGCTCACCCGCAACCGCTCGCAGAGCGCGCTGATCGAGATCACCGGGGTGCCCTACGTGGTGCCGATCGTGCTGGTGCTGCTGGTCGCGGGCACCTACGTGCTCGACCGCACCAGCTACGGCCGGCACATCTACGCCGTCGGGGGCAACGCCGAGGCGGCCCGCCGGGCCGGCATCAACGTGCCCCGGATCCGGGCCAGCGTGTTCGTCATCGCGGCGACGGTGTCCGCGGTGGGCGCCATCGTGTACTCCTCCAAGGTCGGCTCGGTGGACCCCAGCGCGGGCGGTGGCACGGTGCTGCTCTACGCGGTGGGCGCGGCGGTGATCGGCGGGACCTCGCTGTTCGGCGGCAAGGGGCGGGTCAGCAACGCGGTCATCGGCGGCGCGGTGCTGGCCATGGTGGCCAACGGGCTGGGTCTGCTGCGCCAGCCGGCGGCGGTGGTGTTCATCATCACCGGGCTGGTGCTGCTGCTCGCGGCCAGCGTGGACGCGCTGTCCCGGCGGCGGGCCCGGGCCGGTCGGTAGTTCCGATCGTGGTGGCGGCCGGCGCGGGCACCGAGGGCGCGCGCCCGGACGACGCCCGCCGGCACAACCGGGCCGCGGTGCTGCGCCGGCTGCACCTCGGCGGACCGTGCACCCGCGCGGTGCTGGCCGCCGAGCTGGGGCTCAACCGCAGCACGATCAAGGCGGTGGTCGACGGTCTGGCGGCGTCCGGGCTGGTCGGCGAGCGGCTGCCGGCCCAGCGCACCGGGGCCGGCCGGCCGTCGCTGCTGGTGCTGCCCCGGCCGCAGTCGGCGGTGGTGCTGGCCGTCGACGTCCGGGTGGACCGGGTGGCGATGGCCCTGGTCGGGCTGGGCGGGGAGAACCTGGGCCGGCTGGGCTGGCGGCTGCGTGACGACGCCGCCCGGCCCCGCGAGGTGCTCACCCGGGTGCTCGAGTCGGCCCGGCTGCTGGCCGACGAGCAGGGGGTACGCGCGGTGGCCGCCGGGGTGTCGGTGCCCGGCGTGGTCCGCCGCGCGGACGGGATGGTGCGCGCCGCGCCGCACCTGGGCTGGGCCGACGTGGCCCTCGGGGAGCGGTTGTCGGCCGGGCTGGGTATCCCGGTCGCGGTGGCCAACGACGCTGAGCTGGGCGCGCTGGCCGAGCACACCCGCGGGGTGGCCCGGGGCGCCGCCGACCTGGTGTTCGTGGTCGGCGACGTGGGCGTGGGCGGCGGGGTGATCGCCGGCGGCTCCGCGCTGCGCGGCGCCGGCGGGTATGTCGGCGAGGTCGGGCACATGATCGTCCGCCCGGACGGCCGGCCGTGCCACTGCGGCTGCCGGGGCTGCTGGGAGACCGAGATCGGCCGGGCCGCGCTGCTCCGGGCGCTCGGCCGGCCGGAGACGACCGGACGCGGCGAGCTGGTCGCCGAGCTGCGCGACCTGGACCCGGCCGCCGCGCTGGACCGGCTCGACGGGTACACCGGGTGGCTGGCCCTGGGCCTGGTCAACGTGGTGAACATGTTCGGCCCCGAGCTGGTGGTGCTGGGCGACCTGCTCAGCGCGCTGCCCGCCCCGGTGCTCGACACGGTCGCCGACCAGGTCGCCCGGCGGAGCATGCTGAGCCGGGCCGTCGGCCACACCCGGGTGGTCCGGTCCGGGTTGGGGGCCGAGGCGCAGCTGGTCGGAGCGGCCGAGCTGGCCTTCGGACCGGCGTTGGAGGCGGCCGCCGCCGGGGTGACCGGGTAGGCCGCCCGGTCCAGCCTCCCCGGATTCGTCGCCCACCCGAGTTACCGTGTTCGCCATGGCGGGACGATCGACCACGGGCAGGCGGACGACGGGCACCCGGGGTCGGCAACCGGCACGGCGCGCCGGGTCGTCCAGCGGGGCGCGTCGCCCGGCGAGTGCCCGGAGCTCGCAGCCGCCGAAGGACGTCATCCACTACGTCGGCCGGCTCTACGGCGTGCTCCGGGCCGGCGTCGGGCGGCTCGGCGACATCGACCCCGCGCACCGGCGGGACGGGCTGGCCCTGGTGTCCATCGGGCTGGCGGTGATCGTCGGCGCCGGGGTGTGGTTCGACGCCGGCGGCCCGGTGGGGCACGGGGTGAAGATCGGGCTCACCTCGGTGGCCGGGATCGGTGCCTACCCGCTGCCGGTGCTCATGGTCGGCCTCGGGCTGTACCTGATGGGCACCGCGCCGGCCCCGGAGACCCGGCCGCGCATGGTGTTCGGGGCACTGGCCGTCACCCTCGGCGGGCTCGGCCTGGTGCACGTGCTGGCCGGCGCGCCGGAGCTGTTGCCCGGCTGGCGGCAGGCCGGGGGAGCGCTGGGCTACGTGGCCGGGATGCCGCTGACCCTGGGGCTGACCGCCTGGGTGTCCGGGCCGGTGCTGCTGCTGATCGCGCTCTACGGGGTGCTGCTGCTCACCGGGACCCCGGTGCGCGCCGTCCCGGACCGGTTCCGCGCCCTGTTCGGGCGGCCGGTGCCCGGTGACGACGAGGGCGCCGGGGACGGCGCGGACGACGCGCTGGAGCTGCTGCCCGGGCTCACCCCGGCCGACCCGTCCGCCGTGCGGCTGCGCCGGCCGTCCCGGCGCCGGCAGGCCTCCGGGGCCGACGACACGGCCGGTGACGCGGCCGACCCGGACGACACCCTGGACACGGTGTTCCGCGAGGCGCAGGCCCAGGCGGCCGCCGCCGGGAAGGTCGCTCCCGTGGCCCGGCCGGCGGCCGCCGTGCCGGCCGTCTCCGTCCCGGAGAAGCCGGAGCCGGCCAAGGACTCCGGCAAGGATTCCGGCAAGGACAAGAAGGACCCGCCGCTGGTCGTCCGGGCCACCGAGGGCGACTACCGGCTGCCGCCACCCGACCTGCTGCCCACTGGCGCCCCGCCGAAGACCCGCAGCGCCGCCAACGACGCCATGATCGAGGCGATCACCGGGGTGCTGGAGCAGTTCAACATCGACGCCCAGGTCACCGGGTTCACCCGGGGCCCGACGGTCACCCGCTACGAGGTCGAGCTGGGCCCGGCGGTCAAGGTCGAGAAGATCACTCAGCTGACCCGGAACATCGCCTACGCGGTGGCCACCGACAACGTGCGGATCCTGGCCCCGATCCCGGGCAAGTCGGCGGTCGGTATCGAGGTACCCAACTCCGACCGGGAGATGGTCCGGCTGGGGGACGTGCTGCGCAGCGGCAACGCCACCAAGGAACAGCACCCGATGGTGATCGGGCTGGGCAAGGACATCGAGGGGCACTTCCTGTGCGCCAACCTGGCCAAGATGCCGCACCTGCTGGTCGCCGGCTCCACCGGATCCGGTAAGTCCAGCTTCGTCAACTCCATGCTGGTCTCGCTGCTGTCCCGGGCCACCCCGGACGAGGTCCGGATGATCCTGATCGACCCGAAGATGGTCGAGCTCACCCCGTACGAGGGCATCCCGCACCTGATCACCCCGATCATCACCCAGCCGAAGAAGGCGGCCGCCGCGCTGTCCTGGCTGGTCGAGGAGATGGAGCAGCGCTACCAGGACATGCAGGCCAGCAAGGTGCGGCACGTCGACGACTTCAACAAGAAGGTCAAGTCCGGCGAGATCACCGCCCCGCCCGGCAGCGAGCGGGAGTACCGGCCCTACCCGTACATCCTGGCCATCGTCGACGAGCTGGCCGACCTGATGATGACCGCCCCACGCGACGTGGAGGACGCGGTCGTCCGGATCACCCAGAAGGCCCGGGCGGCCGGTATCCACCTGGTACTGGCCACCCAGCGGCCGTCGGTGGACGTGGTCACCGGTCTGATCAAGACCAACGTGCCGTCCCGGCTGGCCTTCGCCACCAGCTCGCTCACCGACTCGCGGGTCATCCTGGACCAGCCGGGCGCGGAGAAGCTGATCGGCATGGGCGACGGGCTCTACTTGCCGATGGGGGCGTCCAAGCCGGTCCGGATGCAGGGCGCGTTCGTCTCCGACGAGGAGATCAGCTCGGTCGTCGACTTCGCCAAGAACCAGGCCGAGCCGGAGTACACCGAGGGCGTCACCGCGCAGAAGGCCGGCGAGCAGAAGGAGGTCGACCCGGAGATCGGCGACGACCTGGACGTGCTGCTGCAGGCGGCCGAGCTGATCGTCACCTCGCAGTTCGGCTCCACGTCGATGCTGCAGCGCAAGCTGCGGGTCGGGTTCGCCAAGGCCGGCCGGCTGATGGACCTGCTGGAGTCGCGCGGCATCGTCGGCCCGTCCGAGGGGTCCAAGGCGCGGGACGTGCTGATCAAGCCCGAGGAGCTGGAGAGCGTGCTCTGGCTGATCCGCGGCGGCGGCCCGGTCGACGACGACTCCGACGGCGACCCCGAGGACTGATCACCCCCGGTGTGACCGCGCGCTCCAGCGGCCGCCGCGGTGCTCCACCTCGATCGGGTGCCGGAAGGCCCGGGAGACGTCGGCGCTGGTCAGGACCGTCGTGGCCGGACCGGCCGCCACCACCCGCCCCTCGGAGATCAGCAGCGCGTGGCTGGTCGACTCCGGCAGCTCCTCCAGGTGGTGGGTGACCAGGACCGACGCCAGGCCGGGGTGGGTGGCCGGCAGCCGGCTGATGGTGTCCAGGAGCTGCTCCCGGGCGGCGACGTCCAGCCCGGTGGTGGGCTCGTCGAGCAGCAGCAGCCGGGGGTCGCAGGCCAGGGCCCGGGCGATCAGCGCGCGACCGCGTTCGCCCTGGGAGAGGGTGGGCCACCGGTCCCCGATGCGGGGGCCCAGGCCGAGCAGCTCGACCAGGTCGTAGGCCCGGTCCAGCTCGTCGGGGGTGGGCTTCCACCGGTTCGGGGTCTCGATCGTGCCGGTGACGCCGGTCAGCACCACCTCCAGCACGGTGAGCGGGGAGTGCAGCGGATGCCGGGGGTTGACGTGCCCGATCGAGCGCCGCAGCCGCTGCAGCTCGACCCGGCCGAGCTGCTCGCCCAGCACGTGCACGGTGCCGGTCGTGGGGTGGGTGACCGCCCCGCAGAAGCCGAGCACGGTGCTCTTCCCGGCGCCATTGGGGCCGAGCAGCGCCCAGTGCTCGCCGGCGTCCACGGTGAGGTCGATGCCGTCCAGGATCTGCTTGCTGTCGCGGCGGAAGGTGACCTGGTCCAGCCGCAGCACGCTCGCGCTACTCATCGCGTGACCGCTTGACCGACTCGATCAGCCCGTAGGCGGCCGCCCCGGCGGCGTCCGGGTGCCCGTCGGTGATCGCCCGCAGGACGTCGGTGTGCGCGTCCCGGACCCCGGGGTCCTCGGGGAAGACGGCGGTCTCCTCGATCGACCGCGTCAGGATGGCGCCGACCGCGTCGTAGAGCCGCAGCAGCAGCGGGTTCCCGGCGGCCTCGACCACCCCGCGGTGGAACGCGGCGTCGGCGGCCACGTAGCCGGCGCGGTCGTGCCGGGCGTGCGCGTCGGCGCGCCTGGCCAGGGCGTCGCGCAGCGCGGTCAGGGACTCACGGGTGGCGTGCCCGGCGGCCAGCCGGGCGGCGGCCGCCTCGAGGCCGGCCCGGACGTCCAGCACCTCGGTGAGGGTGGCGGCCGGCTCGTCGCGGACCAGCACGCCGGTGATCTCGTCGGTGGCCCGCACGTAGGTGCCATCACCGATCCGCGGGTCCAGCAGGCCGGTCGTGCTCAGGGCCCGGAGGGCCTCGCGGACCGTGCCCCGGCTGACGCCCAGCTCCCCGGCGAGCTGGTTCTCCCCGGGGATCCGGGTGCCGACCGGCCAGCCGCCGGTGGCGATGAGCTCGCGGAACTGGTCGGCGACCTGGTTGACCAGGGGTGTTCGCCGGATCGGACTGGTCAACGGCATGTCTGCAAATGTACAACATCTGCAGAGTGTCGATCAGGAGGGTTCGGCCGGGCCGCTGACCAGGTCGTCCGGCACGTGGGGGAGCACGGTGTCGACGTAGTCGCGGGTGGCCTCGGCGGTCCCGATGTCCCGGCCGGACGCCTCGGCCATGAACCAGCGGTGCTCCAGCACCTCGTGGAACACCTCGGCCTCGTCCAGCTTGCCGCGCAGCTCCGGGGCGATGGCGTCCACCACGGTCCGGTAGATCTCGGTGTACCAGCGCCCGGCGGCGACCGGCTCGGGTACCGGACGGCCGGCCACCCGCTCCAGGTGCGCCCGGTAGCCGGCGATGTCGGCCAGCAACCGGCGGGCCTGGTTCTCCCCGACCGACAGCCCGGTGAGCCCGAACAGGCAGCGCTGGTGGTGCCCGGGCTCGGCGACCCGGGTGCGCAGCTTGACCGAGCGCCCGCCGGCCACCTCGACCAGCTCGATCTCGTCGACGTCGAAGCCCAGCTCGTGCAGCCGGCGGACCTTCTCGGTGACCCGGTAGCGCTGTTCGTCCGGGGGGAACACCTCGTCGCGGGTCAGCTCGTCCCACAGCGCGTTGTAGCGGCGCTCCAGGTCGTCGACGGTGGCCACCGGGTCGATGTCCGGCGGCAGCAGCCCGGCGGCGGCGAGGTCGAACAGCTCACCGCCGACGTTGAACCGGGCGGTCTCGATGTCGTAGGCCCGCTGACCTTCGGACAGCGACTCGTGCAGCTCCCCGGTCTCGACGTCGACCAGGTGCGCGGCCAGCGCCCCGGCGTCCAGCCGGAACAGCGTGTTGGACATCGAGCAGTCGCCCCAGAGGAACCCGGCCAGGTGCAGCCGGACCAGCAGCTCGGCCTGCGCGTCCAGCAGCCGGTCGGTGGGCGGCCCGCCGCGCGGGTTGGCGAACAGCGCGCGGTAGGGCGAGGAGTACTCGAGGAAGCGGGTGACCAGCACGGCGTCCAGGCCGCCGGGGCGCTCCACCACCACGCCGAGGGCGGCCACGGTGGGGATGTGCAGCTGGGCGACGCGACGCAGCAGCCGGTACTCCCGGCGGGCCAGCCGCTCGGGCAGCTCCTTGCAGGCGAACAGGCCGGTGTCGTCGGCGACGAACCGCACCACGTGCCGGTGCAGCCCGCGTTGCGGGATCTCCACCAGCCGCTCGTCCCGCCACTCGGCCAGCGGTTCCCGCCAGGGCAGGGTGAGCAGCCCGGCCATCGCCTCGGCCGGAGGAGCGAAAACGAAATGCACGCCGCCTCCTGGGTTGCTGTGTGCAGAGAGTCACACGATGATGGTCGAACTCGGCGCTACGCCGCGCGGACGATCACCGGAGGTAACCCCATGCGTCACCGGCCCCGTCCGACGATAGCCGCGCTGGCGCTGGTCGTGGCCGGGATGCTGTCCGGCTGCGGGGGCGCCGCCCCGGCCGGGCCGCCGGTGCTCACCTGGTACATCAACCCCGACTCCGGTGGGCAGAAGGAGATCGCCGCGCGGTGCACGGCGGCCGCCGGAGGGCGCTACACGATCGTCACCACGCTGCTGCCCCGGTCGGCCTCCGAGCAGCGTCAGCAGCTGGTCCGCCGGCTGGCCGCGAACGACTCCTCGATCGACCTGATGAGCCTGGATCCGCCGTACATCCCGGAGCTCGCCGAGGCCGGCTTCCTGGCCCCGATCCCGCCGGACATGGCCGCCCGGGTGAGCAAGGATGTCGTGCGCAGCGCGCTGGAGGGCGCGAGCTGGCGGGAGAAGCTGGTCACCGTGCCGTTCTGGGCCAACACCCAGCTGCTCTGGTACCGCAAGTCGGTGGCCCAGGCGGCCGGGTTGGACATGAACAAGCCGGTCACCTGGGACCAGCTGATCGCGGCGGCCCAGGCGCGGAACACCCAGTTCGCCGTACAGGGGCGGCGTGACGAGTCGCTCACCGTGTGGATCAACGCGTTGGTCGCCTCGGCCGGTGGACAGGTGATCACCAACCCGAACGTGCGCAACCCCAAGGAGGTCAAGCTGGGGTTGGCCTCCCCGGAGGCGGTGCGCGGGACCGCGGTGATGCGGGCGGTGGCCGACGCGAAGGTCGGCGGCCCGGCCCTGTCCACCTCGGGCGAGGACGAGAACGTGGCCTCGTTCGAGGCCGGCCGGGCGGGTTTCATGGTGAACTGGCCGTTCGTCTGGACGAAGGCGCAGAGCGGGGTGAAGGGCGGCACGCTCAAGGCCGAGGTGCCCGCCGACTACGGCTGGACGCTGTACCCGAGGGTCACCGCCGACCGGCCGAGCGCGCCGCCCTACGGCGGGATCAACATCGGGATCAGCGCGTTCAGCCGGAACGTGCCGGCCGCCCTGTCGGCTTCGGAATGCGTGACCAGCGCCCAGAACCAGGCCTACTACTTCGCCACCAACGGCAACCCGGCGGCCAACTCGAAGGCCTTCGACGACCCGGCGGTGCGCCAGGCGTTCCCGATGGCGCCGCTGATCCGGCAGTCGCTGCAGCAGGCGGAGCCCCGGCCGCAGACGCCGTACTACAGCGAGGTGTCCGAGGGGCTGCAGCGGGTCTACCACCCGCCCGGAGCGGTGGACCCGCAGACCGGGCAGCGGGCGAACGACCTGATCACCGCCGTGCTGGCCAAGAAGAAGCTCCTGTGAGCCCGGCCGAAGGGAGCACCTCGTGACCGCCACCCTGCCACCGCGCACCGACGCGGCTCCGGCACCGGCCGGGGGCACCAGCGACCGGGCCCGCGACGAGCGCCGGCTGGGCTGGCTGCTGGCCGGCCCAGCCTTCGTCGTCATGCTCGGGGTGACCGCCTACCCGATCCTGCAGGCGGTCTACGACTCGCTGTTCGACTTCCGGCTGACCGACCCGGGCAACCGCTCGTTCGTCGGCCTGGACAACTACGGCGTGATCGTCACCGACCAGATCTGGTGGACCTCGCTCGGGGTCACGCTGCTGATCACGGTGGTGACCGTCGGCGTCGAGCTGGTGCTGGGCTTCGGCCTGGCCCTGGTGATGGTCAAGGCGTTGCGGGCCATCCGACCGGTGATCCGGGCGGCCATCCTCATCCCGTACGCGGTGATCACCGTGGTGTCCGCGTTCGCCTGGCAGTACGCGTTCTCGCTGGACTCCGGGTTCGTGAACTCCTGGTTCGCCTGGCTGCCCGGGATCGACGCGAACACCGACTGGTTCGGTTCCACCGGTTCGGCGCTGTTCGTGGTCTGCATCTCCGAGATCTGGAAGACCACGCCGTTCATCTCCCTGCTGCTGCTGGCCGGGCTGGCGCAGGTGCCCGAGGTGCTGCAGGAGGCGGCCAAGGTGGACGGGGCCACCTGGTGGCAGCGGATGTCCCGGGTGACGCTGCCGAACATGAAGGCCGCGATCATGGTGGCGGTACTGTTCCGCAGCCTGGACGCCTTCCGGATCTTCGACAGCATCTTCGTGATGACCGGTGGGGCGAACAACACCGAGAGCGTGTCGTTCCTGGCCTACCGGCAGACCATCGCCCGGCTGGAGATCGGGCTCGGGTCGGCGGTGTCGGTGATGCTGTTCCTCTGCGTGATCTTCATCTGCGTGCTGTTCATCAAGGGCTTCAAGGTGGATCTGTCGGCGGCCCGGGGAGAGAAGTGATGTCGCGGCGGGAGAAGTGGTTGTGGCTGGTCGGCGGGCTGGCCATCGTGGTGTACGCGCTGTTCCCGGTGGCCTGGATCGTGTCGCTGTCGTTGAAGGCGCCGGCCGACATCGCCAACGGGAAGTTCCTGCCCACGGTGCTGTCCTGGTCGAACTACGAGCAGATCCTGGTCGGTGACGCCGCCGAGCTGTTCCTGCCCGCGCTGCGCAACTCGTTCGGCATCTGCCTGATCGCCACGGCGATCTCCAGCGTGCTGTCCATGTTCGCCGCCTACGCCATCGCCCGGCTGGACTTCCCGGGCAAGAAGCTGATCCTGTCCACCGCGCTGGCCGTGGCGATCTTCCCGGTGATCTCCATCGTCACCCCGCTGTTCAACCTGTGGCGGCAGGTCGGGCTGTACGACACCTGGCCGGGACTGATCCTGCCGTACCTGTCGCTGACCCTGCCGATCTCGATCTGGACGCTGTCCGCGTTCTTCCGGGAGATCCCCTGGGAGATGGAGCAGGCCGCCCAGGTCGACGGGGCCACCACCTGGCAGGCGTTCCGCAAGGTGATCGTCCCGCTGGCCGCCCCCGGGGTGTTCACCACCGCGATCATCGCGTTCTTCCTGGCCTGGAACGACTTCGTCTACGGCATCTCGCTGACCTCCACCGGGGCGGCCCGCCCGGTGCCGGCCGCGCTGGGGCTGTTCTCCGGGCAGAGCCAGTTCGAGGCGCCGAACGGTCCGGTCGCGGCGGCGGCGGTGATCGTGACCATCCCGGTGGTGGTCCTGGTCCTGATCTTCCAACGGCGGATCGTCGCCGGGCTCACCAACGGCGCGGTGAAGGGGTAGTCGGGTATGGCTTCGATCGAGATGCGCAACATCGTCAAGCGGTACGGCGACGGCTACCCGGCGGTGAACGACGTCAGCCTGGACATCGCCGACGGCGAGTTCATGATCCTGGTCGGGCCGTCCGGCTGCGGGAAGTCCACCCTGCTGCGGATGATCGTCGGGCTGGAGGACATCACCAGCGGGGACATGGTGATCGGCGGCAAGCGGGTCAACGACAAGGCCCCCCGGGACCGCAACCTGTCCATGGTGTTCCAGAACTACGCGCTCTACCCGCACCTGTCGGTGTACGAGAACATCGCCTTCCCGCTGCGGCTGAAGAAGGCCTCTGAGGAGGAGGTGCGCAAGCGGGTCACCGAGGCCGCCGACGTCCTTGAGCTGCACGAACACCTCGACCGCAAGCCGGCCAACCTGTCCGGCGGGCAGCGCCAGCGGGTGGCCATGGGGCGGGCCATCGTGCGGGCCGCCGACGCGTTCCTGTTCGACGAGCCGCTGTCCAACCTGGACGCCAAGCTGCGCGGGCAGATGCGCACCGAGATCGCCCGGCTGCAGCGCCGGCTGGGCATCACCACGGTCTACGTCACCCACGACCAGACCGAGGCGATGACCCTGGGTGACCGGGTCTGCGTGCTGCGCAAGGGGGTGATCCAGCAGGTGGCCTCGCCGAGGGAGCTCTACGAGCAGCCGGCGAACATGTTCGTCGCCGGGTTCATCGGATCGCCGCCGATGAACTTCCTGCCCGCGCTGACCACCGACGGCACCTCGCTGACCACGCCGTTCGGGCCGATCGAGCTGTCCGGGAAGCGGGCCGAGGCGGTGGCCGGCAAGGAGGTGCTGCTGGTCGGGGCCCGTCCGGAGCACTTCGAGGACGCCGCGCTGGTCGACGAGGCCAAGCGGGGGCGCGGGTTGAGCTTCCGGGCGCACGTGGACGTCACCGAGTGGCTGGGTGACTCGCAGTACGCCTACATCCCGTTCGACGCGCCGGACGCCATCCGCGCCCAGCTGCGGGAGCTGTCCCGGGAGCTGGACTCCGACCAGCTGCGCACCCAGGCCATCGTGTCGATCGACGCGGCCAGCCGGGTCCGCGAAGGCGGGGAGAGCGACCTCTGGCTGGACAGCGCCAAGGTGCACGTGTTCGACCCGTCGACCGGAGAGAACCTCACCCGGGACGCGGAGGCCGGCGCGGAGCTGACCCGGGCGGCGGCCGAGGACCGGGCCCAGCAGGCCCGGGCGGCGGTGTCGCACTGAGCGTGCCGGTGCCCTGGTGGCGCACGGCGGTGGTATACCAGGTCTACCCGCGCTCGTTCGCCGACTCCGACGGCGACGGTATCGGCGACCTGCCCGGGATCATCGCCCGGTTGCCGCACATCGCCGACCTGGGCGCGGACGCGGTCTGGCTCTCGCCGTTCTACGTCTCGCCGATGGCCGACGCCGGCTACGACGTGGCCGACTACCGCGATGTGGACCCGCTGTTCGGCACCCTGGCCGACGCCGACCGGCTGATCGCCTCGGCGCACCAGCTGGGCCTGCGGGTGATCATCGACCTGGTGCCCAACCACACCTCCGACGAGCATCCGTGGTTCGCCGCCGCGCTGGCCGCCGGGCCGGGCAGCCCGGAGCGGGCCCGGTACCTGTTCCGCGACGGGTCCGGCCCGGACGGGTCCGCGCCGCCGAACGGGTGGCGCAGCGTGTTCGGCGGGCCGGCCTGGGCGCAGGCGGCCGGTGTTGATGGTGAGCCCGGGCAGTGGTACCTGGCCCTGTTCGACGCCAAGCAGCCCGACCTGGACTGGACGAACCCGGAGGTCCGGGCCGAGTTCGAGGCGATCCTGCGGTGGTGGCTGGACCGGGGGGTGGACGGGTTCCGGGTGGACGTGGCGCACGGCCTGGTCAAGGCGGAGGGCCTGCCGGAGTGGGCCCGGGAGCAGGAGATGATCACCGCTGGTGGCCGGGCCCCGATGTGGGACCAGGACGGGGTGCACGACATCTACCGGGCCTGGCGGAAGGTGCTGGACGGCTACCCCGGCGACCGGCTGCTGGTCGCCGAGGCCTGGGTGGAGCCGGCCGAGCGGCTGGCCCGCTACGTCCGCTCCGACGAGATGCACCAGGCGTTCAACTTCGGCTTCCTCACCGCCGGGTGGAGC
>JAESFN010000330.1_pt1 | contig 52715 bp, 36 predicted proteins | sample 9269411 | NCBI WGS metagenome assembly JAESFN01 (sample SAMN14505399, study PRJNA617100) | algae metagenome | isolation source: Iphinoe sp. HA4291-MV1 and co-occurring heterotrophs from trail next to... | place: USA: Maunawili Falls, Hawaii | collected 2009-07-25
CTTGGCTAGACTGGGCGCGGGCGCGGCGGCCGACGAGGTCCTCCAGGAAGTGTCGCTGGCGGCAGTGAAACAGCAGTCGCCGCTGACCGATGCGGGCAAGCTCTGCCCCTGGCTGTACCAACTCGCGGTGCGGCAGTGCTTGTTGTATCGGCGGCAGCGGGGCCGGGCGAGGAAGCTGGTACAGCGCGTCGTCGAGCGTCAACCTCTCGACAACCACGACGCGAGCGCCCTCGACCCGCTCGATTGGCTGCTGGCCGAGGAACGGCAGGCATCGGTTCGCTTGGGCCTGCAGCGGCTGCCGGCCCGCGACCGCGAGATTCTGCTCCTTAAATACTGCGAGGACTGGAGCTACCACCAAATGGCGGCTCACCTCGGCACCACGCATAGCGCGATCGAATCGCGGCTCCATCGTGCGCGCGCACGGCTCAGACAAACGCTGGCGGCGCTCGATCCCGTTGGCAACTTAACCTAGTTCGAATCGATCATGACGCCTGAACACGAAGCCTGGATTGACCTGCTGGTCGACGGCGAACTCGATGAACCGCGCCGCCAAGAGCTGCTGCTCGCGCTCGATGCCACGCCCGCCGGCTGGCGACGCTGTGCGCTGGCGTTTCTCGAAGTTCAGGCATGGCGGGCCGGCGCGCGGACTCTAGCGAAGCCCGCTCAGCATGCCAGCGTAGCAAGCGGCACTGCGACCATTGTCGCTCCGCCGATGCGCTCGCGGGCAAGTGCCACGCAAGTTGCTGGTGGGTTGTTTGCGCTCGCGGCCTCGATCTTGATCGCGTTCGCGGCAGGCTACGGATGGCGAGGCGAGGCGCCGAGAGACGGTTCGTTGCCAGGAGTGGTCGCCACCAACAAGTCAGCTTCGACAACAGTGCCTACGGCGGCCGATCCCTTGTCTGCAACGGAGAACTCACTCGACGGCACACAGCTTGTCGCGATCGAGGTTGACCATGGCCAGAAAACGCGGCGGCATACGCTGCGGCTGCCGGTCTCCGATTCGGCGCAATCGCGCGAGCAGTGGCTGGCGCAAGCCGAGGCCGCGGGTCCCGCGCCCGAAGTGCTCGCGGAACTCGAGCGGCGCGGCGTCGAAATCAACGAGCGACGACAGCTCGTGCCGGTAACGCTCGATGACGGCCGCGAGTTGATCGTGCCCGTCAAGGAAGTGGACCTGCAGTACGAAAAGCCGGTGATCTATCAGTAAGTAGGCCTAACACAATTCGCCTCTACCGTTGCTTCCGCCGCGACGATGCTCGTCCCCCCGGCGACTCGCCGGGGGCTAACGACGGCATAACCCATCTCGTTAGCCCCCCGTCAATGACGGGGGGGGAATCCACCGCAACCCCGCCGCACGCGGATCAATCAATTGTGTTGGGGCGCACTAAGTCTGGCTTGCCGAATTTCTCAACCCTCGGAAGGAGAACCCTCGCATGAGCATCGAAGATCTACGCGACCGTTTGGGCTGGCTGGCCATGGTGGCCCTCGTTTTGGGTTCCGGCGCGGTAGCGCGGGCTCAAGACCCGGCGTCTAAGGACCGCCTCGCTCAACAGGAAGACCTCGTCTACTTTCTTCAGGACGACGCGCCTGAGGGGGGCGAACGGCTGAACTTGCGACTCAGCGACTACTGGCTCGGCGTGTCGGGAGACACCGCCGAACCGGCCTTGCGGGCACAGCTCAAGCTCGGCGAGGGGCAGGGCTTCTTGGTCACCGGTGTGCAGGAAGACAGCCCGGCCGCGAAGGCCGATGTCGAAAAGTTCGACGTGCTGCTGTTGGTCGACGGCAAGAACGTCGGCGAACTGAAGGACTTGGTCACGGTCGTCGACGAGAACAAGGACAAGGAAGTTGAGCTCACGCTGCTCCGCGCTGGCGAGAAGCGATCCGTTAAGCTCACGCCGGTCAAGCGGCCCAACGCCAAGCCGGCGGCTCCCGATGGCCCGAATCCTGGGGAGTTGGACCGCTGGATCAACCGGATGCCGGGGCATCGCGGGCGCGTGCAACTGTTCAACGTGGGCCCTGGCAGAATGGCCGACCACTTCGCAGTCTTCACTCAAAAGGCAGAATTTCCGGCGGATCTCGGCGTGACGATCGACAAGCAAGGCAACACGCCGGCCAAGATCGTAGTCAAACGGGGCGACCACGAATGGACCACCACCGACGACAAGCTCGAATCGCTGCCGGAAGACGTGCGGGGGCATGTCGCCGGGTTGTTGGGCCACCCGTCGGGCGGGCCGAACATCTCCTGGCAGATGGCGGCGCCTCAGCCGGCCGTGCCGGGGCCGCGGATGCGGATTCAGACGCTGCCGAGAATGGAAAGGCTGCAGATGCGCGGCCCGGGGGAGAATGATCGGCTCGAGGAGCTGACCAAGCAGCTCGACGAGCTGCGGAAGTCGGTCGACGAGCTGCGCGAAGCAGCGAAGCGCGATAAGCTACTAGACAAGTGATGCGGAGTGGCTGATCAAAGCAACTAGGGCGAGACGGCGGCCGATTCGGTCGCCGTCTTGCTTTGCGTCGTGCGAGATCGACGCGCTTACGACCGTCGCCCAAGGCCTTCCATCAGCCGACCGATCCAAAAAATCACCACGCCGACCACGGCCAGCATCAACATCTCGCGCAGGCCGAGCCCGGTGAGTTGCATGATCACGGCCAGCGGCAGCAGGCCGAGGCCGATCATCTGCAAGGTGCGGCCGAACAGGAGCATGGGCAAAGGGCAGCGCGGTGAAAGGGGGCAAACCGAGTATGATGCCGACCCCGCCGCTGTACGGCAAGCCAGCGTGCGGCGATACCGGCTCAAAACTCATCCGCAATCGCCAAGCGCTCGCGAATCGGCGGGTGGCTATGCAGCCAAACGACTTCCCAGGGGTGCGGATCGGGATCGTCTTTGTTGAGCACCGCCAGCTTTTCGAACGCTGCCCGATAGACGCTGGGCCGCCCGGTGCGGGTGAGCGCATAACGGTCGCACTGCCGTTCAAAGCGCCGGCTGATCGCATTTTGCAGCGGCTCGAGCAGCAGCGAGAAGACCGTGAGGATCAGCATCAGGAGCGGCAGCGCGCTGGGCGACAACTGGTGCGCGTCGTAGGTCGGCCCAGTCCAGGCGGCCAGCACCTGGTTAGCTAGCCAGAAGCCGATCAAGGTGTACGCCGCGCCGCTGAGGATCATCTTCCAGATGTGGCCGAACACGTGGTGGCCGATCTCGTGGGCGAAGATCACCTCGATTTCGTCTGGCGTGAAGCCGGCCAGCAGTGTGTCGCCCATCAGCACGCGGCGCGTGCGGCCGAGCCCGGCAAGCATGGCGTTGGCCTTCACGGTCTCTTCGCTCAGGCCGAGCCGATACACGCCCTCGATCGAAAGGCCGGTGCCTTCGGAAAGCCTCGTCATGCGGGCAGAGAGTTCGGGATCTTCGAGCCGCTCGACCTTGTAGAACATCGGGATGACGAGGACCGGCACAACCTGCCCCAGCACGATGCTGAGCACGAAGAACAGCCCTCCAGCGACCGCCCACCACCAGTTGCCGGTGGCCCAAATCACGGCGAACAACCCGCAAGTAAGCAACAGCGTGAAGACGGAGAGCAGCAGGAGCTTCTTGGCGTGCCGCCACAGCCAGCGGCCGAGAGTCAGCCGACTTTGGCCATATTGATGCTCGAGCAGGAAGCCGGCATAGAGCGACAACGGAAACGACACGATCTCGTGCAGCCCAAGCGTGCCGAGATAAATGCAGCTCAGCCGCAGCCAGACGTTTTCGATGCCTGCACCGACCAGCCACGCGTCGAACGGTTTGGCTAGCGCAAATGCGATCACGGCCAGCACCGCGACATCGAGCGCCTTGTCGATCAGCGTACAGATCAACTGCCTGTGGCCATACTCCTTGGCCTCGGCGAGTTGGGCCGGCGTCATGGCGACGGAGGCCGCTTCCGCACCCGAAACGGCGTCGCTGGGCTCTTGCTGTTGATCCATTGTGCGACTAACTGAAGTGGTCGTTGATTGAGCAGACTTTTGGGCAGATTCAGCCATTGCCGGGTGATAACACAGGCTGGAAGCCTGTGCCACTTAGACGCAGGCCTGCGGCCTGCACTTAAGGCAGGCTTTCGCTTGCAGGTGGCACAGGCTTCTGGCCTGCAAAGTGCCCCAGGCATTCAGCCGGCAAGTGGCACAGGCTTCCAGCCTGTGAGTGGGACAGGCTTCTAGCCTGTCTTCGCCCCGCTCGCCGGTTCCCCGCGAATTCTACCCCAGAATCCCCCCCGGAGAAGCGAAACTCGGGGTGCCGGGCCAAGCTCGAAACTCCCTCGGCGAATATCGGGTAATCACGGTTACCGAGTACAATCGATGCGTTTGACGGCCGGCACGGTTGCCGGCAAGCGATCCCCTCCTTCGGAGTTTGTGCCATGAGGCCACATTGTTGCCGCGGGCGTATTCGTACCGGTCGCTGGGCCGCCCTCGGAGCGGCCATGTTGCTGTGGGGGAGTGCGGCAACGGCCCCGGCGGTGGAGCTTGCCAATCGGTTCGCGCCGGGTGCGCTGGGTTACGCCGAGACCGCCAGCCTGGGCGAAGTGTTCGACTCGGTGCGCCATTCGACCTACTGGGCCGCGCTGGCCGACAGCCCGCAGTGGAAGCAGGCCATCGCTACGCCTGAGTTCCGCAAAGCCATGGCGGCCCGCGATCTCATCGAGCGGCAGCTCGGCATGGACTTGCACACGGCGGTGTCCCGCTTGGTGGGCAATCGCGTGGCCGTGGCCGTGTATCCGCCGGTCCTGGGCACGCAGCCAGACTTCGTGGTCGTCGTCGAGGCGAAGGACGACGAGGTGTTGCCGCTCATTCGGCAGCGGCTCGATCCGCTGCTCGTGATCGGGCAAGAACAACTGCGTGTTTCTCAAGGACTCGACGGTTGGGAACACTTTTCCGTCGACAATCGCTTGTTCGTCGCCTGGCGCGGTCGCTGGATCGTCGTCGCAGGCAGGCACGAACGAATGGAAGAGGCGGTCGCTCGCGTCTCCAGCGCGAGCGCCGAAACCCTGGCCTCCGACGCCAATTTTCAGGCGATGATTCGCACCGTCGGCGATCCGGTGAATCCCGGCGACCGGCCGCTCTTAGTGTATGTGGATAGCAGCCGGCTGCAAAAGTTGCTCGGCAAGGGAAGCTTGTCGGACAAGCTCGACAATCCGCTCGGCTCGCTGCTGTTTGGCGACGCCGTGGCCCGCGCCGGGCGCAGTAAATTCGCCGCACTCACGGTCGACCTGCAGCAACGGGGCGCTCGCGCGCGGCTGACGCTCGGGGGCGAATCGGCCGGCTTGGCCGAAGCGTTCCATGCCTTCTCGCCCAAGGCTAACGAGCATGGGGTGGAGCCGCTGCCCGCGACCGACGACCGCATTGGCGGCTGGACGATCTATCGCGACTTCGCCGGCTGGTACGCCAACCGCGCCCACCTGATGCAGGATCAAGTGCTGCCGGGCTTTGACAAATTCGAGAGCGGCCTGGCCAACATTCTGCCGAATCGCGACTTCGGCGAAGACGTGCTGCCGCTCTTCGGCAAGCGGCTTACCTTTGTCACCGCGCCACAGACGTTCGATCATTTGGGGGGCGAGCCCGGCGTCAAGTTGCCAGGGTTCGCGCTCGTGATCGAAATGGCGCAGCCGGAGGAAGCCACCACGCTGCTGCAGCTCTTCTTTCAAACGATGACGGCCATTCTCAACCTCGAAGCGGGGCAACAGGGCCGGCAACCGTGGGTCGTCGCCACCGAAGTCTATCGCGACATCCCCATCTCTTACGCCAAGTACCTGAAAAAGCCCGTCGGCGATCGGCTCGGCGTGGTCTTCAACTTCTTGCCGGCGGCCGCGCGGGTAGACGATCGGTTTGTATTCAGCTCGTCGCTCGGCCTATGTAAGCAGTTGATCGACGATCTCCGTGAGCCGGGCAAGGCGCCGGCAGGGCCGCCGCGCACGATCGCGGCCGACATTCAGCTCCAACCGCTGGCCGCGGCGCTCGAGGCCAATCGCGAGTTCTTCATCGGCCGCATGGTGCAAGAAGGCCGCACGACGGCGGCCGCCGAGGAAGAGTTCAAGGCGCTCATGGGGCTGCTGCGGCAACTCGAGTCGGTGCAGCTATACACCGAAGCGCTGCCAGACGCCTACCGCGTGGAACTCGGAGGGACCTGGAAATGAGCGCTCTGGGCGTGGTTCACGCGGAACTCGAACGTCTGCCCAACGCCAAAAGTTGGACGCGCCGCGACGCCACGCATCTGCTCTGGCGCACACAATGCGGAGCGAGCGCGGCGGAGATCGATCGCGCGATGTCCGACGGTCTCGACGCTACCGTCGAGCGCCTGCTAACGATTGCGCCTGAATCGCCTGAGTTCGAGGCCGACGACCAAACGCTCCGCCGCCTAGCGCTCGACTCCGGCAACCCCGCCGACCTCAAGGCCTGGTGGGCGCAGCGGCTGCTCAAGTCGGCCAATCCACTGGCGGAAAAGCTCACGCTCTTCTGGCATGGGCATTTCGCCACGTCGCACGTGAAGGTGCGGTCGAACGAGTTGATGCTCGCCCAGAATGAGCTGTTCCGACAGCATGCCTGGGGAAGCTTTCGCGAGCTGCTGCATGGGGTCTCGCGCGATGTGGCCATGCTGGCCTGGCTCGACAGCAACTCGAACCGCGTCCGCCATGCCAACGAGAACTTTGCCCGCGAGCTGTTCGAGTTGTTCGCCCTCGGCGTCGGCAACTACACCGAGCAAGACATCCAACAGGCTGCCCGCGCCTTCACCGGCTGGCACGTGCGGCAAGACAAATTCTGGTTCAATAAGCTGCAGCACGACACAGGCGACAAGTCAGTCTTCGGCAAAACCAAGAACCTCGACGGCGACGACGTGGTCGAGCTGAGCCTCGAGCAGCCGGCCGCGGCCACCTTCTTGGCCGGCAAGCTGCTGCGCTTCTTCGTGACGCCCTCGCCCGGCGCGGAAGCGATCGACCAGGTCGCGGTGGCTTTGCGCCAGAACGACTACCAATTGCAGCCCGTGTTGCGGCAGGTCTTCACGTCGAGCTACTTCTACTCCCCCGAGGTTCGCCGCAGCATCCTCAAGAGCCCGGCGGACTTGCTCTTGGGCACGCATCGCGCACTCGAGTCACGCGCCAAGCTGCAAGAAACGACGCAGCGGATGGCGGAACTTGGCCAAGATTTGTTCGCGCCGCCCACCGTTGAAGGTTGGACCGGCGGGCGACTGTGGATCAACTCCGCCACGCTGCTCGCGCGGGCCAACTTCGCCGCAGACTTGGCGCTCGGTGATCGCTTCGGCCAGATCGCCTCGCCGGTCGAGGCGGCGTCGGCCCGTGGTTGGCACGAGCCGAGCCAGGCACTCGACCACTATGCAGAACTGCTACTGGCGACTGATCTAGGCGACGCTCGACCGCGGCTCGAACAGCATGTGCGGCAAACGCCTGGCGGCCTCGATCAGCGGCTGCGGGGCGCAATTCACTCGGTGCTCACCATGCCTGAGTATCAACTCATGTAGGGTAGATTTGGTCCGCGAGAGCGGACCCTACGTAGGGTCCGCTGTGCGGACCAACGAGAGCCGCGAACAGCGAATTGACTGAAGTTTTCGGAGCCCCTGCGATGACCACCACTCGCCGCCGCTTTCTGGGCCAGGTTGGCGCTGCCGGCTTGCTGTCGTTCGGCAGCCTGCCGCCAGCGTTTCTCTGCCGCGCCGCGCACGCGGCCGAAGCTGCGAGCCGCGACGGGCGGATCTTGGTGCTCGTCGAGCTCGAAGGCGGCAACGACGGGCTCAACACCGTGATCCCGCACGGCGACGACGAGTACTACAAAGCCCGCCCGGGGCTCGGCGTCGAACGCGAGCAGGTGCTCAAGCTCGACGACTACCACGGCCTGCATCCGGGCCTCGCCGGGCTCAAGTCTCTCTACGACGAGGGACGGCTGGCCGTGCTGCAAGGCATCGGCTACCCGAATCCGGACCGCTCGCATTTCCGCTCGATGGACATTTGGCACTCCGCCGAGCCGGAGCGAGAAACCTTCGAGCGAGGTTGGCTGGGCCGCGCGCTCGACGCGCAGGTTGGCGCCGCCGATGCCCAGGCGCCCGCGCTCGCTCTGGGCGTGCAGCGATTGCCCCTTGCGCTCGTGGCCTCGAAGATCAACGTGTCGGCGGTGTCCGACCTCTCGGCCTATCGGCTCGAGGTCGGCAATGGATCTGAGGAGTTGCAGGCGGCCCGTCGCAAGCTGCTGGCAGATCTCGCCGAACGAAAATCATCGTTACAGGGCGAGCTCGACTTCCTGCGGCAAACCGCGCTCACGGCCTATCGCAGCGCCGAACGCCTGCGAAACGTGACCGAAGGCTATAGGCCGGCCGCGGAGTATCCGGCGAGCGGCCTGGCGGAACGGCTCAAGCTGATCGCACAGATCATTGCCAGTGGGCTCGAGACCCGTATCTTCTTCGTTTCGCTCTCCGGCTTCGATACGCACTCGCAACAGGGCGCCGCGCATCAAGCATTGCTGTCGGAGTTGGGAGATGCAGTGAGCGCCTTCCACCGCGATCTGGCCGGGCATGGTTTGGCCGACCGCGTGATGCTGGCCACCTTCAGCGAGTTCGGACGCCGCGTGAAGGAAAACGGCAGCCTGGGCACCGATCATGGCGCGGCATCACAGATGTTCGTCATGACGCCGCTGGCGGGCGGGATCGTCGGCAAACATCCCAGCCTGACCGAACTCACCGACGGCGATCTGATCCATCACACCGACTTTCGCGCGGTGTATGCCACGCTGCTCGAGCGCTGGCTCGGGCTACCAAGCGAGCCGGCCTTGGGCGGCAAGATCGCGCCGCTCGCCTTCGCCGGCTGATAAGCTTCGCGCAGGCTCCGCTTACACAAAACTCATCTGCGCGATTCTGCCGGTTGCATTGGTTTCGCCGCTGCAGGCTCTATACTGAGCGGCGTTTGGCCCACGCGTGCTTTCCGCGGCGGCCGGGCCGCTTCAGGCTCGAAGGCCCGCGGCCGTCGCTGCGTCCTATGGTTCAGCAGTATCTGGCGGAGCGACGATCGCGCGCCCGACGACTGGAAATCGAGGAACACACGATATGAACAGCGGCCGTGGAACAATTCGTCCCTGGCTGGGGGCGGCGCTCATTTGCCTGCTGGCTTCTCCAGCGCTGGCCCAGCCCCAGGGGAATGCGACTGCCAATCAGAACGACGTAATTCGCAGCGCGCTCGACAAGGTGGTTGCGGCCTTCAACTCCCACAACGCCGACAAACTGGCCGCGCTCTGGAAGGCCGACGCGGTGCATTATGCCCGCAACACCGGCGAGCGGCTCGAGGGACGGGCAGCCATCGCCGGCGCTTACGAAAAGCTCTTCAAGGCCGACCCCAAGGTCGCATTGACTCTCGAGGTCGTGTCGGCTCGCAAGGTTTCGCCCGAAGTGGCCAGCCTGGACTTGGCCGCCACGCTCAAGCACACCGATGGCTCGACGACACTGTCTGAGTTGAACGTCTTGCTGGCGCGCGTGAACGACGCCTGGCAGATCGACGAAGTGCGCGAAACCGACCACACCGAGGCGGCGGCCGACGCTAACCCGCTCGCGCCGCTGAGTTGGCTCGTGGGCCACTGGTCGGACGATACGCAAAAGGGACAGCAGATCACCAGCACGGCCGACTGGACGCCCGGCGGGCATTTCCTCACCCGCAGCTACCGCTTTGAGCAGGATGGCAAGGTGCAGGCCGAAGGGCTGGAAATCATCGGCTGGGATTCGCGATCGCAACAGATTCGCACCTGGCTGTTCGCCAATGACGGCAGCTTTGCCCACGGCTATTGGGAACAAACCGGCGCAGACCGCTGGTTGGTCCGCCTGGCCGGGCAACGGCTCGACGGCCGCCGCGGCTCGATGACGCTGGTCGTCGAGCGCAGCGGCGCGAACGAACTTTCGCTGCAGATCATCGACCGCGATTGGGATGGCGCTGCGCTTCCCAACGGCGCGATCAACAAGCTCACACGCCAAGTCGAGCGTGAGCCTGCGGGCGCAGCGCCCGTCAAACCACGTCCTGCTCAGGAGACGAAGTAATGAAGGCGCGCACACTCGGCCTGACGGCTTTGACGTTTGCTCTCTGCGCGGCAGCCACCACGGCCTGGGCCATCGGCTTCCATGGCGGCGGGGGCGGCGGCATGCGGGGCGGATTCGGCGGTGGAGGTGGTTTTGGGGGAGGCTACCGCGGCGGCTTTGGCGGCGGCGGGGGCTTCGGCGGCTACCACGGAGGCAACTTCGGCGGCGGCAGCTTTGGCGACCGCGGCGGGAACTTCAGCAATTTCGGCGGAGGCTACCGCGGCGGCTTCGACAACTTCGGCGCGAATAGCTTTGGCGGCGCCAACCGCGCCGCAGGCTACGGCGCTGGCTTTCGCGACAACAACTTTGGCGCCGCCGGAATCAACTCCGGCTTCCGCGCCGACAACTTCCGCCCGCAAAGCATCTACCCCTCGCAGCAGTTCAACCACGGCGCGGTGCCCCGGTTCGACGGCGGCGCCTGGGGCAACGCCGGTCGCGTGACGCCGAACGAGCTCAATAGCTTTCTCGGCATGCGCGGCGGCCCGGCCGCGGGCGGCGCACGCGTAGACAACTTGAATCGCGCCGGCGACTTCAATCGCGTGTCGACCGTGTGGCCTGCCGGTCACGCTGGCAATCGCCCCGCCTGGAACAACCTCAGCCCCGAGGCGACGGGCCGCATCAACAACCGCGTGAACGACGCCTGGCACGGCAACGCGGCCAACCGCGCCAACAACTGGCTCGACAACCATCCGGAACGCGCGCGGCACTGGCAAGACTGGGCCGGCAACGTGCGCAACAACTGGGACAATCGCAATCATCCCTGGATCGGCGGCGATTGGTGGAGCCGGTACCATCCCAATCTGAACTCCTGGTACTACCACAACGGCTGGGGCCGCTACCCCTGGGGCTACTGGTGGGGAGTGCCTACCTGGGCTGGTCTCTCCGGTTGGTTCACCGGCTGGGGTTGGAATCAGCCGATCTACTACGACTACGGCGACGGCGGCAACGTCGTCTATCAAGACGACAGCGTGCTCGTGAATGGTCAATCGGTCGGCACGCCTGAGGAATACGCTCAGAGCGCGGCCAACCTGGCCACGGTCGATCCTTCGGCCACCGATACCGCGAGTGCGGACCAAGACTGGCTGCCGCTGGGCACCTTCGCCCTGGTCACGAGCACGAGCGACACCAATCCCACGCGCGTGCTGCAGTTGGCCGTCAACAAGCAGGGCATCGTTTCCGGCACGCTGCACAACAGCGCGACCGACCAAACGGCCGTGGTGCAGGGTCAGGTCGACAAGCAAACGCAGCGCGTGGCCTTCACCATCGGCGACAAGTCGCACACGGTGATCGAAACGGGCATCTACAACCTGACGCAGCCGCAGACGCAGGTGCTGGTCCACTTCGGCGCCGACAAGGTCGAGCACTACTTGCTCGTCCGCCTGGAGAAGCCGCAGGAAAACGGCAGCAGCGACGCGACCGGCGGAGACGCCGGCAACGCTGCGGCCCCCGCGGCAGGCGACAGCTCGAACGATACGAGCGACGCCGACTCGCAGTAGCGCTCAGGCGACACGGCGAAACCGCAAGCGACGGCCGGGAAGCACCTAGCTTCCCGGCCGTTTTCGTTGAACGACCTAGAAGTCGTTTAGCCGGGTTCGCAGATCGCCGGCGGCCGAGCGACCTCGGCGTATTCTTCCCACTCCGACACCTTTTCGTCCGCCAGGTTCGCCTCGCCCTCTGGCAGCACGATCACCTGCCGCTTCGCGCCTTTCGCCGGGCCGGGCTGCACCGCGTAGAAATGGTCGAGGTAGGTCGGACGGGCGTAGAACTCGCCGCGAATTGCTTCGAGCGTCGCACCGGTTAGGCGTGCCGGATCGCCGGTCGGCTCAAGCACCACGGCCAACGTGGTGAACGGGGCTGCCGACAAGATGCGGCGGACCTGGGCTGCCGCCGCGCCGCGCGCGGCGTCGAAATCTCGCGAGCGTAGCCAGAGCGTGTAGGCCTGCGCGATGGTGTCGAGCGGTAGTTCGGTCGTCGCGGGGGAATCCAAGTCGACATGCAGCACTCGGCCTGGCTCGTCGCCCGGTAGGAACTCGAGCTTCGGCGCCGGCAGCGGATCGAATTCAACGCCGAACGATTCTTCCGCCTCGGCCATCAGCCCGCTCATCGCGGCCATGTCGAGCGTCGGCGTTTCTAACACATAGTACGGCGGCCGTGGCTGGAAGCGCAGACCAAGCATTTCCGCCTCTTGGCGAAACGCCGTGCCGGGCAGGATGGCCAAGTGGAACACCTGCAGTTCCGAATACAACCGCTCGTCGCGCAGGTAAGCCAGCCCCCGGCGGACGCTCGTTTCGGTGTCGCCGGGCAGGCCGATGATCAGGTCGACCTTCACCTTGATGCCGGCATCGAGCATCGCCCGCACGCCGCGTTCAAACGCCCGCATGTTGTTGCGGCGGTCCATCAGGGCCTGCACGGCCGGATCGATCGACTGCAGACCGATCTCCACTTCATCGAAGCCGGCCTCGGCCAGCAGCGCAGCGATGTCCGGCGTAATGCCTTCGGCTCGCAGCTCGCCAAAGTAGTTGAACTGCCGGCCAGAGTTCTCGCGGGCCAGCAGCCGCACAAAGTCGCTGAAGTTCTTCCGCTGATTGAGCGTGGGATCGAGCAGCACCACTTCCCGCGCGCCGCGCTCGCGGGCATGGCGCAGGTTCGCCACGATCTTGTCTTCCGACAGGAAGTACAGATCGTCGTAGCTTTTGGGGTAGTAGCAAAACTTGCATTTGAAGATGCAGCCGCGGATGGTTTCCAAGAGCAGCATCTGCTCGTCGGCCGCATCCAGGATGCCTGCCAAGTAGGGCGAGGAAATCCCATTCAAATTCGGCAACGGCTGGCGGAAGCCCGGGGCAATGCGGCCCTGTTCGCGATGCGGCGATACAAACAGGCCGTTGATCGCGGGCACCGGACCGTCAGCGCCCTCGGCCAAGGCAGCCAGCAGTTCGACAAACGTCTGCTCGCCCTCGCCGATCGCCGCGTAGTCGACCGCTGGATGGTCGAGCACCCAGCGGTTGTCCAAGGTCGCCTCGGGGCCGCCGAGCAGCACGCGCGTCTGCGGGCTGCGCGCCTTCACTTGCTCGGCGAGCCAGAGCGAGCGCTCGACATTCCACAAATAGCAGGTGAAGGCGAGCAGATCGGGCCGTCGGTCGACGATCTCCGCCACGAGCGCCAAATCGCCCAGGTCGTTTGCCAGGCGCGGCTCGAGGATCTCAATCTCGTACTGACTGCCGAGCCCCGCCGCATCGGCCAGCATCTTCAGATAGCCGGCGGCCAAGGGAACGTTGCCGCGGATCGGCTCTGGGCCGACCGGGGGAATCGGCAATTGAATGAGCAGAACCCTTGCGCGTCGTCGCATGGCGGGAGTGCTGTCGGCAAGGATCGGAATGGAAGCAGACCTCGATCCTAACCCGCACCGCAAGCAAGCGAAAGCGCGCCGGCCGCACTCAGTTCTGTGAATGCCCCGCCAGTTTGCGGCTGCGTAGCTGGGCGAGCAAGGCTTGATAGGCCGGCTCACTGCGTAGGCCGTCGAAGTCGGTGTCGACTTCGAGAAACGCCAGGTCGTCGTAGCCGGCGTCGATCGCCTTGCCCAGTTCCACAAGGGCTTCGGCGCCCTGATTGCCGCGCGCCAGCGTGCAGGCCAGGTTGTACCGGGCGACGCAGTCCTGGGGACGCAGTGACACGAGCCGGCGGTCGATGATGAGGGCTTCGTCCACGAGACCGTGGCGAGCGAGCAGTTCCGCCATCCGCCGCAGCCCATCGAGATGGTCGGGGCTGGTGGTCAGCAGCCGCTCGAGGAATTCGAGTTCGAAGGCCACCTGCCCCCCGCGCGCGGCATGGGCAATGTTCCCCGACGATTCGTCCCAGGCACCGGACTGGTTGGCAGACGCCATGACAAAGGCCTCCGAAGCCTTGCGAAGCGAAACGGGTCATCCGCGGGCCGCCGTGCCCGCTCTCCTACCGGAATCGTACCGGGCAGCCGCCGGGTTGCAAGGGCGGAGCTACTCGTCGTCGAACTCTGCCTCTTCGTCAATTTCCTCATCGTCGTCATTCGAGGGAAGTTCCGGCTCGGCGTCATCGTCGTCAAGCTCGTCGTCTTCTTCTTCCTCGAAGTCGTCGTCGAACTCGTCGTCAAAGTCGTCGTCGTCTAAATCGTCCGACTCCTCCCCCGACATCACGAGCAGATGCTGGGCCTTCCAGTCGTGCAGGTCCATTTCGGCGCCAGCGTTCGTGTCGTCGGAAAAGTCGATGTCGGCTGCAGAGCTCATGAATAAACCCGAGTCGGTCGTGGTTGGAAGGTGAAGAGCGGGGCGAACGCGACAGCCCCGGTCGCTAGACAATTTGTTGGTAGGCGACGCCGAGCATTGCTGTCAAGCGATCGCTAGCGCACGACTAACAGACGGCGCTTGAGTCCTTGGCGGTCACGGCCTAAGCTGAACGCGGTTCGCATATTCCGTCTGTCGCTCGAGGGGTTCAACGTGCCTGAACAGCATCGCCATTTGCACGAAACCGTGACGCAATTGCACGCCCAGCTCAGTACGCTCGGCGAGGTGGATCCCGAAGTACAGCGGCTGCTGGAGCAAGCGCTCGACGATATTCTCGACGTGCTCGCCAAACAGCCGGCGACCGAAACGCCTGCCACGCAAAGCGACGAGGCGACTCTCACGGAGCGCCTCGCCGATGCTTCGCGGCATTTTCAGGAAACACACCCCAACTTGTCCAATTCGTTGACAGGCCTGATCGAGTCCCTGCAGCGAATGGGCATTTAAGGGGCGGCTTATCGACCCGGATTGGAGGGAATGCGAAGTCCGCCCACCACGCGCTTCTGCACGTCGGTCTCGAGCACGCCAAAGGCGTCTTCGTGTCTTTTGACCGTCAGATGCAGGGCGTTGAGCAGCCGCTTGGCGGTGTAATAGTTGATCACCAGCCGCTGGCTGACCTTGATCGCCTCGGTCGGCACACCAAACGGTTGCGCATTGAGGCCGAAGTCGATGATCAACTCTTCCGGCGTTCCGGTAACCCGGCAGAAGTTGGCGTAGCAGCTCGAGGCCTTCGATTCGTCGACTTCCACCTGTTGACGCTGCGGCACGGGCGCCTGTTCACCGCTGGCGGCTGGCACATGAGATTCCGGTTGATCGGCCACGCAAAACTCCTTTGATGGGTGTGGAAGCAAACGCAGGGCAGCGATCGGCAAACCAGATCGCGCCCGCGTTCGAGGGTTGCAAGCGTTTCCTGAAGCCTTCAGTGTAAGGCTTCAGGCAGAGAAGGCCAGTACTCGGGCGGGGCCACTCGAGACGCCGCCGGCGCAGCTTCACGCGAGCGAGCACTCTTGTTGCCTACGCAGGCGGCGGCCTTCAAGGTCGGCCTTACGGGAACTGCGGCAGGCCCGAGCAGTTCGATCCCGGCGGGCAGGTGACCGGAGGACCGCCGGTCGCGTTAGGATCGTTGGGATCCGGGGGCGAAGCAAAGAGAGCCTGAATGGCCTGCGCCATGTCAGTCATCTCGCCCAAGACAGCGTCGCGCACGGCAGCTACGCCGGCGACAATGCCGATCACCAGCAGGGTGACGAGCAGAATCCACTCGAAGGTGAGAAAGCCCCGACGATGACGGGGCCGCGACAGCGGAGAGCGGCGGACGGAGCTCATGGACGGGTCTCTAGCCGGGAGTGGACGAGAATGGGAACCGTTTGCCTCGAAGAGGCTGCAGGTCCCGAAACGGTCGTGCTCTAGGGCATCGCAGAACGCGTGCCTAGGGGCGGGACGCCGCTTTCCACTCTCAGGATCGAACCCACAAAGCCTTTCAAAAAAAGGCTTTGCGACGAACCACCGCAGAAACGGCCACCTCCACAACCGCTCGCCAGTCGTTGCCCAGAAGCAACGTCCGCTGCCGATTCGCCACAAGGCAAAGGGCGGTAGTGAGTCGGTTAGAGCGCCAAGCGAAACGTTTCGCGTCGCCCCGCTGGGGCTCTATTTTGTCGTTTGGCGTAACCCCGGGCGGCGTCCGGCTCACGCCGAACTTGCCCGGGGCTATTTCTCAAGTCGCCCCTGCCGGGGCTGCATAATGATGGTCCTGCCTGCGAGATGCCGCAGCCGGCCTAGCGGCTAGCCGGCGTCGTCGCTGGCGAGATCGGGGCCGTTGTCGGCGGCGCGACGGGCGCGGACTTAGGTTCAGCCCCCAAGCAGCGGCCGATCTGGCGGACTGCCTGGCGCAGGCGGTTCTCGTTCTCCACCAGCGCCATCCGCAGATAGCCTTCGCCAGCAGGGCCGAAGCCGGCGCCGGGGCTGACGGCCACATCCCCTTCCTCGAGCAGCTTGGTGGCGAACTGAATGGTGTCCATCTGGCTGCACCACGGCTCCGGCACCTTGGCCCACACGAACATGCCCGCCCGCGGCGGCGTGATCTGCCAGCCCAGGCGGCGGAGCCCTTCGACGAGTACGTCGCGGCGTCGCTGATAAGTGGCTGACTGAGCCTCGACTGCGGCCTCGGTGTGCCGCAGCGCCATGATCGCCGCGATCTGGATCGGCTCGAACATGCCGTAGTCGTAGTAGCCCTTGATCGTGGCCAGGGCCTTCACCATCTCGGCGTTGCCGGCGCAGTAGCCAATGCGCCAGCCGGCCATGTTGTAGCCCTTGCTCATGGTGGTGAATTCCACCCCGACCTCGCGGGCGCCCGGCGCCGCCAAAAAGCTCGGCGGCTGGTAGCCTTCGAAAGCGACATCGGCGTAGGCGAAGTCGCTAATGACCATGAAGCCGTACCGCTTCGCCAGCTTCACCACCTCCACGAAAAACCACGGCTCGACCGTGACACTCGAGGGATTGTGGGGGTAGTTGATGACCAGCAGCTTCGGCTTGGGATACAAATGCTGGCAGGTGTAAGCGATGTTCGACAGGAACTTCTCGCTGTCGGCGACCTCGAGCGTAATCACATTGCCCGAGGCCAGTTGCACCGCGTGGACGTGCGCCGGGAAGTAAGGCGCAGGCACGAGCGCCGTATCGCCCGGCCCCATCAGGGCGAGGCACATGTGGCTGAAGCCTTCCTTCGAGCCGAGGCAGACGATCGTCTCGGTCTCGGGGTCGAGCCGCACGCCGAACTTACGGAAGTACTTGGCCGCCACTTCGCGGCGCAAGTTCAAAATTCCGTTCGACTTGCTGTAGCCGTGGGTCGTCTTCTCACTGGCCGCCTCGGCCAGCTTCTCGATGACGAGCTCTTGCGGCGGATCGCTAGGGTTGCCCATCCCCAGGTCGATCACGTCGTCGCCGGCGCGGCGCTTCTGGTAGAGCACCGTATTGATGCGCCCGAACAGGTAGGGCGGCAAGCGCTTAACCCGATCGGCGGTCTCGATCTTGAAGGGAACGTTCGATCCGCCGGCGGCGGAAGAGGTGCGGTCCATGGAGGGGGCTCAAATCCTGCGAAGGCGCCGGCCATTCCGGGGCCAGGGGCGCTCACGCTTAAAGATACACCTCAGCGTGGTTTCGGGAAACGGAGGACATCGCTCCAACCCAGCAAAACGAGGGCCCTCCTGATACTGCTATCGTCGGCCGACTCCGGCGTCCGTGAGCGCAGCAAGGCCCGCCCCTCATTGCCGCGAGAGTCCCCCAACCCGAGGGATGCTGTTAGATCGGAACGTTATACCCAATAACGGTTCACCGCTTAGTGGCATTCGCGGCTGGCCCGCCAGGCCCGCCAGACCCCTATGGGTCTGGCGGGCTTTTCGGTTTCCGCATGGTGGCGAACGCCGCGCGCCGCGTTGATTCGTCGCTGCTTCAACTGCTGGCATCCTCCGCGCCGGTGGGCTAGAACGAGAAGCTCTCGAGCCTTCCCGCCCGCCTGCACCAGGAGTTGCTGCCCATGAGGTTCTTGCCCGCCTGCCTGCTGACCCTGCTGACGCTGACCGCGGCCGCCCAAGCGGCGGACGAGCCTGAGTTCAAACCGCTCTTCGACGGCAAGTCGTTCGCCGGCTGGGAAGGCAATCTCGACCACTTCCGCATCGAAGACGACGCCATCGTCGCCGGCACCTTCAAAAAGCCGATCGAGCGCAACGAGTTTCTCTGCACCGAGCGCGAGTACGGCGACTTCGAGCTCCGGCTCGAGTTCAAGCTGCTCGGCGGCGAAGCGGCCAACGCGGGCGTGCAGTTCCGCACCAAGCGCATTCCCAATCACCACGAAGTGAGCGGCTATCAGGCCGACATGGGAGACGGCTGGTGGGGCTCCCTCTACGACGAATCGCGGCGCAACAAGATCCTCGCCAAGGCCGACGAGAAGTTGATCGCCAAGATCCTCAAGCGCGACGACTGGAACGAATACCGCATCCGTGCCGTCGGGCCGCATATTCAACTCTGGATCAATGGCGAGCAGACCGTGGACTACGTAGAGAAGGACGCCGACATCGCGCCTTCCGGCGTCATCGCCGTGCAAATCCACTCCGGCCCGCCGAGCGAGGCCTGGTATCGCAAGATCGAGCTCCGCGAGTTGAAGCCTGAGTAGCGCGCCCCTCGCAAGATAAGCCCACACCCTCCCGCCTCAACCACTCCCGCCCCTCGACAAGGAGCCTGCCGTGCGCCGGCCTGACCAGACTTCACGTCGCGACTTTCTCGTTTCCACGGCCACGACTGCGGCCGCCGCTTCGCTTGTCTCGCTGCTCCCCGCGCAAGCCGCCCGCGCCGCTGATCAGGTAGCGCCGAGTGACAAGATCACTTTGGGCGTCATCGGCATCGGCCCGCGCTGCACCTACGACCTCAAGGCGATGCTGCCGATGAACGACGTGCGCTGCGTCGCCATCGCCGACGTGCAGGCCAGTCGCCGCGAGGCGGGCAAAGCGCTCGTCGACGGCCACTACGGCAACAGCGATTGCGAGCTCTATCGCGACTTCCGCGAGCTGCTCGCCCGCAAAGATATCGACGCCGTGCTCATCGCCACGGGCGATCGCTGGCACGCCGCGGCTTCAATCCTGGCGGCCGAGGCCGGCAAGCATGTCTACAGCGAAAAGCCCTGCGGCATCACGATCGCCGATTGCCAGAAGCTGGCCGACACCATGCACCGCACGCAGCGCACCTTCCAAGCCGGCACGCAGCGCCGCAGCGTGGCGAACTTTCAGAAGGCGGTCGAGATCGCCCATAGCGGCAAGCTTGGCAAGCTGCACACGCTGCATGCCTCGGTCTATGCCCCCTCGATCGAGAATCGTTGGCAGCCAGGGCAGCCGCAGCCGGCGCGAGATGTGGTCGACTGGAATTTGTGGCTCGGCCCCGCGCCGTGGCGCCCCTACAACCGCAACTATGTCGAAGGGGGCTGGCGCGGCCAGTGGGACTTCGATTCCGGCGCGCGGCTGCTCGACTGGGGAGCGCACACGGTCGACCTGTGCCAATGGGCCAACCAGGCCGACGACACGATGCCCATCGAATATGAGCCGAGCGACCAGAACGTCGTTTGCCGATACAAGAACGGCGTGAAGCTGGTGCTCGATTTCCTGCCGGAAGCCTTTGGCAAGCGCGAGCCGCACTACATCACCCGCCTCGGCACCTGTCCCGTGCGTTTCGTGGGCGACGAAGGCTGGGTGGAAACAGGCGACAGCGGCGAGATCGTGGTCAAACCCGAGTCGCTCGAGAAGGAGCTGCCTGAGAAGTCGAAGCGCGTGAACGGCCTCGACGTGGGGACCCATGCCCGCAACTTCTTCGACTGCATCCGGAGCCAAAAGCCGACGGCGGCCAACCCCGACGTGATGCGCCGCTCACACATCGCCTGCCACGCGGCGGCGCTAGCCTGGGTGCTCGGACGAAAGCTGACGCTCGACCCGGTGAAGGAAGAGTTCGTCGGCGACGAAGAGGCGAACTTGCTGCGATCGCGCGGAACGCGCGAGTGGACGAGTTAGAACGCCGAGCCGAACCCGCTCCAACGGACTATTTCGCTGTCACGATGCTTGTGCCCCCGGCGGCTCGCCGGGGGCTGACTTTAGCCCCCCGTCAATGACGGGGGGGAAACCGCGCTGCGCTTAGCGCACGCCGCCAAACGCGGCAAAGCACAGATGCTTGTGCAGCACTTCAACCGAGCGGAAGCCCACCTTGCGCAGTAGGTCGAGTTGATACACGAGCGGGCGCGGGCTGTCTTCTTCTTCGATGTAGGCGAACACGGCGTCGCGGAATTCGGCGTTTTGGAGCCCGGCAAGGTAATCGCCGTAGCGATCCCACAGCACGGGGCGAACCGCCGGCGTATCGCATTCGATCAGATCGAAGATCCACAGCGATCCGCCGGGGGCGAGCGACATATGGAGCTTGCGGAACACGGCCTCCCACTCGGCGTCGTCGCGCAGGTGGTGCAGCACCGCGCCGGCGACGATGACATCGAACGCCGCACTCGGCAGCTCCGAATGGCGCACGTCGGTCTGCAGCGTAGACACGCTGCCTGCCGTGGCGGCCTGCACGCGAGTGCGAGCCCGCTCAAGCATTGGCGCGCTCAGGTCGACGAGCGTGACGCTCGCCCCCGGAAACCGCTCGAGCAGCTTGAGGGTGTAGTTGCCGGCGCCGCAGCCGATGTCCAGTAGCCGGGTCGCTCCCGGAGTAACCGCCGCCGCGGCCGCCGCCACCAATTCGAGCGCCAGCGGCGAGTCGATGGCCGTGGTTTGCCCCGTCTCCAGGTTCGAGAACTTTTCGACAAGCTGGTCGAAGCGGGCACGGATTTGTTCTGGCGTCGATTTCACAAGGCAGGCCCAGGCGGCTGAGGGAAAGGGGCCGGCGCGGCCCTGTCTGCGGAAGTGTATCGATCGCCTCCTATCTCGGCGAGCGGCGCGGCCGGCGCTGTCACCCTAACCATGGACGAATGCTGGGCAAAAACAACGGGTTGTGCCGGCCGCCCGCCCGTTTACACCGGCCCTGCCAGCGGCGAAACTAGCGAGGTAAATTTGGAGCGTCTGTCGCACGAGGCGACTTGGGCCTTTTTGCCCAACTGGGGGCCGGTCGCCCGTTTCGCTCGAATCCAACCCTTGCCTGGAGTAAGTCCGCGATGAAGAAAGCCCTGCTGTGGGCCCTGCCCTTGATTCTGATGTCGTTCTCGCTGGTCGTGGCCGAAGAGAAGGGCGACGACGGCTGGATCAGCCTGTTCGACGGCAAGACCCTCAATGGCTGGAAGGCCAGCGAGCGTCCCGAGCAGTGGAAGGTGGTCGACGGCGCGATCGTGGCCCACGGCGAGCGCAGCCACCTGTTCTACATGGACGACGAGTTCGAGGATTTCCACCTCAAGGCCGACATCATGACCAAGCCCGGCAGCAACTCGGGCCTGTTCGTCTGCACGAAGTTCCAAGAGGGCGGCTGGCCCGAGGTGGGCTATGAAACCCAGGTCAACAACACCCAGGGCGACCCGGTGAAGACCGGCAGCCTTTACAACACGGTGAAGATCTACCAAGCCCCCGCGCAAGACGACAAGTGGTGGACGCAGGAAGTGATCGTCCGCGGCAAGTCGATCCGCCTGATCGTCGACGGCAAGGTGCTCTATGAGTACGACGAGCCGGACGGCGTGAAGGGCACCCGCAAGCTCGGCAAGGGCACGTTCGCCATCCAAGCCCACGATCCCGGCAGCATCGCGCACTTCAAGAACATCATGGTGAAGAAGCTCGAGAAGAAGGATCGCTAGTCTTGTCTAGACAGCCTTGGTTCTTCTTTGAATACCAAGGATGACTGGGTGCCCGGGGTCGAGCCAGCAGGCGAGCCCCCGGTTGCTCGCGGGTCACTGGGAGCTCGCTTTGCTCGAGCTCAGCCACCCGGACGACTTCGGCCATCTTAAAGCGGTTTTGAACGCTCTTGTCCCCCGCACACCGGGGGACAAGGGCGTTTTTTCTTCCCCTGCCCCCGGCCACCGCCTGCGATTAGAATGCGGTCTAGGCACGCAGTTGTCTTCCCCCGCATTTCGCCGCTTACCGGCCGAAGTGCTCCCGCCTTCGCTTGGTCCTCGAGCCTGTCTTATGAATCTGACCAATCATCTGCCGCCGGCTGCTTGGACTCGTCGCGAGTGGTTGGGCCGTGCTGGGGCAGGCGCAGGCCTGCTGGGCTTCGCCTCGCTGCTCGGTGAACAGGGTCTGCTCGAACGCCCGGCGGCCGCGGCCACGGGGCAGCCGCTCGACCCCATGGCCCCGCGCGACAGCCATTTCGCTCCGCGGGCCAAGCGGGTGATCTGGGTCTTCGTCAACGGCGGGCCGAGCCACGTCGACACCTGGGACTACAAGCCGGCGCTCGAAAAGTGGAACGGCAAGTCGATGCGCGAGTTCGACGGCTCGTTCCAAAACACCACCGGGTTCTTCAAGGACTCGGTCGGCGGGCTGATGAAGTCGCCCTTCAAGTTCACGCCGCGCGGCGAGTGCGGCAAGATGGTCTCCGAGATCTTCCCCCATCTCGGCGAACACGTCGACAAGATGGCCTTCATCCATTCGGGCCACAGCGAATCGAACAACCACTCGCCGGCCCTGTTCATGATGAACACCGGCATGGCCCGCATGGGCTTCCCCTGCGTGGGCTCGTGGGTCACCTACGGCCTGGGGAGCGAGAACCGCGACCTGCCTGGCTTCGTAGTGATGAGCGATCCCAAGGGACGCGGGCTGCCCAAGGGGCACGCCGCCAATTGGGGCGCGGCGTTCCTGCCGGGCGTATTCCAAGGCACGCACCTGCAGCCCAAGGGGCCGCCGATCGAGAACCTCGTGCGCCCCGCCGAGATGACCGATCCCAGTCAACGCGGCCAGCTCGACCTGATTAAGCGGCTCAACGAGCTGCACGCCGCGCGGCACGAATCGGAAAGCGAGTTGGCTGCCCGCATCGAAAGCTTCGAGCTGGCATACCGCATGCAATCGGCGGCGCCCGAGGCGATCAACCTCGACGACGAGCCGGAGCACATTCACAAGTTGTACGGCATCGGCGAGGAACGCTGCGACCACTTTGCCCGCCAGTGCCTGACGGCACGGCGGCTGGTGGAGCGCGGGGTGCGATTCGTGCAGATCTATTCCGGCGGGATGGAAAACGAGCGCTCCTGGGACGGCCATATCGACATCTTCGGCAACCACACGCAGTTCGCCGGCGAAACCGAGAAGCCGGTTGCCGGTCTGCTGACCGACTTGGCCCAGCGTGGCATGCTCGACGACACGCTCGTCATCTGGTGCGGCGAGTTCGGCCGCTTGCCGATTGCTCAAACCGGCGAGAAGCCAGGCCGCGACCACAACCCGCATTGCTTCACCGCCTGGCTGGCCGGCGGCGGCGTGAAGGGGGGCGTCAGCTACGGCGAATCCGACGAGGTCGGCTACAAGGCGGCCGTGAACCCGGTCCACATCAACGATCTGCACGCCACGATCCTGCACCTGCTGGGCATGGACCACGAACGGCTAACCTACCTCTACAACGGCCGCCGCTTCCGGCTCACCGACGTGGCCGGCAAGGTGATCAACGAGATCCTGGCTTAATCTGCCGGATTTTTTCAACCGCCGAGACGCGGAGGCGCGGAGACGGCAGGAAGAGCGGTGGGTGGTCGGTGGTGGGCGGTAGGTTATGCTTCAGCATAACGCCACGGTGAAGACGCTCTCGTCGGCGGGCGGTGCGCACGCTCAACCGCCTCGCGAACCTGCCCGCCTGATGGGTTGTCTGGCTAGACGTGGCGGTATCTTTAGCCCTTCAGAGAGATCCTCTTGGAAGCCGTACTGTTTGTCGGGCTTCCTGCGTCGGGAAAGTCTTCTTTCTTCAAGGCCCAGCTCTTTCATTCGCACGTGCGGGTGAGCCTTGATTTGCTGCGCACGCGGAGCCGGGAGCGGCGACTGATCGAGTTATGCCTCGAGACGAAGCAGCCCTACGCGGTCGACAACACCAATCCCCGCGTTCTTGACCGCGCGCCGTATATCACCTCGGCGCTGCAGCGAGGCTTTCGCGTGAAGGGCTACTACTTCAGCTCGCGCGTCGAAGAATGCCTGGCGCGGAATGCTGAGCGCGAGGGCCGCGGTCGCGTGCCCGATGTGGCGATTCTCGATTCGGCCAGGCGGCTCGAGATTCCCAAGATTTCCGAAGGCTTTCACGAGTTGCGATATGTGCGCCTCGAGGAAGGCCGTTTTCTGATAGACGAGTGGCGCGATGAAGTTTGACCAACTCGACGAGCGGATGCGGGTCTACGAGACGGCGACCGACTACTGCGTGCCGCCGGGGATGTACATGGTCGCGCGTCTCGACGGCCGTGGCTTTACCCGGCTTACCAAGGAAGTCTGCCAGTTCGACGCGCCATTCGACGCGCGGTTCCGCGATCTCATGGCGGCGACTGCAAGTGCGCTCATGGAGTGTGGCTTCCAAGTGCGGTATGCCTACACCGAGAGCGATGAAATTTCGTTGCTCTTTGCGCCCGATGAAGCGCAATTTGGCCGCAAGCTGCGCAAGTACGAATCGATCTTGGCCGGCGAGGCCAGTGCTCGATTCAGTCTCGCCCTGGGGCAGGCGGCGGCCTTCGATTGCCGTTTGTCGCAATTGCCCAACGTCGACCTGGTCGTCGACTACTTCCGCTGGCGCAGTGAGGACGCTGCCCGCAACGCGCTCAATGCCCACTGCTATTGGAAGCTGCGGGGCGAAGGCCTCGGTCAATCGGAGGCCACCGCGCAACTTCTCGGCTTGTCGACGCCGAGTAAGCATGAGCTGTTGTTCGCGCGGGGCGTCAACTTCAACGATCTGCCCTGCTGGCAGAAGCGCGGCATCGGCGTCTACTGGGAAGAGTATGAGAAAGAGGGTCGGAACCCACTTACGGGCGAAGCCGTGTCGGCGCGCCGGCGTCGCTTGAAGGTGGACTATGAGTTGCCGCTCAAGGAAGCGTATGGCGACTTCGTGCGCGGGTTTGTGAGCGATGCCCCCCAAGTTTGGACTCGCGTGTAAGTGACCACTCACCGTCGTCACTGCTTGAGCGTTTGCACCAACTCCTCCTGAGCTTCCACGCTCTCCCCGCGCAGCTTCGCGTCGCGCACCACGGACCAGAGATACTTGCGGCCTTCCTCCCTGTTGCCGTTCTTGAGCAACGCCGCCCCGAGCTTCGTACGTGCTTCGCGTGAGGCGCCGGCTTCGTACCCTGGGCGGTCGGCTACTTGGCGGAGGAAGTCGTGTTGCTTGGCCGTCTCGCCGGTCTTTTCGTAGTAGTTGGCGATAGCCAGGCTGATATCTGGGTGGTAATCGCCGGAACTCCAGTAGGCCTCGACCAGGCTATCAAACTCGCCGGCCAACTCGGGGTCGGCCTGTTCGGCGAGCACGGAGAGCAGCACACGATCGTTCTTTTGGAAGCGGGCCGGATCGGTAGAACGCAGCTTGTTCATGAGTTGCTTGGCCTCGCCCACGTTGCGGCCTAAGTCCGACTCGCAGTAGCGAGTCAGGAAGATCCGCGAGTAGTCGCGGTCGGCCGCCGAGATCGCGCCTGGCAGCGCGCTCTCCAAAAACGCCACGGCGAACGACGAGGTGAGCACGTTGCCTCCCCAACCAAGCAAGAAGGGCACGTTGGCCGAGCCGGTGTTCGCAAGGAAAATAAACGAGGTCTTCTTCTCCGGCAGCCGGATGAGCAGCGCCGAGTACGGATCGTCGAACCCGTAGTGCCAATGCACGGCGTGGCCGCCTACCTGCTGCGTGCTCCACCCCAGGCCATAGGGACTCGGGCGCCCATCGTTCAGGCGGTAGGGGGTGGTTAGTCGCGCATAGCTGTCGGCCGAGATCAAGGCGTTCTCGTCGAGCGCGATCATATACTTGGCCAGGTCGTCGACCGAACTGAGCAAGCCAGCAGCAGGGAAGAGGTCCGTCGCGCCGGACACCCCGGCATTCTTCCTTAGACGCTTGTTCGCCCCGTCGCGGTCGTAGCATGTCACGATGCGTGGAATGCGCGGGTCTTTCGCGTCGGTAGGGTATCCGGCAAGTGTGGAGGTCAATCCAAGCGGCGCCGCCACGCGCTTCTGAAACTCCTGCTCGAGCGATTGGGGGCGCTGGGCGTTGCCGGTGAGTTTCTCGAAGACCCCGTACACGAAGTTGTAGCGGCCGCCGTTGTACACAAAACTGTCACCAGGCGTGCCTTCGCTGGTGTGGCTCAGCACATGCGCGAGCTTCACGTTGGGATCGAACAAACGATCCGCGGTGAACCCCACGGCGAGGAACGGATAATCAAGCACGTAGTCGTCCAGGGAAATCTTCTGTTCCTGAGCGTACTGCATCATCAACGCGGCCGTGAACGTCTTCGTCAGCGAAGCGAGAAAGAAGATGTGGTCCTGCCGCATGGGTGTTCGCGTCTCCAGGTCGGCAAAGCCTTCGGCTTGCACCAGCGCGAGCTTGCCATCGCGAACGACGCTGGCCACAAAGCCTGGCAGATCGAGCATGTCGGCGGTTTGTCGTAGGTCGGCCCGCAGCGAATCGTCGTTGGATGGTTGCACGCCGAACGCAGGATTTGCGGCCACAAGCGGAGCGGCCGCGGCGAGTTTCACGAAGTTCCGGCGGGTCATAGACATGACAAGACTCCTCGCACGCGGCCCTGTTGCACTGGCCGCGCACTTCGTTGATTGGCAGAGAAAGAAGGGAAACTCGAGGCGAAGTGCCGGCCGAGCTATTGCGGCCGAGAGGGAGCCGCGGTCGCCTTGAGCAGAGTGCCCTGAAAGTCGTCGAGTTCGACCTGGCCCGTCGGCGAGTTGGCGATCACGCTGCCTGACGAATGTTGCAGGCGGATCGTGCCTCGTTCACGCACCGTGACAAAGAGCTTGGCGTTGCACTTCTCGACGACGATGTCGCCTTCGTCGGTCGTGGCGACGACGGCCCTGGTCAAGGAGGTCAACGTCACCGTCCCGCGTTTGGTCGCAAGCTCCGCCGCCATGGCCTCAGGCACGACCACCGTGATCGCGACGCGGATCGATTGGTCTGCGTTGAGATCCTTGGGGGCGCCCTCGTCAGAGCGGAGCACAAGCCGTTTCTCAGCCGTCTCCACGAGCAGATCGTATTTGTCGATCAGCGCTCGAGCCGCTGCCGCATCGGCCACGCCCGTGGTAACGCGTTCGAAGCTCACGCGGATCTGGTCGGTCTGCTCTCCCCGCAAGTTCACGTCACCCAGGCCAGCAAACACCTGCAGCGCGTCGAAGTCCTTGGCGTGAAAGGTTTTCTCCTCGAGGCTGTTGTAGGTGGGCTGCCCTTGATCGTTTAGAGCGTAGGTAGGCGCGGACGAGGCTGGCGGCGCTCCCGATTGTTTGGCGTCGTCGGCCGGACGCATCGCCAAGCCAAGACCCCATAGTAGGGCGATGGTTGCCGCGACGCCTGCCAGACCTGCGGCGGGCCTTTTCCAGCTAATCGCGCCGCGCGGCGCCCGCTGCAACCAAGGGCGCGGCGGGACCACGCTCGTCGTCGGGTTCTGAGTGTACAGCAGTTCCTGATCGAGGATATCGGCCACCTCCGCCGCGGAAAGCAGACGCCGCTCGGGCGACTTTTCCATCAACCGTTCGACCAGTCCAGCCAACCACTCCGGCGTTTCAGGCTGCAGCTCGCGTAGGTTTCGGGGAGTCGAGTCGCAGACCTTTCGCAGCGTCCCCAGCACAGTCTCCGCGCGAAACGGCGGCCGACCGCTGCACATCGCGTAGATCAGGCTGCCCAGGCTGAACAGATCCGAGCGGCTGTCGACCGGCAGGCCCTGGCACTGCTCAGGCGACATGTAGTTCGGCGTGCCGGCGATCGCGCCACTATGGGTCGAGGCGTCGTCGGCCACGCGCGCCAGCCCAAAGTCGGTCACATACGCGCGATCGACCGTCTGCTCGAGCAAGATGTTCGCCGGCTTGATGTCGCGATGAATCACTCCTTGGGCATGGGCGGCCGCCAAGGCGCGGGCGACTTGCGCCGCCAGGCGCGTTGTTTCCAACGGGGACAGCGGACCCTCGGCGTCGAGGCGCTGTTGCAGCGAACGCCCGCCGACGTAGTGCATCGCCAGGTACGGATGCCCTTGGAACGTGTCGACTGCGAAGATCGAGACCACGTTCGGATGCACAACCGCCGCGGCGGCCCGTGCTTCGCGTTCAAACCTGCGCCGCGCGGCCGCATGATGCGTGAGCGACGGCAAGAGCACCTTGAGGGCGAAAAGCCGGTTCAGCCGCCCGTCGAAAGCCTTGAGCACAATGCCAGCGCCTCCTGCGCCGACGATTCCCAACACTTCGTAAGGACCAACTCGCCCCAACTTGGTGGGGTCATCGGTGGGGCCCAGCCACGGGCGCACCTGGGCCAGGAGCAGATCGGCTTGAGCCTCGGCCTGCTGCTGTTCGTTTGTGCGAGACATAGTTTCGGGCGGAGCAGTGAAATCCGCCAAGAGGGCTTGGGCATCGCGCCAACAGTCGTTCGAGCCTGCCTGCTGTTCGAGCCGACGTCGGCAGTTGTGACACTCTTCAAGGTGCCGCCGGACGACGTCTTCCTCGACGGTGGCCAAGTCGCCGCGAAGGTAACGGTGCAGCAGGTCGTCGTTCGCACAGGACTCGATCGATGTCATCCCTGTTTCTCCGCGTGCAGATACTCGAACTGACTCTCGAAGCGATCGATCTCTTGCCGGATGCGGTCCAGCATGCGGCATTTGGCGGTGTAGACCGTGGCCAGCGATACGCCGAGCGTCTCGGCAACCGCGGTTGGTTCACGCCCGTCGACGGCCGTTTGCCAAAAAGCCTGCCAGGTCGTTTCCTTCACGGCGTCGCGCACGCGCTCGGCCGCCCAGTGGAACAGCGCCTTGCGGTATTCGTGGTGAAAGGCAGCGTCGTCATCGCCGCCCGAGGTCGCCAACTCCTCGAGCAGCCGAGCGGCCACCGAATCGTCGGCGGTTCGCGGTCGATAACGCTGGTCGCGACGGGCCCGCGCCGCCAGGTTATGCGCTACGCGCAGCACCCAACTGCGGAAGCGTCCGCGGGCAGGGTCGGCATTCCAGGTTGGCGCTTTTTCCACGATCGCGGCGAGCACCCGCTGAGTCACATCCTCGGCGTCGGCAGGCTGCAACCCGCGGCTACGTGCGAAGCGAAACACCGCCCGCTCATAGACCTCGAGAAACTCCGACCAGGCCGCCGCGTCGCCGCGATCCGCCAAACGCAGGATCAAGGAGCGGCGGGTGGTAGGCAAACGATCCACGGAGCAACGCAGTAGGTTCAGGCAGCGGACGGTAACTCTGACATACTACTTCCATGAGTCAGCCAGTTCTTACACTTCGCTAGCGCTTCAGCGAGCCTGCGGCGATGGCATCTTGAGCCCGTGGCCAAGGTGTGCCATTCTGGCGGGGCGTCGATCCGTTCGCTCCCGCCACTGGTCTGCCCCGTTCATGGCCCGTTCCGAAACGTTTCCCGCCGGCCGCCTGGCGTCGATCGACACCTATCGCGGCTTGGTCATGTTCATGATGGCCTCGAACGACTTCGGCATTCCCAGGGTCGCGCGCCGCTTCCCCGATAGTTCGATCTGGCAGGCCCTGGCTTATCAGTTCGACCACGTCGCCTGGCGCGGCTGGGCCATCTGGGACATGATCCAGCCGTCGTTCATGTTCCTGGTCGGCGTGTCGATGGTCTTCTCCTACACCGGCCGCCAGGCGCGGGGAGATACCTGGGCGCAGATGTTTCGCCATGCCGCGGTGCGGGCGATCATTCTCACCTTCCTCGGCGTCTTCCTGCGCTCCAATGGCAGCTCGCAGACCAATTTCACCTATGAAGACGTGCTCAGCCAAATCGGCCTGGGCTATATCTTTTTGTTCCTGCTCTGGGATAAATCGTGGAAGGTGCAGTTGGCCGCGGCGGCCGGAATTCTGCTCGGCTACTGGGCTTTGTTCGCCGTGTACCCACCCAGGGCCAGCGACTTCGACCTGACCACGGTCGGCGTTTCGGCCGACTGGCAGCGGATGCAGGGCTTCGAGGTTCACTGGGAAAAGAACACCAACCCCGCCTCCGATTTCGATCGCTGGTTCTTGAACCTGCACCCGCGCGAGGAGCGGTTCGAATTCAACAGCGGCGGCTACCAAACGCTGAGCTTCATCCCCTCGCTCGGCACGATGATCTTCGGCCTGATCGCCGGGCACATGCTGCGCGGCCCGCAGACGAATACGCGGAAGCTCGGCATGCTGATCGCGGCCGGCGCGGTGCTCGTGGCCCTGGGGCTAGGGCTCGATGCGGCCGGCGTTTGCCCGCTCGTAAAACGCATCTGGACGCCGAGCTGGGCCCTGTTCAGCGCCGGCTTCGCCATGGTCACCCTCGGCGTACTGTATGGCGTCGTCGACTTGGCAGGCTTCCGCCGTGCGGCCTGGCCGCTGATCGTGGTCGGCATGAACTCGATCGTGGTCTACCTGATGCACTACCTGTGCGACGACTGGATTCAGGCCACGTTGACCACGCACTTCGGCGAGCAGGTGTTCAGCATTTTTGGCGCGACCTACGCGCCGATGGTCGCCCGCGCGCTGGTGCTGCTGGTGATGTGGCTGGTGTGCGTGTACTTGTACCGGCAGAAGATCTTCGTGCGGATCTAACGGCTGCAAACTGGTGCCTCTGGCGCCGGTCATGCGGCCTACGCGGCGCGTGCTCGTTATCGCCAGGGAAACCCCCGCACGGATTGTGTTGCGAGTGCGCGCTGAGCCTGCCCAGAGTGGAGTTAGTGGCCCGCTGAGCATTGTTGCGCGGGCAGCGAACGCGTTCCTTCTGCGCCGAACTACACGCTGGCGGGTCGTTCCATGACGCTTACAGCTCTTCTCCTGGCGCTTGCCGTGGCCTTTGGCTGGCTGCTGCGAACCGATCCCTTCTGAAGCGCGCGACGGGGTGCGGTGGATCCCCCCCGTCATTGACGGGGGGCTAAAAGAAGCCGCACACGTTAGCCCCCCGGCGAGCCGCCGGGGGGAAAGGTCGTCGCCGCTGGAAACTGAGCACGGCGATGTCGCGTCTCTTTACTGAAGCGTAGCGAATTCGGCCTGTTTCTAGGCAAATCCCGGGTGGCTTTTTGGCCTAGGCTTGTGGCGCCCCCTTGCGCCCCGCGAGCCCCAGTCCATGGGAAAGCTGACCACCAATCGTATCCGCCTGACGCTCCTCGCGATCGTGACGCTGCTCTGCGGACATTCGCACTCGCCGCCGCTCGAGCTTCCGCCCGCAGACCTTGCCAAGGACGCTGCGCCCGCAGGCGCCGACGCAAAGGCCTTCGTGCCCGCTTATTTTCAGGCATCGCCTGAGGACGGCACAGACGACGACCCGGGCTTCGCGGCCAATATCGTTCGTAAGCTACAGGGCTACGACCTGCCTCCTGGCATCCACAACCTGGGCGAACTAGATGGGCTGCTGAGCTGGCGCTTCGTAGCGGGAGAACCGGTGGCGAGTTCGTTCATCATCCCGCCGCTCGCTACACGGCCGCGCCGCCGTGCGCTGGAAGGGATTCCGCTACCGTCTTGGGAACCGATCGTGGAATGGCCGCGTCGGGTTCCCGAGTTCCCGCAAGGAGGGCCGCCGCGGATGCTTATCCCCGAGCCTTCGACGGTCGCTCTAGTGCGCGACGCACTGCTGTGCGGCCTCGCTTCGGGCGTCGTCTACCGGCTGGCCGGCATGGGGTCGAACGCCGCCCCAACGGCGGGCGGAAGCGGCCTTGCCGTTAAAGGTTGTCAGCCTGCGGGGCGTCGCCGCGATCGGCATACGGGCGGCGAACGTCTCGCGTAGACACACGCAACGTTCATCCCGTCCGAACTCTGGACTTGCGCCCCGCGGTGTACGATCGTGCGGGGCGGCTTCATGCATGCTGTGGCATTCCGCCGCAGCGCCTCTTAGCAGCGCTCGAACGGCGAAAATCCCGCCGTGAGAGCGAATCCCGCGTCGGGACGGTTTCTGCGCTTCCGCAACACGCGAAAAAATAGGCGAAAAACGCCCTAAGTCGCTGGCGGCGTTCGTGCCTGCGCTGTGCGGCGTACGGCTAATTGCGAGGAGAGATACGGCACGGCACGACCGTTGCTATTCATTCTTCCGTCAGCAAACTTCCCACAATGATTCAGGAAGCCCAACGATTTCAATGCCGTGAGTTCTCGCGGCGAAATGTCGGCGGTTTCAACAAGTTCCTCACGCGTTGAAGCTCAGGCCAGGAAGCCGCGACTGCCCTCTGCTTCGCTCCGCCGCGGACCGAAGCCAGGCAGTCGGCCCCGAGGGTCGGCACGAGCAGCAGCTCGGAACGATTCGTGGAAAGACAATACGCGGCCTTCATCCCGGAGTGCGCCAGGTCACTGCCTGCTCGCTGCTTCACCACCTTGTCGCACGACTTGACCGCCTCCGGTTTGGGTGGGGTCCGGTTCGCCGGACCCCACCCCTCTATTCTTTTGCCGCGCGCTGCCTTTCGACGTTGATGTCGTCTGCCGGCCACACCCTCCGCCGCGTGTTGTTGCGAAAGAGCAACGGATTTCGGTTCGCCTTGGCCTGCCCTAGGCGGGGCTCGAACCGTTAAGCCCCGCTTGCTCAACGGCTTAGCGACACGGCTCCCCCGCGGAAACGCTCCCCGGCATTGAAACTGCGAAACCAGAGCGGCTACTCGACGGCTCCAACAGGGCTCGCTGTCGCCGCCTACGAAATTATCTCCGAGTGAGAAAGGAACGACCTTTGTCGAAATCCAAGCGGAAGCAGGTTGCTGGCGAGTCCGCTCCCGTAGGCCGTCCGGGCCGCCGCCCCAAGTCCTCCGCCACGCCTTCTCAAGATAAACTTGGGCCTGGCGCCGTAGGTGACGATGATCTGCCGCTCGACGATGCCGTAAGCGATGAGCATTTGGACGAAGAAGACGTGCCTGTCGAGGCGCTCGAAGATGAGAGCGACGAAGGCGAGCTCGAGGCCGCCAGTCTCGACAACGTCACCGACGATCCGGTGCGGATGTACCTGATGCAGATGGGCGAAATTCCGCTGCTCAACCGCGAGCAAGAGATCGCCTGCGCCAAGCAAATCGACCGCACGCGCCGCCGCTTTCGCAATAGCATGCTTGCCAGCGACTTCGTGCTCCAGGGCGCGATCCGCCTGCTCGAGAAGGTGCGCGACGGTCAGCTCCGCCTCGACCGCACCGTCGAAGTCTCGGTGACCAACGCCGCCGAGAAGGAGCGCATCCTCAAGCGTCTGACCCCGAATCTCGAAACGCTGGTCAACCTGGCTCGGCTCAATCGCCGCGACTTCTTGTTCGCCATCGATCGCCGGCGGCCGCTCGACCTGCGCCGCGAAGCCTGGCGTCGCCTGGTTCGCCGCCGCATCAAGGCGGTTCGCCTGGTCGAGGAACTCGATCTTCGTACCCAACGCCTGCAGCCGCTGCTCGACAAGCTGAGCGAGATTGCCCGCCGCGCGGCGACGATCCGCGAGCAACTCAATCAATCGGAGCGAACCGGCCGCGCCCTGATCAACGCCCATGAGTTGCGGGCCGAGCTGCACTATCTAATGCGGATCACGCTCGAAAGCCCGGCGACGCTGGCCCGGCGTGAAGGCCGCACCACGCTATACCTCCGCGAATACGAATCGGCCAAGCGCACGCTTTCGGCCGGCAACCTGCGGCTCGTGGTGTCGATCGCCAAGCGATATCGCAACCGCGGGTTGAGCTTCTTGGACTTGATCCAAGAGGGCAACACCGGCCTGATTCGCGCGGTCGACAAGTTCGAGCATCACCGCGGCTACAAGTTCTCGACCTACGCCACCTGGTGGATTCGCCAGGCGATTACGCGGGCGATTGCCGATCAGAGCCGCACGATTCGCGTGCCGGTTCACATGATCGAGACCATGAGCCGCGTTCGCACCGTGACCCGGCAGTACCTGCAGGAATTCGGCCACGAGCCCTCGGTCGAAGAAACGGCGGCCGCGGCCGGCCTGTCGATCGAGGATGCCCGCTGCATTCTGAAGATGACCCGGCAGCCGCTCTCTCTCGACCAGCCGGTAGGCGATCACGACGACAGCTACTTCGGCGAGTTCCTGGAAGACTACCGCGACGACGATCCGCTCTATGGCGTGAACCAAGAAATGCTCAAGCAGAAGATCGCCGACGTGATGGAATCGCTGAACCACCGCGAACGCGAGATTCTCAAGCTCCGCTACGGCCTGGCCGATGGCTACTCCTACACGCTCGAAGAAGTGGGCAAGATCTTCTCCGTCACGCGTGAACGCGTTCGCCAGATCGAAGCCAAGGCAGTGCGCAAGCTGCAGCAGCCGTATCGGGCACGGGGCTTGGCAGGCTTCCTCGACATCGAAGACCTGCCTTCGACCGACAGTACTCGAATGGAGTCGGCCTGACGCGCGGCTGCGGGCACGCAGGGCTGAACCAAAGTAAACCAGGAGCGCACCGCGGCAGGGCGCGGCGCGTGGGGCAACTTCGCAAACCACCCTCAACTCGAGGATCGTGTTAATGAGCAGTGTTCGGGCAGCACGGGCGTCGATTCAGCACGATTCCTTGGCCGAGATTTCGCAGCGCGCCTTCGAGGTCGGCGAAAAACGCGACCTGTCCGCTTGTCGGTTCGAGCCGGACTATTGGACCCGCTGGCGTCACCAATACTGGCGCCTGTGCGATTCGCTGGGCGCGGGGCCTATCGCCAAACGCGTGATCAAGCCGCTTATGCCGGCGCTGTCGCCGTTCTTGCCTGATCCGCAAGTCCGCTTCGAGGTGGTGCCCTACTATCACTTCCTGACGGGCTTGGTGGAAACGCTCGACCTCCGGCAGATCGTCGAGGTGGGCACCTACTTCGGCGGCTCAACGCTCGCGATGCGTTTGGGCCAGCAGCGCCTGGAGAACCCGGCCGACACTCGCCTGGCAACGGTCGACATCAAGCACTTCCGCCCCAGCGTGCTCAAGCCGGAGCACGGCGTCACGCGGGTCTTCGGCAACTCGGTGAGCGGCGAGGTGTTGCGCAAGGTTCAGGCCGCCGTGCAGGCGCCAATCGACATGCTCTACCTCGATGCCACGCACTTCTATGAACAGGTGAAGGCCGAGTTCGACCGCTACATCGAACTGTTCCAGCCAACCTACGTCGTGCTCGACGACATCCATCTGAACGACTCCATGGAACGCTTCTGGAGCGAAGTTGTCGAAGACTACGGTCCGCTGGCCTACGACGCCACGGCGGCCGCGCACCGCGAACCGACCGCCGGCTTCGGCGTGGTCCACGTTGGGGGACGCTAGTTCAACTGCCGCCAGCTCTGAGCAGACTCGATCTTCGGCTGGCCGCTTCGCGAGCCTAGCTGCCGAGTCAACAAAACTCCCCGGGGGTCGTGGCTTAAGCAGCCCCGGCCCCCGGTGGCATTTCTGGCGCTCCTATTTGCGCATCGCCCAAGCCTTTTCGCGCGAGGGTCTACTACGAAGCGCTCTGCCCGCGTTAAACCTTGACGATTGCGGTGGCAAGTCCGGCAGCCGGCGTAGTTTCGGTGATTCGGCAACTGTTGGCCCGCAGGCGATTGGTATAGAATGCATGCGTCCCGCCACAAGGGGCGGCGGTTCTGCCCGAGAATGCCGGGTTGACCCAGGCGTAAGGAAATGTCGCAAACCTCTTCCACGCAATCTTTTCTGCTCGGAGAGCAACTTCGAGTCGAGGTGGAGGCGGCGCTAGCAGGCTCTCTGGAACTGGATGCCGGCTGCCCCCCCAACTTGGCCGAGGCCATGAAGTACAGTCTGCTCGCCCCAGGCAAGCGGCTGCGCCCGCTCCTCGTGTTATGGGCCGCTCAGGCTTGCGGGGGGAGTATTGAGGGAGCGATGCCGGCCGCCTGCGCCGTGGAGTTGGTGCATACTTACTCCCTGGTGCATGACGACTTACCGGCGATGGACGACGACGACCTGCGTCGCGGTCGCCCCACCTGTCACCGGGTGTATGGAGAGGCCCTGGCGATTCTGGTCGGCGACGCTTTGCTCGCCCGCGCCTTCGAGCTGGTGGCTCGGGGAGTGCGGCCGGCTAGTGCGGCGGCCCACTGCTGTGCCAGTTTGGCCAGGGCAGCGGGCCCCTCGGCGCTCGTCGGCGGGCAGGTCGACGACCTGGAAGCCGAGTCGCGCGGTGGCGATTTGGGCGATCTAGAAGCGATTCACGCCCGTAAAACAGGAGCGCTGTTCCTTGCGTCGCTCGAATTGGGCGGGTTGTGCGCGGGGGCGACTACGGCCCAGTTGACGGCGCTGGCCGACTATGGCCGGGCATTAGGCCTGGCGTTTCAGATCACAGATGACTTGTTGGACGTGCGGGGCGACGAGGCGGCGATGGGCAAGCGGGTGGGCAAAGACGCGGGACGCGGAAAGCTGACGTTCCCCGGACTGCTCGGAATCGATGAGAGCCAGCGACGGGTTGAACGGCTGGTGAGCGAGGCCTGTGCGGCGCTCGCAACCTTTGGGCCGGCGGCCGAGGGCTTGGAAGCCTTGGCCCGGTACGTGATGGAAAGGAACCACTGAACATGGCAACGTTGCTCCCCGGAATCAAATCGCCTCGTGACCTGCGCAACCTGTCGCAGGAGCAGCTCGAGCAACTGGCCGGCGAAATGCGCGACACGCTGTGTGGCTTGGTCGCCACGCGCACGGCGCACTTCGCTTCGAACCTGGGCGTCGTCGAGCTGTGCCTGGCGCTGCACAAGACGTTCGATTTCTCCCGCGACCGACTGATCTGGGACACCGGCCATCAGATCTATCCACACAAGCTCATCACCGGCCGCTACGACGAGTTCTTCTCCATCCGCACGCGCGGCGGGTTGATGGGCTACCCCAACCCGCAGGAGAGCATCTACGACCTGTTCATGACGGGTCACGCCGGCTGCAGCCTGTCGACAGCCTTGGGCCTCAAAGCGGGCGACGACCTAATGCCGGGCCAGTCCGACCGCCACTCCGTGGCCGTGATCGGCGACGGTGCGTTCCCTTCGGGCATCGTCTACGAAGCGATGAACAACGCCGGCGGCCTGAAGAAGAAGGTGTTGCTGGTACTCAACGACAACAAGATGTCGATCTGCCCGCGCGTGGGCGGCCTGGCGCAGTATCTTGATGAGCTGCGCGTGAACGCCTTCTACACGAGCCTGAAGAGCGAAGTGCTCAAGGTGCTCAACCGGGTGCCGCTGCTCGGAGATCCGGTCGAGCGATTCCTCGCGCAGATGAAGGAGTCGATCAAGGCCGGCCTGCATGGCGGCATGCTGTTTGAGTCGCTCGGCTTCCGCTACATCGGCCCCGTCGACGGCCACAACATCGGCCAGCTCTGCAAATACTTGGCGATGGTCAAGGACGTGGAAGGTCCCGTGCTCCTGCACGTGGTGACCGAAAAGGGACACGGCTTCGAGCCGGCCGCGGCTGATCCGGTGGTCTTCCACACGCCGGCGCCTTTCACGTGCGAAGAAGAAGGGGTGATCTCGTTTAAGCACAGCTCCTCGCGGGCGTATACCGACGCCGCGAGCGAGGCCGTGTTCGATGCGATGACGGCCAACCCGCGCGTGACCGTGCTCACGGCCGCCATGTGCCAGGGCAACAAGCTCGAACGCGTGCGCGACGCCTTTCCCGAACGCTTTTTCGACACCGGCATTTGCGAGTCGCACGCGGTGGCTTTTGCCGGCGGCATGGCCAAGGCCGGCATTCGCCCGATCGTCGACATCTACAGCACCTTCCTGCAGCGCAGCTTCGATCAGGTGTTCCAAGAGGTCGCGCTGCAGAACTTGCCCGTGACGTTCCTGCTCGACCGCGCGGGCATCACCGGCCCCGATGGCCCGACGCATCACGGCATGTTCGACATCGGCTACATGCGGCTCTTCCCGAACATGGTGGTCATGGCCCCCGGCGAAGAGCGCGAGATGAAGGCGATGCTCGACTTCTCGCTCGTTCACGACGGGCCGACCGCGATTCGTTATCCCAAGGCCACTGCCCGGCCGCTCGATCGGCCACTCGAGCCGATCGAACTCGGCAAGGCCGATGTGATTTCTTGGGGCGCCGACGGCATGATCGTGGCCTTTGGCTCGCTCTTGGGCGCGTGCATCGAGGCTGCGGAGGCGCTGGCTCGCGAAGGGCTCGATGTCGGCGTCATCAATGCCCGCTTCGCCAAGCCGCTCGACACCGAAACGCTGTTGCGGGCGATCGAGCAATCGCCGTTTGTGGTCACGGTGGAAGAAGGCGCGCTGCAAACCGGCTTTGGCAGCGCCGTGCTGGAAGCGGCCAATGACGCCGGGGTTTCGGCCGTCAACGTCCGCCGCTTGGGCATTCCCGACCGCTTCGTCGAACACGGCGAACGCGGCGAACTGCTCGACGCGCTGAACCTGAGCGCAGACCGCATCGCCGCCACCTGCCGTAGCCTGGCCGGCCGCGCCGGCGTTTTGGGCGAAGCGGCGGCAGAACGCCGCCGGGTGAGCTAAAGCGAACTGGTCAGCTTCGTGCGTCGTAGGGTGCGTCAAGCAAAGCGCGGACGCACCAACGGTGAATGCGCGAGGGGCCAAAAATGAGCGACCAGCGGTGGTGCGTCTGCGCTTCGCTGGACAGCACCCTACGGGCCGCGGCATGCTCGCTTGGACCGCGCGGCTGCCTAGCGTATGCTTGACGTAGGAGAGCTCTAAATGACCGCTCGATTTTCGCCGGCCGTTGAAGACTTGATCCGACTTCAAATGGCCACGGGCAACTACGCCTCCGAAGACGCACTCCTGGCAGACGCGCTTTCCGCACTCTCTGCGGAGGATCAAGAGGTCAAAGCGCTTCAGGAAAGTCTCGACTCGCTTGACGCCGGCGATCCTGGCCTGCCGGTGGAACAGGTTTTCGAGAACTTGCGAGCCCGGCACGGTTTGCGGCCATGAAGCCGCGAAAAGTGCTTGTTCAATCCCTGGCGGCGCGAGACCTGAACGAAAAGCCTTTCTATGGGCTGTCCGCGCAGCCCCCAAGTCGGCGGCGGCTTGGCTCACGCGATTCGAAACGTCTCTGCAATCGTTGGCTTCTTGGGCAGAACGGTGTGAGTTCGCACCGGAAAGCCGTAAGGTTGGACGCCCGATTCGACAGTTTATATTCGGTCGCCGCTCAGGAGCGTTTCGGGTTCTTTTTCAGATAGAAGGAAGTGTGGTTCGTGTGTTGCGCATAAGAAGAGCCTCGAGACGATTGTTGCGCCGCAGCGAATTGGATGACACCGATTCAAGTGAAGCTTAGCGAAGCGCGGACGCCCCCTCCGGTGAATACGCGAATCAAGCCGTTGAGAAGCAACAAGCAACGGTGCTTCTGCGCTTCGCTGGACGGCGCCCTACGAGCTGCCTACTTCACTACGGGTAGTACGCCGGACGCTCGGCTTGCCGCTTCGCGTCGATCATCTCTGCGAGATACGTCGACACCCGCTCGACGATCCGCTCCAGAAACGCCTGCCCCGTGGCCGGCCGGGCGAAGTTTGGCATCGGGTCGGTTTGATGGATGTTGGGCCGTACATTCTCGGGGAAGGCCGCCAGCGCGATCGCCGTTTCGAATTCCTGCGCGTGCCCCGGCAGGTCCTCCGGCACGCGGCTCCCGCCGAGCAACAGCTCGCGGGCATCGTCGGCCGTGAGCACGTCCCAGTACGAAAGGAAGTGCAGGTTCACCGGATGCAGCCGCAGCATCTGCTCCCACACCGCTTGGCAGGCGGCGATGTTGCCACCATGCCCGTTGAGCACCAGGATGTTCTTGAAGCCGGCGCGGACCAGGCTTTCGACCAGGTCGTTGAGCACCGTGAGAAACGTGCCGGGGCGCAGGCTCAGCGTGCCGGGATGGCGCATGTGGTGCTCGCTGATGCCGGCCATCACGCCTTGAGCCACGAGCACGCGCGGCTCGAGCCGGCGTGCGATCAGTTCGGCCACCACGTTGGCGCTCCGCCAATCGTGTTCCATCGCCATGTGCTCGAGATGCTGCTCGATCGCCGCGATCGGCAGGATGCACGCGGCCAGCTCTCCTCGCTCCATCCGCTCGCGAAACTCGCGTCGCGTCAGCTTCCCTAGCCAAACCGTCGACTCCGGCACGCTCAATCCTCCGCCCAGGCGCTGAGCGCCAAATCGAACAAGGTTTCTTGCTCCGCCGAATCGGAAGCATCTGAAGCAAGCGTGCGGCTCGGTGCGCCGCGCTCGCTCGTGTCTTTCGTCACGCCAGCGTCGGTGAAGGCGGTGCGCGGCAACTCGCTGCCGAAGTTCTGCTTCAGCAGTCCGAAGTCGCTCAGATTCACGCTGCCGTCGCCGTCGAAATCAGACCACACGCTCGCACTGCCGAACGCCGCCTTGATCAGGCCGAAATCTCCGAGGTCCACGTGCGCCGAGCGATCGGCGTCTGCCGGCAACACGCTGAACCGCAGCACGAAATGGCCCCCTGCCGAGCCATTGCCTGAAGGATACTCGGCGGCCGCGCGCCACTCGCCATCGAGCAGGCGGCCTTGCATGTCTCGCACGTCGGCGGAAAGCCCAAGCACATACTGCCCGCGCACGAGCGGCATCTTCGTGGTCCAGGTCGCCGTGCGCGTCGCCGCGTCGTAGACAAAGTTCTCGAAGGGAATGAGCTGCGTGGGATCGTCGAGCCGGGCGAGCAGCAGATCATCGGCCGCGAGCTGCATCGGCTGATTGAACCGCAGCGTGACGCGATTCAAATTGCCCCAAGGCAGCGGCGCGCCAAAGCTGTTCGAGGCCGGCAGACCGAAGCCCTTCGCCCCCGTGGACTGCTGCTGAAGCTGATTGACGAACGACTCGGTCCAATCCTCGCCGGACAGTTCGACCGCCAACACCTGCCCCGGCACGGCGGCCGCACGGTCGACCGAGAGCACATACTCGCCGCGGCCGCGGGCCGCGAGCACGCGCACGTAATATTCGCCCTCCACCGGGGCCACAAAGCCCAGCCGCACGTTCAATCCATCGGCCGCGCTATTGTCGCTACGGGCGATCAGCGCGCCGCTCGAATCGTAGAGCTCGACGAGCGGGTCAAGAATGTTGTCGGCCTCGAGCGCAGTCCAGGCAGGCGTGTCGGTGCGGATGACGAGCTCTTCGCCCGCGGCCGCGCTAAAGCGATACCAGTCGTTCGGCTGCCCGGCCAAGGCCAGCGACCCCACGGCGTTGAGCCGGCCGCCGCTTTTCACCTGGCCGGCAAGTTGCGGCAAGCGATCGGCCCCTTCGCTCAGGATTTCGGCCAGCTCGCGCGGAGAAAGCCCCGGATTCACATCGGCCAACAGGGCGGCTACGCCCGCCACGTGGGGCGCCGCCATCGACGTGCCGGAGAAGCGGCTGTAGGTGTTGTTGGGCGTGGTGCTGAGGATATCAACGCCCGGCGCGGCCAGGTCGACGCTGTTCGCGCCATAGTTGGTGAACGAGGCCAGCACGTCGCGATGATCGGTCGCGGCGACCGACACGATTCCCGGCAAATCGAAGCTGGCCGGATAGCTAGGGAACTGATCGTTGTTGGAGCTCAAATTGCCGGCGGCGGCCACGAACAAGATGCCCGCGTCGATGCTCGCGGCGATCGCCTCGCGCAGCGCCTCGGACGCCTCTCCGCCTCCCCAGCTATTGTTGCTGACGACGATGTTCACGCCGTAGCGCGTCTTCATCATCGTCATGTATTGGATCGCGGCGATGGCGTCGGAGGTAGAGCCGTTGCCGGCGCTCGACAGGAACTTGAGCGCCATTAGCTTGGCGTTCCAAGCGATGCCGGTTACGCCAATGCCATTGTTGCCGACGCCTGCCATCGTGCCCGCGGTGTGGGTGCCGTGGCCATTGTCGTCGAGCGGATCGCTGTCGCCGTTGGCGGTGTCGATGCCGTGGATGTCGTCGATGTAGCCGTTGCCGTCGTTGTCGATGCCATCGCCGGGAATCTCCCCCGGGTTGACCCACATGTTGGCGGCCAAATCTTCGTGCCGGTAGTCGATGCCGGTGTCGATGCTCACGATCACCACGTCGCTTGAGCCGGTGCTGATGTCCCAGGCCTGCGGCGCATCGATATCCGAGCCGGGGGAGCCGCCGGTCTGCCCGCTGTTGTTCAGGCCATACAGCTCGCCAAAACGTGGATCGTCGGGAACCGTGTCGAGCAATTGCAGGCGATAGTCGGGCTCGACATAACGCACGCCCGGCGCTTGCCGCCACGCGTCGAGCACGCTGGGCAGGTTCTCGGTCGCCACGTCGAACAGGCTAGCGCCGACCAAAGACAGGCCCCCCGCGCGCTTGACCGGCACGCCCAGATGCTTGAGCGACGCCAGGCTCGCCAGCGCGTCGTCGAACCGCACGATCAAGCGGCTCGTGCCCGGGGCCGCCCGCTGGACGCTGGCAGCGCCTGGCCCGGCCGTGGGAGCGCTGCCGGCGGGCTTGCCGCCGCCGATCACGTGCCCCAGCGCGGCGTCTGACGGTCCGAGATCTTGGGCGTCGGCCAAATCGTCGTTTCGTTCATGGTCGAAGCCGGCGCCGCGGGTGACGACGAGCGTATACTCGGTCGATCCGCCGCGCACCCGCACGTGATACACGCCGGTCGCGGGCGCTACGAAGTCGTGGATTACCTGGTCGACGTTGCTTGCGCGCGGCCCGCTCGTGGCGACCACTTGGCCCCCGGCGTCGAGCACGTCGAGCATCATTTCCGGGCCGCCGGTTTTCTTGAGCGCCAAAGTCGCGGCCTGGCCCTGCTCGAGCGTCACGGCATAGACATCGGGCGACGGTTCGCTCAAAGCGCGGACTTCGATGTCATCGACGTACCAGCCTTCGAGTTCGGCGAAGAAGTCGCTCGAGAACGCGAAGCGAAATTGCACGCGCTTCCCGCTGAACTGGGAAATATCGACAACGGCCGTCCGGAACGACTCGGTGAAGTCGCTTAGGTTGCCCAACGACGAGTTGTTGGCCAAGGGCGTCACCACGCCGTTCACGAGCGCATCAACGCGTGCCAGGTCGCCTACCCCGTCGCCCTCGAGAAAGTAGTTGAACTTCAACTCGAGGCGGCCCGTTTGATTGCGAAGGTCGATTTCCGGACTCACCACGGCCCCGCCGCTGAGCGGCGCATAGAGCCCGCCTCCTTCTTCGCGCTCGTTCGTGCCAAAGTACAGGCTGTGCGAGGCGGAATGCCCTGCGTCGTGCGCGCGGCCGAGCGAGCGATGCCATTGCCCCTGGCCGAGTTCGAAGTCGTTGTCGATCGTGAAGTTGCCCAGGCCGTTCTCGAAATCCTCGCGGAACAGTGTGGTGGTGGGCGGAAACTGGTTGCCGACGAGTGCCGCACGATCGGCGTTGGGACCGAGCGGGGTGAACGCGCCATCGAGCGATTGAGCCGCCGACGGCTCGTTGTTGGCGGCGCCTCCTTGCGATTCCAATTCCACCGCCGCATTGACCACCACCTGCAGGCGATACGCCCCCATCGAGCCAGCAGCGCCGCCAACCGTCACCCGGTAGACGCCGGCCGACGCCGCGCTCAACGTTTGAACGACGGCCGCTGTGCCAGCGCCGGGAGCGGCGCTCGTGCTCACGAGTCCACCGGACGCATCGCTCACGTCGATCGTCGGCGTTAGGCCGCCGGAGCCGGTGGCGATCAACGATAAGGTTTGGCCCACCGACATTTCGACGAGGTAGGTGTCTCGATCACCGGCCGTGGCGATCAGCGCCGACATGTCTCCGGTATAGACCAAGCTGCCGAGCGGCAGCACCGGCCGCAGAGGACCGCGAAACGCCTGGGTTTCCACGTCCACCGTGAAGGACAGGGTGAAATCGCCGCCAGGTTGGCCGTCGCCTGAAACTGCCGGTGGCAAAGGGTCGCCGGATGCTTCACCGTCGAGATTCCACCCAACCAGATCCTCGAACTGGCGATCGCCGCTGACGAGCCGCAGCAGATAGTTGTCGTCGGCCAGCAGGGGGAACAGGAGCTTGAGCGTCGAGGTGACCGGATCGTAGCTCAGCGATTCGATGCGTTGCTTGCCGGTGTTCTCGCCGATCAAGAGCACGTCGCTCGGGTCGAGGCTGCCGCTGGCCAAAGGCTCGTTGAACTTGGCCACGAACTCGATCGCGCCCGCCGGCAACACATCGCCTGGCGAGATCGAAGCCGACACGATCCGCGGCGCCGTGAGATCGACAGCGAACCGGCTCTCCCAGGCAGCCAAGGGCGTCGATCGCAAGTCGGTCATGGCGCCGGCGGCGAAACGCAACACGTGTTCGCCCTCGGCCAAGGTGGGGAGCGCGAAACGCAGGGTTTGCCCGTCGACGATTTCAACACTCGTGGCCGGCAGGCCATCGATCGTCAGGTCGCTGGCAGTAAGACTTGGCAGCGCCACCAGTTCGGAGAAGGTGATCGTCACCGCCGCAGGCGAGGCGTTCAGCCGAGCGCCGTCGACCTTGTCGGCCGCCACCACGGCGAAAGGGCTGCGTGGGCCCGTAGCGCCGGTGACCTGCAGGACATACTCTCCGCCTCCTTGCTCCGACGCGACACGCACGAACAGGGTTTGCGCCGCCGAAGCCGCGTAGGTCAGCAGCGCGTTTCGCCCGTCCGTCGCGCCGTGCTGATTGAACGCCAACCGATTTCCCGCCGCGTCATACAATTCGAGTAGCGGATCGAGCTCGTTGTTGAACTCGCCAGCCGCGCTGCCAGGCGTAAACGTCTCGAAAACGAGTTGATCGCCCGCCGACGCCGAGACGCGGTACCAGTCGGCTGGCTCGCCGTACAAGGCGACGGCGCGGGCCGCGTTGAGGCGTCCTTCACTGGCGACTTTGCCTGCCAGGCCCGGCCGCTGATCGGCAGTGGCCAGCAGCGCCGCTTTGATCTCTTCAGGCGACAGGTCGGGCGACAAGCTCTTGAGGAGCGCAGCCACGCCGGTCACGTGGGGCGCCGCCATCGACGTGCCGCTATAGGTGTTGTAGGTATTGTCGGGCGTGGTGCTGAGAATGCCCACTCCGGGAGCGGCGATGTCTACCGAGTCCTCACCGAAGTTCGAGAAGTCGGCCAGGGCGTCGTTTGCATCGGTCGCCGCCACCGAGATGATCCCCGGCAAGTCGTAGGCCGCGGGATACTCGGGGAATTGATCGGCGTTGGAGCCAGAATTGCCGGCCGCGGCCACAAACAGAATCCCGGCGTCGATGCTGGCGGCGATCGCTTCGTACAATGCCTGCGAATAGGCGCCGCCGCTCCAACTGTTGTTGCTGGCGACCAGATTTACGCCGAATTGGGTCTTCATGAGGGTCATGTAGTCGATCGCCGCGATGGCGTCCGACGTGAACCCCGTGCCCAAAGCGCTCAAGAACTTGAGCGGCATGATCTGCACGTTCCAGTTGACTCCGGCCACGCCGATGCCGTTGTTGCCCACGGCGCCGATCGTGCCGGCCACGTGCGTGCCATGGCCGGCGTCGTCCGCGGGGTCGCTGTCGTCGTTCGCGGTGTCGATGCCGTGCAGATCGTCGATGAAGCCGTTGCCGTCGTTGTCGATGCCGTCGCCCGGGATCTCGCCGGCGTTCGTCCAAATGTTGGCCGCCAAATCCAAGTGCCGGTAGTCGACGCCGGAGTCGATCACCGCCACGACTACTTGCGATGAGCCGCGGGCGATGTCCCAAGCCGCCGACGCGCCGATGTCAGCGCCGGGCGTACCCCCAGTCTGCCCTGTGTTGTTCAGCCCCCACAGGCTGCCGAACAGCGGATCGTTGGGAGGGGTCGCGTCTACGGACAGCACGTAGTCGGGCTCTGCGTAGAGCACGCCGGGCTCTTTGCTCCAGCGGGCAGCCTCTTTCAGCAACTGCTCGCCTTCGCCCGGTACGGCCAGCACCACAGCGTTGATGAACGCCAAGTGCGCGAGCGTGGCATAGCCCGACTGCGCGATCAGCTTCTCGCGCTCGGCGCGGCTCGTCAGCGGATCGAAGGCAACGATCAACCGGTTGGGCGCGGCGTCTACGGCCACCGGCCGCCGCGGGCCATGCTCGGGGCGCGGAGCGAGCGGCTCCTGTTCGGTTGCCGAGGCGTTGGGCGACGACGCCGCCGCGGGAGGCGCCTCGGCGGGGGGCGCGTCGTCGGCGCGGGGGATGTAGCCCAGCACCGAGCCATCGCCCGGCAGCTCTTGAGCCGTATCGAGCCCGTCGTTCCGTTCGCGGTCGAAGCCGGCGCCACGCGTAACCAGCAGGCTGTAGGGATCGCTTCCGCCCAGCACACGCACGTAGTAAACGCCCGACGTGGGCGCCACGTAGTTGCCGAGATAGCTGGTGGCATTGGCCGCAGCCACGCCCGCGGCAAGCGCTGTGCCTTGCGCATCAAACAGTTGCACCCACGGGTCACTCGCCCCCGCGCCCGCCAGGGCCACGGTCGCCGCTTGGCCGGCGGCCAGTTCGAACGAATAGTAGTCGGGCGTGGCCGCCTGCACTTCGCGCACGATCACGTCGTCTACGTACCAGCCTTCGAAGGCATAGAGCGGGTCGGAAACAAAGTAGAAGCGAACGCGTACCGATTGTCCGGCGTACTCGGTGATGTCGAACTTTGCGTTGCGGAACTGCCCCGGAGATTGCGCCAACGTACCTTGGGTCGAGCTGGCCAGCGTGGTCCGCCCATTGTTGCCGGTAATCTCGACGCGCGCTTCGTCGTAGGGCGTCTCGAGGCTCAGCAGGTAGTTGAACGACAGTTCGATCCGGCCCGTAACCTCCGTCAGATCGATCCTTGGCGAGATCGCCTCCCCTTCGGCGGCATTGCCGTAGACGTTGTTCGGTCCGCGGCCGAAGTGCAAGCTGAAGGCGCCGGAGTGTCCCGGTTCGCCTGCGCGATGGCTGGAGCGCTGCCACTGCCCGCCTCCTTGCCCCACGTTGTTGTTGAGAGTGAAGCCCCCCGGCCCCGTTTCGAAGTTACGTTCGAGGAGCACGCGCTCGGTCTCTTCTTGACTCCCCATCACAGCCAGGCGATCGGCCCCGCCCGGCAATTCGACGGCGGATTGCGCCAGCGGCTGCGCGGTGGCCAGCGTGTCGTTCGACGCCGTGGCCACAACTCCTTCCGTTTCCAAAACAGCGTTGAGCGAAAGGTCGATCGTGTAAGCGCCGCTGCCCGAGGTGCTCGTAGCGATGATCGAGTACCTGCCGGCAGCCGGAATGCGCACGCCTGGAAGCGCGAGCGCTGCGCCGGCGGCCGCGGTCGTCGAAGCCAGCAGAGTTCCCGCGCTGTCACGTAGTTCCAAGCTGGTGTCGATCAAGGCGTCCGTGCGGACGTTGATGGCCAGCGACTGTCCGGCTTCGAGTTGCAAATCGTAGCGATCGACATCGCCGGGCTGCGACCAAATTCCCTGCGCCTGGCCCGTGTAGATCAGGCTGCCTGGTGGCTCGGCCATCTCCAGCGGCTGCGGAAACGCCGCCTGCGTGGCGTCGAGCGTGAACTGAAGCTGGAAATCTCCGCCAGGCTGGCCGTCTCCCGTACGATTGGGCGGCAGCGGAAACGACAGCGCTTCGCCATCGAAGTCGTTGCCGGCCAAGTCCTCGAAAGCGCCATCCCCGGCATGGAGCGTCAACTTATAGGAGTCGTCCGGCAGGCTCGAGTAGAAGAGCTCCAACTTCGCGGACGTGGCATCGTAGTTCCATGAGGCCGGCTTGAATTCGCCGTGCAGCAGCCCCGTCAGCGAAAAGTCGTTGACGCCGAGTCCCGCCGCGAGCGGCTCGTCAAAGGTGAACGCGAGCGTCACCGGCCCCGCAGCCAATACATCGCCGGCCTGCACGTTCGAGCCGATGAGCCGCGGCGCGGTGGTGTCGACCACGAGTTCGGCCGAATACTCGGCGCCAGCGCGGCCGTCAAGCGAAACGAGAGCGCCGGCCGGCACATGCAGCGCATGTTTGCCTTCCGCCAAGGGGGCGAAAGAAAACCGGAGGCGGTTTCCTCCCAGAACCTCGACGGCGTCGGCCGAGCGCCCGTCGATTTGCAGGTCGACGGCCGACAGTTCAGATAGCAGCACCCCCGCGCTCAATTCCAGGTCCACATAGGTCGGGCTGCTGTTCAGCGGGCGCGCAAGCGAAGGAGTGATTCGCTCCACTGCAATGCCCGGCGGCGCTGCGGCGCCGTCGACGCGCAACAGGTATTCGCCGGCGGTCTGACTTTCGGCGCCGACACGGACCAGATACTCGCCCGCTTCGTTGGCCGTGAACCTGAGCGTGGCGTTTCTGCCGTCAGGCGCCGAGTTCGTGTCGGCGGCCACCTGAATCCCGCCGGCAGTGAACAACTCGATGCGTGGATCGAGGGCATTGGTCGGCCACGCATCGCCGTCGGACGAGCCGGGCGTAAGTGTGGCCAACGTGATCGCACTGCCGGCCGCCAGCCAGATGCGATAGAGGTCCTCGTCGATTGGCCGCAGTAGGTTCGCCGTCGTGAGCGTGGCGGTGAGCGCGTAGTCACCCGTACCCAGATCGTACGACCGGGCGACAACGTAGAAGTCGCCGGCGTAGGGAAAACGATCGTAGATCAGCAGCGAGTCGAGACCCGGCCCGCCGTCGTCGTCGCTTGCCAAGAGGCGGCCACCGCGATCGTAGAGTTCGAGCAGCGGATCGGCCAAGCCAAGCCCCTCGAGCGCGAGTTTCACGGAGTCGCCCGGCGACGCACGAAAGCGGAACACGTCAATGTCGAAGCTGGAAGCGCGCGTCTCGAGCGTTCCCTTCACCTTGGCCTGATAATCAGCGCCAGACAGCGAGACAAAGCTGCCGGACAGGTCGTTGGCAAACGGCAAGTCGTCTGTGATCGAGCCGAATTGCCCATCGTCGTTCGGTTCGGCTTCCTCGGCGAGCGGCTGCGCACCTTGCCCCACGCTGCCGAGCACGAGCGCCGCAGGCGACAACACTTGCGCGGCGGCCGGCTCTGCGCCGTTCTCAGCGTTGAAATCGGCCCCGCGCGTAACGGTTAGCCCGTAGTCGCCGGGGCTCCCTTGCACCTGGACATAAAACGTGCCGGCCTGGGCAGGCGCGAACTGATGAATCGCGCGCAAAGGCGCTGACTCGCTGGGCATGCCGACGGCCAAGCGCGTCCCACTCGCGTCATAGAGAGCCAACTCATGCGCGGTCTGGCCGCTCTGAGCCGCGAGGGCAAGCGAAACCAATTCCCCCGCGTTGAGTTCAACTCGAAACACGTCGGCGGCTGGCGCCCGCACCTGACGGACGACCACGTCGTCGAAGTAGAAGCCCTCGTAGGAGACCACAAAGTCGGAGACGAAGTGGAAGCGGACCCGGATCTCCTGTCCCACGAACTCGGAGAGATCGACTGTCAGCGGCCGGAACACTTCACCGGTGCTGACCAAGTTCCCGAGGAGGCTATTGTCGGCAACGACCTTCGTGCTTTGGTCGCCGACGATCTCGACGCTCGCCAGGTCCAAGAATTCCTCGGCGTCGAGCAGGTAGTTGAAGGCCAACTCGACTTGGCCCTCGACCGCGCGCAGGTCGATCGGCGGTGAGGTCACCGCGCCCTCGGCGTCGTCGGCGTAGCCCGAGCCGTCGCGCGCGCCGAAATACAGGCTGCGGCTCGACGAATGCCCGGGGTCGCCGGAGCGTAGTGTGGAGAGATGCCACTGGCCGCGGCCCAACCCAACGGTGTTGTCGATAGTGAAGCCCGCCAGGCCCGCTTCGAAGTCGACCCGCAGCAATTCGTCGACGATGGCTGGGCGCGTGCCGACAATAGAAGCGACTCCAGCGCCGGCGCCCAGGTCGCGAAACGCCGGCAGCGGCTCGGCGTCGGCCACGGTGTCGTTCGCGGCGCCGGCTAAGCTCTCTACTTCGAACGCGGCGTTGAGCAACAGATCGACCGAGTATCGGCCGCCGCCGGCGACACTGCGGAGTTCGACGGTGTAGACGCCGGCCGTCGTGAGCAGCAGGCCGTTCGACCACTCAGCGGCGCCCGCGCCCCCAGCCGAGACTTCGGAGAGCACCGTGTTATTGGGGCCGCGCACCACGAGCGCTACATCGAGCGACGGATCGATCGGTCGCACCGCGATCGACAAGATTTGCTCCGCCGCGAGCGAAAGCTGGAACTGGTCGGTATCGCCTGTAGTCGCCAGGGACTCGCTGGCGTTTCCCGTCCAGACCTGCGCTCCGAGCGGTGGCGCGGGCTGCAGTTCAGGGAACGGCAGTACGGCCATGAGCCGCCGCGACTCGAGTGGTTCGGCTCTTAGTCGCCGCCCCCCGGTCTGTCGGCCAGGATTTTGCTGTCTGCCGTGAGTGTGGATTCGCGCCGATTGCATGCGGCGGTGCCTTCCTGGTGCGCCAGAACGTTCGATCCATCCATTCCACGACGTTCCTTCGCCGCGCCTCGAATCGCTCGGGACGCGACACGTCGAAAGGGCAGATCCGCCTCCGCTCGCCCCTTCTCCGAAAAAGGCGATCAGCATGTCGGCCCGAACTGCCGCTGCCGCCCAGGAGATAAGAAAGAGAGGAGAGGTCGTGCCCAATCTTCGGCTAGGCTAACCACTTTTTTGCGTCGCAGCAATGTTTTTGCATTTACCGCATATTGCCTGCTCGCTGCATTCCACCCGTTGGTGGGGCGGCCGGCTCGTGGATCAGCCGCGTTGCTTGCACGAGCTGCGGCGCTGCCACGTGACAAAGGGCGGCAGTCGGCAGCGCGGGCAAATCGAGGCCCAGCACCATGTCATTCTCGAGCAACTCGTAGTCGCCAAGCCGAAGCCGCCACGGGGGATGGGCCACGTCGCAACGCCGCAGCCGTTTTCGACGGTCCACGGTGTAGAAGCTGTACCGCTCGGTTAGCCAGTGTTCGAGCGAACCGGGCGGCGGTTCGAACGGCTCTCCCGCCGCCCGATACCGGGCCGAAAAGCGCGCGGCCGACGCCTGGCGATGCGTTCGCTGCGAAGTGAAGGCGTCCCAGCCGTCGACCTGCTCGTGTTGCATACGGGCCTGGTAATAAGGAAGAGCAAAGGTTGCCCGCGCGCCATGGACCAAGACCGGGTGCGCCGCATCGAGGCTGAAGAACCAAACGCCGGGCCGGCCCCCACGCGTGACGTAGGTCCGCACATTGAGTTCCAGCGACCGGGATAGGCCAGGGAACGCCGGGCAGCGGCGGGCACGGATGCCACGCATGGCAAACGGCACGATCCCCAGCCATGCCTGGCCTTCCCAAAGGTCCAACTCGATCTCCTCGGGAAGGAGCATTTCTAGCTGCCGCGGCGGCAGCGGCCAGTGAAAAAATGCCAGGTGCCGCCACTCCATGTGCAACTGCCATCGCTCATTGGCAGAAGTGGGGTGGTCTGGGCGATGTGTTGAGTCGAGATCTGGGGGCATTTCGAGTTCCTCCGGCAGGGTATCCGTCATGCGAACCGACATCGCCGAAGGTTATTAACTCTTGTCCGAGAAGCAACTTCCGTTTTCGGATGACTAAGCAGAGCGCAAGTCTCCGCGCGTCGGAGCGACCGCTACGACCGCTTCCAGCGTCATTTCCGGAATCTCCTGCCTTTCTTGTTCAACTTCCGCGTTTGGCAAGGCCGATACTAACGGCACCAACCACCATGCCGGTTACGGCGTGGAGGGATGTGCGGACCAACCTTAGCGGAAAGCCAGGGTAGACAGTAACCATGCGGATCATGCACCTGAAGTCACTGGCATCGTTGGCCGTGCTGCTGGGCCTGGCATGCGAGGCCGCTGCGCAACCGTATCGCACGCTGGAGACCGGCGTGTACGAAGAGGATGCCCAGCCCTTTGCCGGCTTCGAGTACGACGATTACAACGGCGGCCCGCCGCCCCGTCAGGGCTGGTTCTTCAACTACGAGCGCGTGGTCATGTGGATCAACGCGCCGAAGAAGACCACCATCGGTAAAGAAGGGCTGGAGGCCGAGGTGGCCGATGCCTCGGGATTCCGCATTCAGAGGAATAGCCTGGACACGGGCTTTCTCGACGCGGATCGAGCCTGGGGCAATCGCTACGAGTTTGGGTTCGTCGAGGGAGACGACGGCTGGCTCTGCAGCATTCTCGACGGCCAACCGCAAGATCAGTTGACCGACCGCACCAGCTATCAAAGTGAGTTGCGGCTGCGAACCAACGTCGATGTGGTCTTCGAAGATCCGCTGTTCACTCAGTACGACTTCCATCATTTGGATGGCTTCGTCAACCGCGGTCTGAGCGCGGTAGACGACGACTTGAACAACAACCAGTACCATGGCCGGTACTACGATGGCGATGGCGACCAGATCATCGATCCCAGCAATCCGGCCGACTGGCTGCAGCCAACACCGGCGAGCGGTGGCAACGACCTGCCACCGTACTACGATCTAGGTGACTTGTACCGCCTGCCGGTGCTCTTCGACACGATGCGGATTCGCAACAAGACGTACATGGAGTCGGTGGAGCTGCTGCGGACGCACTACCTGGCGCCCCTGCATAACGGCGGCCGCCTGCAACTGATGTACGGTGTGAAGTTCATCAAGTTCCGCGATCGGTTCAATGTGTTCGCCACCGGCGGCATCCTGGCCGACAGCTACTGGAATCAGTTGGCCGACAACAACATCGTGGGACCGGAGATCGGCTTGCGGTACCAGCAAGAAAAGGGGCGTTGGAAGTTTGCCGGTGAGGCTCGCGCTCTGCTCGGCATCAACTTCATGACGCTCGAGCAGCAAGGTCAGATCGGCAGCTTACTCGGCCCCGTGGCTCGAGTGCCAGGCACCGAAGGCAGCAGCACAGGACGCCCGGCCAACACGCCGGCCTTCCTCGACCCCATCGGGTTCAGCCACGCGGACCACACGAGCGTGCTTGCACCGGGCGGCGAACTGCGGTTCATCGTGAGCTACAACGTGACCGCCGACGTTGCCTTGCGAGCTGGCTACACGGGCATGTACAACTACGGCATCG